>Ga0136589_1001331_pt1 | contig 11298 bp, 9 predicted proteins | sample AntRauMFilla3764_FD_104640 | JGI IMG/M metagenome (GOLD analysis project Ga0136589, IMG submission 104640) | Saline lake microbial communities from Rauer Islands, Antarctica - Metagenome Filla 3 #764 | ecosystem: Environmental > Aquatic > Non-marine Saline and Alkaline > Saline | place...
CTGGATGACGCGAGAGGTCGCGGACCAGGTCGGAAAAGAGGTCGAAAAGAGCGTTGGCGAAACGGTGAACAAAGAGGTCGAAAAGAGCGTCGGTGAGACGGTGAACAAGGAAGTCGAGAAGACCGTCGGTGAAACTGTCAGCAAAGAGGTTGAGAAGACTGTCGGCGATACTGTCGAGAAAACCGTCGGTGAAACCGTCGAGAAAACCGTCGGCGATACTGTCGAGAAAACCGTCGGTGAAACCGTCGAAAAGACCGTTGGTGATACCGTCGAGAAAACGGTCGGTGAAACCGTGAACAAGGAGGTCAGTGAGGTCGCTGACGACGTCAGTGACACCGTCAGCGAGGAGGTAACGGGGAAGGTCGAAGAGACGGTCGGCGAGACCGTCGAGAAAACCGTCGGCGAGACCGTCGAGGAAACGGTCGAAAAGACGGTTGGTGAAAAGGTCGAAGAGGCGGTCGAGAAAACGGTCGGCGAAAAGGTCGAAGCAACCGTCGAAAAGACCGTCGGCGAAAAGGTCGAAGAGGCGGTCGACAAGAAGGTCGAGGAAACGGTCGAAAAGACCGTCGACGAGAAGGTCGAAGAGTCGGTGAAAAAGAGCGCCGAGAAAGCGGACAAAGCAGACGAAGCAGACAAAGCAGACGAAGCGGACGAAGACCGACGATCCGACTCGTAGTCTCGGATAAATCAGGAGGCGGTCGGTTCGGTCCGTTGTCGTGCGTTGCCGTGCGTTGTTGAATCAGTAGTTTCGGCCCACTGAGTTTGAGCATTCCGAAGAGCATAAACCGCGATATCCGTTAGTAGATCACAGACGCATGGGCCAGCACGACTTAGATCGGAGTCTCGGGTTGTACCCGACGATGATGATCAGTATGGGTGCAATGATCGGCAGCGGAATTTTCGTGCTGCCGGCGCTGGGCTATAAAAAGGCAGGCCCCGCGGTGATCCTCGCGTACGTGCTGGCTGCAGTCGTCGTGTTGCCGGCGGCGCTGTCGAAGGCCGAAATGGCGACGGCGATGCCGGAGTCCGGGGGAACGTATCTCTACATCGATCGGGCGCTCGGCCCGCTGTTCGGTACGATCGCTGGGATCGGTGCGTGGTTCTCGTTGGTATTTAAAAGCTCATTTGCGCTCGTCGGACTCGGAGCGTATCTGCTGTTGTTCGCGCCGCTCTCACAGAGTGCCGTGGTGTACGTCGCTCTGGGGCTCGCCGTGTTCGTCGTCGCGCTGAACGTCTCGGGAACGAAGATGAGCGGCCAGATACAGGCAATCGTCGTCACGCTGGTCGTCGCGGGGCTGCTTGCGTACGTCGTCAACGCCGGATTCGTGGCGGACACCGGTCAGTACACTCCCTTCGCGACCCAAGGGAGCGTCGGCGTCGTCACGGCCGCGGCGTTCGTCTTCGTCTCGTACGCCGGCGTCACGAAGATCGCAAGCGTCGCCGAGGAGGTGAAAAATCCCGGGAAGAACCTCCCCCGCGCCATGCTCGGCTCCATGGGAATCATGACCGTCCTGTACATCGGCGTGGTCGGCGCGATTATCGGGCTGGCCGACTCGGAGGTGTTGAAGACGGGCGGCCCGGGTGGAACGGCGTCGCTCACGCCAATGGCCGACGGCGCGGGGGCGCTCTTCGGCGGGGCCGGAGTGTTGTTCATCTCCGTGATCGCCGTCGTCGCGCTCACGAGCATGGCCAACGCCGGCGTGTTATCGTCCTCGCGCTTCCCGCTCGCGATGAGCCGTGACGACCTGTTGCCGCCATCGCTCAGGACCATCGACGAGCGGTTCAAGACGCCGCGGAACGCCGTGGTACTCACCGGAATCGTCCTGGTGCTGCTCATCGCGTTCGTTCCAGTGATCGAGTTGGCCAAGTTGGCGAGCGCGTTCCAGATACTCGTCTTTTCGTTCGAGAACATGGCGCTGGTCGCCTTCCGCGTGGCCGACGTGCCCTCGTACGAGCCGGAGTTCACCGCGCCCGGCTACCCGTACGTGCAGGTGTTCGGATTCGTCGCCGGTATCGCTCTGCTCACGCAGATGGGAACGCTCCCCATCCTCGGAGCAGTCGGGATCATCGCGGGGAGCGCGCTGGTGTACGTCGTGTACGGACGGTCTCGGACGGACCGTACCGGAGCGCTTGGGACGATCATCCGCGCCCGCCGCGGCGAAGAGGACGACGGAATCGTCTCGACGGGTTCCGAGTAGCTAATCACGCCTGAAGAAGGCTGAGTCGGAAGACAGCAGTCCGGAACAGGTTTGGAAAAATGACGTTCAGCGACGCGAAAACGGTGAGCGGTCAGTAGTCGCGGTTGACGACGATCACCGGATCGGCGGTCTCGTCGGCGATCCTGTCCGCGAGCGTTCCAAAGACGCGGTCTCCGAGACGAGACGCTGGTTCGTACATCACCACCGCGTCGTAGTCGGCCGCGACCCGAAGGATCTCCTCGTCGTGCTCGTCGCCCTCGACGACCAGCGTGTCGACGGCGTCGGCGTCGAACCCGTCTTGGATGAGTCGCGCTCGGGTTTCGGTGACCATTGCCTCGCCCTGTTCACGGGAGTCGTCGTCGTCCTCGACGACGTGAAACAGGGTGATCCGCTTCGTCGAATCCTCGCTGAGTACCCGGATGAACCGCGGAAGCTGATCGAACTCGGCGACGTCCGGGAGCGGGACGAGGATCCGGCCGATCCCCTCAGTCGGAGCGGGGTCGAGTTCGGCGGCGCAGTCCTCCTCGACCGCGACCTGCCGGATCGCTGCCGCTCGGTTCTTGCCGAACACCAGTCGCGTTCGGACGGACGCGCCGGCGTCCGCGAACGCATCTGCGACCTGGTCGAGTGTCGCCTGTGCGTCCTCGCCGAACTGATCGCGCGCCAGACTCGCCGGCGTCTGTTCGGGGAGGTCGTAGTGGCCGAGGATCACGACCGAAAGCGACGACAAGTCCTCGACCAACACCGGCGACAGGGGCTCGGGATCGGGGAGTTCGAGCGGAACGAGGATCGTGTCTACCATGGCTCGTCGTTGCGTGCCCAAGACAATAAACGGGGAGACTCACCCGACGAGGGACCCACCGAACGGAGGGCTCAATCGAACGAGATGGCCATCGAACGAGGGACTCACGACATCGGCGGCGGCGTCTCGTCCTCGTCGGCGAGGAACGCGCCGAGAATCTCGTCGCCGGACGACTCCTTTGGGAGCACGGTTACCACGTCGTCCGGCCGGATCGTCGTGTCGTCGACGGGGTGAATGATCGACCCGTCGCGCTCGATCGATGTCACGATGGCGTTGCGTGACAGGATGCCCTCTGCTTGCGCCTCGGACGGAGAGCGACCCACGATCGGTGCGTCGTCGGTGACACACACTTCGATCACGGCGCTGCCGTCCGCGAGCGTGACGGTGTCCGTGACCACCGAGCGCTTGGAATCGTCAGCGAGAAATCGCGAGTACGGGGTGTGGAGCTCCGTCTGGAGCAGTTCCTCGTCTTCGATGCGGATGTCGAGCCCCGACAGCGCCCGGGCAATCTCACGGAGGTCACTCGTCTCCTCGCCGACCGCGACCACCTGCAGGTCCCGTCGACCGGCCATCAGCACGCGGACGTTGATCACGCCCGGAATCGACCGTGCCGCAAGCGCGAGACGCTCGCGCTCGTCGGCGGGGACGGTACACATGAACACCGACGTGAGTCGGCCGCCCGCCTGCTCGAAGTCGACGATGGCCGTGTAGCCTCGGATGACGCCGGCCTCTTCGAGGCGCTCGATCCGGTTCCGGACCGTCCCCGCCGAGACGTTCATATCTTCCGCGATCATCGGTGCGGAGGTGTTCCGCGCGTCCGACATCAGCGCGTGGATGATCTGTCGGTCGATTTCGTCGAGATGGTGGCTCACGGTCGCTCCCCTCGCTTCGGGCTCGGTGAGCGCGGGCGACGCTCGGAATCGGCCGCGCGGGCCGGCAGATGCGAGCGAATCGCGGTGCGTATCATACCTACTGCTACCCGTTGCGACATAATATGGCTTGTCCACCGAGCGGGCACGCAAGCGGAGCGAGCGACCAGACCAACGGCACAGCGTGGCTGTGAACGCGAAGAACGAAAGAAATCGGCCGTTCGGCACTACTCGTCGCCGAATAGCCGGTGTATCGTTGATGGGTCGTGATACTGTCCCCTGTTCTCAAACCAAACGAGCGACGAGGTCGTTTCCGCAGTTCCATCGACGGAACTGATTTATCTGTGGCAGAGCTTCAAGCGGCTATGTCATCATCGAATTCTTCCGAGGACGTGTATACTGAAACCCTCGCCGTCTTCGACACGTACGAGGACGCAGCCACACCACTCACGACACCAGAGGTAGCAGACTCGCTCGACATCGCCCGACGAACGGTGTATAAACGTCTGGAAAAGCTGGTGGATCGCGGCGACCTGAAGACGAAGAAAGTGGGTGCGAACGCCCGGGTCTGGTGGCGGCCCGTCGGTTGGGGCAACGAACGTCCCCCGTCCCGGGAGGAAGGACACCACACACAGGCGGGGCAATCTCTGCAGGAGAGCGAGGAACGGTATCGCACGCTGGCCGAGGAGATGAGTGAAGGGTTTGCCCTCTGTGAACTCGTTCGTGACGCCGACGGCCGAGTCTGCGATATCAGCTACATTGAGCTGAACGAGGCCTTCGAGGAGTTGACCGGAATCAGTCGCATCGACGCGGAGGGACGGCGAGCGAGTGACGTATTTCCGGAACGGGATGACTCGGTTTTCGAGCGGTATAGTCGCGTCGCGGAGACTGGCGAGCCCGAGCATAACGAGAGCTACGCCCCCGCGAACGACCGGTGGTACGACGTGCGGATGTTCCCCCGGAACGAGAACTTGGTCGCCGTGCTGTACGACGATATCACAGAGCGCAAGCAGCACGAACGCCAATTGGAGCAGTACAAACGAATCGTAGAAACGGTCGGTGATGGCATTTTCACCGTCGATGCGACAAACCAGTTCTCGATGGTCAATGAGGCCTACGCCGATATGCTCGGCTATACCCGGGACGAACTGATCGGAACGCACGCATCACGGGTCGCCTCAGTAGAAGACTACACTGAGGGCGAGGGACTGAAAGCCGAACTCGATACCGTCGGTGAGGTTGCACACCACGAACTAACGCTTGAGACAAAAACTGGGGAGACAGTGCCTGTTGAAGCCCGATTCAGTCTCTTACCGTCGCCGGAGGGCGAAGAATTCGGCGTCGTCGCCGTTGTGCGTGATATTACTGACCGTAAACACGCCGAAGAGAAACTCCGCGAGAACGAGGCGTGGCTGTCCAGTATTTTGGAACAACTACCAGCCGCCATCGGCGTCTTCAACAGCGATGGCGAGTTCCGATTGCAGAACGGCCGCATGCGGCAACTCGCCATGGGAGATCGTATCCCGTCGAGAAACCCGGAGACGGAAGGCGACTGGACCGCGATAGACGAAGACGGCGAGCGACTTCCGCCCGAACAGTGGCCGGGAGCCAGGGCATTGCGTGGCGAAGCGGTGTCACCGGGGATCGAATTCCGGTTCGACGGGGACGGCGAGACGAGGTGGATGGACGTCGCGGCGATGCCGGTCGGTGAGAGCGAGGAAGTCACGGAAGCGAGCGTGATCATACAGGACATCACCGACCGGAAGGAGCGGGAGCACCAACTCGAAGCGTCCCGAAACCGCTATCGCACCCTCATCGAGAATTTCCCGAATGGCACGGTTGCGCTGGTTGATGAAGACCTCCGCTTCGTGACTGTCAGCCCGCCCACAGTCGAAGAGGTGCTCACCACTGGCGCAGAGTTAGCGGGAAAAACCGTTGCGGAGGCGCTTCCCCCTGAGATGGCCGACCTGTTCGTCCCACGGTACCTTGACGCGCTCAATGGTGAGCCATCCGCGTTCGAAGCAGAATTCGGCGAGCAGGTGTACCAGCTCCGTATCGTTCCTGTCCGTAACGATGCTGGCCGCATATTTGGCGCGATGGCGGTGTCACAGGACATCACGGAACGCAAGCGGCACGAAGAGGAACTCACGGCAATAAACCACCTCAATCAGGTATTTCAGGAGGTTACGCATGCAGTTATCGAGTCCTCTTCCCGAGAGCAAATCGAGCAGACGATCACAGAACAACTGACAAACTCGGACTCCTACGAGTATGCCTGGATCGGTCACCTCGACCGGCACGGCGAGAAAATAATCCCACAGACCGCTGAAACCGATGCAGCCACCCTCTCCGAGATTACGCTCTCCACTGAGACTGATGATTCGACGAGCCACCGAACAGTTGCCGAAGCGATACGAACCCGAACCGTTCAGGTCACCTACGACAGCCCCGCCGATCCAGTGTTCAAGCAGTGGAACCAATCGGCAGGGATCGACCACAAAGCGGCGGCTTCGATTCCGATTACATTCGGAGAGCGCGTCTACGGGGTCTTGACAGTCTATACAGAACGAGAGGATGCATTCGACAACAACGAACGCCGTATCATCGAACGACTCAGCGAGGTCGTCGGACACGCTATCAATTCAATCGACCGGAAACGAGCCCTGCTGGAAGATCGGATCACCGAACTCACGTTCCGTTCAGAGGAAATAGCAGAACTACTCATTGACGCAATTGGTCATAGCTCATTCACTCTTTCAGTCGATGAATCCATTGTACTCCCGGGGGATCAAACCATCACGTACTACGCTGTCGATGGAATCGACCCCGACGAGTTTATCGACATCTTTGAGAGCTTGTATCCAGCTTCTGAATGTGCCGTCGTTGCGCAAACGGGATCCACGTCACGAGTCGAAGTGAAAACCGCCGAAGCGACCGGTGCCTCGGAGTTGGCAAAGTACAATAGTTGGATAGTCGACTCCCATTTCGAGAATGGAGAGTTTCGAGTGACTGTTGGCGTGCCACAAACCACTGACGTGCGGAACGTGATCGCCCTTATAAAGCAGTTCTATCCGGGTATCCAGATGATCGCTCGAACTGATGTCGACCGAGAGAACCCCCATCTGAGTGACGTTTTCTCCGATCTCAACGACCAATTAACTGACCGACAGCGGACCGCACTGGAAGTGGCCTACCACTCGGGGTATTTCGACTGGCCGCGAGCGATTACGGGTAAAGAGTTGGCCGAGCGGTTGGACGTAACGCAGGGTACTGTCTCACACCACATCCGGCACGGAGAACACAAGCTACTGTCAGCGTTCTTCGGTGCAACAGCGTAACCCGATGCGATTCAAACCCTTTTGAACCTCTGCTTAACCTGATGAAGGCACTCCAGATATAGTAATGGCAAGTTCCTCAGAGTCACCCCCCTGGTATCAACATTTTCTAGCCGCCGAGAGGGACGAGGCAAGCGAACTCTACGGGGTACTCGCCGACGAGCGACGACGAGTACTCCTTAGTGTCCTTGACCAATCTGATACGCCTCTCACGGAGTCAGAGCTCGCTCGACTCGTGGCCTCGCATGAATCAGAGAACACATCGGACGACGTCACCTCCACCGCCGGAGAGGAGATTCAGATATCGCTCCATCACGTCCATCTCCCAGAATTGGAATCTCACGGCCTGATCGAACGGACTGACGAGGGATCCGTCACGCGTACGCAGCACCCATTCTGGACGAGTTCGGACTTTCGCATGTTCCTGACGCACTCCGACGCCGCTCCCGCTACCACGACGACGACCCTTGACTCGCTGACGAACCGACAGCGCCGGGCGATCCTCGCTTGCTTGCATGAACACAGAAACGCGACCGTGCGAAAGTTAGCGGAAGTCCTCGTAGACACACCGGTTTCAGGACAGGAACACGAACGTGTCTTGGTATCGCTTCGGCATCGACACCTTCCAAAACTGGAGGCAGCGAACGTCATCGAGGTTGATGCAACTGAGGACCGCGTCCACTACACGGGTAACCCAGTTCTCGAAAAGTGGTTCACAGAGGTTCGGAATGAAGGAGTTGAGCAAGTGTAACACTACTGATGAGTCGACCAAGCGGTGAGTTCGTCACCGCCAAAAAGCGGACGAGACTGTTCGACTGACGACGCCACGGGGTCCGTATCTTCATCGGTGACGGGTCAGCAGCGTCGATCTGATTGAGGAGAGTTGTTCGGTCGCTCACTGCGACCACCCCCTGAAGAAAGACGATTGAACACGGAGCGATCGCTCAGGACTGCGAAAGAATATAAAGGAGTTAGATGTTCGTTACTCGTTGCCGAACATCTGGCGCATCATCGGATGCATCTCCATCAGCTGCTCCTCGGCAATCTCTTCGTACAGCTTGTACGTGATTGAGACCGCGAGCAGCAGCCCGGTTCCGGAGACCGAGCCGATGGTGCCGAGCAGGTTCGCCATCACGGCGAGGAACCCGACGAGGGCGCCGCCGATAACGGTGACCTGCGGGATGTACCGCTCCATGACCTTCTCGACGACCTGCGGGTTGCGACGGAAGCCCGGGATCTGCATCCCGGAGTTCTGGATCTGCTTCGCCGTCGCTTCCGGGCCCATTCCGGTCGTCTCGACCCAGAAGATGGCGAAGATCGCACCGCCGACGATCATGAAGGTGAGGTCGATCGCGAGTCGAACTGCGATCATCCACGGCTCACCGGTTGCCGCGCCGCGGAACCACATCCACTGTTCCGGCTGCTGGATGGGGTTCAGGTAGTAGAAGAACCCCGAGGTGGGCTGGCCCTGCTCGCCGTACACGCCGAGCCACGCCGGCATCCCCGCCCACTGCGAGGAGAGCAGCTGCCCGACGAACTGGATGTTCGCCTGTAGCGCGCGGACGAGGATCATCGGCAGGACGGACGCGTAGATGAGCTTCACCGGGAAGCGGCCGCGGGCACCCTTCACGCGAGCGTGTGAGAGCGGAATCTCGACGCGGACCGACTCCGCGTACACGACGATTCCGAAGATGAACACCGTCGTGAACAGCGCGAGGATGTTCCCCGGCGCGAAGAGCAGCGACTCCAGCCCGGCCGAGGTGAACGGCGACCCGAGTTGGGTGTTGCCCGTCACGATCGAGAACCAGTTGGCGAAGAAGCCGCGGGCACCGAGCGCGGAGAAGCTGAAGAAGCCACCGACGATCTGCTGGCTCACCGCCGCGATGATGAACAGGCCGACGCCGGAGCCGACGCCCCACTTGCTCACGATCTCGTCCATGAACAGAAGGAGGACGCCGCCGATGAAGATCTGCACGAATATCAGGCTCTTCACACCGAACGTCCCGATACCGAGCGCCTGCCCGACAGCCGGATCCGCGGGCAGGAACGCTCCGGTGAACACCATCGGCGCCGCCGTCAGCGCCGTGACGATGACCACCAGCAGCTTCTGGAGGCCCTGGTAGAGGACCTGGTCGCGCGGGTCGTTCTCGGTGTCGAGGCCGAGCAGGTTCGCACCGCCCAACAGCTGGAGGACGATGGACGCCGTGACGATCGGTCCGATACCGACCTGCAACAGCGAGCCGGACGAGCCGGCAAGCACCGATCGGAACTGCCCGAAGAAGTCGGAGCCCTGTCCAACGGCCAACCCGAACGGGTTGATGTTGGTCAGGAAGAAGTAGACGACCAAGATGCCGGCCGTCCACGTGAGCTTCCGTCTAAACGGGACGTGACCCGTCGGTCGCTCCACGACGGGCATCCGCGAGAGTACCGGTTCGGCGGCCTCCTTCCAACTCATGATTACGCCTCGTCAGTCTCGTCGTCTGAAGTGTTTTCTGATTCGGCGGCGGCTTCCTCGGCGCGCTCGGAGAGCGTCGCCTCGCCGCCAGCCTCCTCGATCAGTTCGACCGCACCGGCGGTGAACGCGTCGGCCGTGACGTGGAGCTCGTGGCGGACCTGTCCGCCGCCGAGCACCTTCACGACGTCGGCGTCGTAGCCGTCGTCGACGACGTCGCGCGCGTCGATCACGTAGGCGTCGCCGTCCTCCTCGGCGAGGTCTTCAGCGGCGTACAGCGCCGCGTCCTCGTCGAGCTTCTGGACCTTGACCTCGAGGACCTCCGTCTGCGCGTCTTCGGGGCGCTTGAACCCGTACTTGCCGAGCGGGCCGTAGTTGTGGAACTCGTGTTTCGAGCGGCCAGCCGCACCGCGACCGCCGCGGTGTCCGGCTCCGCGCCGGTTCTTGTGCGTGCCGCCGCCGTGCGTTCGAGATCCGCGCTGTCGACGTTTCTTGCTCGTCATCGCATCGCCTCCAGGAGACTATCGATCTCCTCGGTCGTGTGGGTACCGAGCTCGCCGCCCTCGATCACGGGGTGTTTGATGCCTTCGTGACCGCCGCGGGGGGCGTGGAGTCGCAGCGTCGGGGAGAGCCCCTGCTCGCGCAGTGTCGTCTCCTCGGCGACGAGCGCCTCCGCCAGCGCCTCCAGGTCGGAATAGTCGGTGTTGTCGTCGATCCACTCGTCGTCGATGTCGGCGGAGCCCTCAAGGGGCTCGCCGCGTCGAGCGATGGTGGTCGCGACGGCGTCGACGCTCGGTTCCCCGAACGCGACAACGTCGTTCACCTTGGTGATCATACCGCGGTACGAGTCCGTCTCGGGGACGAACGTCGCGTGGTTGACGCGCCCGACGTTCAGCATGTCGAGCGTGTCTTCGACGCCGTACTCGAGGTTGACGTCGCCGCGGAGCTGAACGATCGCCTGCATCACTCGCTCACCTCGTCGTAGTGGACTTCGCGGGCGTGCTGCGGAGTGCGGGACTGCGCCGCGTTCTCCAGCGCGTTAAACGTCGCCTTCGCGAGGTTCACCGTCGTGCGGGTGTTGCCATCGGAGTTCGTCCATGCGTCTTCGACGCCGGCGAGCTCCAGGATGTTTCGGACGGTCTCCGCGGCCGCGAGGCCCAGCCCCTGCGGGGCGGGCTTGATCTCGACGGTGACGGAGCCGGCCTTGCCGGTGGCCGTCCGGGTCAGGGAGTTCGTGCCGCCGGGCTGGTCCTCCCAGGAGCCGGAGCCGCGATCCACCTGAATGATGTTCAGCTTCGCGACGTCGATCGCCTTCTGGATGGCACCGCCGACCTGGTCGTCCCGGGCCTGCGCGTAGCCGAGGTAGCCGTCGCGGTTCCCCACGGCGACCACACAGCGGAACTTCACGCGGCGTCCGGAGTCGGTCATGCGCTGGACCATGTTGATGTCCAGTACCTCGTCTTCCAGCCCCGGAAGGAGTTGGTCGACGATTTCCGCCTCCTTCAGCGGGAGGCCGGAGTCGAGCGCCTGTTCCATCGACGAGATGTCGCCGTTCTGTACCTTGCGGCCGAGTCGCGTCCGCGGTTCCCAGCCGTCGTTGTGTCTACTCATGGTCCTCCTGGATTGTCGCGAGCACGTCGTC
>Ga0136589_1001333_pt1 | contig 11295 bp, 10 predicted proteins | sample AntRauMFilla3764_FD_104640 | JGI IMG/M metagenome (GOLD analysis project Ga0136589, IMG submission 104640) | Saline lake microbial communities from Rauer Islands, Antarctica - Metagenome Filla 3 #764 | ecosystem: Environmental > Aquatic > Non-marine Saline and Alkaline > Saline | place...
AGGAGGAACTCGTCGCGGTCGGCGTCGTAGACGAACTCCGCCTCGCTGATCCCGTGGTAGCCGGCGTCGTCGAGCACCGCGAGCCCGCGCTCTTCGATCGCTGGCTCGTCGGCCGTCTCGACCAGACAGGAGGTGCCGAACTGCTGTGGGTACCGGACCGCCGCGTTGCCCACGACCCCGAGCGCGTCGTCGGTCCCCGAAGGCGGCACGTACGAGGCCAGCGAGTGGTCTCGGCCGGTCGCGATGTCGACGCGCTTCTGGGCCATCACGGCGATTCCTGCCTCGCTCGCGGCCGCGACGACGTCGGCGAACTCCTCGCGGTCGGCGACCTCCATCACGTTGGTGCCGAACGCCTCCTCGAAGTCGCGCTTGAGTTCGGGTTTCACCACCAGCGGGAAGCCGAGCGCGGCGGCGGCCTCGTCGACCGTGGCGTCGGGCTCTCGGGTCGCCGCATCCGCCGTCTCCGCCAGCCGGTACGTTTCCGGGTACGGCACGCCGAGCGTCTCGCAGGTCGCGTACAGCGACGACTTGTTCAACACGTCGTCGAGCGTGTCGACCCCCGAAAATGGGAGTCGGACGCCGTCGGGATCGGCCTCGGCGTACGCCAGCGCCCACTCGTCCATGCAGCCGAACGCGACCGGCTCGCACCCCGCGGCGTCGACGACCGCCTCCACATCGTCGCGGAACCCGTCGAGGTCGTCGAGGGGGTACGTCACGGCACCCGCGAAGTCCACGGCGTCGGAGGGAGGTGCGAGACCGTCGTGACGGATCGCGCCCGCGCCGCCGGAGCCGGTCCCGCTCGCGTCGTCGTCGTCGCCGGCGCGATCGAGCGCGATCACGGGCACATCGTGGGCGTCGAGCGCGCGGGCGACGGCGAGTCCGGTCACGTGGGCGTTACTGACGAGGGCCGGCGGGCGGTCGAACGAGGCGTCCGCGAGCGCCTCGACGAGCGCCTCGGTCGAGAGGAACTGCGCTGCCATACCGCTCGTCACCGGTCCAGGTACAAAGGCCCACCAGTAGCGGCCCGCCGTGCCAGTACCGGTGACGCAACGCGCTTTTGGTCGCGCCGCGCCTCTCTCACCGTATGAGCGAAAGCGATCTTCCCGGCCGGGTCCGCCGCGCGTTCGCGGATCACGGCTCCTTCGAGCCCGCGGACGACGACGATGTGTGGATCTCAGAAACGAGCGCGTTCGACGGGAGAGTGCGCGTCGAGCCCGCCGCGGACGGCCGGGTGCGGTTCGCGGTGACCGTCCGGGTGCCGACCCTCTCCGCGACTACCGCGGACGACGTTGCCGACGTGGTCGAGGACGGCTGGACGGAGACGTTCGAGCTTCGCGTGGTCGACGTCGGTGGCGTGACCCGTGGCGATCACGAGTTCGATCCGACCGTTACGGTCGACGACGGCGAGATTGCCGTGGTGTTCGAGCTAACCGACATCAACGAGTGGCGCGGCGTCAACGACGCTGGCGCCCTGATCAATTTCGTCGAAGGGACCTACGTCCAGGGCGTGATCCCCGGCTACGAGTACACCGACCCGGTGGCCGGACTGCTGTCGGCGGCGCGCCGGCAGGGCAACGACGGCGGGATCTGATCGGCGTTGCGACTGCGTATTTAAATAGGACCCTCGGAAGACGGGCCGATAGGGGCAAATGCCGGGAGCCCGTACGACGTGTATGCTCGCGCTGATCGGGTTCGTCAGCCTCCTCGCGCTGGTGGCGCTGCACACGCTGATCGCCGGGGTGACGACCCGCTTCTTCCGGCTTCGCCTGTCGACGTCGTGGTGGTCGGTGGTGTACACAATCGTCTTGACGCCGATGCTCCTGCTGGTCTCGATGCTCGTGTTCACCGGCGTGTTCAACGTCGGCGCTGGCGTCAACCTCGGGAGCCCGACGGTGCTCGTCGGGCTGCTCGTCTTCCTGCCGGTCGTGCTCGGCGCGGCCATCGACTACCTCTACGTCCCCTCGCCGGACGAGTACGAGCTTCCAGACACGCAGTGACGGAAGCCTACGATTCCGCGTCGACCAGTTCCGCGACGATTTCCGCGACACGGGTCGAGACCGCCTCGGGCGACCGCGTCGCGTCGACGCGCACGAACCGGTCCGGCTCCGCGTCGATCAGCCGCTCGTAGTTGTCGCGAACCGCGGCGAGATAGCCGTCCTGTTCGAACTTGTTCGTCCGTCCCGCACGCTCGGCAGCGGTGCGAGCGTCCAGATCGAGGTACACCGTCGCGTCGGGCGGCCGCGAGAAGGGCGCGTGGATCTCCTGAATGTATTCGAGCGGGGCGGAGCCGTCGAGGGTGACGTCGCTCGCGGCGAGCGTCGCGGCCTGATAGGCGAACCGGGAGTCGGAGTAGCGGTCGGAGATGACCAGATCGCCGCGGGCGAGCGCGGGAGCGACCGTCCCCGACAGGTGATTCGCGTGGTCGGCTGTCAGGAGGAAGAGCTCCGCGAGCGGGTCGGCGTCGTCGGCTGCGATCGAGCGGTCGACCGCCTCCCCGTACCAGCTGTCGGTCGGCTCGCGGGTGAACGTCGCGTCGGGGTAGCGCTCCCGGAGCGACTCCCAGACCGTCGTCTTCCCGCTCCCGTCGAGTCCCTCCAGCGTGATCAGCATGGTCGCGCTCGGACGCGCCGGGGAATAAACGGTCCGGGTTCCCGAGCCCCTCGCGCGATCGGCGTCGGCTCGCGCTGGCGTCGGCTCGCGCTGGCGTCGGCTCGCGCTGGCGTCGGCCCACGCCGTCATTTTTAGTCCCCGGGCGGTGAGTCATCGGCATGGTTCGTAACTCCCTCGTGCCGCGGCCGACACGGAGGCCTCGATGGTAGCCGTCGCGGTGTCAGTCGCCCGCGTTGTCGGTGCGCTCGTGTTGGTGGTCCTGAACGGCTTCTTCGTCGCGTCGGAGTTCGCGTTCGTTCGGGTCCGGTCGACCTCAGTCGAGCAGCTCGTGGCGGAGGGACGCGCCGGATCCGGCGCGCTCCAAGACGTGATGGAGAGCCTCGACGACTACCTCGCCGCGACGCAGCTCGGGATCACCATCGCCTCGCTCGGTCTCGGGTGGATCGGCGAGCCGGCGGTGGCGGCGCTCATCGAGCCGGTGCTGGGGTCGCTACTCCCCGAGGGGGCCGTTCACCTCGTCGCGTTCGCAATCGGGTTCAGCGTCATCACCTTCCTCCACGTCGTGTTCGGCGAACTAGCGCCGAAGACGATCGCCATCGCGCAGGCGGAGCGGATGGCGCTGCTGCTCGCCCCACCGATGAAGCTCTCGTACTACCTGTTCGCGCCCGGCATCGTCGTTTTCAACGGGACCGCGAACGCCTTCACGCGCGCCATCGGGATCCCGCCCGCTTCGGAGACCGACGAGACGATGCAAGAGCGCGAGCTTCGACGGGTCCTCGCGCGCTCCGGCGAGGCCGGCCACGTCGACCCGGGCGAAGTCGACATGATCGAGAGCGTCTTCGAACTCGACGACACCGTGGCCCGCGAGGTGATGGTGCCCCGGCCGGACGTCGTAGTGCTCCCGGCCGATCGGGCGCTGCCGGAAATCCGAGACACCGTGTTGAAGGCCGGACACACCCGGTATCCGGTCGTGACCGACGCGGACGCCGACCGCGTGGTCGGCTTCGTCGACGTGAAAGACGTGCTGCGCGCCGGCGAGGCCGGCGACGAGTCGGCGACGGCGGGCGACCTCGCGCGGGAGTTGGTCGTCGTGCCCGAGACGACCGCCATCGGCGACCTCCTCGTCAATTTCCGCGAGGAGCATCGCCAGATGGCCGCGGTCGTCGACGAGTGGGGTGCCTTCGAGGGGATCGTCACCGTCGAGGACGTCGCGGAGGCGCTCGTCGGGGACCTCCGCGACGAGTTCGACACCGACCGCGGTGAACACACGATCCGTGCCCGAGAGGGTGGGGAGTACGAGGCCGACGGCTCCGTCTCCCTGTCCGCCGTCAACGACGCGCTCGGGACCGACACCGAGCGCAACGGGTACGAAACGCTCGGCGGTCTCGTGCTGGATCACCTCGGCCGCACGGCGGTGGCGGGCGACGCCATCGAGACCGACGGATACCGGTTCGAGGTCACAGACGTCGACGGCGCTCGAATCCTGACCGTGCGGATCGAGCCGATCGACGACGGCGACCTGGAGGCCGGTGCCGACGGCGACGAGACCGAGACGGACGACGAGGCCACGGGCGAGTAGCACGGGTCGGGAGCGTCGCGGAACGAACGGTGCGGACCGCCTCGGTTCCGGTGTTGACCGTGCCGGGAAGAGGCCCGGAATGATCCCGGGAGCGGGCCAGGTACGACCGGACGAGAACCGGGACCTGCAAGCGTCTTGGCTGCCGGCGCGTCCGCGAGAGAGTCCGTCATCGCGGTAGGTTTACGGGGACGGCTCGTGTTCTATTGGACATGGATATCTTGGTAGCAGGCGGGACCGGATTCATCGGGTCGTACCTCTGTCGGGCGCTCGCCGAGGGAGGCCACGACGTGACGGCCCTCGCCCGCTCTCGCAGCAAGACGCCGAGCGGCGTCGACCTCGTCACGGGGAACGTGACCGACTACGACTCGATTACCGGAGCGGTCGCGGGACGAGACGCCGTGGTGAACTTGGTCGCGCTCTCGCCGCTGTTCGAGCCCAAAGGCGGCAACGTGATGCACGACCGGATCCACCGCGGCGGAACCGAGAACCTCGTGAACGCCGCCGAGGCCGGCGACGTCGAGGGGTTCGTCCAGTTGAGCGCGCTCGGTGCGGACCCCGTGGGCGAGACGGCGTACATCCGCGCGAAGGGACAGGCCGAAGAGATCGTCCGCGAGAGCGATCTCGACTGGACGATATTCCGGCCCTCGGTCGTCTTCGGCGACGGCGGAGAGTTCGTCTCGTTCACCAAGCGACTGAAGAGAATGTTCGCGCCCGGCGTCCCGCTGTATCCGCTTCCTGGCGGCGGGAAGACCCGGTTCCAGCCGATCCACGTCGAGGACCTCGTGCCGATGCTGGTCGCCGCGCTGGAAGACGACGAACACGTCGGCCAGACCTACGAGGTCGGCGGCCCGGAGACGCTGACACTCCGACAGGTGACCGACCTCGTGTACAAGGCCGAGCGCAAGGGCGTCACCATCGTTCCCCTGCCGATGCCGCTCGCGAGAATCGGCCTGTCGGTGCTCGGTGCCGTTCCTGGTTTCCCGATGGGCCCCGACCAGTACCGGTCGTTACAGTTCGACAACACGACGGCCGACAACGACGTCGCTGCCTTCGGCGTCGACCCCGACACGCTGACCACGCTCGCCGAGTACCTCGGCGTGCGATGACGGCACTAATCGCAGGACCGGGTGACGACTCCACGGCCGAAATCGGTCTCGTGGCCTCGTTCGTGTTACGCAGAGGGATATCAGCGATGGTAACGGCAACCGAAGGTTTAAATATCAAATCACGTTCTGTACTTTTCAAAGGCGGAGGGAGCACACGATGAAACTTGCAATGATTGGATTCGGACAGGCAGGGGGGAAAGTAGTCGACAAATTCTTGGAGTATGATAAGCGGACGGGCTCCGAGATCGTCCGTGCGGCCGCGGCCGTCAACACGGCTAAAGCCGATCTCATGGGCCTCGAGCACATCGCCGAGAACCAGCGCGTGCTCATCGGGCAGTCCCGAGTGAAGGGCCACGGCGTCGGCGCGGACAACGAACTCGGCGCGGAGATCGCCGAGGAGGACATCGACGAGGTGCAGGGCGCCATCGACTCCATCCCGGTGCACGAAGTCGACGCGTTCCTCGTCGTCGCCGGGCTCGGCGGTGGGACCGGCTCCGGCGGCGCGCCGGTGCTCGCGAAGCATCTCAAACGGATCTACACCGAACCCGTCTACGGGCTCGGGATCTTGCCGGGCAGTGACGAGGGCGGTATCTACACCCTCAACGCGGCCCGCTCGTTCCAGACGTTCGTCCGCGAGGTGGACAACCTGATGGTGTTCGACAACGACTCCTGGCGGAAGACGGGCGAGTCCGTTCAGGGCGGCTACGAGGACATCAACGACGAGATCGTTCGACGGTTCGGCATCCTCTTCGGTGCCGGCGAGATCCAGCAGGGACAAGAGGTCGCAGAGAGCGTCGTCGACTCCTCCGAGATCATCAACACGCTCTCGGGCGGCGGCGTCTCGACCGTGGGCTACGCAGAAGAGGAAGTCGAAGAGCGCACCTCCGGCGGACTCCTCTCGCGGCTCCGTAACGACGACGACGGCGACGAACTCGACAGCGCACACACCACGAACCGCATCACCAGCCTCGTCCGAAAGGCGGCGCTGGGCCGGCTCACGCTCCCCTGCGAGATCGAGGGCGCGGAGCGCGCGCTGCTCGTGCTCGCCGGACCGCCGGAGTACCTCAACCGGAAAGGTATCGAGCGCGGTCGGAAGTGGCTCGAAGAGCAGACCGGCTCGATGGAAGTCCGTGGCGGGGACTACCCGTACCGCGGTGCCGGCTTCGTCGCGACCGTGATCCTGCTGGCGGGCGTCACGAACGTCCCGCGGATCAAGGAGCTCCAGCAGGTCGCCATCGAGGCACAGGACAACCTCGACGAGATCCGCGAGGAGAGCGAGGACAACCTCGACGAGCTCGTGAGCGACGACAGCGACGAGCTGGAATCTCTGTTCTAAGGCAGCCCTCTCGATGGAGGTTCTCGTCCCGTTTTCGACCGAGCGTCCGAAGTCGCGACTCTCCGGCGTCCTCGACCCCGACGAGCGGGCCGCATTCGCGCTGGCCATGCTTCGCGACGTCCTCGATGCGGTGGCGGCCGCCGGCGGCGAGCCGCGAGTGCTCGCCACCGCCCCCGTCGACGGCGACCTCTCGTGTCCCGTCGCCGTCGACGAGCGACCCCTGACGCCCGCCGTCAACGCGGCGCTCGACGCGCGCCTCGACGACTCGCCGGGCGAGCGGGACCCCATCGCGGTGGTCATGGCCGACCTCGCACTCGCGACACCGGCGGCGCTCCGGGAACTGTTCGCAGCCGGACGCGAGACCGACGTCACCATCGCGCCCGGTCGCGGAGGCGGGACGAACGCGTTCGTCGCCCGTCACCCGGCGTTCCGGGTCGACTACCACGGTGCCTCGTACCTCGATCACCGGCGGATCGCCGCGGACGCGGGGTTACGCGTCGACGTCATCGATTCGCACCGACTCGCGAGCGACGTCGACGAGCCGTCCGACCTCGCAGAGGTGCTTATCCACGCCGAGGCGGACGGCGGCGATCCGGGGAGAGCGGCGCGATGGCTCCGCGACGCCGGCATCGCGCTCGACACGACGGACGGTCGGGTCGGGGTCGTACGAGAGTGAGGCGAGGGGGCATCTGAGACGACGCGAGCCAAGCGGTCGCGCTCGGATCCGCGACCGCGATCCTTTTTGAGGGCCGCCCGTGAGAGACGACCGTGTTCACAGCGGCCGAGAAGTACGGGATCGACCTGTCGGTCGACGCGGACCGCGTCGAGCGGCTGCTGTCGGTGGGGCCCGCCGACGTCGAGCCCACCGAGCGGCTCACCTTCGCGCGGAACGTCTTCGTGCCGCTGACGACCGCCTGCCGATACACCTGTACCTACTGCACCTACTACGACGTACCCGGCGAGGCCTCGCTCCTGTCGCCCGCTGAGGTCCGCGAGCGCTGCCGCGTCGGTGCCGACGCCGGCTGCACGGAGGCGCTGTTTACCTTCGGCGACGAGCCGGACGATCGGTACACGGAGGTAAACGACCAACTCAACGAGTGGGGGTTCGACTCGGTCCGCGACTACCTCTACCGGGCCTGTGAGATCGCCTTGGAGGAGGGGTTGCTACCGCACTCGAACCCCGGCGACCTCACGGAGGCGCACTTCGCCGCGCTCCGGGAGGTGAACGCCTCGATGGGTGTCATGCTGGAGACGACCGCCGACGTCGACGCCCACAGCGGCGGCCGGCACAAGACCCCCGGCCAGCGACTCAACACGATCCGGGCGGCGGGCCGACAGGGCGTCCCGTTCACCACCGGGATCCTCGTCGGTATCGGCGAGGGGTGGCGCGACCGCGCGGAGAGCCTGCTCGCGATCCGCGAGCTACACGAGCGTCACGGCCACGTACAGGAGGTGATCGTCCAGAACGTCGTCCCGAACGATCGGTCCGACTTCGCGAAGCCGAGCGTCGAGACGATGCGACGGGTCGTCGCCATGGCCCGCGCCGCGCTCCCGCCGGAGGTGTCGGTGCAGGTGCCGCCGAACCTCTCGCCCGCGGCGGATCTCGTCGACTGCGGCGTCGACGATCTGGGGGGCGTCTCGCCGGTGACGGACGACTACATCAACCCCGCCTACGCGTGGCCCGACCTCGACGAACTGCGATCGGTCGCCGACGCGGGCGGGATGGCGCTGCGCGAGCGACTGCCCACCTACGCGCGGTATCTCCCGGACGACGTCCGTCCGGCGGGCGTCACTGCCGCTCCGACGCCGACCGGGCGCGACGCGTGGATTCCGCCAGCCGTCCACGACCGGATCCGCAAGGACGACGTTCACGGGCGACGGCTCCGCGGTGTCGCTCGCGGTGACGGCCCGCTGGCGGTGCGCGACGAGTGAGTGACGGCCCGCGTCAACAGCGCCGAACAGAACGGTCGTTCGAGCGGTGATACACAACTGCGATGCCAGTAGTTTCTTTAAAAATCCGCACGAACGTTCGAGCGATGATACCACCACAGTTCGGCGGTGCCGAATTGAGCGCGGCGCTAACGGGGTTTCTGGTTTCCGCGGTGTTGTTCCTCGTCGGATTCATTGGCGTGTTGCTGCTGGGACGAGTCGTTCTGGTTCCAGCGGTCAATCGGCTGTTAGGCTCGCGGGGCTTCGACAAGGCCGTTCAGAGCCTCGGGAAGAGCGTGGCGAACGCCGTCGTCTGGGTGGCGGCGATCGTCATCGGATTCACGATGGCCGGGTACGGGGCGTTCCTCTCGGCGTTCGCCGTCTTCGGCGGTGCCATCGCGCTCGCCGTCGGCTTCGCCGCACAGGACCTTCTCGGCAACTTCGTCGCCGGGATATTCATCCTGAAAGACAAGCCGTTCGCGGTCGGCGACTGGATCGAATGGGACGGAAACGCGGGTCGCGTCGAAGATATCGACCTGCGCGTCTCGCGGGTCCGGACGTTCGACAACGAGCGGATCACGGTGCCGAACGGCGACCTCGCGAACAACGCCGTGACGAACCCGGTTGCGTACGAGACGCTCCGACAGAAGTTCGTCTTCGGTATCGGCTACGACGACGACATCAAGCAGGCGACCGACATCATCGTCGAGAAGGCGGAGGCGCACGACGAGATTCTCGACGACCCGGGCGTCTCGGTCCGACTCGTCGAACTCGGCGACTCGGCCGTGGGACTCCAGTCGCGCTGGTGGATCACCGACCCGGACCGCGGCGACTTCGTTCGGGTGCGCTCGGAGTACGTCACCGCGGTGAAGGAGGCGTTCGACGAGGCCGGCATCGACATGCCGTACGTCCACCGACAGCTCACCGGCAGCGTCGAAGTGCTCGAATCGGTCGCGGACGACGACCAGTAACGAACAACGACCAGTAACGAGAGGACGGGCGACGACGCGGTATCGTCCCTATCGAGGCGTTCAGTCGGTCGACGGCTCTTCTTCTCCCGGCGCGTCGCCGTCGACCGCGCCCGGACGGTACTGTCGGCTGACGGCCTGCCACCGGTTCGATCGGAACCGCGCGATGTTCAGCCCGGCCGGCACCAGTTTCTCGGCTATCACGGCCACGTACAGCGCGACGACGCCCAGCGGCGTCACCAGTCCGAGCAGCGCGGCGGGAATCGCGACGACGTACGACCCGATCATCGACGCGAGGAACGGCCACCGGGTGTCACCGGCACCGCGCAGCGACCCGGTCACGGAGCCGTCGATTCCGAGCGGTATCGCGGAGACGGCGGCGACGACGACGAACGCCGCGGTCGCCGTCACGGCCGCCGGGTCGTCGACGAACACGCGGGCGATCGGGTCGGCGGCGAGGATGACGGCCGCGGACGCGAGAACGTAGATGACCGCGGACAGCCGGATCACGTCGCGGGCGTAGTCGGTCGCGAGCGACTCCTCGCCCGCGCCGAGTCGCTGTCCCACGAGCGTGCTCGCGGCGATCGAAAAGCCCCAACTGAAGCTCCCTAACAGCCCTCGGACGCGTCGACCCACTTCGAGGGCCGCGACGGTCGCAGAGCCGAACGAGGAGGCGATCCAGAGGAGGGGGAAGACGGCGACACCCTCGGCCACCCGACGCCCGATCAGCGGGGCAGACACGCGGAGAAGCTGCCGGACGAGGTCGCCGTCGATCCACGGCCCCTCGCGACCGATCGGGACCGGAGAGGCACCGCGGCCGAAGTACGACCGGCCGGTCATCCCCCACGAGAGCGCGATGCCGACGAAGACGATGGAGATAGCGGTCCCGAGGCCGGCACCGAGCACGCCGAGGCCGACGCCGAGCACGAGCCAGACGGTGAGCACGACATTTAAAAGGGCACCGCCGGCGCGAAGCACCATCGGAGTGAACGTGTCGCCGACGCCGGCGTAGGTGCGGCTCGCGATCATGTTGAAGAACTCGAAGGCGAGCGCCGGCGCGGTGACGGCGAGATAGATGCTCCCGGCCCGGAGTGCCGTACCCTCGCCCCCGACGAGCGCGATAAGCGGCTCTGCGAAGGCGACGAAGGTCACGATGATGGGCACGACGAGCGCCAGCGACACGAGCAGCGACGCCTTGACGACGAGGCCGGCACGGCCGCTCTCGCCGCCGCCGTAGTTCTGCGAGACGAGCGACACCGTTCCGCCAGCGAGGCCGATAGAGACGAACTTCGCGAGCTGCCAGTAGGCGAACGCGAACGCCAGCCCGGCGACCGACGGCGCTCCAAGCGCGATGCCGACGACCGCCAGGTCCACCGTGTTCTTCGACATGATCGCGAACCCGGTGACGATCCGGGGCCACGCCAAATCGAGAGTCTCGTGGAGCCGGCTCCGGTCGATGACGCCGGCGCGGTCGAGCGCGTCCGCCGTCGCAGCGCCGAGGCGGGAGAGCGCCGCTCGAAGTCGACGGACCGCGGCCCGGAGTCGTGATCGCATCGTCCGTGATACGAACTGCTGTGGCTTGGGTCTGTCCACCTCGGCAGACCGGCGGCGCGGTCGGTCCGTACTCGACGAGGGGGGCCCGAGAGAAATCCCACGTCAGTTCGTGCGGTCGTCTCGACCCGAAGTCGAGCGCCTCAGTGCGTCGCCTGCTTCCACTCGCGGAGCCCGATCCGGCCGCCGTTCAACTCGTCGGCGGGCGCTTCGGTG
>Ga0136589_1001336_pt1 | contig 11282 bp, 9 predicted proteins | sample AntRauMFilla3764_FD_104640 | JGI IMG/M metagenome (GOLD analysis project Ga0136589, IMG submission 104640) | Saline lake microbial communities from Rauer Islands, Antarctica - Metagenome Filla 3 #764 | ecosystem: Environmental > Aquatic > Non-marine Saline and Alkaline > Saline | place...
AGTAAGTAGCTGCCGGCCGGTCCCCCATAAATGCCAAACTCATGCTGCACGCATAGAATATCTGCATTTTTAAAGTTAAGGACATCGGCGGTTCGGCGATAGGATCTGAGATCCTTCTCGTGAAACTGAATGTTTACGGCCTTCGGATAGTCGTAGCCATCGAGGGTATCCGTAACTGCGGCGACATAACAATCAGCTTTAGGCGCAGCCAGTGAAATGGCCTGATAAAGGTCGTGGGTAAAGGTCGCAATGCCACACATTCGCGGCACATAGTTCCCGAGAAAGGCGATTCTTTCAGGGGCAACAGGGGTGTTCAATAGCACTCCTTAATCATAATAGAGCGCAAAGAATTTCTGCTAATTTTGGTAGCCATATTGCGATTTTATCAGGATGCGCAGGCCTTGGCTATGGGGCATAACCCGACCACGGCTCCTGAACCACTTCATTGCTTTTGCCGGTTCCCTTCTGTATTCGGCTCAGCACTTGTCCTACTGTAAGTAGAACTCCCGTCAATTAAGCCACGTGATCTTTGAATAGGTAGATGAGGGACTACAACCAGGGATTGATCAACTTTATGCCGCAGGCTTCAAAATCAGACGAATGGTCTCGCAGCGGTCATGTCGTTATGTTTTCAATTGCTCATCTTTTGTCGTTTGATTTGCAGCCGATGTCCCTGTCTTTTCACCTCGCAGTCAGGGGAAATAGAAGCTTGTCGATCCGCGGTAGCCGATCCTAGTCATTTCAAATAACCGCTTAAGTCCGCCGCCATTCCCCCTGAATCCCGTTGGGTTCCCCATTAATAAGATGATTTCAGATACAGATATGTGCTTGATGTCCACGTATAAATCGGGCCTGAAAATGGTTTGCCAGTAAACGCGGCAAACCTTTCTGCACTATTTCTGTCCCGCCGAGCGAGCCTACGATGTCAAGGTAAGAAATCCAACGGCAAGTTAATATCACCATGAGTTTGAGCTTAGAAGTCCCAGAGTTCCACCCAAATCTAAATCTTGATGATCTGGAAATATGAACGAGGCGACCAAGACGGCCGTAAAAAACATCGTTGGAATAAAGACGAAGCCGGCTTTGTGCCTGGAACTAAAGGTCCGGTAGGGAAATGCCCGAAACACGTAACCCCAGAAAGCCTCAACTTGCACTCGAAAACGGAGTTCCATTCTTTGATTTACCAAATCATCAGCCCCTCGAATCAGATTTTCCCAGTAAAATTTATATAGTTTACAAAGGGGTAATCTACGAGGCCGCTGTCACGAATCCTGGAAAATCGTTCCATGCTTACCCTTGGCGCGCTGATTTACCTGGGCGTCCTCCTCTCCCAAATTCTATCTTGCGAAAACTCGAAGAGAAAGTAGAAACGCAAGAAGATAAACGAACTTTCAAAAAATGGCTCAAGAAATACGGACGATAGGCAAAGACCCTGGTTTACGCTTTGAAATGCAGTTAGATTCCCCTTCAAAGGGAGGCGCATCTCTCGCATGGGGAAATCTCTGCTTGTATTTTGACGAAGAAATCATTTGGGAATCTGAATCTCCGACATCGTCTAACAAACCTAAACCTGTCCACTGGAGTTGGATCGAGCTTTTAGAGTTTTTAGGGAAATGGTGGCCATGGCTAACAATGGAAGAAGGATACCCAATCCCTTCAATCAATCCACTATATCCGTGCCACCTACAGAACGAGGCGGAAAGACGCTGGGATGACCTCTCCGAAGAGACCGTCGAAATAGAAGAAATGGAAGTCTTTCGCTACCATGCCAGGCATGACTTAGCAATGGCATTGAACGGATGCTACCTGCCCTCGCTATTAGTGAAGCGCCAAGGTGCCCAGTTTATTTTTAGCTCAGCAAGTCTCAGAGAAAGTTTATTTCGCCCTGCCGATGAAGTCATAGCTACATTAATTGAACTCGGAGAATATTTGGCAGATTCAATAAAGGGTTCCACAACTGAACGCGCCCAATTGGCCTTATCCCAGTGGAACTCACGAGCCGACCTCTTGCCCATCGAAACCGTGCACATCCGCACCGGCCTGGACACTTCCGAAATTGTGGCACTGACTGCGGATGAAGACCCACAAAATTTCTGGGAATGGGATGCGACGGCTCCCTTTGATGATACTGAGATACTCGCCGCAGCGCGGATGAGCCGTGGAATCTTACCCTCTTCCGTTCAACGCTCCTTACTAAAGCGGATTAAGGAGATACCTAAAGCAGCTACGCCGAAACTCGATAAATTGAGCGCTTCCATCGACCTTTTATTTAGTGAAATCGGCAAACCTCACAAACAAGGTTATTGGTTAGCAGAGTATCTACGCAGACATCTAAAAAAGTCGATAGATGATGTAATATCTCCCGAGGCGCTCCTTCAACAGTGGAATATCTCCATCACAGAGGAGGCGCTAGAGAGTAGTTTAATTGATGCAATCTCTGTTTGGGGAAGATGCCATGGTCCAGCAATAATTCTAAATACCACTTATCCGGCAAAGCCCAGTCACCTCCATGGTAAATACTCAACGCTAGCCCACGAAATATGCCATTTACTGGTAGATCGTAAACGTGCTCTACCAGTGGGAGAAGTTTTAGGCGGCAACGTCGCCGAGTATGCTGAAAAACGAGCAAGAGCTTTTGCTGCGGAACTTCTCCTATCGCGAGAGCATGCTGCGCGAACTTACTTTAAATCCGATTCTCTGGAAACCGCAATCGAAGCCTTGTCGAATGATCACGAAGTCAGTGAACAGCTTGTCGGCTGGCAATTACAGAACGCTCCTGGCGTTATCCTTAGCCCTGATGAGACGGCCGTCTTGAATGGCATAACAGGCGACTACCTATCGTGGATAGCGGAAACCTAGGGGGTCTATCAGTCGTTGCTTGTTCATCTGGAATGCCGCGCGGCTTCAGAATTCCGGAACTCTCGTTTAGCTTTTTCATAATCCTCTTGCGTGATGTCGAAAGAGCGGCGCCCCGCTAGAACAGACAGTTCACTGGTGCGCACTTGGAGCCGCACGCGCTCGGCCTCGTCGACGGTGATCATAAAGGTGCTTTTATACATAATAATCTGTGGGGTTGACTAATATATCAAAATCAACGCGGGCCTGCTATGGGCTATAACCCTACTTCAGCGAAGAATTGAGGCAGACAGGCAAAAAAGGGGGTTCGATCCGAGGATATCGGTTACAGTTTAACTGAGGACATAGGTTACACATAAATTAGTCATTTACGTGATATCAATTGACTTTAAAATACCGTTCTTAGTTGTTGAATCGTCTCCGGCGCGCAAAAGGCGCTTACTGGAAGTCCCCTGTAATATTTCTTTCTTTTCCTACCGTCCAGTTTCAAGAAATAACTATGAGCACAAACAAAACATGGAAAATCGCAGGCATCGAATTCTCCCATATGCACATGGGGGACTTGCTTCGATGCGTGGACCAACATCCGAATGCCGAAATCGTCGGCATCTGTGATCCGCATGCCGAGCGGATGCAGGAAGCGAAGCAGAATTTCGGACTGTCCGACGCACAGGTCTTTACCGATTACAAAGCGTGCATGGAGCAAACGAAGCCGGACATGGTTATCCTCTGCCCGCCCACCGCCGAGCATGCCAATTGGGTCGAGCGGATTGCGCCCTACCAGGTGCACATCTTTGTCGAAAAGCCTTTTGCCGGATCGCTGGCGGATGCCGACCGCATGATGGCTGCAATGGCCAAGACCAGCAAAGAACTCATCATCAATTGGCCCCTACGCTGGGTGGAAAGTCACTTTACTGCGCACCGGCTGATCCGTGAGGGCCGGATCGGCGAGGTCACCGAAATCCACTACTACGACGGGAACCGCGGCCCACTTTACCACGGTGCTGATAAGGTCGAGCGTGAGCCGACCGCGGCAGCAAAGCAAGACAGCTGGTGGTATCGCAAGGAGGCTGACGGCGGCTCGCTGCGCGACTACCTCGGCTACGGCGTGACACTCGGCACCTGGTTTAACGGAGGCAAGAAGCCCGACGAGGTGACGGCCATGGCCACCGGAACCGCTGGAGTCGAGGTGGACGAGCATAGTATCACGGTGGCCCGTTACGGCGAGCATTTGTCTAAATTCGAAACTCGCTGGGGCACCTTTACCGATCCGTGGACGCAGCAGCCGCAGCCGAAGTGCGGGTTTGTCATCCGCGGGACGGAGGGCACCCTCAGCAGCTACGACTATGAGAAATCCATCTTCATCCAGACTCGCGACAAACCCGCGGGGTATGCTCAAGCAGTGGACAGCTTTCCGGAAGGTGAAAGCAACGGCATCGAATACAGCCTCAAGCGGATTGATGCAGGATTAGCTATCGAAGGGCCGCTCAGCCCACCACTCGCGCGCATCGGTCAGCAGATCGTTGATAGTGCTATCCGCAGCTGCGAGGAACGCCGAACCGTCAAATTGGAAGGATAAATACCATGAGTGAAAAGGACGATGCCCGCGAATTGAAGGCGGCTAAGGCAGCCAAAATCGAAGCCCCCATACTGCCCTATCAACCGCCAACGCCGCAGCAGCCAGCACCTCCGATAGGTCTCATCGGCTGTGGCGGCATCGCCCGTAACCACCTGGAAGCCTATCGCGATAAGGGCTACCCGGTGGCGATGTTGTGCGATATCAACATCGAGGCGGCAAAGAAATTTCGCGACGAGTTTTTCCCGCAGGCAGAAGTCAGCGACGATCCGGCTGCGGTGCTGACGCGTGACGACATTAAGGTCGTCGATCTGGCCACCCACCCCGATCACAGGCTGGACCACATCCGCAAGGCACTGGAGAACAACAAACACGTGCTCAGCCAAAAACCCCTGGTCACGGATATCAATGTTGGCCGGGAGCTGGTTGAGCTGGCCGATCAGAAAAATCTAAAACTAGCCGTTAATCAGAACGGCCGGTGGGCCCCCTATTTCAGCTACCTGCGCGAAGCAGTCAAAGCCGATTTGCTCGGCGAAATCGTAAGTTGCGACATTCACATCGCCTGGGACCACAGTTGGATCAAAGGCACACGCTTTGAGCAAATTCATCACATTGTGCTCTACGATTTCGCTATCCATTGGTTTGACATGGTGCGCTGCGTCTTTGGTGAACGGGAAGCCAAACAGATCTTTGCACAAGTCGAGCGCTCCCGCGGGCAGGAACTCGACCCGCCGCTGAGCGCGCAAAGTATGATTCAGTTTGAGGGCGGCCTGGCCTCACTGGTATTCCACGCGCACACCAAATTCAGCCCGGCAGAAAGCACGGTAGTCACCGGCACTAAAGGCACTTTCCGCAGTTCCGGGCCAGTTTGTGGCAATAACAACATCACACTCACAACCGCAGCGGGCGAGGCCCGGGTTGAACTGGAGGGTCAGTGGTTCAACGACGGCTTTGCCGGTGCCATGGGCGAACTGCTCTGCGCCATCGAGGAAGACCGCGAACCTGCAAACTCGGCCCGACATAACCTGAAGAGTCTCGAACTGTGCTTCGCCGCCGTAGCCAGTGCGGATAAGAAGCAGCCGGTCAAGCCGGGTGATGTGAGGTCAATTAGCTACTAACGAGTTTTTGCTCAAAAGTCGCTATTGCCATTGAATTCTACCCCACCAGGCGTTTGTCTCCATGGTTTAGCCCATGGATCACGCCACCAACCACTCCGCGACTTGGGCGACGTCGTGCAAGTGCTCAACAACCCGGACAAACAAAACCGGGCCATCGCCCTGCAGAGCCTTATTAACCAAGCAGTCAACAAAGAGCGCCGCCGCGAACTGGAGCTCTACAAACTCTACGCCGGCGACACCGACTTCAAAAAAGATTTCGATGCCATGATCAGCCGAGTCCTAGCACTTGAAAAGCTGGAACCGCCCGCTTAGCAGAGGTCATGTCGTCGATTTTGGCCTAATCTTTCTGACTAGTCTCTAACACGCTGAGCACCAGGTCTTTATAGGCCCAATCTGTTATAACTTTCGCGACGCGCTCTCTTTCTTTTCGAACAACAATCGCTTCGTCGATCAGTTGCTGCTTAACTAGAGATCGCACCAACTCTCCCATATCATTCAAATATTTATGGTAGATTGTAAGCAAGCGTTCCCGATCAGCTAATTTTAATTTCTTAAGGTCCTGTGCGAATTTTTTTTGCACTATTTCCAAATGCTTCAGCTCAGTGTCGCTATTCAAAATAACTCCGGTATCTAGCAGGCGTTTCATTTCTGCCTGAAGTGCCAGCACTCCATCAAGACTCCCCTGACTTTGATAATGAAATTTTCGGATGCGCAACTCATTCATATATTCTTTATACATTTTCTGCTCATCCGAAGCCACCTGCTCCCAGTGAACCGCAATCACTCGGTTGAACTCAGCTTTAAGGGTATCAAAATTTTCGTTGGAAAGATTCTCTTCATCCCGTTGAACTTCTTGGTTATCGCTAGTCGGGACGGCAGTTTCCGAGTCTCCGGGACGAGAGAACACATCCTCCCCGAATACACCATTGTTGGCTCCTTGCTCACGATGGGATGCAAGATACTTTATCGTCATAGGATCAGCTTGTCGCTGGGACAGCTTCCTCAACACTTTTTCGACTCGGTTCCGTTCTTTTCTAACATCGACGGCCTTATCGATGAAACCTATCCGCACAAGCTCCTCCTCTCTTTTCAATAATGCATCGTCGTACACTTTGAAATAATGCAGCACCCCGACCATCTCTTCCGATTCAACCTTCCTTATTTCTCTGGCGTATATCCTTTGAAAATGCGCAAGCTCCTCAATCGGTGAAAACTCGTCCGGAATGCCACCTGAGTTCTCAAAACGCTTGATTTCGTCCTGAACCTCGAGGACACCGTCGAGACTGCCCTGATTTATAAATTTAATCTTTAAATCAGTCAGCCTATCTAAATACAGCTTCCCGGTTGTCGCGATCTTTTGATCTGAAGCGACTTTCCTAGCATTTTCCTCAAGTGCATGATCAAATTTCGACTTGAGTTCACCGAATGGAGTTTCCGCACCTAACTGTAAGTAGCCTAAAAAAGCTAAAGCGAAAACAAGCCGGCCCAGACTCGAGTATTTATTTTGAATACGACTCTTTAACATAGCATAAGGAGGCTGCTGAAAACCCACCCCTGAGCAACTACCGCTGACCCAAGAGCAGGCTTATAATTTTTGATCATTTTTTCCTTAAAATCGATCATTTTCTTTAAGGCACTTCTGAAAACCAGCAGGCGGTGCGTCTCGCACCGCACAATCACTGCAGTGCGAGACGCCCTGCCTTCCCGGAAGCAAGTTTTCAGAAGTTCCCTTTATCTCTAATTTCACATAGTTTGTCTGCCAGTGCGGAAAAAGGTGAGCCGGTCAGGCCGGGTGAGGTGAGGTCGATTAGCTACGCTAAGCCGCAATGAGCTTTGCGAACATTAGATTAGCGACTGTAGCGTCTTCGCTAGCGAATGGCTCCATCGCCATTGAGGCGATGGCAACGATTTGGCAGTGAAAATAGATTGGTCGCGTCAGTTGAACCTCTGGGCCGCGCCTGCACGGCGCGGTGTCATGCACGAGCGCAGACGCTACATCGCCCACCCCGCTCGGTACGGCGGATGCACCAATGCATTCGCGACCTCGTGGTTGTTAAACTGCATCGTTTTGGTATCCCACTCCAAGCGTTGATTCGGCACGCGCATAGCCAAAACACCCAGCAGGACCATTTCGGTTAAGGCACCGCCATAGTTAAAGTCGGAACAGGCGGGCTCGCCGGTCTTAATCGCCCGGATCCAGTCACTTTCGTGGGTGCCTTTGACGCGGGGAATAGTCTTGGGGGGACGATTCTGCAGGAAAGCCTGACGTTTGGCTTCAGGGAAAATGCGGATGTTATGCGCCCCGTGTGAGCCGTGCAGGATCACACCTTCGTCGCCAATCAGCATCGCGCCGCTGGCCGGTAGTTCGACATCGTTGGGCACTTCTTTGGGGCGTCCGGGCAGGAGGCGACCGTCGGTCCAGTTAAGTTTCACCGGCGGCTTGTTGCCTCGTGCAGGAAACTCCATGCGTAGGATTGAGGCGCGCGGGAAGGTCTCGTTCTTGACGTCATCCTTCCAGTGCGTGGTGCTGCCTTCCAGAACAGTCGGCGAACCTAGATCGAGGGCATAAAAAGAAGGGTCAAGAATATGGCAGCCCATATCACCAAGCGCACCGGTGCCAAAATCATAAAATGAACGCCACTGCATGGGGTGGTAAGCTGGGTGGTAGGGTCTTTCCTGGGCGGGGCCGAGCCACAAATCCCAGTCAAGATAGTCCGGCACGGGGGGAGTGCCCTCAGGCCGTGGCCCCATCGTAAAGGTTGAATAATGCTGCCCCCCAACCGGGCGATCCGTCCAAGCCCGAATTTCCGTCACATTTCCGATCACACCGGCTTCGACCCATTCTTTAAGTAGACGAATGGCTTCAGTGGAACGGCCCTGATTACCCATCTGGGTCATGACACCCGCCTTGCGGGCAAACTCGGTCACCACACGCGCTTCTTTGACCGTATGGGTCAGCGGCTTCTGGCAGTAAACATGGATGCCGCGACGCATGGCTTCCATGGCGATCACCGCATGGGTATGATCCGGAGTCGCGATGACCACGCCGTCCAAACCTTTTTCGGCTGCAAACATCTCGCGGTAATCGGTGTAAAACCTCGCACCTGGGTGTTCGGCCAAGGTCTGCTGCGAGTAGACAGTGTCCACGTCGCAGAGGGCGACGATGTCCTCGCTCCTGCTACAATTCCGGACGTTCGGCCGCCCCATCCCGCCTACACCGATACCGGCAATCTTCAGTTTATTGCTTGGCGCATTCTGCCCAAAAAGGGGATGTGCGACAAACTGGGTGGCAAATGCACCGGCTGCGGCTTTTGTCATGAAGCTGCGTCGGGATAAATAATTACTCACGTCATCACTCATAAAATATAAAATCTCCTAATTGATAGGTTACTACTATTAGCCAGGTCTCACCATCTGCGTCGGGTCCTAGCAGGCGCATTTTCCACTCGCGCAGCCGCCGCCGGCCTTGAGTCGTTCTGCGATCTTCTTTGAAGTTGGCGTAATCGCGAGCCCGCCGAGGTTGGTGCAGCGCAGTTCGCGGGGCATTTGATGGGCGACTTCATTCATGGAGCACACAACTTCGTCCAGCGGGATCAATGGATCGTAACCGGCTAAAGCCATATTGGCGCAGGAAAGAGCATTGGTGGCCGCCATGATATTTTTGCCTAAACATGGAGCCTCCACCCGATTGGCGACCGGATCACAGACCAAGCCGAAACTGTTTTGCAGGGCCATTGAAGCCGCTGCCAGCTGCTGAGCCTGATTGCCCCCAGCGAGTTGGACGATGGCAGCCGCCGCCATGGAGGCACCGGAGCCGGTTTCGGCCATACAACCGCCCTCTTCGGCGGCAAAGGTAGCATCACGAGCGATAAAGACGCCAATCAACCCGGCCGCAAACAAGGCATCACCGATTTCGCGGCGATCCTTACCCATGACATGAGCCACCGCCAGCACCGCTCCTGGCATCGCACCACAGGATCCGGCCGTAGGTGCCGCCACAATGACGCCCAGCGAAGATTTAACCTCCATAATGGCACTGACGTAGCGAATGATACGATTATTAATATCGGCGGGCACGAGTTTGCCCGCTGCTTCGGCGCGTTGAAAACCGGGCGACTGGGAGGGCAAGACACGGTCGGCATAATCGGTGCCTGCCAGACCTGTATTGATAGCAGATTCCATAATGGTGACGAGGTCATCCATCATGCCCTTGAGTTTTTCTTCGCTCAGGCCTGAACGCTCCGCCTCAAATTTTAAGCCACAAAATCCGAGCGATTGATCCACCAGATTGGCTTGTTTCAGCATCTCACCAGCTCGCTGGAAGCTAACTTTCAAACCGCGACGTGATAGCACCGGAAGCACCGCCTGCAGTTGACGTATCTGGCGACAACCGGGATGTTGCGTCAACTTATCGATCAACGATGCGTCCAGTGGCTCGCGGCTAAAGACATTCAAGATGCCGCCCTTGTCAGCTGAAGGGTGCCATGTGGCCCCTTCTGCGGCGGCTTCAAACTCGTTGCAGAATGAACGCTCAGGCTCCGCATCGAACCATGCTAACGTGTGGTGAAAATCACCTTCTGAAAGAAGCTCAATTCGATCAATCGCCCGCAACTCGATCATGCCCCCGCCAGTCGAAACCGCATCTAGGCAAAAAAGCTGGCCGCTCTCGTCAGTCAGCTCAAGGCGATAAAAATTCGGGTGTGGTGCATCGTAGGACTCGTACAGCAGCTCCACTTCAATCCCGGCCTCTTTGAGCGCAGCAGCATATCCGGGGATTCGAGAATCCTCAGGCATCCAACCCATCAGGCCACTGTAAAGCCCAAGGTCTGTGCCTTGGTCCTGGTGGGTCGTCACCAACGAACCATTAGGATCGTATCGCACCACCACCTTCTTGATCGGTGCACCGACCAGATCTTTCGCCAGACGACCGATACGGTTGGCCGCGGCGGAGTGCGAACTACTCGGTCCCCGCATGACGGGGCCGAGCACGTGGTTGAAAATACTGGGAGGAGGAGAATCCATATTTAGCGTTTCAAACTGAAGCTGACTGCCCGATTCGACGGCAGGGTGACTGTCTTAAGCGAATCGCCGACGCTCAGGATGACTGATTGTTCTTTCTTAGAGCGTAGTGTAACATCAACTTGCTCGGGTGTCCACTCCAGACGTTCGATCTCGATGGCACCGCGGGCCAGCACACCTTCAATCGAACCGGTTGGCCACTGCTCCGGCAACGCGGGGAGCAAGCGGATCTTACCCAGTTCTGAGCCGACCAGCATCTGAATAATCAGTGCGGGTTGGCCGCCGCTGATGTCCATATTGAACAGGTGACGATGATTGTGCATCGAGGCCAAATTGTTGAGCCAGAAACGATTGACCAAGTGACGCAGGCAGAGATAGGACAGCTCGCCGTCACCTAAGGTGGAGACAACTTGGCCAAGTTGGACGAGGCCGAAGGACATAAAGCCGCGGTCCTCTGGATCCTTCCAGTGCTCGGCAAGCTTGAATTCCACGCTCTTACGGAAGCCTTCCTTGAGTTTTGGATCGTCCGCGATCTCATCCGGCATCACGTAGTAGAGCGGGTAGAGTTGCGAGGAGTGACGGTGGGCATCGTTATTGCCCAATTTCGGCGTGAGCCATTCCTTAATAATGCCGTCTGCGTTGAGCATATAAGGGGGCATCTTGGCGAGCATGTTTTGCCAAGCGGGGATCTTGTCTTCGTTCACGCCGAGGAT
>Ga0136589_1001346_pt1 | contig 11218 bp, 9 predicted proteins | sample AntRauMFilla3764_FD_104640 | JGI IMG/M metagenome (GOLD analysis project Ga0136589, IMG submission 104640) | Saline lake microbial communities from Rauer Islands, Antarctica - Metagenome Filla 3 #764 | ecosystem: Environmental > Aquatic > Non-marine Saline and Alkaline > Saline | place...
ACAGGTTCCGTATGACTCAGGCTTGAACGGTTGTAAGTTCCGGAGCTTTGTACTTCAGATACTCGTAACCGCCAAACAATACGCCAGAGTAGATTAAGTTACCGGCAATTGTGTAGTGAAAGAAAGGAATTGCGGCAGTATAGCACATCATCAATCCTTCGAATGTATTTGGGTAGAGCGGACTGCTAAGCCAGACGCCTAAGTTACTTATAACGAAGAAGATCACCGAACCTCCCAGGGCGCCACCGATCACCCTTGGAAAGGTAATTTTTTTAAGCAGCAGAACACCCAGAATTACAATCATTGCAAAGGCACCATAGATATAGAGGAAGCCGCTTGTAAAGAACGCAAAGCCGTCGTAATAGGCCGCATACACTACGTTATTCAGAACAAGATCACTCAGCCATAGTGCCAGAATGGGAATAATTAAGGCCCATTTTTTCTTTGGAAAATATGCGGCGCCAAACAGAGCAATGGCTCCAAGCGGCGTAAAGTTGTAAGCATGCGGAAGCAGACGTGCTAATGCAGCAAACAAAATAAAACCGGTGATAATGTAAAATGCATTTTTCTTCATAGGTAGGTCTTGCTTTAGGTTCAGAATATAAAATAACAGATTTCTATCAAAAGTGTGAGGGTCATCCGCAATAAAATATATCCCATATTAAATGTTTGCCGCAGATTTTACCGCTCTTTCGCATAAATGATTCTAATTGAGCAACTTTTCCTGAGTTTGGGCTATTTTTTATGTTTTTTCAACCCTACCTTCGTATGTGTTCAATATAAGGCTGATCAACAGTTAATAGCTTCCTGCTATTTTGGGAAGACTTATTGATTAGCAATAATTTCCGGACCCGCGTTTCATCAGTTTACATTTCCCATTAAATCGTTTATAAAATCATGTCAGACAGTTCAGACCTCTCTTCTCAGCGAGATCAAATTGATAAAATAGACCAGCAGATTCTTGATTTGCTGAATGAGCGTAATAGGGTATCCCGAGAAGTGATTGAGTACAAGATAGAAAACCAGCTTCCGGTATTTGTGGCCGAACGGGAGGAGCAAAAGAGTATAAAATTCCGCAGCATGGCTGAGGCACGAGATCTGGATCCTGACTGGGCTGAAGATTTTTTGCGAATGATTATGTCAGCCTCACGAGCTACACAATCCACACATACATTTCCCCGGGCCACATCTGACCCAAAACATATTTTGTTTGTGGGAGGAGAGGGAGGCATGGGGTCTCTTTACAGGAAAGTGGCCGATCAAAGCGGGCATCACACCTACAGTATTGATAAAGGGAATTGGTTTGAACTTGAGGAGATCGCCCCAAAACTGGACCTTGCGATTGTGACGGTTCCTATCAATCTAACCGTATCGGTCATAGAACGACTCAGCAATAAGCTGGATGAAAAAACAATCCTGGCTGATTTTACCAGTAACAAAACTGAGACTCTACAGGCCATGCTCGACTCTCATCCGGGGCCGGTGATCGGCCTGCACCCTATGCACGGTCCGGATGTTCCCAATCTGTCAAAGCAGCTGATGGTGGTTTGCGAGGGCAGAGGGCCGGAAGCCAGTGACTGGTTTCGGGAGCAGTGTAAACTCTGGGGAATGCATGTTATTGAGGCCGACCCTGGGAATCATGATCACGTGATGAATCTTGTTCAGGGACTCCGCCACTTTGTTGCGCTCCTGCACGGTTCATTTATGAAAGAGTACGATCTCGACCCGCATCAAATGCTGGATTATTCGAGCCCGGTCTACCGTGCTGAGCTGATGATGACCGGCCGGATTTTTGCGCAGGATGCTGAGCTCTATGCAGATATCGTGTTTGCGAATAAGGAGCGGCGTGAACTGCTTGTCTCATTCTTCAAGCATCATGAACGTCTCATCTCGATGGTTGAAAATGATGATAAAAAGGGGTTTGTGCGAGAATTTGAAGCCGTCACCGACTTTTTTGGAAGATTTGCTACCCAGGCACTGAAAGAGAGTAGCTACCTGATTAACCGTTTAGCAGATCGGTTTTCGTAGATGATTTATGAGTGTTGAGTTTTAAGTGTTGAGGTGTTGATGCCTAAAAAATCACCATAACCCGTCAACCCTCAGAAACACCGTGCAGACGGGGGCAGGCATCTACAAGCTCTCTCACTCAGAACTAAACACTTAAAACTAAAAATTTATATCTAATTGATTATCCAGATTGTGCCGTTCAGGACTGTAGCGAAGGATACCCAAAGGATGTATGGAACCATCAGCCAGCCCGCCATCCTGTCTTGCCTGTAAAAATACACCGTCGTTATTATAATTGATGTAAGGAGCAACAGAATCTCTGCAAACGCGAGGCCAGGATTCTGAGCGTTAAAAAACAGTTGTGACCAGAGTCCGTTTAATAAGAGCTGAACGGTGAACAATGAGAGTTCTGTTTTTCCGTCGGTGAACCCAAGCAGTTTCCATATCCGCCAAGCCGCAAAGGCCATCATAATGTAGAGAGATGTCCAAACCGGCCCAAAAAGCCAGGCCGGAGGATTCCAATCCGGTTTATTCAATTGATCGTACCACTCTGAAGAGGCGATACCGGGGGAGACCTGAGCACCCGTCCATGCCACACCAAAGCATATGAACAGAAATAGAAGTAGTGTACCGGCCGATTTAAACTTTGAAATAGTTGTTTCATTCATAAAACCACCACACTACGGGTCTTTTTTTTTGAGAAGGCTTTGAGTTTAAAAGAATAAATTTTGAGCGATAACTCCACAACATAAGATATATTTAATACTAAACTGTTCTAATTTATTTGACTCTGAGAATTTTTACCACTAATTACTGTATCCCTATTATTCTGAAGAAATAACTATTATGAAATTATTCTCTGCTATAATAACGTTGCTTTCGTTCATGTATATAACCACTCCGGCCGTTCTTGGACAACAGCTGTTTAAACTTAATTCAATAGATAGCCAGTCTAAACAGGTATCTGCAACAACATTGTCGGGAGCTAATCAGCAGCGACAATTCTTCACTTTAAACGACAGCCAAATTAATTTTCCTGATATTAATCCCGGTGATTATATCGAAATAGAAGTGACCGCAGAATCCTCCACCATTTTTAGAGTAAACAGAGTTGAAAATTATACTCCGACAACTACTTCCTTCATTACAAGAGATATTGAACACCCTGAGAACACGTTTTCTTTTACCTATTCCAATGGAAGTTTGTTCGGCCTTTTTCACAAATCGCATGAAGAAACATACTTCTTTGAGTATGATGATCAGGTTTCGCAAAATTACGTGTCAAAATCCTCATCATTTTACGACGATGAACAGTTTTGCTCCATTCACGAGGTAGACCATGATATCCAATCGATAATCAACGTGCAATCCCTGGGTAAATCGTCCGCGTCTACCGATCTCCAAACTCAAGTACCCAGTACGGCCGCAATGACCGGCTCGCTCTCTGATGAAATTTCAATTGATGTTATGATTGTGTATTCCGGAAACGCCAAAACGTGGGCAGAATCCACATCTTACAATTCAATCGATAACGTCATCTCATCAGCAATGGTTCTATCCCAAACCGCATTGGATAACAGTGAAACTGACATAAAGCTGAGGCTTGTTCACTACTATCAGACCGGGTACAGCGGAGATTCAATTGACAAACTAAGTGAAAGTGATCTCGGATATGTCTCTTCTGGTGATCATCTGAGGCGCCTGACCCGGGATGATGACAATCCCTTTAATCTCTGCTCGGGTGGAGAGCCCAGCAATTGTCAAGAGTCGGATTATGACGGTTATTTTAGAAATGTTCACGATCTCCGCGATGAGTACGGCGCTGATGTTGTGGCTGCAGTTTTGAGTGAACCCAATACAGGTGGAATTGCATGGGTTAACAGTTCAACATTCGGGTCTCCAAATTCAGCATTTTCAATTAATCGGGTTCAACAAATTGGTACAAATTATACCCTGATTCATGAAATTGGCCACAATACAGGGAACTCACATGCCCGAAATCAAAGTAGTGCAGGTGCCGACGACTTCGGAGGATTATTTGTTTACTCAACCGGCAACCGCTTCAGCGCTAACGCATCTAAATATGCCACTGTAATGGCGTATAGTGAAGGCGGCTTCACATCAATTCCTTACTTTTCAAACCCGGGTGTACAATTTTCCGGATCACCAACCGGTTACCCAATAACCTCGAATTCGGAGGCAGGCCCATCTGACAACGCACGCAGCATGCGCGAAATCAAACGAGTTATTGCCTCGTACCGGACATCCATTGTTGATGCCCCCTCAATCGGCGTTGATGAATCGTCAATAAGCGCTGAGCTCAACCAGGAAAATAGCACTGTTACAGTGCCTGTAACAATTCAGAATAACGGCGCCAGCGACTTGATGTGGGACTTTGATTTTGACATTGAGAGCGGTGTCATTGCTGCATCAAAACAGCAGACCGGCCTCACGATGTCTGCCGTTCCTGTTCTGGATACGTTCACTCCAAATTCCAGCAGATCATTTACTCAGTTAAATGAACCCGGCGTTGTATTTTCAACAAGTTTCGAGGCCAGTGAGGGGTTTCAGACCGGTGATTTTCCTGCAAAAGTCGGCTGGCGTTCTTTCGCGCAGTCAACCCCGTTTGAGATTTCAAGTGACAATCCTTCAGACGGTACCCGGCATCTTCGGCTTCCAAGACGCCCCGAAGCGTCAGGTTCTATGTTTTCCAGATCTCCTTTTTTTGGCCCCCAACCAATGGGCGAATACATCGTATCCTTCGATATCGCCACGCAGGATCTAATCATTGGCGGAAGCGGGGAAACGTTCGACGTCTATATATTTGATGGAAGCACCGGCATTATCTCATCCGGAGTCATTATTTCAGGTGGTAATATTTTCGCACGATCTGGAAATGAACAGGGAGAAGGATCCTTCTTATTCGCGAATGCTACGCTCCCGTCAGACGGATCTTACAGAACTATGGAAATCAAATATAATCCCAATAACCGTACTGTGGATTACTATCTTGAAGGCGCTCTTATCACATCCAACCCCTATACGTTAGGACGAAAACCTGACTACATCTATTTCGGCCAGAGAAATAAAGTAAGCGGTGCCTACATGGATATTGATAATATTCGTGTTGAACGTGTTCATTCACCATTCAACTGGCTTACAGCACAGAAATTCGGCGGCGTAGTAGCTCCCGGAGAGTTAGAATCTGTTGAACTGACTCTAACAGCAGAAGATGTACAAACCGGCAGCTATGAAACCGTGCTTCAAGTAAGAAGTAATGATCCTGCCAACCCGGTCATAGAAGTTCCGATTTCAGCGACTATTGAATTGGCGACATCATCAGAGGTTATTCAGGAAGTGCCAAAGCGACCCGGGCTCTCGCAAAACTATCCAAATCCATTCAATCCAACGACAAATATCCAGTTCACTCTAAACCGAGCTGCCGATGTAACTCTGGAAGTGTTTAACATTACCGGGCAAAAAGTGGCAACACTCGTTCACGGAACACTAAATGCAGGAAGTCATATGCATACATTTGACGCCAGCGGGCTCTCGAGCGGTATCTATATGTATCGGCTTCAGACACCGGAACAGACGCTGACCCGTCAAATGATTTTGATCAAATAATTTAGTGACCTATATGAAACCTGCAGCAACTGCTTTCTTTACAACATGTGTATTTATTGCCTGTTTTTTAATTGGAGGCTGTGGTAACGGTGGTGATCAACCGCCAATCGAAACGGAAAAGGATGAAATATCCGGACTGCCTCAGTTAATGATACAGTCCGGTGATTCTCTACTATTCAACCAGACGCGGCCTGCAGAAAACATGCTCCAACTTCCGGACACTCTGGATGAGGCCTCTGTTTTGGCGTATTCTTCTATTGCACCTTCTCAGTCGCTGAGCACTATCAGAGCCTACCAGCCCGGAACTATTCTTCATTTTTCTCTTGATGAGAATCTTATGATCTCTGCGCGGGTAAACAGAAATCAATCGGTAGGTGAACAAATAAAAACATTAACCGGGCCTCTACTTGATCCATATACCGGTAATATTATGCTTTCTGTGGACAGCACTTCAATTTACGGCACGATTGATCTTCTGAGCGAAAACCGCCTCTTTTATATTCGGTACGACCGTGTGAACAACCTCCATTATCTGGCTGAAATCGACCGTACAACACTGGATATTCAGGAAGGCTCTCAACCCCTTGAGTTAAACTAAGCAGATCATATTTTTCAGTCAGCATTTAAAGCCAAAGACCGGTCTTATTTTTTGAACATCGTACTGGCTATAAAAAATATATTCTCTTTTCTTTCGAGCAGACGCCGTTTAAAGTAGGGAAACCACATGGTGCCATACGGCACATAGACCCTCGTATTATACCCTTCCCTGGTCAATGCAATCATTGTTTCTTCACGTAAACCATAGAGCATCTGGAATTCAAACCGTGACTTGCCCAGGTTATTTTCAAGGGTGTACGTCTTAATCCATTCAACAAGCTCATTGTCGTGGGTTGCCATTCGGGGGTAGGTCGTTTTTTCGAGTAAAATCCTGGCGTACTCTTTAAATGCATCGCGTATAGCCGGCATATTCTGAAGGGCAACACGTTCCGGCTCACCATAAGCGCCTTTACACAGGCGGATATCCGCTCCCATCTCCGCTAATTCAGGTATATCGTTTTTGCTTCGATGCAGGTAAGCCTGTATCACAATCCCAACATGCTTTCCGTACTCTTTAAACGCCTCTTTGAAAAGATCAATACTTAACTGTGTATAGTCTGAACCCTCCATATCAATACGCACAAAGGAGTCGTGCTCCCGGGCAACATCAAGCAGCTTAAAGAGATTCTCTTTGCAGTATTCTTTGTCTATGTCAAGCCCAAGCATCGTCAGCTTGATGGATATCGTACTTTTCAGTCCCGCTTTTTGAATATTTTCTATAAGCTTTATGTAGCTTTCCACGGTGTCATCAGCCGTTCTGCGATCTTTCACATTCTCACCAAGAAGGTCAAGTGTCACTTTTATGCCGTACTCGTTAAGTTTACGAACCTTCGCTACTGACTGGTCAAACGTCTCCCCTGCAACAAATCTCTTTGCCAACACAAACGGTAATTTCATAACTGCAGATAATTTTTTTTTAAATCTGATAGTAAATTACTGAACTTGCTCATGATTCACATGGCTCTACAATAACATTTTTTCGTTTGATGAGGTTCTGTTCGAAACAAACATTAAAATGCTAACGTATGCTTATATCTTGAACAATTTTCTATAAATAAACACTGTCGAAATGGAGAAATTATCAAAATTTCTAATCTGTGTTTTTGCAACAATTATAGCCTTTTTCGGCTCATTGAATGCACAAAACATTGATGACGCTTACAGAACTGAAATTTTTAATGTCAATGCAAATCCAACCATTGAAATAGAAACATCAGGTGGATCGATCATGGCTGAGGGTCACTCTGAAAACGAAGTCCGTGTGTACATGATCGTAAGAAGGGGTGGCAGAACATTATCTCCCTCCGATTTCGACCTTGATGATTTTGAAATAGATATAAGTCAGAATGGAAACCGCATAACGGCGAGTGCTGAACGAAAAAGCAGAGGCGTTGGGAGCTGGTTTCGTACCGGATCAAACGTATCTGTCTCTTTTGTGGTGCATGCACCCACAACGGCAACTGTTGATGGCAGCACAAGCGGTGGATCGGTCACGGCTATAAATTTTGCAAACGATGTGTCTCTCAGAACCAGCGGAGGAAGCGTTACGGCTGAGTCAATCCGTGGAAATGCCGACCTCAGAACGTCCGGTGGCAGTATTACTCTTCGCGACGTAGAAGGGACTATTAATGGACGGACAAGCGGCGGATCAATCCGTGCTGACGGCCTCGCAGGTCCTGCAGAACTCAGCACATCCGGTGGAAGCATCCTCCTCGAAAATGTAAGCGGCGCCATATCGGCACGAACCAGCGGTGGCAGTATACGGGCACAATTAACAGAGTTCAGTGAAGATATTGATCTTCGGACGAGCGGTGGAAGTATCACGGTAGACATGCCGGAGACCGAAAATTTTGAGATGGACCTTTCCGGCAATCGGGTAAATGTAGAACTCCGAAATTTTACCGGTAGTTCTGAACGAAACAGAGTGAGCGGAACAGTTGGTAATGGCGGTCCGATGCTGGCAGCACGGACGTCAGGCGGGAGCGTGACGGTGAATTATAATTAGCAGATGACTTTTTATCAGATCATCAATTTAAAAGAGATCATTCTATTGAGTGGTCTCTTTTTTCTCTGGATTATAGGAAAGTTTGTGGGTAAGTAGTTGAGGTTGTTTTTTCAGCGACCTGGCATAGAGTGGCCACGCGTGCCAGTTTTATCGTTACAATTTTTCTTTGCAGTTCGCGTGGGCTCCTGCAAGAGTCGCGATTGTCTGCTCTTATTTTTTTGTAGCAACAAATATCCTCCCCAATTCACAACCTGGCAGGAACTTCGCTCCGCTACGTACTCTACCAGGTTGTTTTGTTCAGCACCATGTTACATTTTTAATAAGATTCAACAGGGTAAATCCACTACAAAGGGAATCGCTAACCATTGAGGTTTTTCGAACTACTATTCTGTTTTACTTTGGAACATTAGACCTCTATCCACAAACTTTCCTGTAGATCCTTTTCTTTTGTGATGAATATGGGTTCAAGAACGTTCAGATAAATCAGCGTAATCAGTTTCACCTTATCTCCCAACTTTGAAACCTTACCAAAAGGCGAATCAATTAAGAATTACCGGAATGCTATCCAGCGAATGGAAAATATGAAATATCGTTTCGCCACTTTCTGCTTTGAATTCAAAATTCTCGGAACCCTGCCGGTTCATCCTGGAAGAATAGGTCGTTAAAGTTATATTATTACTCCCCTTTTTAAGCGGTACACGGGCATAAGAAATCTCATAGGGGAGAGTCTGCCAATTTCTGGTATCTGCTTTTTCTGATACTGCATTAATCACAGATAGTAAGGCACCCAAATTCTGATTCAGTTTTCGGGTTTGTCCTTCCGCTACTTGCTTTAAGGCAAGTCTCAGCAGCGAATTGGCAAATTCACGCACCATACGGTCATCCAGTGTTGTAAAAGCAATCCGATTTATATTCTCAGCCCTTTCCAGCTTATATGTTGTATTACCCAGTGTCAGTTCAGCGCTCTGATTATAGGGTTTTCTTTCCATGTATTTCGGAAAGGCCACCCTAATAAATTTCAAGTCGCCCAAACCACCTGATCCTTCACCCACGACAGCCAGTGGGAAGGGGAAGCTCAATCCCAGTTCTTCATTTGCAAATACTACAACTCCTCCCTGTCCTTTGACTATGAAGAAGTTGAGACTCCATTCACTCTTAATGGGCCCAAGGCCATTATGCCAAAAAAATATCAGTTCACCGCCTTCGCTCTCACGTGGCTGATACTGCATCGAAAATTTTTGCTCAAACCTTTCCAACTCTTCGGTAAACCCATTTAGATGTGCCGCTCTCAAGAGGTCGGTTTTTAACTGATTCGGCGCATCCGTTTCAAAATATTCATTATAGTCTTCCACATACGCATCATACGCGTTTCTGTATGCGATGAAAGCATTATTTATATCTCCGGATGCCTCATAAACAATGCCCATGAGATTCATTGCAAACGCGTCTCGTTTATAGCGGTTTTTCCGATTTTCGTAACGATCGTTTAATTCATTGAGCTTATTGTTAATTCTCCGGCACTCCACCAGCGCCTCCTCATATTGTTCCATTTGCAGATAGTTCAGCGCCTTGTAATAGTGAATCAATACTAATTCATGGTCCTCACCAAGATAAGGTTTGGCCGACGGGTTGATCAGGAGAGCTGCAGCCTGCTCAGCATAATTTTGGCGATAGTCTTCGGAAAAAATATATGCTCTTTCAAAATAGGTGTTACTTTCTTCAAATTCGCCTAGCATCTGAAGGACTACACCTTTTTGGAGGAAATAGAGCAGCCTGTTTTTACCTTTCCTGGCCTTTTTATTTTTGTCGAGCGTTTGGTTGGCCTGTTCCAGCTCCCCTTTTACAAAGTGCTCTTGAAAGTCTAATGTGGATTGATAGTAAGTTGCACACCCGACAATGGCTGTTAAAGCAAAGATCCCGAAAACGCCCAATAATCTTTTGAATATCGTCATCCAATAAATCTCTGGCTACTTCACTACCTTTCTGATCCTTTTGTTTCCTATCCAGACTTTTTCACTTGTTTCCACATCGGTGAGTTCCATATCAACCTGATAAAAAATGAGTTTCTGCCTTTTATTGGAATCCGTGATAGAGTTGATGGTACCCTGCATAATAAAATCTGCCCCCAGCTCTTGCCCCCATTTTTTCATTGTGGCCAAAGAAGCATAATCCTGTTGATCATCACGTTCTCTTCTCAATTCTTCCCTGGCCGTACCGCCTTGAATGATTCTGGCTTTAGCCGAATTAAGTATCTCCCGCTCGATATCCTTTATAAAAGTCTCCGCACTAATGTGTTCGCTCGTCTTATTTTTCACAGTGCCTACGACTATAAATGGTCTGCGGTTGTGATTCTCACTATAATTCGAAAGCCACTGCCCTGAAATAGCATCCTGAATCATTTGCTCGGATACCAATCTCGAATCTGTATCATTCCATCGGCCGCTTAAATCTATTTCCTGGTCGGTATTAATTCTTGAGACTTTGGGGGAGCAACCAAAGGTGATGACGATTAGGAGAAAAAGTGAAAGTGTGATGGCAATCTTCTTCATTTTAATATGTGTGTCAAGTTATAAAATTTATTCCAATGGAATACATTGCTAATACAATCTACAATGCACTCCTATCTTAACCAAAAGCATTCATTCTTATTATATTCTCTCTGCAAATAATTCACCATCATATAGAAGCGTTTAGACCATTGAATAATATAGCTTTAAGACCCCATATATTTTCCTTTGGTGAAACAAAGTGCTGAATTGCAATCGAATAATTTGAAAAGGGCGAAATAGCAAACAAAAAAAGCCCTCAAATAACATCTGTATGCAATTTGAAGGCTTTATTTAAGTCGGGACGAGTACGCTTCAAGCGTACCGACTCCTCGACCCCCTCACGCGGTGCGCATGACTCTGGCAAACCCTCAATTTCCAAAGGTACAGAAACATTGTCTTTCATCGCATATGTCAATATTTCTTTTTCCCTGCT
>Ga0136589_1001347_pt1 | contig 11218 bp, 10 predicted proteins | sample AntRauMFilla3764_FD_104640 | JGI IMG/M metagenome (GOLD analysis project Ga0136589, IMG submission 104640) | Saline lake microbial communities from Rauer Islands, Antarctica - Metagenome Filla 3 #764 | ecosystem: Environmental > Aquatic > Non-marine Saline and Alkaline > Saline | place...
TCTGCGAGCGGACCGAAGTGGGTGACGACGACACCGTCCTGGTCGTCGGCGCGGCCGGACGCATCGGCATCCATCTCACACAGCTCGCCGCCGCTCGCGGCGCGCACGTGCTGGCCGCCGACGTCCGCCCCGACCGGTTGGCGCACGTCGACGACGTAACCGGGGCTACCGTGACGACCATCGACGCCAGCCAGCCCGATTTCGCCCAGCGACTGCGGACAGCCACCCCCCATGGCGACGGCCCGACGGTCGTCGTCGACACCGTGGGCGACGTCGAGACCCTGGAGGCCGCCTGGGACGCCCTCGCGATGGGCGGGCAGGTCGTGTCGCTGACGACTCACCACGACCGGTCGTTCGCGCCGCTGTTGAAGGACTTCGTCGTGAAGGGGGCGTCCGTCCTGGGGTCGAGATACGCGACCAAGCAGCAGGTCGTCCGGGCGGCGCGCCTGCTGGCCGACGGCCGCATCGACCCCGTCGTCACCGACGAGGTCGGACTGGCGGCGGTGCCGTCGACCCACGCCGACATCCGAAACGGAGATACGTACGGGATGACGATCCTCGACCCGTCGCGATGACGCGTCGCCCGATCGCAGATCGCATGCCGAGCACTGCCTCACTACCGGGAGGCAGATTCCGGCGATGACCGAATCCTCGCTGCCGGGGGGCCGATCCCGTCGATGAGTCTCCCGCGTGGCGCGCTCGCCATCCTGGGGTGTGGCCTCTTCGGCATGGGGCTCGCCGTCGGCGGCTTCGGCACGTACGTCAGCGGACTCGTCGAACGCGGCGTCACCCCCAGTCTCGCCGGCTTCGGCTCGACGCTGTTCCTGTTCGGGCAGTTCGTCGTCGTCTGGCCGACTGACACGCTCTCCCGACGGTTCTCGGTTCGCCTCGTCGCCGCGGTCGGGCTGGGACTGGGTACCGTCGGCACCGCGCTCGGTGGCGTGCTCTCCCTGCCCGTCGCCCTCGGTGGGCGACTCCTCCTCGGACTCGGCATGGGTGCGGCCTTCCTCGCAGCGATGACGTACGCGGGGTTGCGTGTCGAAGACGGGCAGATCGCCCGGATGCAGGGTCTGCTTGGTGCGACGTTCACGCTCGGTCTCGCGGTCGGGATCGCCGTCACGCCACGGGCGGTCGACGTGGTCGGGCCGACGCTCCCGGCCCTCGTCGCCGCAGTCCCAGTCGCCATCTCGACGGTGCTCGCACCATCGCTACAGCCGGTCGAGACGCGCGACCACCAACCGTTCACTGCGTACGTCGAGGCCTTCCGAAGCCCCGTCGGCATCGCGCTCGGGCTCGGCAACGCGGCGTCGTTCGGCCTGCTCATCGTCGCAACGACGTGGTACACGGACGTTCTCGCGCGCGTCCCGGCGCTGCCCGCGACGCTCGTCCTGACCGGGTTCGCGATCGCCACGTTCTTCGGGCGGACCTACAGTGGCTGGGTTACCACGGTCACGACCCAGCGCCGGGCCGTCGAAGGTGGCCTCGTCTTCCTCGCGTGCTCGCTGGGGCTGGTCGCCGCTTCCCTGTGGCTGGAGTCGTCGGTCGCGCTGGCCGTCGCGCTCGTCCTCACCGGGCTGGGGTTCGGCCTGCCGTTCGGGCCGCTGTTCAGTCTCGCGTTCGAGAACGTCGGCGCCGACGCCGGCGTCCTCCTGGTCGGCATGACCGCCATCGGCAACGTCGTCGCCCTGGCGTACCCGTGGCTCGTCGGCGAGCTGCTGGAGGTCACGGCCGGCTACGCCGCCGGGTTTCTCGCGATGTCGCTCACGACGTTCGGCGTCGTGGCGGTGTGGCGGCGAACGCTGTACTAGACGATCAGATCTGAAACCGGTGCACGTGCCGGTGCATATTTGAAACCGACGCCCGTGCGGTGCGGTATGGGAGACGAGAACCCGATCCTCGACGGCATCAACGTCGTCGACCTGTCGACGTTCGTCACCGGCGGCTTCTGTTCGCTGATGCTCGCGAACCAGGGCGCGGACGTCGTGAAGGTCGAACGACCGAACGTCGGCGACGACATCCGTCACTCCGGGCCGCCGTTCGTCGACGGCGACTCGCCGTACTACTGGACCGTCAACTACGACAAGCGCAGCGTCGAACTCGACCTCAAATCCGATGCGGGACTGGAGTCGTTCTACGACCTCGTCGAGGCCGCCGACGTCGTCGTCCAGAACTTCCGGCCAGGGACCGCCGAGCGACTCGGTATCGACTACGACGAGCTCGCGGCGCGCAACGACGACGTCGTCTACTGCGACATCTCCGCGTTCGGGTCCACCGGCCCCTGGAGCGAGCGTCCTGGGTACGACCTGCTCGTCCAGGGCATGAGCGGGATCATGTCCGTCACTGGCGAGGAGGACGGCGACCCGGTGAAGGTCGGCCTCCCACAGACCGACCTCATCACGGGGATGTGGGCCGCGTTCGGTATCGTGAATGCGCTGTATCGCCGCGAGCGAACCGGCGAAGGCGAGTACGTCGAACTCGGTATGCTGGACTCGACGCTCCCGTGGCTGACCAAGCAGGCCGGGAAGGTGTTCGCCGGCGAGGAACCCGGCCGGATGGGGACGAAGGACCCGGTTCTCGCGCCGTACCAGACGTTCGAGACCGCCGACGGCTACCTCAACGTCGCGTGTCTGAACCAGAAGCTCTGGGCGGGCTTCTGCGAGGCGATCGACCGCCCGGGACTCCCCGACGACGACCGGTTCGAGACCAACGCCGACCGGGTCGAGAACATGGACGCTCTCGAGGCGGAGATCGCCGAGACGCTCTCCGAACGGACGACCGACGAGTGGATGGACCTGCTCGTCGACGCCGGCATCCCGGCCGGGCCGGTCCAGACCGTCGAGGACGCGCTCTCGAACGAGCAGATCGAGGCCCGAGGCATGGTCACGCACGTCGACGACGGCGACCGGGAGATCCCCGTGATCGAACATCCGCTGAACTTCGGCAGTGCCACGTCCGGGTTCGACGCCGCCCCGCCGGACCTGGGCGAGCACACCTTCGAGGTGTTCGAGGAACTCGGCTACGACCGTGAGCGACTCGAACGCCTCCGGGACGAGGGCGTCTTCGGCGACGACTGATCGGCGAGAGTCATCGCCAGGCATCGACCGTCTGGCGTCACCGCCAGGCATCGGACGTCGCCCGTCACCGCATTCCGGAACGGAGAGTTAAGTCGTCAGAGGACCACGACCACATATGGTACAGTCCGACGACCCGTGGAGTATGACCGAGAAGGACCTCCGCGAGCAGTTGCGAACCCTCAGACGGAACGGGACGGACGCGGCAGTCGTCACCGTCGCGGACGTCGAAGGCTCCGCCTACCGTCGCCCCGGCGCGAAGATGCTCGTTCCCGCCGGTGGCGACACCGTCGGGGCTGTCACTGCCGGCTGTCTCGAGGACCCCGTCGCCGAGCTCGCAACCACGGTTATCGAGGAACGGACGCCCCGGCTCGAAGTGTTCGACCTGATGGACAGCGACGACGATAGCTGGGGGCTCGGCCTCGGCTGTAACGGCATCATCGACGTCTTCGTTGAACCGCTGGACGCGAGCCTCGACCGGGCACTGACGACGCTGGCCGACGGCGACCCGGCCACCGTCGTGACCGTCGTCGAGTCGACGGGCGATCCCCCGGTCGGGAGTCGCATCGCTATCGGAGCCGGTGGGACGCGACACGAACTCCCGGACCGCGACCGGATTCCGGCGCACGTCCTGGATCACGTCGCCGATACGATCGACGAGTTGCATGGGACGGGAGAGACTCGAACGATCGAGGTGGACGCCGACGGCGCGTCGGTGACCGTGCTCGTCGACAGTCTCCAGCCGCTGTCGGAACTGCTCCTCTTCGGGAGCCAGAACGACTTGCCACCGCTCGCGCGCCTCGCAGCGGACGTCGGCTTCCGGGTCACGGTCCACTCGCCTCGGGGGGCGGTCGACGAGTCGACGTTCCCGCACGCGGACGCGGTGACGACAGGTCATCCGTCGACGCTCGCCGAGAGCGTCGCCGTCGACGAGCACACGTACGCGGTCGTCATGTCGCACAACCTCGTCGACGACCGCATCGCCCTGGAGACGCTGCTGACCGAGACCGACGTTCCGTACGTCGGCCTCATGGGGCCGCGCGAACGGTTCGACGACCTCCGAGAATCGATGGTCGAAGACGGCGTGACGCTCTCGGAGTCGGGGCTCGACCGCCTCTCGACGCCGGTCGGCCTGGATCTCGGCGGTGGCGAACCGCTCGAGGTCGCACTCAGCATCGTGAGTGAGGTTCTCGCGGTGAGCAACGAACGGACGGGCGGTCGACTCCGCGACCGTGAAGGACCGATTCACTCCAGAGTGATGGACGGACGACAATAACACTTATATCTGCTCTCGCCGCAGTACCGATATTCATAGCATGCGGCTGGATAACTCACCCGAAGCGACCGTCCGCCGACCGACGGATCGTCCCGACGTGGGGGAGGTGCGTGGCGCGGAATGAAGCCATCCCCATTCGAATACCACCGCCCGGAGACGGTCGAGGAGGTCGTGAAGCTGCTAGAGGACCTTCCAGAGGCCGAACTGATGGCGGGCAACCAGTCGCTGAGTATCGTGATGGCGAACCGCCTGGCTAACCCCGAACACATCGTCGACATCAACGGCGTCGACGAACTCGAGTACATCGACTCGGACGACGACACCATCGAGGTCGGAGCGCTCGCCCGGCACCGCGACATCGAGGCGTCGCCAGTCCTCTCCGAGAAGTATCCGGTCTTGTCCAAGTCCGCGGGAAAGATCGCCGGCCCGGTCGTGCGGAACCGCGGGACCATCGGTGGGAGCATCGGCGAAGCCGACCCCGCCGGCAACTACCCGTGCGTTCTCGTCGCGATGGACGGCGAGCTGGAGCTCGCGTCGACCGACGGCCGGCGCACCGTCGACGCCGCCGATTACTTCGTCGCCTACATGATGACCGCGATCGAGGAGGACGAACTCATCACCGCCGTCCGGTTCCCGCGCGAGCCGTTCCCGGTTCCGCGGAGCGGCATGACCTTTCTCGTACGGAAACGGGCGGCGCAGACGTGGCCGACGCTCAGCATCGCGTGCGCGGTCAGGGTCGACGACCCCGAGGCGGACGAGCCAGTCGTCGAAGCGGCCCGCATCGGGTTGGCGAACGCCGCCGACGTGCCACTCCGCGTCGAGGACGCCGAGTCCGAGGTCGAAGGCGAACCGCTCAGCGAGGGAACGCTCGAAGCCGCCGGCGAGACGGCCTACGACCGCGTCAGCCCACAGGACGAGATGCACGCCGACGAGACCTACAAGCGGGAACTGTCCAAGGAGTACACGAAGCGGGCGCTCCAAAAGGCCTACGACCACGCGACGGAGTAACGCCGACGCCACCGACCGACCACACGACGGAGTAGCACCGACGCCACCGACCGAGCGACCACGCGACGTTCGTGGATTCGTCACACGGGACAAGCTTAATACGTTGTCTTCCTCTCTCTGTAATGTCCAACAACTATGAGTACGGATAACACAGAGACGACCCCCGAACGGCCGACTCAGGAGGTCTCTCTTACGGTAAACGGGGAGGAGGTGACGTCGGAGATCGAACCGCGGCTGAAGCTATCCGACTTCCTCCGGAACTACGCCGACCTCAACGGCGTTCGTGTCGGCTGCGAACACGGCGTCTGTGGCGCGTGTACGGTCAACGTGGACGGCGAGCTCGTCAAGAGCTGCATGATGTACGCGGTGCAGACCGAGGGCAGCGAGATCCTGACCGTCGAGGGACTCAGCGACGACGGTTCGTTACACCCCATCCAGGAGGCGTTCCACGAGGAACACGCCCTCCAGTGTGGCTTCTGTACCAGCGGGTTCGTCATGTCCACGCACGATCTCCTCGAGGACAACCCCGACCCGTCACAGGAAGAGATGGAGGCACAGCTCTCGTCGAACATCTGCCGCTGCACCGGCTACCAGAACATCTACGACGCCGTCGGTCGAGCCGCCGACAAGCTGGACGGAGACCGAGCGGCTGACGAGATGGACGACGACCGAGCGGCTGACGAGATGGACGGTGACGATTGATGTCGGCGCCCGAATCCGCTGCCGCCGACGGCGAGATACAGGACGAAACCGCCGACGAGAAGTTCGTCGGCAAGGGCCTCAACCGCGTCGAAGACCACCGCATCCTGACCGGGAGTGCGGAGTACATCCACGACGTCACCCCGGAGGCATGCCTGAGCATGGGGTTGCTCCGGACCACGCACCCCCACGCGGACATCGTCGACGTCGACACCAGCGCCGTCGAAGACCACCCGGACTGCGACCTCGTGCTGACCGGCGACGACATCGCCGCGGAGTACAATCCGATGCCGTGTGGACTCAACGAGATGTCCGAGTGGGCGCTCGCCCGCGACACCGTCCGGTTCGTCGGCGAACCGGTCGCACTGGTCGTGGCATCGGACCGCTACGTGGTCGAGGACCTCATCGACCTCGTCGACGTCGAGTACGACACCAAGGAACCGATCACCGACCCCGTCGACGCCAGGCGAGACGAGACGCTCGTCCACGAGGACCTCGGCACGAACGTCCCCGACAGCGAACGAATCACCTTCGGTGACGTCGACGGCGCCTTCGAGGACGCGGACAACGTCCTCGAGAACCAGTACTCGTGGGGTCGCATCTCCGGCGTCCCGCTGGAGACGGCCGGCGTCGTCGCCGAGTACGACGACGAGACCGACACGTTCGACATCGACTGCAACATCCAGCTCCACACCCTCGTCGACGACACCATCTACGAACCGCTCGGGTACGACGCCGACGACGTCGCGCTCAACGTCCCGCCGGACGTCGGCGGAAGCTACGGGACGAAGATCGCCATCCACCGCTACTGCACGCTCGCGGCGATGGCCAGCCAGCAGCTCGGCGGTCGCCCCGTGAAGTACGTCGAGGACCGCATCGAGAACCTCCAGGGGGGTGACATGCACTCCTCGGACCGCGAGTACATGATGCGGCTCGCGTACGACGACGACGGTACGATCCGCGGGCTCGACGTGAACTTCGTCGACGACTTCGGCGCCTACCCCCGCTATCCGGTGAACCAGGTTCTCAAGCCGCTCTCGGTTATCTCGAACGCCTACGACATCGAGCCCGTTCGGTACAACTACGAGATCGTTCTCACGAACAAGACCGCGCAGACGGCGTACCGCGGGTTCGGCGTCGACCCCCACCTCTACGCGCTGGAGTCCATCGTCGACGAGGCCGCCTACGACATCTCGATGGACCCCTACGAGTTCCGGCAGCAGAACCTCATCCAGCCCGAGCAGCTGCCGTACAAGCTCCCCTCGAAGAACATCTACGACTCGGGCGACTTCCCCGCGGCACTCTCCCGCATCAAGGAGCTCGTCGAAGAGGAGGAGAAGATCGACGGCGGCCTGCTCGACCCCGAAGTCGTCGAACAGCGACGAGATGAGGGGAAGTACCGTGGCGTCAGCTACACCGTCCACATCGAACCCGGCGTGAGCGGCGCCGACTGGACGGACCGCCAGCGCTCCGAGAAGGACGACCTCGCCGAGCGCGAGATGGACGACGTCGAGGAACTCCCCGAGCACCTCCGCTGTCGGATCCAGTCCGACGGCACCGTCCTCGCCTCCCTCGCCACCGACTCCTCGGGGCAAGGCCACCAGACGCTCGTCAAGCAACTGCTCGCAGACCAGCTCGGCATCCTCCCGAGCGACATCGACGTCGATTACCTCGACAGCGTCGAGGCACCGACCGAGTACGGCAGTGCCGCGTCCCGGATGGCCGTCATGCTGTCCGGTGCTGCGGAGGGCCTGGGCGAGACGCTCGTCGACAACCTCGAAGAACTCGCGGCCCGTCACTGGGACGTCGACCGGGACGCGGTCACGTACCGCGACGGCGGTGTGTCACTCGACGACGGTTCCGAGCGACTCACCCGTGCCGAGCTCGTGGGGATCGACGACGAGACCGACGGCGACCGGTTGACGTACGCCGAGTACGACTACCAGCATCCGGTGCTGGACGTCGAAGGGTTCGGCGAGGCGTTCACCCAGAAGTACCCCGTGTATCCGACCGCGGCCTTCGCAGCTAACGCGCCGATCGTGGAGGTCGACGTCGAGACGGGCGTGATCGAGATCCTCAAGTTCTACTCGCTCCGGGACTGTGGCACGCAACTCAACCCGACCATCGTCGAAGGTCAGGCCCACGGCGGGCTGGCACAGGGCATCGGTGCGGCACTCCTCGAGGAGTTCGCCTACGACGACGCCGGGCAGCCCAAGGCCGTCACGCTCTTCGACTACCTCCTCCCGTCGACGAAGAACATCCCCGAGATGCACCTCGAACACACCGAGACGCCGTCGCCGTTCACCGCGACCGGCGCGAAAGGTACCGGCGAGGGCGGGATGATAGACGGCCCCGCGAGCATCGCGACGGCGATCAACCGCGCGCTGGAGCCGTTCGACGTCATCGCAGACCGGATTCCCGTCACGCCCGACCGCGTCAGGCGCAAACTCCGCGACGAATAGCCGCTACCTTTCCTTCTCCCGCCGTTCCAGGTCTTCCGGGTGGTCGACGTCCCGCAGGACGCCCGGGTCACTGGTCTCGACGGCGACGGCGTCCGGGTCGTTTTGGAGTATGTTCCGACCGCCGACGTCGCCGTCGACGCTCGCCAGCGCGTCGAAGTATCGCCGATCGAAGAGGACGGGGTTGCCGCGTTTCCCCTCGTAGGCAGCTGCGAGCGCGTCACCTGCGCCGTGGTGATAGGCCTCGAGGAGGGTTTCGACGGTCTCGACGGAGACGTCGGGCATGTCTCCGAGTGCGATCAGGACGGCATCCGCGTCGTGATCTCGTGCGGCCGCAACGCCGGTGGCGACGGACGTGCTCTGGCCCGCCGCGAACCCCTCGTTCGTCCGCACGTCGACCCCGAGGTCCGCGACGGCCTCCCCGACTCGTGCCGCGTCGTGCCCGAGGACGACCGTCACGCCGTCGACGCCCGACGCACGAACGGTCCGTACAGCACAGGTCACGAGCGGTTCCCCGTCGACCGGTTCGAGGAGTTTGTTCCGCTCGCCGTACCGACTGCTCGTCCCCGCCGCGAGCACGACGCCGTGAACGGTCGCGGACCGGACCGCATCCTCGTCCGCCAGCGATTCCGGGTCGACCACCGTCAGCGAGTCCCTGTCCCTCATGTTACTCGTATCGCCCTCGTATCATTCTCATATTATTCGACGACGGTGTAGGGGACCACGTCCACTTCCTGACCCGCTTCCAGTGCGGTCTCCGTCACGACGAACCCGTCCGCTCGAGTCGCGCGCGTGCTCGAGGACAGCACGCTCGGGTCGAACTCGCGCTCGTACACCTGGAGTGGAGAGTCGACGTGCCCGAGCGGCATCGCCTCGCCGTCGGCGAGCGTCACCGGAACGACGTACTCGAACCCATCGGGACCCAGTTCGACGTCGCGAGCGATGGACGCAGGCAGGGTCGACAGGTCCCGTCCCCCGACGAAGAACGGTCGCACGACGAGCGAGGCGACGGTGTGAGCGCCGAGCGGCTTCCCCGGAATCGCGAAGGCGACCGCGTCGGGCAGCGTCGCGAACGCGATCGGTTTCCCGGGTCTGACGCGGACGCGGTGGAACTGGACCTCACCGAGGTCTCGGAGTGCGCGGACGACGTAATCCTTCTTGCCGACGCTCGTCCCACCCGTCGTCACCACGACGTCGTGGCGCTCGGCCAGTTCCGCGATCTTCGACGTCACCCGTTCGTAGTCGTCGGGCACGGTCCCCTCGAACGCTGCCTCGTGACCCCACGACCTGACGAGCCCAATCAGCATCGGGGAGTCGAGGTCGGACTGCTGGCCCTCGTGGATCTCGGACCCGGTAGCGAGGACGCCCACGGAGAGCTGCTCGACCACCTCGACCGTCTCGTAACCGAGGTCACGGAGGAAGATGGCGTCCTTCGGTCCGAGTACCTCCCCGCGCTCGAACACCTGCTCGCCGGCCGCCACGTTGCTCCCCCTTTCGTAGGCGTACGTCCCCGGTTCGAGCGCCGGTCCCCGCAGCTGGTCGCCGTCCACCGTCGCTTCCTCGCGCTTGAGCACGGCGTTCGCCCCCGCCGGCAGCGGCGCACCCGTCGCGATCTCCACGGCCGTCCCGTCGGCAAGCGTCGGAGGATCGTCCTCGGGATAGATCTCGAAATCGACGACGGCCAACGGGTAGGCGTCGGTCGCATCGAACGCGTAGCCGTCCATCGTGGCGTAGTCGACCGGCGGGACGTCCGCCGTCGCTGTGATCCCCGTCGCGAGCACCCGACCCCCGATCTCGTCGAGCGCCACCGTCTCCGTGGGACGTTCCTCGAACGCTCGTTCGCGCACGTCCAGAACGCGGTCGACGGCAGCTGACCGCCAGGTCATCTCCGGCGTATCGGACGACATCGAACGATAACAAGGCACGGCAACAATAAAAAGTGTCGTCGCGGTTCGCAGAAGTACGCAGAGCAGTTGATTCGATGCGAAGGAAACGCTCGAAGCCACATACCCGAGAGTTCACTTCGACATGACGAAACTGGTTCTAGAACTGGACTATCTAGTATTTATTATTGAAAATGATATGTTCGAGACCGATACGATGTCCTTGACGCCCGCAACTACGATCGGCCGCGTGACGAGTGCAGGCGTCTTTCAGTTGCGTCGCGTCGTTCACGAGAAACACGGTGTTCGCCAAACACAGTGCGTCTCGACCACATGTAACCGAATCGCAGCCCGATACGACCAATACTCGATAGCGAGTCGTGGTATGCTCGATCGCCGGCTGCCAACGAATCGCGGCCCCGGCTCCCCAGATAATATCAATTGTGAACTATTCATTTAGAGACGAACGGTCGCGTAGTGCTGTGGCCGCTTTCTCGATGGGCGGGGTGGCTTACCGTGTCGTTCACCGTACGATCTTAGCCGACACCACCGTGCCGGAGCGCTTCGAGCAGCACTTCGAAACGGCATCCGACCAGTTCCTCAACACCTTGTACGCCGCAGCGGAACAGGGACGGAACAGGACCATCTGAGGACCCCCAGATTGTAACTAGGGTCCGTACACCAAGGTATGCCGACAAGTTCGTTACTTCCCGAACGAGTCGAGAGGGTGCTGCCTGAACGCCACAAAATAGTCACTTTCTGTATAATTTGACGGTCAGTCTCGGCTGCTCCCACGAAGTAGATCGAGGAAGTTCCAATTCA
>Ga0136589_1001348_pt1 | contig 11217 bp, 7 predicted proteins | sample AntRauMFilla3764_FD_104640 | JGI IMG/M metagenome (GOLD analysis project Ga0136589, IMG submission 104640) | Saline lake microbial communities from Rauer Islands, Antarctica - Metagenome Filla 3 #764 | ecosystem: Environmental > Aquatic > Non-marine Saline and Alkaline > Saline | place...
CCGTTCTCCCGCTCAATTCGTAAACTGCGTGCCATCTTGCCTAACCTAATGAAATCAATGCCCGGTTAACGCAAGCACAAAATATCGACATATACGGAATGACCCCTTTTTGCCTCTCGGCAGCGTACGCTTTGGGTGGTTTTAGATGAACGAAATCATCGGCCTGACGGACCGATGCTACAGAGTCCTAATGTTCTGCCTGCGCGATCCTTTTCACCACTTCGGCGGCGAGAAAGAAACCGATGCTCCCCGTCACGAATGCGGCGGAGCCAAAGCCGGCGTCACAATTCAAGCGGTAGTCGGCACCCGACTCGCGCTCGCAGGCGACCGACCCATCGGCCTGTGGGAAGCGCGGAAGCTCGTCGGAGTAAACGCAGTCGATCTTGAACTTCTGGCGGGAGAATTGCGGAAATCCGTATTCCTGACGCAGCTTTTTACGCACTTGTAAAAGCAGCGGATCGTTAATCGTTCGCGCGAGATCCTGAATTTTAATTCGCGTCGGGTCGATGCATCCTCCGGCACCTCCACAGGTGATCAACTTGAGCCGGCGCTTGCGTGCCTCGGCGATAAGCAGGCACTTGTGCCTCGTCGCATCTATTCCATCCACGATGTAGTCATAGTCCGGCGCTAACAGCCGCTCCATCGTGGACTCAGTAAAGAAGGTTTCTTCGAGAGTAACTTCGCACTCCGGCGCGATCTGGCCCACTCGCTCGGCCAGCACCGAGGCTTTGCTCCGCCCGACCGTGCCGTCCATGGCATGAATCTGGCGGTTGACATTGCTGAGGCAGACCTCGTCCATATCGACCAGTGTCAACGCGCCGATCCCGGAACGGGCCAGCGCCTCGACCACCCAGCAGCCAACGCCACCGAGCCCGATGATGCAGACATGCGCGGCACGGATACGCGCCAACCCTTCGACTCCGTAGAGTCGACCAATCGCGCCAAAGCGTGTTTCATAGTCGGACATTGTAATCGTAGTGATGTCGACGGTGTCAGTAGGTCGTCGGGCCAATCTTTGGTAGCGGAAAAGGACTTAAGTTAAACATCCGTTATCCCGCTTACTTCTCCGGTGCCAGGAATATCCGGAAGCCGATGGCATTACTCTGCGTATTCATCCGTCCCTCGGAACGGGCTGCCGCCCGGGCGCGTACCGCGAAGTCTTCCCAGCTCCCGCCGCGCAGGGTGTAGCGCTCACCACCAGTGCGCGGTGCCGGATCGATTAATTTGCCCCCGGGCAAGCGCCCGTTGTAGGCCTCCAGCGTCCACTCGCTGACATTGCCGTGCATGTCATAGAGCCCAAAAGCATTAGGCGCATAACTACCCACTGGCTCAGTCCCATAGGTATCCGTCGAGCGCAGCCCCTTATCGAGTTCACGCGGATAGACTCCACGGAAATTGCCGTAGCTCGTATCGGCTTGCTCTCCAAAGTGGAAGGGAGTCGTGCTGCCGCTGCGGGCGGCATACTCCCACTCAGCTTCGGTCGGCAGACGATACACATAACCTGCCGGCAGTCTGCCGGCAGCCCGCTCTTGCGAGGTCAAGGCCTGGCAAAAGGCATGGGCTGCGTCCCATGTTACCCGATCCACTGGATGCGTTGCGCCAATAAAGTCGGCCGGCATTTGATCCATCACCTCACGAAAAACGGCCTGTGTCACCTCATGCATCCCCGCCCAAAAACCCAAGGTGAAGATCACCTCAGTTTGCTCCCCCTCATTGGGCAAGCGCCCCTGTTCCCGCATCGGACTCCCCATCAGGAAGTCTCCCGGCGGAATCCACGCGAATTTAAGGCCCAGCCACGGCATAGCCCACTCTTGGCCTACGACCGGCCCCGGGATGGGCACAGGTTGTACCTCCCATGCGAGCTCTTCCAAGGGCTGCAGCTTGAATGTCCGAACCATTGTAAAATGATTTTCAATCCGCAACTCGACTTCTACGGGTTCATTTGCCGGAACATCGATGCGCTCGCCCTCCCGCTGGACTTCCTGCTGATTCACGCGGATGTTATGCTTAAGACCACGCGGCAGGATGAGCCGCAGCTGCCCGGGTCGCGGCAACATAGTAAAGCTCAGCTGCTTCACTTCCCGATCATTCAAGCTAAGCATTTGAGGCGCCGAGGAATAGAGAGGATGCTCCAAGTGGATGGAATACTCTCCGGCCGGGACGACTTTCAATGCTTCTGCGCCGATGGGATAGCGAAGATCCCCCAGCACCACTGACGTGTCGAGCAGTAAGGCCCGGGCCTCCACTTTCGGCAGGCCCTCAAATACCGCCGCTACTTGTAGCTCACCCGACTTTGGAACGAGTGCACCCAAATCAGCCACGATGTCTTGACCGCGCTTAACTTCAACGCGCTGCCCCTTCGGACGGTAATCCTTCAGCTGGGCTGTAACCAGGTATTGCTCACTGGGCGCAATCCCATTCAGCACGAGCGGGGAAATGCCCACTTCAACATCGTTGAGCGTGATGCGCGCGCCGGGGGGACTGGTGCGGACGGCGAGACTGGAGGGCAGCGGGGTAAGCGGCGCTTCGATCTTGGTCACCTCCCCCAAACTGAGTTCCTGGTCCTTTAGGACAGCGGGCGCAAATCCCTCCTTTTTTACTACGACCCGATAGGTGCCAGCAAACAGCCCTTGCTGTAACAAGAAATTACCTTCGTCGTCGGTCACGCCCAACTCGATCTCCGCATCACGTGCATCGATCACAGAAACTGTCGCATGCGGCTCAGAGCGGACATCAATATCAGTCCAGGCCGACTTCAGATCGAAAGTAAGCTGCTGTGGCACCCCCGGGGCCTGCGCTTTAATCACCACCGTTGCGAACTTCTCCACACGTCGAGGCGCGGAGGCGCGGATTTTATATTCACCCGGGATGACTCTCAGCTCCAAGCGCCCGTTATTAGTAATAAAGCTCATGCCAAAGCCGGGGAACTCTATCTTGGAGACCGGCGGCTTTACTTCTATCACCAGCTGGGGTGCCTGCCCGTCGCCAGCGACTTGAGCCACGGCTTTGCGATAGTCCACCTCCTCCATAAAGCTAACCTGCACAAAGAAGGTAGCCAACGCAGATAGGGTGATCCCAACTATTCCGATAAGCGAAAGCCGATAAATCCGGGCAGCAAATTCGCCTTGATCGAGAATGCCCTTCGGGACAGGGATGCGGTCGATCTGGCGCTGAATAAATCCGGCCCGCTCCGACTCAGCCTCACCATCGGTATCTTTCAGCACATGCAGCGCCATCCGACAAGACTGCAAGCGCTCCTCCTGGTCCCGCTCCAGCAGGCGCTTAAACAACACATCCCACTGCGGCAGCAGCCCCGCCACTAGGGCAGAGGGCATCTCCAGATTAACACGTTTGGGTTTTTGACCGGTTAATAACCAGTAGCCGATGGTGCCGGCACAAAAGAGATCGACACGATGATCTTCTGCAATTCCCGCCTTATATTCAGGGCTCATGATATCAAATGAATTGAGCCGACTGTGCTTTTTATCTGAAGTCAGAGGAGAGACCGAGGCCGATACAATTGCCTCGAAAAGTTCCGTGCCTAGCGCCGCCTTCACCCCGAGCCCGAGCAGACTAATCGAGCCATCCTGCTGAATAAAAATCAAATCCGAGTCAATATCCCGGTGATCGATTCCATGCGTGTGCGCAAGACCAAGTAAGCCGAGTAACTGGGCCATTACACGCGTCGTCGCCTCCGTGCCGATTCCCGGTTGCCCAGACGTGGTGTTGGCTTTAAAATACCGACTCAGAGATTGTCCCTGAATAGGGTCGAGAACGATACAGGTCAGCTCATGGATCTGCACGCAGTCCGAGATTTTAGGGATGCTCTCATGATCAAAGCTCTTCAGCGTTTTTTGTACGCCCTGCAGGCGCTTTAAGAGGCGCATGTCCTTACCGGCACGATAGTGGAGGATGCCCACAGTCACATCGCGGAGATCACTAATGTGCTGCATGTGATAGTAATTGGCGATCAAGCCCGCGCAGAGGCACTTAACCACCCGAAAATTGCCAAAGCTCTCCCCCGGCTTGAGCACCCGATGCTTCAGCTCTTCGCGGCTTTGCGCGTTTTGTTCGGGCTTAGTTTCGTCGTTCTCCATTTTAAGTTAACGTCGTGCAAAAAAAGCGATAACGGAATCAACAATCAACTCCACGGACGCAAGTTTACCTTTTCCTTCGTAGCCGCAGGCCAGCATGCCCTCATCCGGCTCAATAAAATGGTAGTCCCGTTCGATCAGAGTACGGATATTAGCCTGCGTGGCGGGATGCGCCAACATCTTGCCGTTCATTGCCGGGGCAAGGATTACCGGTGCTTTCGTCGCCAGATGGATCGAAGAGAGCAGGTCCGGAGCCAGACCATGCGCAAACAGACCCAAGCAATGCGCCGTCGCCGGGGCCACCAGCAGGAGGTCCGCGCGATCGGCCAGATCGATATGCCCTGGGTGCCAGTCTTTTTCCTCCATCCACAGATCCGTGGCGACTGGATTACGTGCCAGCGTCTGGAGCGTCAGCGGCGTAATGAAGCGCGCGGCGTTAGCCGTCATCACCGGATAGACGGAGGCACCCGCTTCCGTTAATCGACTGGTTATGTCGGCCGCCTTAAACGCGGCGATCGAGCCGGTCACACCTAAGATGATCGTGCGCCCTTTTAATGATGTTTTTTCTGCTGCCACTGAAAGTAAATTGAAGTAACTTGACCAGACAAACAAGACTCAAGTCATGGGCACTTGACAGCGCATACGGGCAGTCAATGCTCTTGATGATTAACGCCATGCAAAAAGGTACCATCACCAAATACCGTCCCTTCCCTCAAATCGACCTACCGGACCGCCAGTGGCCCAGTAAAGTGATCGATCGCAGCCCGATCTGGGCCAGCGTCGACCTGCGCGATGGGAACCAGGCCCTAGCCATACCGATGAAGGTCGAGGAGAAGCTGGAGATGTTCGACCTGCTGGTGGCTGTCGGCTTTAAGGAAATTGAAGTTGGCTTCCCCTCTGCCAGCGACACAGAGTTTCAATTCATCCGCCGACTCGTCGCAGAGAAGCGTATCCCGGAGGATGTGACACTGCAAGTTCTGGTACAGGCCCGCGAACACCTGATCCGTCGCACTTACGAGAGCCTTGAGGGCGTGCCAGCGGCAATCGTCCATCTTTATAATTCCACCTCCCCACTCCAGCGCCGCGTCACCTTCGGCAAGAGCAAAGCAGAAATCAAAGCCATCGCCGTCGAAGGCACCCAACTGGTCAAGAGCCTCGTGCCCACCATTCCCGGCACAAAAGTCCGCCTCCAATACTCGCCCGAGAGTTTTTCCGACACGGAAGTCGATTACGCGCTCGAAGTCTGCGAGGCAGTGATGGATGCCTGGGGACCCACTGCGGAAGAACCTATTATCCTCAACCTGCCCGCCACGGTCGAAATGGCGACGCCGAATGTGCACGCCGACCAGATCGAGTGGTTCTGCCGCCACATGAAGGAGCGTAACAAGGCCATCATCAGCCTACATACCCATAACGACCGGGGCACCGGCGTTGCCGCCACAGAACTCGGGTTGATGGCCGGAGCCGACCGGGTAGAAGGCACCCTCTTTGGTAATGGCGAACGCACGGGGAACCTCGACATCGTAACCGTCGCGCTGAACCTCTACACTCAAGGAGTCGACCCCGGACTGAACTTCAGCCACATTGATGAGATCCGCTCGGTCTACGAGCGCGTCACCCGGATGTCGGTGCACGAGCGCCACCCCTACGCGGGGGATCTCGTTTTTACCGCCTTTTCCGGCTCGCATCAGGACGCGATTAAAAAGGGGATGGACCTGCGCCAGCAAGCGCAGTCCGAGCGCTTTGAAGTCCCTTACCTCTTAATCGACCCACAGGACATTGGGCGGAACTACGAGGCGATCATCCGCATCAACAGCCAGAGCGGCAAGGGAGGCGTCGCCTATATCCTCTCACGGGACTTCGGGCTCGAACTACCCAAAGCCATGCACCCCGAAGTCGGCACCATGGTCAACAAAGCCGCCGATCAGCTCAGCCGGGAACTGAGCGCAGAGGAAGTGCATGCCGTTTTCATCCGGGAATACGTCAACCTCTCTACTCCACTCGACATTCTCGCGATCGACCGCGAGGACTTTTCTAAAAGCGGGGAAGTCCGCGTCGAAGCCGATATTACGATGCGGGGTGAGGCCATGCAAGTCTCCGGCACCGGGAACGGCCCAATCAGTGCCTTTGTTGATGCGCTTAACCAAAAGGGTTGGAAAAACTTCGCCCTGCTCGACTACCGCCAACATTCGATCGGAGGCGGCTCGAAAACGAAAGCGGCGGCTTACATCCAGATACGGCATAAGAATGGCAAGACCTACTTCGGTTGCGGCATCGATGCCAATATCGAACTAGCCGGCCTGCGTGCTCTGGTCAGCGCCTTTAACCGCGCGTCTTCAACTCCTCAAGAATAAGCTCACGCACATCCTTCGACTCGGGCTTTTCCCGAATCAGCTGTTGCAGGCCACTGAGCTGGCAACGTTCGAGAGAAAGCTCACTTTCTTTAGGCAGAAAGCCGATGATGGATGCCGGTTGCTTGATATGCCCATCCAGGCGAATCTTCCTGGCAAGCTCCAAGCCCTTCGCCTCATCTCCCATCCAGACAAACATCAAGTTGTAGTGCCTGCGCCGATAGGCTGTGCCGCTAAGTTCATAGTCAGGGCTGCGGTGGGGGGCGTAGCCCAGCTTGCGACAGATAACCACTAGCGAATCTGTGGCTGCGTTCGGCCCGACGATCAAAAGGTCGCAAGGATGCTCGATCGCGAAGCGATCGAGCAACTCGGCAGGCCCATGCGTATCGCCAGTGGGGCGAATATTGTCGCCAAGAAGTTTAGTCCGGACCACAAAGCCGAAATCCGCGCCCTTGCCGGTCTCGCTATCTAACCAAATCCGGCCTCCCATCGCCTGCACCAGTCGCTTGCAAATAACCAGACCGAGCCCAGTGCCCTCATACTTACGCTTCGCCGAGGAATCCACCTGACTGAACGCCTTGAACAGTAAATGCTGCTGCTCTTTAGGTATGCCAATTCCCGAATCACGCACCCGCACCTCAAGGTATTCATGATCCGGCTGATCGAGGAACCCGATCAGCTCGAGCGGGTCCGGTCGCCTCTCCTTTGGCAGATCACCAATCAGCACCCTACGGACACTGACCTCGACGTTACCCTTTTCGGTGAACTTGATCGCGTTGGACAAAAGATTCTGCACCACCTGTCGCAAACGCTCCATATCCCCCATCGCGAAGTCGAAGAGTGCTTCATCAAAAGACAGTGTAAGTAAGAGGCCCTTCTCAATCGCCCGCATATTGAAGAGTTTGACACATTCTTCGAATAAGTGACGGAGCGGGTATTCCTGCACCTCGAGGTCGGGGTGGCCGGCCTCGATTTTAGAGAAGTCGAGCAGATCATTCACCAACATTAACAGACTCCTGCCACTCGAGTGGATGGTCTGCGCCAGATCCAGCTCTTCCTCACCCAAGTCGCTCTCGCTCAGAAAACTCGATAAGCCAATAATTGCATTCAGCGGCGTCCGTATTTCGTGCGAGATCGCTGCGATAAAATGACTCTTCGCTGCATTTGCCACTTCCGCATTTTCTTTCGCCTCCTTCAGATCTATCTCAATCTGCTTCTGCTCGGAAATATCCTGAGTGGTGCCCATGAGCCGCTTTGGCCTGCCATCCGAATAAGATTCAACCATCCGGGCGCGATCCTGCACCCAACTGTAGCCACCCTCCGCATTACGCACACGGCAGTCTATTTTTAGCGTACCCTTGCATTCCTGAAAATATGCCTCATATGCGGCATCCACTCGATGTAAATCATCGGGATGCAGCTTTTCCTTCCACATCTCAACAGGTTTAACGGTGGAATTATAATCCATTCCGAGCAGCCGATACCAATTTGCATCGCAGGTCAGCTCGTGTGCCTCAAAGTCTAAATTCCAGAACCCGATACTGGCATTATCGAGCGCCAGCCTCAAGTTGTGCTGACTCTCCTCGAAACGCTGCTCGCGAATACGAACGGCCGTTTCATCCACCAGAATTGAGAGCGTCCCAAAATCTTCGAGATGCTCGATATACAGTTTTAAGCTTAACCAATTCAAGACACAAGAATTGCCTTCGACGTCCGTCAGGTTAATCGAGCGATAACGCACTGAGTCCCCGTCAGAATCCAGCACCTGCTCTAGCTCGGCTGCCCAATCCTCGCCCAGGCTCACCGGAGCTTTGATCGAGCTGGATTCGAGTATTTGCTGTGCGCTCATCTCCGAGAAATCGGCCCAACGCTCGTTGACGAAAACATTCTGCCCTTCCCGGGAACGCACCCATACGCCGATCGGGAGGGAGTCCAGCACCTGACGCAGCATATTTTCCCGTTGCTGGGCCCGCCCGCAGGCTTTCGCATGATAGCTCACGACTGATGAAGCGCAGAACGAAAACAAATAAATCAACAACACCCACCCCACTCCAAAGTAGAGCCCGCTCTCAGGCAAAACTCCCCATCCAAAGACGTAGGCTACACAGAAAATCGATGCGGCAATTAGCCCGGAAGCGATGGCACCGACCAGGCGGAAACGCAGCCCGACTAAAACGGCCAGGCCCACGGCAAGCGGTGGCAACAGCGAAGCCCCTTCAAGAAACTCCCCTGTGAGTAAAAAACAAACCGCCACCACACTCCCAAAGGCCAGATAAATTAAAACACCCTCAAACCGCCCGAAGAGTGCAAAATAACCTCGATCGTGTCGCTGACGGAAAATATTGGGCTTGAGCATTTGATCTGAAATTTTCATAAAATTGGGGTGTTCCGGCAAGGCTTTTACTCAAGTTCAGCTCCACTCACGACAGGCACTTGATCGCCATTTCCCGGCAGATTTCTTCTTGTTCGTTCGGACGTTCAATAATCCCCTCGAAGGCATCCGCAAATGCCAACTGGAAGTCGATCAGCTTCTTCAGCGGCACCCTTGCTGCTGCCTCTGCTAGGCGCCCCAAATACCAAGGGTTTTGCGTAAAAACGTTTAAGTTGCTCTTATCCGAATCCTCCCCGAAGTGCCGCCCATAAGTTCTCCCCGCGGCTTCCAGGTCAGCCTTCGAGATACCACGCCCACCGAGACGGATGGCCCCGCCATCAAGCAGCACTCGCAACTGGATCATCAGGCGATTCCGCCCTTGTAAACTCCCCAGCAGCGGCCGCGACTCCTTATTGGTGAAAAAATGCCGCCGCAGCGCATCAAGCGTCCACTCCAGCTTGAGCGAGAAAAAAGCATCCGTCGCCTCAAAGAAATCCCCCTCCCCGAAGTTCGGCACCAGCGCGTTGACCAGTTGCTCGCTGATGGGCGCATCACTGCCATGCGCAAATGTGCAGAGCTTGCGGGTCTCCTCCACAATCAACCGGGTGTTGCCATTGACCTTTCCGATCAAAAGTTGCGCTGCATCTCGATTCATCGAAACGCCGACTTTTGCACACTCCTCCGCGATCAGACGCGCGCAGGTCTCCGCAGCATCCTTCCCACCGGAAAGAACAGTAAAATCCGCCGTCTTTTGGCACCACTTGTAAAAACTACGCACCTTATAAACGGGCTGGGCCGTAATCAGCACACCCACCGCTTCAGGATCGAGCCCTTCCAGCGCCGCTTTTAGATTTTCCAGCAAATCCAAGGTGCCCTGCGCATTACCCGTCTGGCTGTTGGCCAGAAAGCTCACATCTCTGAGCCAGACCACCTTGCGCTCGCCAAAAAGCGAAAGCGTCTGCACCGCACCGATAAAGCGGTTCATCGCTTCCTCCACCTCCGCGACATTACCCGCGCGCCCGTCCACCACCTCCTTGGAGAGGTCGTCCATCAAGTCCTTCGTCTGCGCCGCAAACCATGCCTTACCCCGCTCTGAAACAAGATAATCATCGTCACCACAGATAAATGTAAAAGGCTTTCCCGGCATAAGACCAAGAACTTGCAAGACCATCCGCCCAAGCGCAAGGCGGAAGCCACCCAGCAGCGACAACATCCCTCCAGTTCAAAGCTTGTCCCGTGGAACGACTTTTGCGAATATCTGTCTTTGCTACCATGCTACCTTGCCCACGTAAATTTCTGCTCACTACCCTATGTCTGCTACTCTCATTCTCACCCGGATTTGCCAATACTAAGGCTCAGTTCCAGCCGGGGGATCACTTCGTTTACGACCTCTACTGGAGCTTTATCAAAGTAGGCCAAGCGGAACTGAACTTTACCCAATCAACTCCCGAAACGCCACCAGTGGATCATCTCTTGGCGACGTTTTCCGTAAAAACCAGCGGCGTTGCGGATAAGCTCTTTAAAGTCAGAGATCGCATTGAGAGTTGGATCGACCCTCTGACCGGGCGTCCCAGCGTTTACAAAAAAAAGCAACGCGAGGGCAAGACGAAGCGAGACATTGAGTTGGGCTTTGATTGGGAAAATCTTGAGGCGACCTATACCAGGAACGGCAAGGTCTATGCACCGATGCCAATCACAGAGCACACCTTCGACCCACTCTCGCTCATCACGCGACTCGCTCAAAACGACTTTAGTCTAAACAATCAATTCAAGCAAGCGACGACCGATGGCAAAGAGGTCGTCTACATCCTGGCTTCCCTCAAAGAATCCACAAAAATTAAAGTTAAGGCAGGTCGCTTCGAAGCCTATCGCATCGAAGTTGCGACTAATGAGCTGGAAGGCGTTTTCGAAAAAACCCCTGACGCGGCCATCGAGATCTGGCTGAGTAAAGATGCCCCAGCCATCCCCTTGAAAATGAAGAGCGAAGTCGCTGTTGGCAGTTTTTACGGCGAGCTCCGAGGAGGCACCTACCAGGGTAAGCCGATCAAGCAGTAGCACACCTATTTGCAACTTGGATACGCGAGCCGGGGCAGAGCCCTACAGTCGAGTTGACGGCCCTAAGACTGATGCGTCATCCGTTGCAACATCCTCGTCCAACTCCAGACCCAAGTCGTCACTGTCCTGCAAGACTCGAAATCAGCCCGTGCCGCACCCGCAAGGGCACTACCCGACGTTGACCGGCTTGAGCTTCCAGATCTGTTCGGCGTATTGGCTAATGGTGCGATCAGAGGAAAACTTCCCGACTCGGGCGGTGTTGAGAATAGCCATGCGGGCCCACCGTTTTTTGTCGCGAAAGGCTTTGTCCACTTGCTCCTGAGCGCGGACGTATTCAGCATAGTCA
>Ga0136589_1001349_pt1 | contig 11214 bp, 8 predicted proteins | sample AntRauMFilla3764_FD_104640 | JGI IMG/M metagenome (GOLD analysis project Ga0136589, IMG submission 104640) | Saline lake microbial communities from Rauer Islands, Antarctica - Metagenome Filla 3 #764 | ecosystem: Environmental > Aquatic > Non-marine Saline and Alkaline > Saline | place...
AGCGGAGTCATCGGATTGACGGCCGATGCTACTTTTGTGGGCTGCGGGCAGCCAGTTTCGCGCGGCCGGACCGAAGTGGGTCTGAGCGGGCTTCTTCAGCGTGCTGAAGGTTTTGTAGTCGAGGATGCGGAGGGCCCCGCTTGGCAGGTGTTGCTCGATGCGGTCGATCATGCCGGAGAGTGCCAGCGGCCCGATCATTAGCGGGTGTTCGCCATCGGCTTCGAGCTTTTCCTCGACCTGTCGGATCATCCAGCCCTCGGCGAAACACTCGGCCTGTTTGCGGGCAAAGGCGTTGAGCCGACTGGCGGCATTGGCCAGCTGGACCCGCACCGCCGGGGCGGGATTTGGGCCGAACTGCCGCTTGGCTTCCTTTTCGAGCTCCTGTTGCACCCATTCGCGGATGGTGGGCTCATCGAGCTGGAGCATCTTTTCCTGCATCGGAATCACCCGCTTGCCGAAGGATTCGAGTGTCCGGTGTATCAGATTTCCGAATACGGCGGCGTCCATCTCGCGGGCGGCTGTCGGGCCGGTCTCCAGCTTGAGAATTTTTTCGAGGCAAAAGCGGAAGGGGCATTCGAGGTAAGACTTGAATTGGGTGGGGCTGACTTTTGTCACCTGCGGGAGCTCGCCGGGGATGCGCCAGCGCCAATCGGTGTGGCGTTTTGGCCGCACCCGGGTGGAGGCTTGTGGGGCCAGGACATGCTGCACGCGTTTTGGGAGTGCCTCCAACTCCGTGCGCAGCAGCAACCGGGAGGGCCGGTTCGGGTCGCCTTCGTGGTTATATTTACTGTATGAGAGGGTCAGTTCTTCTGGCCCTTTGGATTGCAGTAAACAGTCCAGCAGGTAGGCATCTCTGGCTTGGCGCTGATTATTATGGCTGAGACCAAGGCCTGGCCGGATAGAGTCCGGAAGAAAGGGATCACCATCGACGCTCTGGGGGAGGCAGCCGTCGACCATTCCGCTGATGTGGAGTCGGCGCTGGGGTAACCAAGCTGCTTCGAGCCAACCGTTCAGCACGACGTCGTCGGCTGCCGCAGTCGACTGGATTTGCTCCGCACGCAGTGCCTGGGCAAAGACCTGGACGGGTAGGACGGTGCTGCCGCCGCGTTGCGACCAGTTCTTAATCGCTGCTGAGGCTTCGAGCCCCCGGCCGATTTCGAGCACACTTGCCACGCTGCGCGGGCGTTCCTCTTCAATCGAAAATGCCAGTTCCAGTAGATCGAGGGAGGAGTCTTGCAGCCTGGCTTGCACGCAACTCAATAAGCGCCGGATACGCGCAAGGTCTTTACTCCGGAAGGCCGGAATTGTCTCGGACGAGGCAGTGGTCGCCCGGGCTGCGTCGAGCGTGGCGGCGATGGTGAGACCGAGCAGTTGATCGATAGCTATTAGGGCCTCGGACTGAGAGAGCGAAGACTCGGTATTCAGCGCACGGCAGAAGGCGGGCAGCTCCAAGAGACGCCGGAGACGGCTAAGGTCTTTATTCAGGCGAAATTCCTCCCATTCCAGCGCGAGGGTAGCGGCTTCACCTCTGATCAATGGATCGCCCTCCGGTCGATAGGGCCGGCGGCCGCAGGCAAGGATTTCACCGGCAAGGGTGCTATGGAGCTTCGGGTCGGCCACGACGAGTCCGGCGGTTTTGGACGAAGGGTCTTTCAAAATAGTGGCAGCGGTGAGTCGGGCCTCATCCCTAGTCGAGGCACAAACTTTGATTTGATCGGGGTTCAGTTCCAGCGGGCGCGCGTTCCATTCGTCCGGCAACGGGCGGCCCCAGGTGTCGAAGTGCGCTGCGGGAGCGTTGCCCGGATTCCAGATGAGTAGCTCGACCGGAGTGCCCTGCCTCTCGATATTCGCGGCATAGTGTTCTGTGGCGGTTGGCAGGTCGGCGACGCCGACGATGACCATGCGGGCGAAGGTGGCCTTGGGTTGCTCGATTTGGAGCAACCGGAGTTCGTTCGGGTCTTCGAGGTCCCAGCGCTTGAGATAGGTGAGGTAATTGTTGTAAAGGGAAGCGATGGCTTGCCAGCGACCTTCATCAAAGCTGCCAAGCAGTTGCTTGGGCAGCGTGAAAGTGTTTGGAGAGAGCGCAGCTTCGGCCAGTTGATCGCAAAGATGGCAGAATTTTCGGCCGGCTTTAAGTAGCTCGTTGGAAGTTGCGGGCAGGGCTCTCCAAAAAAGCGCCTGCAACTCTCCCGGGGAACTGGACTGGAGCGCCTCTGACCAGGCCAGGCAACGCTCGACGGACGAGGCGATGCGTTCGCTTTCCGGTAGTAGCGCCTGCATCGGCTGGGCACTGGCCGGCGGCTTGAATCCGGCAGCCTTGAGTTGATCGTTGATGTGGCGGGCCGCGCCAGCTGTCGGCGTGATGACTAATGTGGTCGACAGGTCGGGCGGGCCCTCACCCGCGCTCCGCATCAGAAAGTTGGCGACCTGCTGACAGAGACTTTCGGAGGCGGTGAGGAAGTGACGCTGGGGCATTGAACTTAGGTTTTACCTTAGCCGAACCTGGTAACGGTTGCTAGCGGACAGAAATGTCCGCGCTCCGTGTGGGCAAAGGCTACGGCATTTGGCTACATCGTCGCAGCGAGGGCCTGGTCGAGATCCGCTAGCAGGTCATCGATGTCCTCCAGGCCGATGGAGAGGCGCACGAAGTCAGGCGTGACGCCAGCGGCGATCTGTTCCTCCGGTTCCAGTTGCGAGTGGGTGGTGGTCGCCGGGTGGATGGCCAGCGACTTGGCGTCGCCGATATTGGCGAGGTGGCTGAAGAGCTGGAGGCTGTCGATAAACTTGCTGCCGGTCTCCGTGCCACCTTTCACGCCGAAGCCGACGAGTGCGCCGTGATGCTTCGGATCGAAGTATTTCTGGGCAGCGGCGTGGTGTGAGTTGCTTGGCAAGCCGGGGTAGTTGACCCAGTCAACGGCATCATGCCCTTCCAGGAACTCGGCGACCTTGAGCGCGTTACTGCAGTGGCGTTCCATGCGCAGGTGCAGGGTCTCGATACCGAGCAGCAGTTGGTGCGCATTGAAGGGGGAGAGGCAGTTGCCGGTATCGCGCAGTAGCTGCAGGCGCATCTTCATGATGTAGGCGATATTGGCACCGCCAGCTGGCTCGAAGGCTTTGAAGGCATCCCAGTGAACGAGGCCGTGGTAGCTCGGGTCCGGCTCGGTGAACTCGGCGAAGCGGCCGCTGCCCCAGTCAAAATTACCGCCGTCGACGACGATCCCACCGATGCTGGTGCCGTGACCGCCGAGGAATTTGGTCAGACTGTGAATGACGATGTTGGCCCCGTGCTCCAAGGGTCGGCAGCAGGACGGAGTCGCGACCGTGCTGTCGACGATGAGCGGGAGTTGATGCTTTTTGCAGACAGCGGAAACTTCTTCGAAGGGGAAGACGTTCATCTTCGGATTGCCGACCGTGTCGCCGTAAATCGCCCGGGTTTTGTCGTCGATGAGCGGCTCGAAACTCGCCGGGTTTTCCGCGTCGGCAAAGCGCACTTCGATGCCCCACTTTGGCAGGGTGTATTTAAACAGGGTATAAGTGCCACCGTAGAGCTGCGAGGCGGACACGATATTGTCCCCCGCTTTGGCGATGTTTAGAATCGCGCTGGTGATAGCGGCCTGTCCGCTGGCATGGGCGAGGGCGCCGCTACCGCCTTCGAGTGCGGCCATCCGCCGCTCCAGAACGTCGTTGGTCGGATTCATGATCCGGGTGTAAATATTGCCGAGTTCCTCCAGCCCGAAGAGGCGGGCAGCGTGCGCCGTGTCGTTAAACACGTAGCTGGTGGTCTGGTAGATGGGCACGGCCCGCGAGCCGGTTGCGCTATCCGGGGTTTGTCCTGCGTGGAGGGCCAGCGTGCCGAGACCGGGTGTTTTCTTCGTTGTCATGTTGAGTAATTGCTTGGGGGTTATTTTTGAGGATTTGATGCGCTACTGATGCGCTCACGAGCATTCCTAGCTTCCCAGCGAAGATTGAGTCTGTCAAAAAAATCTGCCGCTTCTTTTAAAAATTCATCACTCGGCTGGGTTTCGCGCAGGATACGCTGGTATTCCCGCGCCGCATTCGTATTTTGCTTTGCCTCACGATAGCGGCGTGCCAGATCGATCCGATCCTCGTGTCGGCCCGGGTTGATGGCGAGGATCTCTTCCAGCATGCTAATTATTTCACGTTCGCTTAAAAGTTCGCTATCGGTTGACCGGACAGATGCCAGCAGCGCTGCCTTAGGTTGCCAGGATTTACCCCACTGCTCGGCCTGCGTTTGCCACATCTGTGTCGTATGGCTGAGCGCATAACTGTAAGAGGCCGTTAGTCCAAGGTGGACCAATAGGAAGAAGCTGAACCCGACCGGCCAGAAAAATCGGCCAAAGGCCTGCTTGCGTCCGAAAAAACCCGCTGCACTGCAAAAGATGAGGGCAATCACGGCGGGCAGGGCTACGTAGAGCCCGTATTCTTCTTTGGCTAAATTTCCATCGATGAAGCGACCGGTTCGAGCGAACCCGTAGATGAGCAGTAGAAGAAAGCCGGTCAGCCCGAGGAAAAAGCCCCGTGCCCAGCGCTTATGTGGGTTGAGGGCGATGAGCACGTAAAAGGGGAGGAAAATTAAAAATGCGAGCAAGCTGTTGGCTGCGCCAACGTTGTAACTCCGACCTTCCGCAAAGGGGTGAAACAACCTGAGGTCGAGCGGAAGTAGTGCTTGGCGTAGGTAGAAATAGAGATTTTGCCCGGATTGTGTGAGCAGACTGAGGTCCTCGGGACGGGCCGCAGCGAATTGGTCCGATTGCGTCCAGACCCCCACAAAAAGAGCCACACAGCCCAGCGGCAGCACCCGATTGTAATGGTGGAGATGGAAGGTTTTATTCTGGAAAAAGATAGCCAGCCCCAGCAGTGCGGGCAGCGCGAGTGCGGCCGGATGTAGCAGCGAGCCGATAAGGGTGAGGACCAGCGTCAGGATAAAGTCCCTAGTGCCCCGGTTGCGGATACCAAAGTAGAGACTTGCCAGGATAAAGACGAGTCCGACGAGTTCATTGCGGTAGCCCGGCCAGTAGAGCGGTTGCAGGACAGCCGGGTGCAAGGCGAAGACCAGGGCGGACGCGTAGGCGCCTCGGAGCTCAAGACTCTCGAGGACTCTGAGTAGCAGCAGCACCGCAGACAGGTGGAGCAACAGATTAATCAGGCGGTGCGTCATCGCCGGAGGGAGTGGGATATAGGATTCCGCAAAATAGCTTGTTAGCGTAATCGGATCATGTCGCCGGATGGCCTCGCCCTGCCAGGCCTGCTGCCAGTCTTTCATCGAGACGAAGGGGGTGCGCTCGACTTCGTCAAAATCGGACCAGAGTAAGTCGGATTTTAAGATCGGGGCAAACGCCAGTAGGGTGAGCGCGATCAAGAGGAGATAGCCTCTGAGGCCGACGCGCTTCGGCCCTTTTGTTGCATCAGAGTCGTGCGCGCTCGACGAAGAGTCCGCCACCATGGTAGGCGGGATGATGAGATCACCTTGCCGCGTCTGCGGTTTTTGCGGCGCTGCGCTATCTTCTGCCATCAGTCTTCGATTGCGTAGGTGGCGATGGAGAGACCGCGTTGAGTAATGGCAGCCTTTAGGGCCTTCATATCTAATTGTGCGCCCGGGCTTATCCCGTTGCGGGCATACCAGCCGCGATTGGTTTCGACAGCCATCAGGATTTGTGGACTGCGTGAAGCGACCCCAGTCTCATCGTGGGGGAAAAGTTTATGGATCTCCAGTAGCCGGCCGCTGGCATCGAAGTAGCCGATGTCGAGCGGCAGCCTGGTGTTCTTCATCCAAAAACTCTGCTGCTTAGGTCGCTGAAATAGAAATAACATGCCGTGATCCGGGGAAAGGGTCTCGCGGAACATGAGGCCTCTTTGATGTTCGGACGGTGTCAGTGCGAGTTGCAGTTGGAGCGTGCTTGAGCCCATTCCGATCGGGAAATAGGTTTCCGGCGTTGCCGTTGCTCCGGTGGGCGCGCTTTCCGGTTTGCAAGCAGTGAGTAGGGCACTTCCCATAAGTGCGACGAGTGCAACAAAAAGAATGTAGGCAATCGTCGGCGGGTTCGTTTTTTGGTAGTTCTTCATTGAGCGTGAAATCTAATTTCGAAATTAGGCGTATTGACCCTCCGGTTTGCGAGTTCAAAAGTTTCGAGCGGCAGGACAGTTTCGAGCGCAGCGACAAGGCCACGCAATTTTCTGACTACGCCGAGCTGCTCGAGACGTCATGATTGAAGCCTTTGACTTTTGGCTATAAACCTAAAAGACTAAACATTTTGCATCCAGCTGGATCACCATGCCTCAATGAAAAGTAAATCTTCAACAATTCGATTCCTCTACGCTTCCTCGGATAGCTGTGCCGACGTCTTTTATTTGGGAGGCGTTTTTGTGCCTGATCCCTATTTGTCCATCGTCACAGATAAAAAGTCTTACGCGGTGGTAAGCCGCTTGGAATATACCCGCGTGCGGGCCAAGTCGAATTACGACGAGGTGATGTTGCTGGACGAGATCAAGGTGAAAGTAGCTCAGATGCTGGGCCTACCGGAGAGTGAGGTCGGTCCCGGCCAGTTGATGTGCTATTTTGCACAACGCTTTGCGGTCAAAAAAATCGAGCTACCGGAGAATTTCCCAGCGGCATACTACGTCGTCCTGCATGAGGCAGGCTATAATCTAAAAGTAAAGAGCGGCCTCTTCTTTTCGAAGCGCCTGAAGAAGACCGATGCGGAGGCCCATGCCATCCGGCAGGGCAATGCCGCATCCGCGGCTGGAATCCGGGCTGCGGAAAAGGTGCTGCGTGATTCGGTCATCGATGGGAATCGGCTCCGCTACCAAGGGCGTATTTTAACTTCGGAACGCCTCCGCACTATCATTGATCAAACCTGCCTGGAGAAGGGCGCCATGGCCCGCAATACTATCGTGGCCGGTGGGCGGCAGGCCTGCGACCCTCACGAAGTCGGCTATGGTCCGCTCCGTCCCAACGAATTGATAATCATCGATGTTTTTCCCCGCATGCAGAAAACCGGCTACCACGGCGATATGACGCGGACCTTTTTGAAGGGCAAAGCCACGCCTGAGCAGCGCAAGCTCATCCGCGCCGTGCGTGGAGCACAGGCCGCAGCATTAGCCGAAATTAAAGCTGGAGCAAAGGCCGACCTCGTGCACGGCGCGGTGGAGAACTATTTCGAGGAAAACGGTTACAAAACAGGGCGTAAGGGTAAGGCCTTTACCGGCTTCATCCACACCACCGGGCATGGGCTGGGCCTTGAGGTGCATGAGCCGCCCCGAATTTCGCCCGCAAAGTTAAAGCTCAAGGCCGGCCATGTGCTCACTGTCGAGCCGGGGCTTTATTATCCTTCCATCGGCGGCTGCCGAGTCGAGGATGTCGTGCGAGTGACCGAATCCGGCTACGAGCAGCTCTCAAATATGCACTACCGCTGGGAGATTCGCTGAGCAGGTTTTCACTAAATATGATGCGCGGCAGGATGAGCAGCCTACTTCTTTTCTTCCGCGCCGTGGAGCACTTGCTCGAGTTCCAGACCGGTCATGCGTTTGATTCCGCCCATAAGCTTAAATAGTGCCACCATCATGATGACGATACTAGGCACCGCGATGACGATCCAACTCCAGGCCATCATTTTACTAACTTCCGCGTTAAAGGCATCGGTCCCACTCGGGCTGACTACAATCCAGCGGGCAAGGATGAAATTGAGGACGGCGCTGAGCAGGAATGAGGCGGCCAGCAGCCAAGTGCAGTTCGCAAGTAGCTTTTCAAAGTCCTTTTCCGCTTTGTGCTCGATTAAGGCTGCTTGCACGCGCTCCACATTCATGATCTCCGGATTGTAGAGCAAGGTGCGGATGAGCGGGTAGGGCGTTTTTAGTGATACCACTACGGCGATGCCGAGGAGGAACGGGATGGCTGCTTCTTTGATCGCAAACCACTCGGTAGGGATATTTAGGATGCCGATGCCGCCAGTTAGCAGGACGCTGATGAGGCCAAGGATGGAAAAGATGTTGTACTTCGAGCGCTTGAAATAGTCGTAGATGAAGTAGCCGACAGGAAAGGCCACCGCGATGAGCAGGACGCCGATCGCCACGTTCTCAAAGAAGGGTTCTAGCTGTGTGCCGAACCAAGCCTTCCCCTTGTTCAGGATGAGAATGGGCAGCAGAATATTAAAACCCAGATTCAGGAAGGTATTTTCCTTTTTGGGCGGGGTTGAATTTTCAGAGCTGCTGGGTTGCTGTTCGGCCATGAGTTCGCCTAAAGTTCTCAGCTATATGTCGAACGCAAGCTCTATCCGCTGTCTTATCACCGCCGGGCCGACCCGTGAATTCATGGATCCGGTGCGATTTATTAGTAATCCATCAACCGGTAAAATGGGCTTCGCGCTGGCCGAGGCAGCCGTCGATGCGGGTTGGACGGTCGATCTGGTTGCTGGGCCTGTGGCCCTGCAGGAGCCGGACGGTGCCATTCTCTATCCCGTGGTGACTGCCGAGGAAATGTATCATCAAGTGGATGCGCTGTTTGACGCCTGCGATGTGTTAATTATGACTGCCGCCGTGAGCGACTTCCGTCCGGTTCAAAAATTTGATCGTAAGCAAAAGAAGGAGGAGGCTGGTCTGACCGTCGAATTAGAGCGAACCATCGACATTCTGAAAACGGTGACAGAACGCAAGGTGCAGCAGACAGTCGTCGGCTTTGCCGCAGAGACCAATGATGTTGAGGCCTATGCGCGAAAGAAACTGGAATCGAAGCGCCTCGACTGGATCGTGGCCAACCAGATTGGGCAGCCAGGTGCCGGATTTGCTGCGGATACAAATGAGGTTCTCCTTCTCGGGGCAGACGGATCTTTCAAAAAAATCGGGCCAGCGAGTAAAAGCGCAATTGCGATTGAACTGATTGATTTGCTGGCGGGCTATAGAGCCAAACAGTCTTAATTAAGTTAATCTAAAGAATGCCTTCGCATTGGCCGTGGTCTGAGCGGCAAGTTCTGCCGCATCGATCGCCAGGGCTTCGGCGCAGCGCTGGCCAATATGCGGAATGTAGGCGGGCTCGTTGGGCTTTCCGCGATGTGGTTCCGGCGTGAGGTAGGGGCAGTCCGTCTCGAGCATGAGGCGCTCGATGCCCTGTTGGCGGAGGGCTTCGCGCACCTTATGGGCACTCTTGTAGGTCGCGATCCCGGTGAAGGAAGCGCGGCCGCCGCGCTCATTGAGCTTCGATATTTCGTCGGCCCCATAAGTGAAACAGTGAAAAACGATCCGCTGCCAATCGATCCCAGACTCGTCGATCAAGCGCACGCATTCATCGAAGCACTCGCGGCTGTGGATGATCACCGGGCAGTCTAGCTCGGTCGCGAGTAAGAGCTGTTGCCGAAAGGCAGCTTCTTGCTGCAGGATGACTTCTCCCGCTTGCACGGGATCTTCAGGAAGATGGAAGTAGTCGAGCCCGATTTCGCCCAGCGCAACGGGCGCCTGCGGCGGCATGAAGAAAGAAGTAACCTGGCTGACAGCATCCTCCCAGCCCTCCTCCACGTAGCAGGGGTGCAGCCCCACGGTATAGTCAATTATGCCGGGATAGGCGGCATGCATCTCGCGGTAGGCCACCCAATCCTCGGTAGAAGTGCCTACTGTGATAAAGCGGTGTACGCCAGCCGCTTTGGCCCGGGCGAGGGTGGCATCCAGCTCTTGTTTTCTTTTGAAGCCGAGCAGGTGGCAGTGACTGTCAATCCATTCCATAAAGCATCACCTTGTTTGAAATCCGCTCGCTGGAAAGTGGAAAATTGACGGGAATTCAGTGCGTCTCGCACTGAAGGATGCTTCGAGGCCTCAGGCAGCCTGCTCTTCCTGCGTTGGCCCGTTCAACAGCACCCAGATTAGCACCAGGCAGCCCCAGTAAGTGATGGTGCCGACAATCTCGTGCATCAGATGATACTGGTTCATCATGTAGGGCGCCAGCAGCACGATGATGACGATGCGCAGCGTGTTAAAAACGAAGCCGATGATGAGGCCTGCGACGATGTTGAGCGCGGTATCAAAAGCCCCCAGGCGGCGATACAGTGCGAGCAACAGGCCGATGAGTAAACTAGTGAGGATGACCCCAAAGCCATTGCACTCGGAGGCAACGTGGAAGGGGTGTTCCTCGACCCAGAGAATTAGTTTCGGTGGCCCGCCTTCCGCGCCCACCAGGCCGAGCTCAACACTCTTCCCGATAAATTCCAGCGCGGCGGCACTCCACCTTCCGGCCAGTCCGCGCAGTGGCCAGTCGAGCGGTTGCATGAAGATGCTCAGTAACAAAAAAGCGCAAAATGTGCCGGCGGTGGTGCGGGTGATCCGGCGGGTGCCTTCGCCGAAGACGAAGCGCACAAAAGCGGCCAGCCCGCAGCAGTAGGCCGGGATGACCAGCAGCGAGAGCAGCCCCTGCCAGTTCGCGGGTGCGACACGTGCCCCGATGAATTGGGCTAGCAGTAAAATGAAGCTGACGACCAGCGCCCGGCGCGCTGCGGCGTTCAGGCTGAGGGTTTCCCTGATTTCGACGCCGCCGTAGCGCACCAGCATCACCGTCGCCAGGCCCAGCACGACGAGGGCATGGAACAGGCGGCTCTGCTCCTGGGCACTGGTAGTCAACCATTGGGTGACCGGCCAGAACGTGAGGCCGAATAGCACGAAGACCCCGAGCTGTATCCAGAACTCTGCTGTATTCTTCTTTTTTAGAAAGCTGTCGAGGAGCTGCTTGCGGACTGCCATAGGTTGATTGTTGAGTTTTGCTAGAGAATTAAGAGGTGCTCAATGTTTAATGAATGAAGTGGATAAATCATGAAACAAGATAGCTTAGTAGGGTCTGGGTAAACTTTGATCCATCGATTTCATATTCATTTCACGTTCTTCTCTGAGGTGGCCTATCGAAATATACGAACATTTACGGCATGATTTGAAAACCCCCGACCCCTGACGATTCACTTGCCATTCGTCGCCCTCGCCCAAAAGCTCTTGCCGACACCTATGGCGATACAACTTCAGGAATTTGCGGAACAGGTCCTCTTCGGCACCACCATCGAAGCGAAGCTAAGTTTTCCCCGCGAAGAGATTATCGATACCCGGCCGGGGCATGCGATTGTCACGCCGCGCCAGCTCACTCGACCCAAGCACCTGATGCTGCGCGACGACGGGGTGCGTGCTAAGCACCCGAGCCAGGCGAAACTAGTCGACGAGAAAGAACGCGGC
>Ga0136589_1001375_pt1 | contig 11113 bp, 6 predicted proteins | sample AntRauMFilla3764_FD_104640 | JGI IMG/M metagenome (GOLD analysis project Ga0136589, IMG submission 104640) | Saline lake microbial communities from Rauer Islands, Antarctica - Metagenome Filla 3 #764 | ecosystem: Environmental > Aquatic > Non-marine Saline and Alkaline > Saline | place...
ACCGTCGGTCACCGCTTCGCGGTAGGAATAAGTGTAAACGGGGCGACCGAAAATATCTGAGGTGTGCTGTGCTGGTGTGGCCGTCAGTCCGATTTTAACGGAATGGAAGTGTTCGACGACGCGTCGATACTTGGAGATGAAATCGGCTTCCGAGCGGAAAGTCAGCTCATGCTCGTCCATCTCTTTATCGAGGTTATAGCCGCGATGGCATTCATCGATGATCACGCAGTCGTATTGGTCGACAGGGGGAGGGGGTTCGTCGCTTACCTGGGTAATCCGCCGCACCATGCTCTGGACGGTGGCGATGTGCACCTTGGTCTCTTGCTCGATTTGAGTCTCACCGAGCTCGGCCACATTGTAGATCTCGGTAAAGGTGTTGATCCCTTCAAGTTTGATTTGATCGAACCCGTTTTCGAAAGCTTGAGATCCGAGTTCGGTGCGGTCGACGAGGAAGAGAATCCTTCGGAAACGCTTGGCCTTAATCAATCGGTAGATCAAGGAAACGGCTGTGCGAGTCTTGCCTGTGCCGGTAGCCATTGCTAGGAGGAGTTCATTTTGTCCGGCGATAATGGCGGATTCGGTCTCGCTGATGGCCTCGATTTGATAAGGGCGGAGTCCCGGAAGATCGACGGGGCTCTCGGATAGGTCCTGGTTTGCAGTCGGGATGTCCTGCTTCAGTTCGGCGAGTAAGCCCTCTGGGGTGCGCCAGCCATCTATCGCGCAAGCTTTATTGGTGGGTAGGCGCAGGTCCTGGTAGTAGATCCCACTCTTTTCCTGCAATTGTTTTAGATAGGGCCTGCCATTCGTCGTGAACGCATATGGCACAATGTAGTCCACCCATGGGCTTCCCTCGGGAAGGGGATAACCCTTCGAGTCCACATCGCGGGCATAGCGCAGGGTTTGCGAACTGTGCTTCGCAGGAATATCGACATCGAAGCGTTTTGCCTCTGCAACCGCAACGAGTTCGCGCCCAATAAATAGTGCGTAGTCGACCGGGCCGGAAGCTGTCGGCCACTCAGCAATCGCCTTATTCTTGCCAGGTTCGGGGCGAGTGCCAGCAGAGGCACGAATCGTCTTTGTGTCCGCCTCCCAACCCGCATCGCGCATTTGAGCGTCAATGATCTCTCGTGTCTCGGCCTCACCCAATTCGGCGAGGAATGCTTGCGAGGCCTTTTTAGCGGCAACTTGAACTTGGTCGGATTCCTTCTTTGTCGGCTTCGCTTGGTTTGTCTGTTCTTCAATGAACTGCACCTGAGTCGCCTGAAGTTTGTCTTCGCTTTCCTGAGCCAGCTCAAGCGCCGCGATTTGGTCTTCATAAGCTTTAGTTGCTTGGGCCTCTGCTCTTTCTCTAGCTTCCGATAGTGTCGTGATTCGATCTTGAGCCGCTTCCAGCGCTTTATGCTCTTCCGCATATTTTTGCTTCAGTTCTTCCAGTTCCGCCGCTAATTCAGCAGATGACTCCTCAGGCTTAGGGGGTGGAATAAACGCACCGGGTTTAAAGTTCGGATGCTTTAAGCGATGAAACCAGATCGCGATGCCGCGCCCTAGCTTCAAAGCATGAAGGGCAGTCCCGAATTCTGCAGTGCCGGAATGCACCGCTTCGTTGGCCATTCGTCGAATTGTATGGAAGGCATCGACTAATTCTCTTGTTAGAATTCCATCGTCTTGCATGCCGTTTATCAGCGAGAGCAAGTCAGGCTTGCGGTCCCGTGCTGTAGAAGAATAGCGGGAGACGTTCGCAGCAATGGCCTCGCAAAGCTGACGAAGGCGCGTTAAACACAGGTCTGGCTCGGTAAAACAATAGGCCTCAGCCCCAGCAGCTAATTTCAGCAGGTGCGAACTGTGCTTCGATAGAAAACGGAAGTTGACTGACTGTACCTCTTGATTTGCCACGCAGTTATGCTCAATGGGATAAATTTTCTTCTTTAATGCTCGTTTGGGTAAAACCATTCAACAGAAAACGGTTGGCACTATTTTTGGGAAATTTTGAGGGCTAAAGCAGCAATTGAACGCAAAAAAGGCAGGTCGTAGAGCTTGTGGAAGATTTCAAATCAGACAAAATTCAGTTTGGATTGGATCGGCATAGGAGGGGGTGTCGATGCGGCAGTAGTCGAAAAGGTGGCGGCGCAGGGTGGCTTTGCCCGTGGAGCAGAGCCGAAACGCTCCAGCTGCGAATTTGGTTGAAATCATGGCTGGCGGGAAGTGAATGGCGGGGAAGCTTGGCATCAGCAGGGAGCCAGCCCGGCGTGAAGGTAGCTGGTAAGTAACGTTTTTGATCTCGCCGCCAGAAGATTTAAGACAAAGATAAAAATATGTGGAATGCCCTCTGGATAAGCTATGCTTATGCTTTTACTTTTGGATTGTCTTCACGAAAAAAATTTTCGGCTGTTGAGCTTAGGTGAGAATACCTTCCTTTATCCCTGCATGGTCGTAGGGGACATCGACGGTGGAAACGTACGCTTGCTGATTAACTGCCAACTCAGACCATGCTATTGTTTTCCGCAATCGTTCCTGATTCCGAACGGGTTCCACCGACCATGGTGGTATCGACATGGTCCGTGTTGGATCATCGAAAGGAATCATGAAAACAAAAAAGAAAGCGGTGCTGGATAACCGTTCCAACCAGTTGAACCCGCAACACCAGGCGTATCATCGTGCGCGGGGGCGGACCGAGGGCGCGGCCTTGAAGGCCGCGCAACATGAACCGTCCAGGATCAAAAATCGTGCGATCCAATTGAACCCCAACAATGGTCTGTTTGGAGGGGACTCTGAGAAGTAGGTCGCTGTGACCTGACTCGTTCATTATTGAAAACTGAACTGCGCGGGTGATTCGGGCTATGCTGGTTCACCCGCGCTTACAGAAAAACTGATTGTGTTATGAAAATTCTTCAAGTTATCCACGGTTATCCGATGCGGTATAATGCCGGGTCGGAAGTTTACACTCAAGGGATCGCGTCGGCGCTGGCGGATCGGCACGAGGTGCACGTCTTCTCCAGAAAAGAAGACCCTTTCCAGCCTTCATTCTTGATGTCGCACGAACCGGACCCGTCGGACCATCGGGTTCGACTGCATCTTGTCAATCACCCCCATTCCCGAGACCGCTATCGGCATGCAGAGATTGACGAGGCCTTCGCAAAAGTTTTGCGGCAGGTGCAACCGGATATCATCCACATAGGGCACTTGAATCATCTTTCGACTTCACTAGTCGAAGTGGCTTCAGTTTTTCAAATCCCCGTCGTCTACACGCTACACGATTATTGGTTATGCTGCCCAAGGGGACAGTTCGTGCAAATGATGCCCATGGATAAAGACGATCCTTGGGGTCTTTGTGATGAGCAGGAGGATCGCAAATGCGCGACCTGTTGCTACTCCCGGTATTTTTCGGGAGATAATGAGGATCACTCTCGCGATGTCGAATACTGGACGGACTGGGTTGCTCGCCGTATGGCGCATGTGCGAGAGTTGGTCGAACAGATTGACCATTTTATCACACCATCCCGATTTCTCGGCGAAATTTTTAAGAAAGCGATGTCTGTGCCTGCCAAAAAGATTACTCATTTGGATTACGGGTTTCACATTGATCGACTTGAGGGAAGAACCCGTGAAGCCGAGGAGGGATTCGTGTTTGGGTATATCGGTACCCATACTCCGCCCAAAGGGATTCAACATCTCCTTGAGGCCTTTTCAAGGTTGGAGGGTTCATGTAGACTGAGAATATTCGGAAGAGATCGTGGGATGCTCACTGCCGCCCTTACGGAAATCTCCAGTCACTTCCCGATGGATGTCCGAGAGCGAATTGAGTGGCTCCCGGAATATCAAAACGACCAAATCATTTCGGATGTCATGAACAGGGTGGATGCGATTGTGACGCCTTCGATTTGGTTGGAAAATTCGCCATTGGTCATCCATGAGGCATTACATGCCCGGGTTCCCGTGATTACCGCAGATGCCGGGGGCATGAAAGAATTGGTTCAGCATCAAGTGAATGGGCTCCTCTTTGAGCATCGCAACTTGGAATCGTTGGCTGAGCAGATGCAACGCTTTGTCGTTAATCCGAGCTGGGCGATGGAATTGGGACGGCGAGGCTATTTGGCTGACCCTGCTGGAAATGTCACTTCAATGGCGGAGCATATCGAAAAGCTGGAGCAACTCTATTTGCGCACAATCCGTTCAAGAAAGCCTGATTATGAAGCGATGCGTCCGGGGCCTTGGAGGATCACCTTTGATACCAATCCCGATGATTGTAATCTCAGTTGCATCATGTGCGAAGAGCACTCAATGCACAGTCCATTACAAGAATTGCGACGTCGTGCCGGCAAACCGCCTCGCCGCATGCCGATTGAAACGATCCGCAGAGTCATGGAAGAGCGTAAGGGGACCCCCTTACGTGAGATCATCCCCTCAACGATGGGAGAACCTCTGATCTATAAGGATTTCGAGGAAATTATAGATCTCTGTCATGAGTATGGGGTGCAGATGAATCTGACGACGAATGGCACTTTCCCGCGTAAGACTGCCAGTGAATGGGCCAAGCTTATTGTGCCTGTGACTTCTGACGTGAAAATTTCCTGGAATGGAGCAAATCGCGAAACACAAGAAGCCATCATGCTGGGCAGTCGGTGGGAGAAGGTGCTGCAAAATTTAGAGGATTTCATCGCCGTAAGGGACGACCATGCCAACCAGGGGGGTAACCGTTGCAGGGTTACCTTGCAGCTGACTTTCTTGGAAACCAATGTTCGCGAACTGCCGGACATTGTTCGCTTGGCGATCAACTACGGTGTTGATCGTGTCAAGGGGCACCACCTTTGGGCGCATTTTAAGGAGATCAAGGACCTGTCGATGCGGCGGAACCCTGAGGCGATCGAGCGCTGGAACCAAGCTGTCCGTGAAGCTATGGGAGTTGCTGAGAATAATCCGCTTCCTAATGGTAAGATAATTCTATTGGAGAACATCTATGAGCTGGATCCTTCCGCTCAGGAAGAGTTGTCCCCGCATGCGCCGTGTCCTTTCCTCGGGAAAGAGGCATGGGTCAGTGCTGAGGGGCGCTTCAACCCTTGTTGCGCACCTGATGCGGAGCGCCGAACTCTAGGTGAGTTTGGGAATCTCGAGGAAGCAAGCATCGGCGAAATATGGTCGAGTGCTCCCTACCAAAAACTACGAAAATCCTATTTGCAGCAGGATCTCTGCAGGCAATGCAACATGCGGCAGAAGGAGGCTTGGTGATCAAGATGAAGCATCATATTCGTGAATTCCGGGAAAAAGGTTATACTTCTCTTCCTGCCTTAAGTGCCGATCAAGTAAGACTTCTCAGAACAGTTGTTTCTGGTGGTTTGGAGGAATTGCGATCTTCGGAGGAATTAACCGAGGACGATTTTTACCCGCACGTATCGGTTCTAAGTAAAGACAATGCCTTACTCCAGCAATGTGTTCAGCAGATCCTTGAGCAAGTTTTTGATTTAGTTTCTCTCTTTCAACCTGTTCGAAAAAAGCCAGTTGGTTCTCTATTATTTATGAAGACGCGTTACAATCCATACGCGACCCACGCACATCAGGATATTGCCTATGAATGGAGCAGAGATGTCGAAGAAAGAGGAACGCTGACCACTTGGATCGCATTGGATGACTGCAGCCCGATGACGAGTGCTCTTTCTTTCCTACCTGGATCACATCTTGGTCCTGTAGAGGAGCCCGAGGACTTTCTCCGGACGGATTTCGAGGATCGTCAGTTTTCCGAGAAATGGAAAGAGGCAGCTGAATGCCTGACAATAAGGGCGGGTGGAATGGTTGTATTTGATTGTCGGACGTGGCACGCGGCTCCCCCTTTATCCGAAGAAACAGTTCGGCATGGAATAGTGATCCGCTGGCACTGTCCTGAAGCCGCTGCCGCTACCCCTCTGCTTCGACCTTCCATAAGCAAAGAAGAATTTGGCATGTATACGTCTGGCCGTCTCTTTCGGGAGGCTCTGCTTTCGGTATTAGGAGAAAACGATTCTGACTTGTCGTCATATGAGTGCGCAAAAACCTTTCTAGAATTGAGCGAGAGGGGCGGGATTCAAATGTCGGATCGTGTCGAGAAGTCTCTCAGAGTATTTCTGCGGGCTCGTGATTTCTTCGAGGACTTTCATATCAAATCGGACGATTCATTTGTTTGGTCCAGTATTCGCGATACTGCGATTCCTTACCTTCGAGATCTGCAAAATAATCCGAAAAAGCTCCTTTCATGAAACGCCCTCGAAAAATCCTTATCTTTGGTAACATCGGCAGTGGCAAAACGTCACTTGCCCGGAGCTTGTCAGAGGCAATTGGTATACCCTGCGGAAGTATTGATGCGTGCCGCATTTCTTACAGTGATGGATCACCATCTGGAGAAGCTTCAGCTTGGAGCCATTTCCTCGAAAAGGTTGAATCTTCAGAGTCACTTATTTTGGAATGTGTTGGAGGCGGCCCATTTTTTGAACTGTTAAAGATGGCCCTCGACAAAAGCGGGGCTGAATTAACAGTTTTATTTGTGCATACGCCTGCAGAGGAATGTCTCAAGCGGGTCAAAATTCGAGGCTTTCACGCTCCCTATCCCCACTTTTCTCAGAGTATCGACGAGGTCATTCATTCGCTGTCATTGTCCTTGAGGGACGGGCTTTCTAGACTGCCGAATGTGGTTAACATTTTAGACGGAGAGAAGAGTGTTGAAGACCTCGTTGAAGAGGCATCGGCGCTTATTGGGAAGAAAACTCATCCCGCTTCGGATTCAGAGTCTGCCTCAAAGGGTTCCTCGCCCTTGAGCTGGAAGCACTCCAAGGTCAGTGCATGTGGCACGCATCATGTAAATGAAGGGAAAGCGCTTTATGGAAGAAAGTTTGATCACGTTTTACCATTTCACACTCCAGGCCTAGCTCCAGTCGATGATTATTCCGGTGCCTATCATATTTATCCAGATGGCTCATCGGCATATTCCGTCCGCTTTAAACGTACGGTAGGTTTCTATCAAGGTTTTGCAGCCGTAGAGGATCGCGATGGGAAGTGGTTTCATATTTTGCCTGACGGAGAAGCGCTGTATACTCATCTCTACGCCTGGTCTGGTAATTATCAAAACGGCTATGCTACGGTCCGTGATCTGGACGGGTTCTATTTTCACGTCGATCGGAATGGAGAACGGCTTTACCGGGAGCGTTGGTCCTACGCCGGCGATTATCGAGAGGGTTCAGCGGTGATTCAGTGTTCGGAGGGTCGACATACGCACATAGATTGCACGGGAACGCTACTTCACGGTGTTTGGTGGCAGGATCTTGATGTTTATCACAAGGGTTATGCGCGGGCTCAGGATGAATCGGGATGGACACATATACAGTATCAAGGCGAACCCGTATACGAGAGACGGTTTGCACAGATCGAGCCTTTCTATAACGGGCAGGCGCGGGTGCTCAATTTCGACGGGTCTCTTGAGATTATAGATGAGAGCGGTGATACCGTGCATACACTACGGTCACCTTCTCGCTCGGTATTTGCAGAGCTCTCGGGAGATATGGTGGGTTTCTGGAAAACCGAGACGATTGCTTCAGCTGTAGAATTGGGGATACCGGATGCTTTGCCCGCTTCGATTGAGTCGCTCTCGCATGACCTTAATCTCAACCTGGCGCGATTGAGCCGTTTTTTGATAGCACTCGGCGAGCTCGACTTGGTAATCAAGCAAAACGGAAAATGGAGTTTGACGGCAAAGGGGGCCTTCCTTCGTTCCGACCATCCGACCACATTGGCGGATGCTGCCCTAGAGTATGGGAATGATCTTCAAGCCTCTTGGAAATCCCTGCCCGAAGCTTTGCGGCAAGATTCCTCGTGGGAACCGCCGACAGTCTTTGAGAATGTTGCCAGTGATCAAGAGCGCTTGCTTAAGCATCATCGGATGCTGCGGAGTTATGCACGCCATGATTATGAGGCCCTGGCTGGAAAATTGGAAATACCGAACGAAGCTGTCGTCGTTGATGCCGGAGGCGGGCTGGGGACGCTTGCGGAATTTCTGAGTTGGCACAATCCAGATGCTCATTTCAAGGTGTTGGACCTGCCTCAGGTTGTGAAACAGGCGTGTGAGTTGGCTGAGAAGGAGAGTCGTCTGGATTATGTTGAGGGCGATCTGTTCAAATCATGGCCTATCCAAGCTGATGTCATTCTTTTGGCGCGTGTGCTCCACGATTGGGCGGATGAGGATGCTGAGCAAATCCTCCTCCGTGCCAGAAAAGCTCTGAAGCCGGGAGGCCGGATCTATGTTATTGAAATGGCACGTGAGGGCTGGAATTTCCGCGGAGGTCTGTGTGATCTGCACCTTTTGGCCTGCACTGGTGGCCAAGAGCGTGGCATCAACGAATTCGGAAAATTGCTTCACAAGGTGGGCTTGCGTATAACCGTAACATCCAAGGCCAGCCAACTCACCACGGTGCTGACCGCAGTCCCGGAGGAAAAGTATGACTGGGTCGTTCCCGATAGTACAAAGTTTGGAATTGAGGAAATTCCTCAGGACCGCCCGGTTGCGATGTTACTTAGGCATTCGGTGCGGCCTTTCCTGCCTCCCGATTCATCTGGGGATGAGGTTCCTTTGACTGAAATCGGGGTACTGCTCTCTAAGGAACTAGGAGGTCTTCTAGGTCCTCGCCTGGCCTCGGTATCGGCGAGTCCACTGGCTCGAACTATGCAGACAGGAAAGGCTTTGGTTGAGGGGGCCAATGTATCAATCACAGTAAATGAAGACAAATGTCTCGGTGACCCCGGCGTGTATTCCTATGGAGCCGCTTCCGGTAAGGTTTGGGCGAGGAGAGGGCACGAAGAGGTGATGAAACACTTGGTTTCAGAGCGCAGTGCGTTAGCTGGCTTGGCAAATCCTCATCCAGCGGCTAGATTCCTTGTCCATCATATGCTAACCGGTGCGGCCGCCCAGTCCGGGGTTCACGCTTACGTAACGCATGACTCCCTGATTACGGCGACGGTCGGGCAGTTGGCTGGGATTCCGCTTACCCAATCAGACTGGCCCCTTTATCTGGAGGCGGCTTTCTTCTGGCGCGATGAGCAAGGAGTCCATGTCCGCTACCGAGAAATCAATCACATTTTCGAGGCGGGGCCACTCTGTCCCTTAACCGAGGAGAATATTCTCGAGATGGGGCGACGTGAGCTTGCTTTGACTATCGGATTGGATTGCAAGGCCCGGTTTTATCTAGCCGGCGGGGTCTTCAAAAGTTTGCTTACGGGACGAGCACCAAAGGATCTTGATATTTGGGCGGCATCTGAGGCGGATCGACAGATGCTAATCGAGCATCTTGTCGGTAAAGGAGCTTTGCGGGAACCGAATAAGCCTTACACGGATGAATTTTATTTGAACGATCGTGCAATCGAGATAAAGAAGCACGTGAAAGAAGAGCACCTTTCGTTCGATGGTGTGGTCGGGGGCTTTGATCTGGTGTTATCAGCGATCGCCGTTGAGCATTTAGGGCGGGACCGTTGGCGAACCTATCTTCATCCTCGTGCTTGGCATTCTTATGAAGATGGAGAAGTAGCCCTCTTGGAAAACCTAAGGAACTGGAAACACTCACTTGCGACTTTAGTTCGGATGCAAAAGTATGCGGATGAACTAGGCCTCAATTTTCCAGATACAGAGCGTGATAGGATATGGTCGATCTTTAAGAACTGTGATCGAGAGACAAGAATGGGAATGCTGGAAAGATTCCGATCCAGCGCACATTTCTGCCAAAAGATTGAGCAAGAGGCTCTTCGTTTGATTTAGCACCCTGAACCGGCTTGAATTCGGTTTAATGGTCTAGCTAAGATTTTATCATCGAGTTGAATTTCCCTAGAGCCCGGACAGATTGCCCAAAGCTTGTCCAACTCAAGATCTGCAATCTCCTGCCGCATGGACTTGGTCACTCTGGAGACGTCCTTGCAAAGTTGCCGGTTATCAGAGTAGTTTACATCTCCGGTTCATCTTTCGATTGTGAACGCTTACTTTTCTCAAGTTCCGCAGCGATCTCTGATTTCCGCTCTTCAAAGTCTTTGACTCTTATGGAAATGTACTGCTCGAAGCCGCCTTCTCGACTCATCATTTTGTGTTCAATGGGCGTCGGCCTGTAATGCTTTATCCACTCTTTAAAAAGTGGATCCTCTGGTATCTGTGGTACTTCGACATCTGGTTGTTCATTGAAAAATGTGGGTATAGGCTGGATCTGTGAAATTTTCGGCTCTTCGGATTGTCCCGATGGCGGGAGTCTATCAATAGGTGTCGAAAGAACAGTTGAGCGCCTGGTTCCCTCTTGTATGGGTGGAAGTCTGCCGATGAAATCATCTTCCGCCGGTTCCGTTCCTGTTATGATGGAGGATTTGATATCCTCTTCAATTTCTTGAACTGAACTTGTATGTTGGATTAGAATTCCTTCTTCGATGTGGCTCATGAATTTTGCCTGCTCGATCTCCTTCGCAGCCGCTTTGACCATCGCATCGCCATCCGAATCTTTGAACCGGGCAGAGATGTGAGGTCTCCGTGCGAAGGAGTAAAGAATCATTCGAGCTTGCCGCGACAGTTTTCGGTGTAGCCAATTTTTCTCACGCGCACGCCGCAGGAGAATCCTGTGAATACGGATCCGGGCTCGTAAAATGAAATTTGGGGGATTGTGGAGCGGCTGCGGGTCTGGGATACGTTGATCAAGATAATATCTAAAAGGGAAATCAGGCCTCTTGAAATCGCCACTCTTTCTTGGAGAGTTCCGGGCAGACAGCGTTTCGTCGGTCGCGGCGATTGTGAGGAAATCGAGGTATTCATTGGCAATCGCTAGTCTATGAAGGCAAGCGTCGGGTTCTTTATAATACTTTCTCGTGTAAACCTGACTAATTTTTTCCATCACGCAACGAGTCATCTCGTATGCCATTCTTGAGTGGAAGTACTTGAATTCCCATGAGCAGCCAAATTGAGCCGCTGAGACCGCCCGTGATGTATTATCAGTATGCCCGCGGCTTGTTCCATGGAATGCAGGATGCGCCGTTTTGTCTTCTTGGTATTTTAGGATAATTGTCTCGATGTGCTGACGGACTTTGTCCGTATGGATAGCCATTGCCCGCGGTTGTCTTCCGAACGATCTCTCCA
>Ga0136589_1001389_pt1 | contig 11050 bp, 9 predicted proteins | sample AntRauMFilla3764_FD_104640 | JGI IMG/M metagenome (GOLD analysis project Ga0136589, IMG submission 104640) | Saline lake microbial communities from Rauer Islands, Antarctica - Metagenome Filla 3 #764 | ecosystem: Environmental > Aquatic > Non-marine Saline and Alkaline > Saline | place...
AAAATGGGTGTTTTTATGATGATTCACCCATTTGCTAAACTCTATTTGTAAATTGCACAGCCACAGCAGCTGAAAATCTTGTGAATGGCGAATATAATCATGGGACATATATGGAATTTACCTATAACATTTGTCCGAATGCATACAATGACTGTATGAGAGAACCTATGGAAGCATAATATATAACAAACAAGCAGTCATCATAATAACTGCTATGATGACTGTTCTAAAAGCATGAAAACAAAATGGTATATGTACTTGTTGTATGGATTACAATACTTCAGAGCAGCTATAGTTTTGGTGAAAAAATCGAGATTCAGCAGCTGGGAGAGGTTGAGTTTTATGAAATTTCAGATTTTAAAATTTACCAAGACAAGATTTATATAGCAGACAAAGCATTATCGAGGCTCTATAAATTTGATGGCGATGGAAATTTAAAAGCTTACTCAGGACGTGAAGGAAGAGGGCCCGGAGAGTTTATGCGTGGACCAAAGCAGATTGTTCCAGCTGATAGTTTAATTTACGTTACAGGTGTTGCCGAACCGTATTACTATATTTATGATGAAGATTTGAACTTTATTACGAATAATTATGATGTCGAAGATATACCGAAAACCGATTTTATTCACTATAGGGACGGCATCATATATGGAGCAGCATACCCAGGCCTTGAACATCATATATTAATCTATACCCCAAAATCCAGCGATGTGAAGAGAATTGATCTTGGATTTGAAATACAAGCTGGGTTGCTAAACCGTTTTCGGTTACTGGATTTTAAAGATCAATGGGTCACATGCTGGTACTATCAGAATCGATGTATTCAATACGACAAGAACTTTGTTGAAATTGGAAGATTTCAAATACCTGATATTAAAGAGATAGCAGAAGGATTGTATATAAAAGGTACCTCATTGACTTCCGATGTAGGTGTAGATTCAAATATAGCCAAGCTTATCCAAGCGGGTTCATTTGCACCCGATGGTAGTTTTTTTGAAGAGTTTTTAGTGCTTGATGATGAGCATTTCTTGATTCAGACCGGAGATCAAACAGGTGGGAATGAGAATATGTTGATAGTAAATTTAAATGGGGAAATAACGCAGAAATTACGTTTACCGGAAGAGGGAAAGATATTGGGCTACTCCAATGATATTTTATACCTACTCACCTCTAATGAAACGCACATTGTTGCCTACGAATTTTCAAAGTAGGTCAAAGGTTTTTTGTTTAGTTTTGAGAAGTTTGAGGTACACCTTGTGGCATATTACTGTTAACGGGCACTTCTTAATTACTTAAAGTATTATCAAATACGTGATGCACCTGTACATTCTGGTATCATACTATTCAACATTTTATTGTCCTTCTTTGTGTGTATTATGGGAATAGCTCATTAAGTGTCATATGGAGCACTATAGTTACATTTAATACTTGCTCGCCAGCTGGCAGATGCATTTCAAAGTTTAATTGATTGATTCTTAGGTGTAATTCAAAGGTCTATCATTTAGCACAATCCCTTTAACTGGTCAACAGACAACAGCTACATGCTCCTGCAAGTTTAGAAGATACTATTCATAATGCGCGTATCATTATTGTTGAACGACCGCCTACAGGCCGGCCAACATACCGCAATTTTCAACGCTGTAAACCTCTCCAGCGGAATCTATATCTACCGTTTGCAGACCGATGGATTCACCCAAACCCGTAAAATGCTTATGGTAAAGTAGGTGGGGAGTTTTGAGTTGGATGAGTAAGTAAAACCTCCAAGCGTCCAGAGGTCCTTGGAGCGTTTGGGTTTAGGGAATTAGTTGGGAAAATCGGGAATTAGTAAATGAATTTTAGAAGATGTTCAAGCGTCTGGTAAGGGAAGGAAATAAGTTGATTAGAAAAATGGGAAATTGGAGCTCTAACCCTTCAAGAGTCTTCACGACCTTGAAGGGTTTGGTTTTGGGGAATTAGTTTAATTGAGAAAGAGAAAAATTGGTTGGGGTATTAAAAAAATCTCAAAAAAATATACTCTCAAGCCTTTAAATACAATCTTATATTCCGGAAAAGAAATAGTGCTTTATAGCAGTCCAGTTTCGGGTTATTAATGAGAGAACTACAAGTAGTGCAATAAATAAAATAGACTCGGCGATCTTCCTCTTTTTACTCTTCATAATAAAAATATTCGAGCCCTGAAACTGGACGTTTAATAAGTTAGCAGGTCCATCCCAAACACTACCATGACAATTGCTGGTGGCGTTTTAAGCACTGTCCAATGAATTCGGATGAATGAACCATTTTCATATTCTTATGAACAGTTTTTTGTAGGTCCCTTACACTATTTCTTAGAAAAAATCTGCTGGCATCACAAAAACAGCCGGTGCAAACATATCACCACAAACAGTTTGATTCATCATTCTGAATTACCTATTGGATTAGTAAGGGGTGAAGTGGTGTGCTTTTCACCCTCAATACCACTTCAATTCATCAATATCTCGATCATTTGCGGGACGAAATCGTATTGCCTGGCCGCCGCCGGGGGCGAGACGAAGGGTTAGCAGAGTCCTGCTGTTGACAAGCTTGCTCTCAATCTCAATGTCCAGTGGTTTCGCAGACCAGTCAGCATCATCGCCGTCCGCGTAGATTTCGGCCACATATGTAATATCATCCTCAAGAAAGTATAGGGGCGTACTGAGCATACGGCCAGTGTCGTCAGTGATGGAGCCAAGATACCAGTCGCTGCTGTTTCGGTCTTTTCGGACAATGGTGATGTAATTTCCAATATCCCCGTGGATCACTTTAGTTTCGTCCCAGTCGGTGGGTACATCCTGAATAAACTTAAAAGGTTCGGGGTTGGCGCGGTAGTTTTCAGGCAGGTCGGCCGCCATCTGAATAGGGCTGTAGAGTACCACATAGAGCGCAAGCTGTTTGGCTATGGTGGTTTCCACGCTGTTTCCACCTTTGCCGGGAGGCGTCAGATCAAAGATACCGGGCGTAAAATCCATCGGTCCGGACAGCATTCGAGTAAATGGAAGCACCGTTGTGTGTTCCGGCCCGTTGCCGCCGCCTTCACGGGAGTTGTACTCCTGGCCGCGGGCTCCTTCGCGGCTGAGGAAGTTTGGCCATGTCCGCCGCAGGCCGGTATCTTTAATCGGCTCGTGAACGTTGATCATAATCTTATGCCGGGCGGCCGTTTCTACCACGGACTGAAAATGGCGCACCATATACTGCCCGTGATGCCACTCGTAGGTTGTGTCACCATTCTCATCAATCCGTTCAATACCCTGGCCAAAATCTACATATCCGGTTTTAACCTCACGGACACCAAGCTGCTCGTAGAATGCAAATGCGTCCTCCAGCTGGTTCTCGTAATTTGTAACTGCCCCGGAGGTTTCATGGTGGCCAATAAGCCGTGTTCCGCGCTCATTGGCATATTCGGTTACCCGCTCGATGTTAAAATCGGGGTAGGCCGTTGTGAAATCGAAATCTTCACCGTTGGCAATCCATTCACCGTCCCAGCCGATATTCCATCCCTCAACCAGTACACCGTTAAACCTGTTTTCAGCGGCAAAGTCGATATACCGCAGGGCATTTTCAGTGGTTGCCCCGTGATCGGGTCCTGATCCCCATGTAGAGGTACCAAGATGCATCTCCCACCAGATGCCGGCATATTTTCCGGGCTTAATCCAAGAGGTGTCGTCCAGCTTGTTCGGCTCATTAAGATTCAGCACCAGGTTGGATTCAAGCAGTCCTCCGGGTGTGTCGGATATCTGAATGGTTCGCCACGATGACCGTTGGGGTGTGCTTGCCTTCACCTTCACACCGTCGGACCACGGCACGAGATCAGCCTCAAGTATGGTACCCTGCGTTCGTGCAAGCGTCATAGATGAGTAGTCGGTCAAGGCCGCCTCATGAATAGCAAGGTATAGCCCGTCTTCAGTTTCAAACGTGACCGGCGTATGAACGGTGTCGAGCTCACTCACCCGGCTTTTCTGGTAGATAAATTCGTAGCGATTATCCTGATAGGCGGGAATCCACCAGGCGGCCGGATCTCCCGAGAGATTGAACTCTGTCCACTCATCCATAATCTCAAAATCGGACAGGTAATCCTGCTCAGGCCACTCGTACCTGAAACCGATACCGTCATCAAACGCACGAAAAACGACAACCAATTTTCGGCTTTCTGTTCCCTGTTCAGAAAGATGAATCTTCAGTTCATTGTAACGATTTCGTACAAACCGGGTTTCTCCCCACGGCTGCTCCCATTCAACATCTGTTCGGCTTCTCGACATGTTTTCAATCACCATTTGATTGCCCAAGGGCTCTGAATTACGAAGATCCATACCAAGCCTGGATTTCTCAATCACGGGTCTGTTTAAACGAGAGACACTGTAAAACGGACTTCCATCATCGAGATAAAATGTGATTTCAACAGTGCCATTCGGGGAGTCGAATGTAACTGACTGGGAATCTACGTCGGGTTCAAAAAGGAGAGAGAAATAGAAAAATAACAGTACAATGGAAGATGTCATGAGTTTCATATGATCGGATAAAGTTTTAGGTGACCATCAGGAAAGACTTAATAGATAATTTAACAGAGTTGATCAGTTTCGCAAACTCTGATACTTGTCTCCTGAACTTGTTCCGAACAAACACATACAACATGTGGAACTCTTTAAGCGACGCCCGAAAATCACGTTTGATGTACCTTTGAAAGCCTATGACAGCTGCAAAAAAAGGTTAGTTAGTCAGGCAGCTGCTCTTCATTAGGATTAATAAATTCACGGATGAGTGACTGCACCTCATTGATACCCCGGCCGCTCTCCGTCGAGCAGGGGATCACAGGAACTTCAATATTCATCTCCCTTAATACATTTATGACTCTCTGTTTTGATTGCCCCAGCTTGTTATTTGAAAGTTTATCCCCTTTGGTCAGAAGCACAGAGAACGGCATGCTGTTCGATGCCATCCAGTAGAAAAAATCTTCATCGAGTTGTGTGGGAGGATGGCGGGAATCGACGAGATGCAGGATCAGCTGAAGTGTTTCCCTGTTTAGCAGGTACTGCTGAATATCTTTGCCCCAGCGCTCACGTTCTTTTTTCGGTACTTTTGCAAAACCGAATCCGGGAAGGTCAACGATGTAGAATGAATCATCGATGGAGTAATAATTCATCTGCTGTGTCTTACCCGGTGTATTACTGGTGCGGGCAAGGCGCCTTTTGTTGGTGACCTTATTGATTAAAGATGACTTTCCTACATTCGAACGCCCTGCAAAACAGAATTCGGGAACCGTTTCAGGGGGACATGCATCGAGATTCGGTGCTCCGGTGATGAATTTGGCTGATTTAAATGCCATAGTAATACTCTATATCTAAAATCTGATTTGTTACGAACTTTTAGTTGTTTGCCCGATCGTAAACTCGGTATCAGACGAGCTCGTTCTCTTCTTTTCCCACGTTAAACTCAACAGGAACGGGGTAGTTGCCTGTAAAACAGGCTGTGCAGTAGTCCAGCCCTGATTCATTCGACTCTTTCACTGCTTTCACCAGCCCTTCAGCCGACAGATAGCGAACACTGTCCACACCAATTTCGCGGGCAATAGCGTCGATGTCGCGGTTAAATTTATTGGCAATCAATTCCGTTGGGTCCGGAAAGTCCATCCCATAAAAGCATGGGTGAGTAATTGGGGGTGAACTCACTAAAAAGTGAATCTCTTTTGGGTTGGCATCACGAATCATCTCCACGAGATATCGGGAGGTTGTGCCCCTGACAATAGAATCATCAACAATGATTACGGAGCGACCCTCAATTACGCCTTTTACCGTGTTGAATTTGGTTCTCACTTTCTGTTCCCTTGACTTCTGGCCCGGAGAGATAAAGGTCCGTCCCACGTAGTGATTGCGGATCAGCCCGATGTCGTACTTGCAATCGTATCCCGCTTTTTGGTTTTCATGCGCATAGCCGAGGGCGGCCGTATTGCTTGAATCGGGTACGGAAATGATGATCGGTTTTTTATCGGAATCGGGATATTTAATGACATCTTCCAAGGGATGTTCTTTTGCGAGATATTTTCCAAGATTACGCCGGATTTTATCGACGTTCTCGCCGAATATCTTGCTGTCGGGACGGGAGAAATAGACGTATTCAAAAATGCATTGACTGCTGGTTGTGCCCTCTTTTGCTTCCAGAAAATAAGATTTTGGCTTCTGGCTATCCGTTGCCTCCCTGTCGATTACAATAACTTCGCCGGGCTCCACGTCACGAATAAATTCAGCACCAATTATATCGAAGGCACAGGTTTCGCTTGCTACCGTGTAGGAACCGTCGATTGTTCCAAGGGCAAGCGGCCGGAAGCCGTTTGGATCGCGCACGGCAATGAGTTTATCATCGGTGAGAATCACCAGGCAGTAGGCGCCTTCAATTTGATGCAGGGCGTCCAGAATCTGATCAAGCTGATTCGATTTATTGCTGTGCGAAATCAGGTGTAGAATAAGCTCGGTATCCGAGGTACTTTGAAACAGCACACCCTCCTCTCTGAACATCTCCCGGAGTTTCCGCGCGTTGGTGAGATTACCGTTATGGCCAATCGCAAGATTACCGTTTTTATGATGAACCCGAAACGGCTGTATATTCGCCGGATTTTTAGAAGATCCGGAGGTAGAGTACCTGTTGTGGCCGATGGCGTTACGGCCCTTTAGCTCATTTTTAAATATCTTATGATTGTCAAACACAGACAGCACAAGCCCGAAATCTTTGTGCATTGGCATGACCTGCCGGTCTTTACGCTCATCGAAATAGCTTGTAACGATTCCCGCAGATTCCTGGCCGCGATGCTGCAGCGCATGAAGTCCGTAATAGGTGAGCAATGCGGCGTCGGAGTGGTTGAAGACACCGAAAATTCCACAATAATCGTGTGGTTTATCAGTCATAATTTGTATGATAGCAAATCTGGATGTTCAATAAGGTAAAGATAGGGAATCTTCAGGCAAATAAAAGAGATGCAGAAGACGAATTAATACTCTGAGTTGGTGTTCCGGAATAGAAACTTTGTGTCAGTCAGGTTTTAACAGCTTTGAAATTTGTTTATTCTATCGAAAGTATTTTTATGAACAGATCGTATATTGTTATCCATGAAGACGCAAAAAATCATATCTATTCTTCAGCCGGTGTTCCGGATCATTTTGGGACTACTGTTGCTCATCGCGGGGTATCTGAAAGTCCAGGACAATACCGCACTCCTTGAAACAGTGGCCTATATCACGTGGGTACCTACCATCTTGCAATCGTTCGTAATTGATACACTGCCCTGGGTTGAACTATTGGTTGGCGGCTTTCTTATATCCGGAATATTTAAGAAATGGGTGGTACCCGCGGGGGCGTTAATCTATGCGGGCTTCTTTGCCTTCGCAATTTACGGGCTGGGCTCAGGCATGGAGGGCGACTGCGGCTGTTTTGGTGAAGTAGATGACTCAAATCTCCTATCAATGGTACTTGGCAGTACGTTTGGCTGGTCGATGATTGTCCGCAACGGAATATTTGTTACGATGGCCGGAGTTCTGTTTATGAAGCCCGGCAGTCAATCACAAAAATAGGAGTTCTGAACCCATTTCAAGATTTGAGACGATCTGAAAACGATTCTTTTTATTAAGTATGAATATAAACATATGCAGGTACCATCATGAGCAGTAATTCAGCCGTTATAAAGGAGAAAAACTTTACCTGGTCTGGCGTGGAACGTAAAGATTATAAAACTGACGGTCATAACTTTAAAGACATCCACCGGTACACGCTTCTTGCAGATGAACACCCGGAGCTGAACACCCAGACACGGTATTTTGAAATTCAGCCGGGTGGATACTCTTCACTTGAATACCATCATCATCCACATTCCGTGGTCATTATCCGCGGCAGGGGGCATGTTGTTTTGAATAACGAGCTTAGGGAAATCAGCGCTTTTGATATGGTTTATATCTCGCCTGATACAATCCACCAGTTTCATGCTGATGACGGCGAACCTCTTGGATTTATCTGTATTGTTGACCGTTACAGAGACCGGCCGGTAATCCCGTCAGATGAGAAAATTAAGAGCATGATAGACTCTGAGGAAGTTTTGCATAAAATCAGAAAATAGTGTTGAAACTATCACCCAAAAGGCATTATCTTTAGAGTCTTGTCAGGATATTATCTGACTTAATCCTGCGGGAATAGCTCAGTGGTAGAGCATCTCGTTGCCAACGAGAAGGTCGCCGGTTCGAATCCGGTTTCCCGCTCACAATGCCTCCGTCTGATGCGTCAGAACGGAGGCTTTTTTATTTTATGCATACGTCGCTCACGCTCAGTTCTCTTCCAGCGATCGCTGAAACTGCTCTGCTGCTTTTTGCATACCACCCGGATGCAAATAAAGACTACCGCCGATCAGAAAAATGGTGTCGTTGCCATACCGGTCTTTCCAGTCAGCAATAGTTTTTCTGTCGATACCACCGCCGGGTACAGGAAATGCTTGTTTAAAAGAAGCAAACTCACCTCTGCAGGCATTGTTAATCGAGAGGCATTGCTCGAGGGTATAAGAAAATCGTCCGCCGGCATTAGGGTAGATTACGGCATCAGCACCAAGAGCCCGCCATAGTTTCCCAAAATAGACATCCGGTGCAATACCTGATAATGAATGAATGGTATAGGGACCCGAAAATGCAGGATGCGCCATGATGGGGAGCTGAACAGACGACCGGGCCAGTGAGGTGAGGGCTGCAAGTCCGGTGAGCTGAGGTGATATCAGAAGGCCATCAGCACCACATTCCAGAGCAAATTCCGCCCGTTGCTTGAGCAGCTCGAATCGCGCTGTTATGTTGGGAAAATAGAGCGTTTTTTTGCCGGTTGTTTGTTCCGCTTTTTTGATGGCTGAAACACAGCTTTCTACCCGGCTTTCAAATCCGGCCATTGACTGATTGGCCAGGCCGTGATCATCCTTTATGATGTCGATGCCACCCAAAGCCGATTCATAAGCAATACCGGCAAGTGTTTCAGGAGTGGATCCTACCGGTTTCAGGGCCGTGCAGCTCAGAGGCCGTTTATATGCTGACGCCAGATCGCGTATGCCCTCAATTCCAAACGCCGGACCTGGAAACAGTGAGGCAAGAGACCCCGGGTCTATATCTGTTATTTTAATGTTCGGTTTGATGGAGACGTTGCCAAACATCACGTTCAGAAACTGAAGGATATCGTCCCCTGCAAGATCAGAGCTGTAGGCTATTGAGCAGCTGTAGCGGCTGTCAGTGATTTGCTTTAAGCCGGAAACTGTCCCCGTCAGGTGTTGGAGCTCCGGTGGGATGGCATCAATCGGAAGTTCAGCCGTCTGTTCCAGTGCGATTTCAGTAGCTGTTTGTTCCGCCTCCGGAAAAGTGTCCGCCTTAAATTCATATTGAATAGAAAAGGTGCCGGCGGAACTCATGGTGCGCCTATCGTACTAATGTTTGCGTGCGACCCGGGCCGGTGGAAATGATGCTGCAGCGGCTGCCGGTATACTCTTCAATAAAAGCGATATAGGTTTTAGCATGATCCGGAAGATCATCAAAATCTGCCGCGTTCTGGCAGCTTTCTTTCCATCCGGGAAACGTTTTATAGACGGGCTCCACATGTTCCAGAGCTCCTGTTTCAACCGGGTAGACATCTGTTTTCTCTCCATCAACCATGTAGTGGGTGCAGACTTTAATTTCATCAAAATCATCCAGAACGTCCATTTTTGTGAGTGCTAGCTGATCCATACCGTTGAGATTAACGGCATATTTCAGGGCCACAAGGTCAAGCCATCCGCAGCGGCGCGGCCGTCCAGTGGTTGCGCCAAATTCCGCACCGTTTTTTCGAAGTTTCTTTCCTATATCGTCATGAAGTTCCGTTGGATAAGGGCCGTTTCCAACGCGCGTGGAGTACGCTTTTGTGATACCGATCGCATGATCAATAGCCGTTGGCGGAACACCGCTTCCCACACACGCACCACCTGCTGTTGGTGATGAGGACGTTACATAAGGATAGGTTCCGTGGTCGATATCAAGCAGCGATCCCTGGGCACCTTCGAGCAAAATATCACTGCCCGCTGCAACTGCTTTATGCAGCATAGCTGTAGTATTACAGATGTAGGGGGCAATTTGAGAGGCGATCGGCTTTAGATTGTTTAGTATCACATCGGCATCAATTTCAGGCTCGTTATGAACGTGCTTCAGCGCCTTGTTAATCTCTTTCACATTGGTTCGGAGAAGTTCTCCAAGCCGGTCATTGTCGAGCAGATCACCCATACGAATGCCCACCCGTGCCACTTTACTCACGTAGGCAGGCCCGATGCCGCGACCGGTGGTTCCGATAGCGTCATCACCTCGGTTTTTTTCCGAAGATTGTCGAGAATTTTATGGTAGGGCAGAATGACATGTGCGGAGCTGCTGATGAAAAACCGATCCTTCAGATCTGTTCCGATCTCTTCTACTTCCCGGATCTCATCAACCAGAGCAGCCGGATCAACAACAACGCCGTTGCCGATAATGCAGATGGCATCACCATTAAAAATTCCGGATGGAATTAGGTGAAGCACAATCTCTTTGTCGTCGAATTTGATTGTGTGACCCGCATTTGCTCCTCCCTGGTAACGCACAACATAATCTGCGTTTTTACTAAGAAGATCTACGATTTTACCTTTTCCTTCATCGCCCCACTGGGCGCCAATGATAATATTTGTAGACATAGGCCAAAAAAAAGGAGGTGCAGATACACCTCCTTATCGTTTAAGATAGTTGAAGTTTTATCTATACCGTTATTCTGAATCGTCGAACGATTCCACCGCTTCGTCAAGCGTTTTAAAGTGTTTGAATACGGTAATAAGTTTCGTAACAATAAGCAGGCTCTCAATTTTGTCACCTGCATTACAGATCCGGAGATCTCCGCCGGACTTCCTCAGCGTGGTGAGGCCGCCAATAAGCATCCCAAGCCCTGAGGAATTCATGAACTTAACCTTTGAGAGATCAACTACGATATTATTTTGGTCTTTCTCAATCAGCTCATGGAGTTTTTCATTCAAACTAAC
>Ga0136589_1001395_pt1 | contig 11031 bp, 13 predicted proteins | sample AntRauMFilla3764_FD_104640 | JGI IMG/M metagenome (GOLD analysis project Ga0136589, IMG submission 104640) | Saline lake microbial communities from Rauer Islands, Antarctica - Metagenome Filla 3 #764 | ecosystem: Environmental > Aquatic > Non-marine Saline and Alkaline > Saline | place...
CGGAGCTGCCCGATATGGACCGGCTCGTGGACGAGCAACTCGACCAGCTGACCACCATGTGGGAAGGCGTACTCGCAACGGTCGAGCCAGAGGAGGCACGCTAACCACCACGTCGTGAGCGAGCGGTGGTCGAGCACAGAACGAGTGACGCTTCGGGGCTCGTGACCGTCGGTCCCTCTGGGACGGGCGCTTGTCCCGCCCCACGGTGTGCTCGCCCCGGTGGCGGTAGTCGCTCGCATTGCCGACCTCAGTGGGCGACGGCGCCGCCGGCCCGATACCCGAAACTTGGCGACGGTGAACGCTGGTGCACCGGACGGCGATCCGCCTTGCCGTCGTACAGAGTTCCCTGCTCTCACTACACAGCGGCCGTCTCCGGACGATACCGTCGGGATGCATGCCGAACTCGACCAGCCCCCGCTCCACAGCAGAGCAGCAGTGCCCTGCCGGCGCGGCGGTCGCGCTGCCCGCTTGGGTCACTCGGCTGCCGCGATGGAACTGCGGTGTGGATCGACCGCTGTGTCGGGTGAACGTGGGTGTCGTGGCGCGCCACCGGCCTGAGCAGTTCGCTGTGGGGATCGGGGCTGCGACGGCGCCCACGCCGGCCGGCCCACGGCCCGCGGTGATCACCAGGATTATGGCGTGGTCTCGGAATATACTATTATATGCCAACCTGTCGCGACTGTGGCGAGTTCGTGACGCGGGACTTCGTTCGCGTGTTCGGCGTCGAGGGCGCCGTCGACGGCTGTCCGGCGTGTCGGACCAACCGCGAGCTGGGCGACGGTGACGCTGCCACACGCAGTGAGTGACGCGGCCTCGAGGCAGGCACGATCGGTTGCACCGTGGGACCTGGCGACGGACAGGGAAGGTCCGTCCGCGGGTCACTGGGTGCCAGCCCGCACAGCCATTGCCGCTGGCCGCTAAATCGACGGGGGGACTGAATCGCGACACCCGGCAGGCAAGCGTTCGCGACGCTGCAGTCCCGACGCAGACCGATGTCGGATCGATGCACCGCACGATCCCCTCAAAATCGTCATCGAACCGCATGACTGCGTCGCGACCGTGGCGGCGACAGAGTGCACTGGTCGGGGCAGCGGTGACGGAACCTAGCATGGTCTGACGCCCGCAGACGACTCCGAGCGGCTTCTCGCACTCGCGTGGTCCGTGGCTCGTGCTCGGCGATCGCTTCCCTCTGGCTGGTGGCGGTGCTACAAGTGAGGCCAGTTGGATGTCCACGGCCGGCAGACCGTGCCACCGGTTACCGGAGCGGCGCGCCGGCAGTAGCCCACTCTCGACAGAGTCGTCGTCGGTGAGCGAGTTCGGCGGCGTATCCCGGGCTGATGATCTCCCGATTACAGTAGATCTCCCACGCACGGTCGCTCCCGATTGGCTCGTTCTCGAGCATTCGATCTCTCCCCAAGTGATTTGCTCCCCGCGGGAGCAGTATAAGCCTTCCTGAGACGAGTCCCCTCGAGTGACCAGAGGAGGCGGTTGTTCCAGCCTGCTCCGCTATCGAGGGGGGAGCCGCACTACCGCCGAGCGCAAAATTTGGACTGCGAAGTTGCGCGCGGCTCTATACCCATGATACATCTGATCGTTGCCCTCTAAGTGTGGATCACGGGCCAGCTGGCGGGGGACCTCATGGCTGAACCAGTACGGGGGACACGCTGATCTGTCCTAGGGACCGCTTGCCGTGGCGTGGCTCGCTTAGATGCGGTGTTAGTCTTTGCGGGGATCGTCAACGAATTCATAGAGACCTCGAGCGATCTTTTGGATCCAACCAGCATCGTTCAAACGTCGTAAGTAGTATTCGACATTTGGTTTCTCTAGGCCAGTTTCATTGATTATGTAGCGCGGATTTGCGCGTCCCCACGGTTTCCCTGTCTTTCGATTCTCTTTGAGCACCTCCAATACCCGCTCACAATCCTCTGACGGCTCGAAATCCTCGTTCGGCATTAATATGTCTTGCATAGGGCATCACATTAGAAAGATAATTCGGTCTGTTACACTACCATATTACTATGTTTTGCATTATGCAAAGCATAGCACTTATTGTGGATGCCGTCGTAAACAGGAGTAAGAAGCGCGGAACGGCTACGGAACCTCTGTGGCCCGGTGCTGATACACCGGACCGCGCTTCTGAGGAGACAGAAGCAATGTCCACTACGAATCCACGACATAAAGTAGATAGCACTAACGAAAGAAATGAGCACGACTGGTGTGACGGTCCGAGAGGGGACCGACTGCCCTGTTTTGCGTGCTTTGACTCGGTACACCAACCGAAAGAGGGGAGCGATGCCCAGTGACGATGCCTGTCGGCGCCAGTCGACGATGAACGGGGCACTCGACAATGAGACAATGGTCACCGCGACCCCAGAAGCGGTGTTAACTGGCCATCCCGTTGGGCCGCGCGCCAACGGCGCCGTCTGCATCGGCTGTGGCGAAGCGCTGCACGAAGTCGATATCGTCTCCGCGTACGCATACCGCTGTGCCGACGCCGCAGACTGGGTCGTCTCCCGTCTGTACTGCCTTGAGTGTGCACCTGCCAGGATCCGCTCGCCGACGCTCGGCGCGACGGAGGTGCTGGTCGGAGGCCGTCTTGGATCGATCACGCTACCGACGGCGCGGACGCATCGTCTGTGTCTCGTTGAATTGAAGATGCGAACGTTCAGCCCGCCAACTGAAGGGTGCGCGCCATGACCGACGAACCACCGGTGACCGACCTCACAAACGTCTATGTCCGTCTCGAGTGTGACCTGCTGGTCGTGGGGGACTTAATCCTGACCGATCGTCACCACGCCTCCAACGGCAACTATGACGCTGATGATCCGCAGAACCAGATCGGCGGCATTATCCCAGCGTATCCGCTTTCGGGCTGGTTGCGCCATGGGATAGAGAAGGTTGTCCAGCAACACGGGCACACAGCCTGTCACCCTGGCGAGGCCAGCGCGAACTTCAGGAAAGCTACCGTCTACGAGCGTGACCTCAACTGCAGACGGCGACGCCTCGGCACTCAGCCGTCCCTGTGGTGAGCTGACACAGACCATGGCCAACCACACGTCACCGTATCGTCTCTCGCTCGTCGATGGCGAAAGTCAGTTCCACCACTAACGTAGACAGAACGGAGTTAAGAGTGCTGTGCGCGAGCTCCTCGGTGAGACCGATTCTGAAGCCATGCACCAAATGTGGCTGGCAAGTGACGTTGCCGCGCTATTCAACGAAGCCATCTCCTTCCCGTACACGAGCCTGAAGTATCACACACTGCTTGTGGCGGCACTTCTCGACAACTACCTCGACGGCCACGCCTTTGCCGACCTCTCATTGGTCGTTGACGACGCCGAGACAATCGTCCCCCGCCGGACAGTCTATGCGGGCGCAGAGTTCGCACTCCGAATCGACGCCACTGTTGCGGACCGGCCAGCCACACACCTCGGTCGTCGACCACGACGATCGTGGGCATCAACGTGGAGCCAACTCCCCAGACATCCCCTTGGTACCAGTCACAGCAAACTCGACATAATCTTCGATGCCAATCTTCGCCGCATCCGCGCTTGGTCGACGGCACTCCAGTACCTTGAGGACTTCACGAATTGGGCCGACAGACACATCGAGCCCTACTGAAAAAATAATGTGAAAATATAACCATGACGCAAATTCAGCAGGACCACTGGGAACTCACCATGGACTACATCGGCCACCCCTACTACGTGAGTGGGAACACCATCCTGCACGCGCTCGGCCAGCACCTTCCCCATGACAGCCACCACCACCTCTACGCGAGTCACGGCGTCTTCGTCCCCGGTCAGTGCGGGACGTTCTCCGAGGAGCACACCCAGACCGGCTTCCAGCCATACCTCGGCAGTGGCCTTCCCGAAGTCGAATCCTACGCTAACCTCTTCGTCCACTGACAGGCAGCCCACACGTGGCTCCTAGACTCCCGGTCGCGGGATGCGCTCAACACACACGTCATCCGCGTCCAAAGCGGGTACGCTCGCCCACGAAACGATCATAGGCAGGCCCAATGGCGCACGAAAACAGCAGCAGACGACCAAATGGCGCCTCAATGCCTACCTGCACTCCGACCGCGACGATATCCTCCCGCTCGACGAGCACGTGCTTGATGGCCTCCAGTTCGGCGGGAAGCGCAACTACGGCTACGGCGTCATCCAACTGAAAAACACGCAGATCGTTGACCTCGACGCACTCGACTACTCACGTCTTCGGACCAGCAAGGAGTTCCACCTCGAACTCGTGACACCGTTTGTCCTTAAATCGGAATATCCGGACGCTCACGACCAGGCTGTCCCGTGGTGGTGGCAGGCGGATCGCGCCGAACTCCGAGAACGCCAAGAGCAGGTACTAGAGCAACGTAAGGAGTACACGCTTCAAACGATAGACCACGGACAGGTTGTGACATACGAGGGTGATCGGCCAGTCGAGACCGCAAAGAGGGGGTATTCTTCGTGTTGGAAGTCACTCGAAATACGGATTCGTCGAACTCCGAGTGACGCCAGCCACTCCCCAACTGGATTAGACCCTAAAAAGACGTTAGAATGAGAAAGACCCTGTACTATAAAAACTACTACGAAACCCTTAGCGATATGTTGAATGATGATATAAGATTAAAAGCGGAAATTAGTCTCGCCAGACCTCATGCCACGTCGTCACGGCGCGTGACGGATTCCCCTAGCTAGGGCGAGAAATTCTCATCTATCCACCCTTTCAACTTCGTCACTAACTGTTCTGCTGAGGATGATCCGCTCAGTACGCAGCACTAGTTTGAGTCACCACTTCGCAGTGATTGCGGCCGTGTACGCTTCAAGCGCCTCCTCAGCCACATGATCTCAATCAAACTCTTTCGCTCCGCGAGCTGTCGGCCACTTTCGGTTTCCACCCGAGAGCGGTTGCTCGGCCGCCGCCACTCGAAGTACCTCCATGTCACGAGAAGATACTCTTTTGAACACCAAGAGGTATGTAGCTGCATGGCGCAACACTCTAAGATGCGGATTCTCCTCTGCTCGGATTACCTTCCACCGAGCGACGGTGGCGTCGAGCAAGTAGTACAGAAGCTTGCCCTGCATCTCGTCGAGGAAGGGTACGAGGTGGGGATTTTCACGCTGAATGATGGAACTCGTGAGTTCGACTTACAGAACAATCCTGATGTCTCGTTCTATACGGCTTCGGCGATTGACCTCACCGACACGGTTGGCCTGCAGAGCATGTTCTCCCTGTCGGCGCTGCGGGAGTTCAGACACGTCTTGCAAGCGTTTCAGCCAGACGTCGTACACGCGCACAACCGTTTCTTCTACACCTCGGCGCTGGCCGCCCTCTACTCACTTCGCGCGGAGTATAAGCTGGTGACGACACTCCACCTCGGCGATATTGGGATGATCTCCGGAGTTGGGGGTGCCGCCGCGCGGACCTTCGAGCAGACGGTGAGCCGATTCGTCATCTCGCGGAGCGACCAAGTGATCTGCGTGAGTTCGGCCGCCGAGTCGATCGCACGCTCTCTCAGCGCGAAACGAACCGCAGTGATTCGGAACGCCGTCGACGTCGAGGAATTCTCCCCGATTCCCGCCAAGGAGAAGACGCTGCTGTACATCGGCCGCCTCGTCCGCAACAACGGCATCCAAGACTTGCTAAGCGCACTCCCGGGGGTATTAGAAGCACATCCGGACGCGGAAGTCCATATCGTCGGAAACGGCCCCCTCGAAGCGGAGGTATACGAGTCGATTCGGGTAACCGGGCTTTCGCACTCAGTAACTGTCTACGACTACGTACCGGACATTTCCGACATGTACAACCGCGCGAGCGTGTTTTGCCGGCCGTCGTATTCAGAAGGCCTCCCGCTCACGATGCTCGAAGCGATGGCATCCGGAGTTCCACCTGTTGTCACAGCCATTGCAGGTGTACCCGAAGTCGTCACTGACCGCGAAACGGGGGTCCTACTGGAACCTGGCCGGTCTGACAAGATTAAAGCGGCGATCGTCGAGTTGTTCGATGACGAAACATTACGGGCGGAGCTCGCCAGGAACGCGCGCGAGTACGTCGTCAACAACCTGACGTGGGAGCAGCGGACGCGAGAGGTCAGCGACGTGTATCAAAGCGTTTTCTGAGATATCGCCAATTCCTCTCGGAGTGCGTAAACCTATTATCTGTCGTCGTCAAACAGTTCTCGAAAATGAGTCAGCGACATAATGTGATTCTACTTGTGATGGACACCGCGAGATACGACTTTGTTAACGGGGAGAAAAACGGAGTGGAAGTCGCACCGGAGATCAATAGTCTCGCGGAGTCCGGCACGAAGTTCACAAACGCATTTAGCGCTGCTCCTTGGACATTACCTTCTCACGGTTCGCTTTTTACGGGCCAGTATCCATCCAAGCACGGCGCTCACGCTGAATCGAAGCATCTCCCGGAAGACAGTGCGGACAGTGCGACGATCGCGGAGGCATTCTCTTCGGCAGGATACGATACAGTCGCCGCCTCGAACAACGCCTGGATCAGCGAGTCCTTCGGGTTCGGCCGCGGATTTGACGACTTCTACAAAGGTTGGCAATACGTCCAGTCTGAAACCGACTTGGGGAAAGCCGGCTTGATGAATGAAGGGCGGGACATGTGGCGAGCGGTCGCGAAAGAAGTGTTCAACGGGAACATCGGGAAAAACCTCGTAAATGCGATATACGCCAAGCTGCGGTTCGGCGAGTCCAACGACGATGGTGCACGGCGGACGAACGAATGGGTCACGGATTGGATAACGTCTCGTCGCAACGACGACCCATTCTTCATGTTCATAAATTATCTCGAGCCCCATCTGGATTACTCGCCACCGCGTGAGGTAGCAGAGCGCTTCCTCCCCGACGACATCAGTTACGAGGAAGCCATGGACGTGCCGCAGAACGCGTGGAAGTACGTCACTGGCCAACTGTCGCTCACAGAGTCAGAGTTCGATATCCTGGAGTGTCTGTACGCGGCGGAAATCGCGTACACCGACGCCAAGATCGGGGAGTTAGTCGACCACCTCAAATCAGAGGGGGAGTGGGACGATACAGTCCTCTTGATACTCGGCGACCACGGGGAGAACATCGGCGACCACGAGCTGATGGACCATCAGTATTGTCTCTACGACTCACTGTTGCACGTTCCGCTGGTCGCTCACGGCGGTCCGTTCACCGGCCGCGGAGTCAACGAAGATCTGGTGCAACTTACGGACATAGCCCCCACGCTCCTCTCAGAGCTGAACATCGAGAGTCCGGCGTTCCACGAGCAGACGCAGGCAACCGAGATCTTCGACGGCGAGCGAGAGTCAGTGATTGCCGAATACGTCGCTCCACAGCCCTCGCGTGAATCCATCGAGCAACGAGTTGGCGACCCGGACAACGTGATGGACACGTATGACCGGTCACTGCAGGCGATACGTACCCAGACGTTCAAATTTATTCGCGGGTCGGATGGTTCCACAGAGCTGTTCAACGTTGCTGACGACCCGCACGAACGACACAATGTGTCCGCCGAACACCCGGATGTCACCGCAGAGATGAGTGATGATCTCGACACTTGGGAGCAGTCCTTCACCCAGATAGAGGCGAACGACGACAACGAAGTCGACGAGTCAACGCAGGAGCGGTTGGAAGATTTAGGCTACATATGAGTCAGCGAGCGCCGAGAAAACAGCATTCGCCTCGTCTTTGAAGCTCTCGAACGTATGAGCCTCCGCTACTTCCCGACCGTTCTCGGCGAGAGGTCGAAGTGTCTCCGGGTTAGATAGCGCGCCATCTAAGACGTTCGCTAATTGCTTCGCACTATCGGGTTCGAACAAAAATCCATTCGAGCCATCCGTGACGTAGTCCCTGATCCCATACGTGTCAGAACCAACTACAGGGGTTCCTGAAGCTAAGGCCTCAAGCCCGGTCGTCATGTAGCCTTCCATGAGCGAGGGGACGACGAACAGGAGCGAGTCACGATACAAGCGTTGTTTTTCGTCCTCGTCAACATAGCCGTGAAATTCGACATTCTCGATGTCTCGCTCGTCCACCAGTTGCCGGATCGACTCTTCGCGGTTTCCCGTACCGGCGATTGAGAGTGTGTAGTCGTCGTACTTCACTCCAACGTCAGCCCAGGCTTCGATTAGGCACCGTACGTTCTTCCTCGGTGTAATTCTACCTAGGTAGAGAATCCGTTTCGAATCCGGGTCGAAAGTATACTGGAATTCCGAGATATCGATGCAGGGGTTCAGAACGTATCCATCATCGATTCTCGTATTGGTCGTCATTCGCGTCTTCGTGCTCTCACTGGCGCAGACCACCGCTGGACTGTTCATGTACGGGAGAAATCGGTCAATCAGATTCACGACAGTCCCCTTGATTGGACCGTTGAACGTCCACGCTTCGTTGAAGAAGGCAGTGTGCATGAAAATCGCGTTCGTCGAGTCGCTAGACAAGAAATGGGCGGGATAGTACGGGATGTGGGAAATGTCGTCGAGGATTATATCTGGCTCCCTCCCCCCGAGCACTTCCCGGAATTTTCTCACGCCCCTTATAGATCCAGTTAGACGACCAACTGAAGTTTCCGGGTTCTGGTAAGGAAACTCGTGGAACGTTCCATACGTATCTCTTTTGGAGGTCTTTTCTGGAGGGCTCGGGCAGATGATATCGACCGCCCATCTAGAGTCGCTCAAGGCTCTCCCGATGTTACACATCAGCCTCCCCGCGCCGCCGGACGGTAACTGGTGAAGCGAACGAGCGGACCGAATCAAAATTCGGCGATCTGGTTTCTGTTTCATGTCCTCATCGCTGAATACTGGCCTATAGTGGTCATATAACACAGTGGTAATAATCTAACCGGTATGCGTTTGGGTCAACTGATGCTCCTAGAAACATTAGACTTGGTGAATCGCTACTGCTCAATTTAGCGGGGACTCAGATTGAGGGGTTCTGCAGGATTGAGTCGGCATCAAATACAGGAGTCACTATGATGCAATCTTTCTAGCTATACCCATAGCCGAAGCCCAGCAAAGTTGGGCGTAAACCCTGGGTTCTAGCCCATCACACTTTTTATAATATTCATATGTACGGGAGAACTTCGCCTCGCCACAGTATAATCTCATTAGTTGCCGCATATGTGCCTCATACACGTCATATCCGTTTTGCTCGGCTTGATCAATATCATCCCGGAATTTTTCGAAGAACTTCTTTTTCCCCAGTGCCACTTTCTCTGCGGTCGGTGAGTCGTACTCATGCTTTATCGTAAGCTCCTCATCGAGATATGATAATTGTCCTCGTTTTAGCAGTCGAATGAGAAATTCATAGTCCTGATGGCGTTGAAAATCTTCGTCAAATCCTCTAACCTCACGGACGGCATCAACTCTAACAAATAAATTTGAAGCTCCACCCAGAGCGAAACTCATCATCAGGATGTACGGTATCAATTCTTCACCGCCCTCTCTGGGAGGCCCAAACCCATCATTGGTAAATAACAATTCGGACAAGCATCGCTGTATCCGGTTTGTCTGCCGATGATCACTTACTGTATAATCACAGTAAGTAGCAATCCAATCGGATGAGCGCGAACGGAGCTCGTTCAATTGTGCTTCGAGCTTGTTCGGTACCCACTCATCGTCCGAATCTAAGAACGCGATGTAATCTCCAGTCGCAATGTTAACACCCGTATTCCTCGCTGCACTTCCACCTCTGTTGTCATCGTGGGATAGTAGAGAAATCCGGCAGTCATCGTACCTAGCCACGACTCGTTCAGTATCATCTGTCGACGCGTCATCAACGACGATCAATTCAAAGTCATTAATCGTCTGCTGGAGAACGCTCTCTATAGCTCTCGGTAAGATCTCTGACCTATTGTAGGTCGGCAAGACGACGCTTATGGTTGGCATTGATACAGTAGTGGACATCTGGTAGTTTCAGCCTTTGGGAAACCAGCAAGACAGATATCAGATGCGACAACTGGGCTGAGTTGGAGGCGCCAACCGTCGTTTTTCTTGGTCTTCCTTCTATGGACGGGAGAAAGTGACAGGGCCGTTCGTATTGACGATCAAGCGCACGCTCGGCGACGCCGTGCGTGCGCGAACTTGGTACGGTGAATTTCGAGAGTTCGTCTTGATGTGTACCGTTTACAACATCAAGCGGGCAGTGAAACGATGAAATCAAGCTTCGTCTGGCGATTCACCACGGTCAAGCAAAGTCATAGATTAGCAACATAGAGATAGACGAGAACTGGTTCTACACCCGATAAATTGTGGGATGAAAATATAACCGAGTCACGAACGGCCGCCGGTTGACGAGATGTCGTCACGGTAGGCAGCTACCGTGCCCACGTATTGTTATAAATTTCTATAAAATACAACCAAGTAAGCAGATACGGTGAAAAGCCATACTAAGAATTAGACGTGAACGGTCCTAAATAGGTTCGTTAGTATTGTTTTCCTCATGTAGTTGCCGAACGGTCTCTCTGTTGAGCGCCTCCGAATAAATTCGCACGCTGTCAACGGACGCAGTCGCGAAGTTCCCACTTGGTTGCCCACCGATAGATAACGCCCTTTGCTCTCCGACTGACCCGAGGTCGCTTGCATCACGAGTCGCCATGAGTTCCTCGTTTCGATAGAGACGAACTTCGTCTCGGTCCCGATCGATGACTGCCGTAATGAGCGTCCAATCTTCGAATGTCGTGTTTTGAATTCCAAACGCACGTATATTGGTGCCATCAGCATCGTCGACTCGAACGCCGAAGTCTCCGGATCCAGACCGTGCCCAGAATCCGTACCCACCCTCCCCGCCTCGCCGAAGAACCGTCGGGTAGTCCGCACCACTTGCCTCGAGATCCCCTTTCACCCAGAACGACACAGAGAACGAGCCGTTAGCAACTCCCTGTGTCCGATCGTTCTGGACGACAGTCGATCCGTTCCCGTCGAACTGCAACGCGGAGCCGTTGACGCCGTCGACCCACTCGGCACCGTCGACCGTCGCTTCCTCGCCGCCGACCGGGTCCCGGACCGTCTCACCGCTGCCCTCGTCGAACGTCCAG
>Ga0136589_1001403_pt1 | contig 10996 bp, 7 predicted proteins | sample AntRauMFilla3764_FD_104640 | JGI IMG/M metagenome (GOLD analysis project Ga0136589, IMG submission 104640) | Saline lake microbial communities from Rauer Islands, Antarctica - Metagenome Filla 3 #764 | ecosystem: Environmental > Aquatic > Non-marine Saline and Alkaline > Saline | place...
CCTGTTGCTTGACTGAGAAGTTGTATTCGCAGGTAATTTTGCCGCCACTAAAGGACCAGGTGACCTTACAACTACCGAGGCCATTGACGAATTCCTCGTCTTTGGTGATCAGCTCGGGTTGGTCGTATTTGAAGTTGAGCGCGTTGCGCAGCCCGATACTGGTGGTGACATTTTTCCCGTAGAAAGAGGGGACGATGACCTTATCGCCGAAGGTAAGCTCCGGCTGCATAATGGTGAGATATTTACCGACTGGCCAGTCGAAGATGCCCGGCGAATGGGGGAAAGCCAGGTAGCCCGAGGTGTCCTTGCCCAACTCGCTGGATGCAATCAATGGCAACTGGAAGGCGAGCCCGGAGTTGGGGTCTTGGTAAACAAACAATCCCTGCTCCTTTTTATGCGTTTTGTCGAAGCTGATATAACGCGCGACTTTGCGCGCCGGCACCGGATTTTTAGGTGCCGCATCTCCTCCGGCCGAGCGAGCTAAACGGGCCCATTGGCAGAGGTAGCGGGCGGCATCGAAATTTGCCATCCGAGTCGTGTGGTATGGGACGGTATTGCGTTCATTATCACGGATGACGAGGTATCCATGCTCCTGGTCAAGGTAGGTGACAAAGAAATTCATGAAGAGTCGACGGACGGCATCGACATAGAGATCGCGCTCATTGTTGGCGACCCAACCATCGCGGAGTGCCTGAAGCACCAGACTGATGCAGTGCATCTGGCCATAAGCACCGACGGAGCGGCCAAAGGCCCAGGCGGTTCCATCCTGACGTGTAATATCCAAGATAAGTTTCAGGTATTTCTGCGAATGAGTGCGCAGACTGGGCAACTTACGTTCGCGCAGGTGGATGTTCGCGTGCAGTTGCAGTGCCTGACGAATGAAGACAAAGCTCAGCACACCATAAATATCAAAGCTGCCGCGTATTTTCGAATCAGCCTCACCCGCGGCATCGTCGAAGTAGCCGGTGGAAGAATTAGCATCAATGCGCTCCAGAAAGCGGTCAATCAACTGCCCGGTTTCGTCTTTTTTAGAGAGTCCAAGACTGAAACGCGTGACCGCCTTGGCGATATTGAATGCCTGATAGTGGTTCTGGTAGTCGCTGCGCTCCAGTAGTAGTTTGTCGAGCTGATCACGGGTGGGGTCCATTAGGCGCTCCCAGACCGGATTGCGGTCCTTGGCCGGGCTAAAGGAAAGCAGGCCCAAAGCGGCGTAAGCGAGACCGTTCTCGTGCTCTTCGGGCGCAAAAGCCTGCGCTGTTATACAACGGGCCGACAGATCGATTAGATCAAAGTCGCCGAGTTGTGTTTCGTTGGTGGCCCGATAATATTCTCCGATAGCTAGGGCGGCGTGGCCCGGTTCATCCATGCGACTGGATTCACCTGCTATAGGAGAGATTGTCCCTTGTTCGCCAATCGCTCCGAGATTTTCACTCAGGATTGATTGGGCCATGTCGAGGCATTGATCTGCGAAATTTTCCATGTTTAGTAATCGGCTTTTGCCAGGCAAGAAAGCATTTTTCATGCTTTTGCTGGGAATGCTTGTCAATAGCTTTCAAACATTATAGGTCGACAAAACATTTAAAGCGAAATGCGTTGACCCAAATCATGCGAATATTTGGCTGATACATTCTTATTACCATTCATTATCACTATAATTAAAAAAGCTATCCTATTATGCCCCAAGAAAGCTATTCCATGGAGTCGGTCTCGCACGAGAACCGTAAATTTAATCCGCACCCCGACTTTGCCGCGCAAGCGCACATCGGCAGTGAAGCCGCTTACCGCGAACTATACGAAAAAAGTATCGCTGATCCGGCAGCCTTCTGGGCCGAAGCGGCCGAGGAATTGGACTGGTTTAAGAAATGGGACACGGTGCTGGACGAGTCGGAGGCCCCCTTCTTTAAGTGGTTTTCCGGGGCGAAGACCAATCTCTGCTACAACTGCGTGGATCGCCACCTCAACGGGGCCAACCGCAACAAAGCCGCGCTGATATGGGAGGGTGAGCCGGGTGATACGCGGGTGCTCACCTATCAGGATGTGTACCGAGAGGTCTGCAAGTTTGCCAACGGCTTGAAGCAAATTGGGATTAAGAAGGGTGACCGCGTCGCCATCTACCTGCCAATGATTCCCGAGTTGACGCTTGCTGTGCTCGCCTGTGCGCGCATCGGTGCGGTGCACACTGTTATCTTCGCGGGTTTTTCCTCAGATTCGATTCGCGACCGGGTGAACGACTGTGGCGCAAAGTGCGTGATCACTGCCGACGGAGGCTGGCGTCGCGGGCGGGTGCTCTCGCTAAAGAAAACTGTCGACGAGGCACTGACAGAAGCGGAGGGCGTTACCGACGTCGTGATCGTTAAGCGGGCGCATGGCGATCCGTTCCCCTGTCACTTCAAGGAGGGGCGCGACCACTGGTATCACCGCCTGGTGCAGGACCAGCCGATTGATTGCCCCTGCGAGGAAATGGATGCCGAGGACATGCTGTTCCTGCTCTACACTAGTGGCACCACCGGTAAGCCTAAGGGCATTATCCACACCACGGCGGGTTATATGGTTTATACCTACCTGACTTCCAAATACATTTTTGACCTCAAGCCCGAGGACGTTTTTTGGTGCACCGCCGACGTGGGTTGGATTACCGGCCATAGCTATATTGTTTACGGGCCCATGCAAAATGCGGCGACCCAAATTATTTACGAAGGTGCGCCGAATGAGCCGGATGAAGGTCGTTTCTGGGATATTGTCGAAAAATACCGTGCCACGATTTTTTATACCGCGCCGACTGCGATCCGCGCTTTCATGAAGTGGGGCGATCAGTGGCCGGAGAGCCATGATTTATCAAGCCTGCGCTTATTGGGCACGGTAGGGGAGCCGATCAACCCGGAGGCCTGGATGTGGTATCACAAAGTGATTGGTGCCGAACGCTGCCCCATCGTCGATACCTGGTGGCAGACCGAGACGGGTGGGCACATGCTTACCCCCATGCCTGGTGCTACCGCCACCAAGCCCGGTTGCGCGACGGTGCCTTTCTTTGGGATTGAGCCCGCCATTCTGACTGACGCAGGCGAGGAGGTTGATGCTGGCATTCTTGCCATTAAGAAACCTTGGCCCGGTATTCTAAGGGGCATTTATGGCGACCCGCAGCGCTTCAAAGACACCTACTGGTGCAAGTGGGACGGCAAGTATTACTTCCCCGGCGACGGCGCGCGCCGCGATCAGGACGGCTACATTTGGATTCTGGGCCGCGTGGATGATGTGGTCAATGTATCGGGGCACCGGATAGGCACGGCCGAACTGGAAAGTGTCTTCGTCGAGCACAAGGACGTGGCTGAGTCCGCCGTTGTGGGCGTGCCGCACGAGATCAAGGGGCAGGGCCTGATCGCCTTTGTGACTGTGATCCAAGGGCGCGGGCATGACGATAAGCTGCGCAAAGAGCTGATTGCGATGATCGATCAAAGCATCGGCAAGTTTGCCCGGCCCGAGCGTATCCTATTCTCCAGCGACTTGCCGAAGACTCGTTCCGGTAAAATTATGCGCCGCCTGCTGCGCGACATTGCCGAAGGCAAGGAACTGGGCAACACGACAACTTTGGCTGATCCGGACGTTGTCAAGGAACTTCAGCGTCAATACGAGGAGGCTTGAAAACACTGACTAGACAAAAACGCAGAAGACCGCATCATCTCGCTTTTTTATGAAGATTTATATGAATGATAAGTTGGTCGACCAATCCGAGGCGAAGGTCTCGGTGTTCGACCATGGGCTACTCTACGGCGACGGAATTTTTGAGGGAATCCGTCTTTACGATGGCTGCGTGTTTAAACTGGAGGAGCATCTGGAGCGGCTGGAGTATTCCGCCAAGGCGATCATGTTGAAGCTGTCTTGGTCGCGCGAAGAAATCTCCGCTGCGGTCTGTGAGACCTGTCGCGCGAACGGCTTAACCAATGGATATATCCGTCTGGTAGTCACGCGCGGTGTGGGGAGTCTCGGCCTGTCGATCAAGAACTGCGACAGTCCGCAACTCATCATCATTGCGGATACGATACAGCTTTACCCGCAGGAATTTTATGAGAAAGGCCTTGAGATAATCACGGTGCCCACCCGCCGGACTAATCCGGCCGCGCTTCCGCCCACGGTTAAATCACTTAATTACCTGAACAACATTCTGGCTAAGATCGAGGCGCAGCATCTCGGCTACCACGAGGCGATCATGCTCAACGATCAGGGTTACGTGGCGGAGTGCACGGGCGACAACATTTTCGTCGTGCACAAGGGTGAGTTGATCACGCCGTCTGCGAGCGCGGGAGCACTTAAGGGTATTACTCGCGCTACGGTATTGGAGATTGCGAACGCGATCGGCATCCCCTGGCGCGAGTCCAACCTCACGCGCTATGATATTTGGGTGGCCGATGAGCTCTTTTTGACTGGCACGGCGGCTGAGATTATCCCGATTGTGAAGGTGGATGCCCGCCCGATCGGGGATGGCCAGCCCGGTGCGGTGACGGGGAGATTTCTCGAGCAGTTTCGCCAGCGCGTTTCCCGCGAGGGAACGATGCTGTGACGGATTGGTTTTGCGGCGCATTTCCGGGGATCTCTGACTTGGCTGAGGCCAGCCACCCTGCGATTGGTATCATCTATGCTAATCAATTGGCCTAAGAGAATACAAATTAGGTTTTGCGATCAGCCAACAATTCATTATCTTAATTACATGGGTGAAATTTTAAAGTGTAGTAACTGCGACAGTCCAGCCACAGTCCATCTGACTCAGATCATAAATAATAAGATCATCAAAGTAGATCTGTGCGAAGCCTGTGCCCAAGCCAAAGGGGTGACCAATCCGGAGGGATTCTCGCTGGCTGACTTATTGGGGCAATCCACATTCGCCCAAGAGGGTGAAGCGCAAAAGGTGCAATGTCCGGATTGTGGACTCAGTACTGCCGATTTTCGTCACAAAGGTCGATTGGGTTGTGCCTCCTGCTTCGCGGTGTTTGCTCCATTACTGCGCCCCGCGCTGGAGGACATGCATGCGGGCACCTACCACAAAGGTAAGACGCCCGAGCTTGCGCTCAGTCGCCAAAGTGCAGTTGCCCACTTGGAGAAACTAGAGCATGCGCTGGCGCAGGCGATTTCAGATGAAGCGTATGAAGATGCGGCTAAATACCGCGACCAGATCAGAGCGTTGAAAGAATGCCCTGAAACTCTTGAATATAGCCAGCCATGATTGAAGCACTACTCAATTGTGAGAATGCGGAACTCACGCATAAGACCCAAAAGGGAACTCCGGTTGTCTTGAGCACCCGCTTGCGATTGGCCCGTAATTTAGTGGACACTCCTTTTCCTGAGCGTGCAAGTATGGCACAGCGTAGTGACATTTTGTCTAAGTGTGCCACGCATTTATCCGGACTGGGCAAGATGGCGAAGGGTAATTTTTTCGAAATCTCGAGTCTTTCGGACTTGGAAAAACAAGTATTGGTTGAGCGTCATTTAATCAGCCGTGAACTCTGTGAGTCCAAGCAAGGCAGCGGCGTCTACATCGATAAGGATCAGACCTGTTCGGTGATGATCAACGAGGAAGACCACTTGCGGATTCAATTTCTCAAATCCGGATTTCAGTTGAAGAGCGTGTGGAAGCAGATTGACCGCTTCGACAGCGATCTCGAAACGGGCCTGGATGTTGCATTTGACGCAGAATTTGGCTACCTCACCGCTTGTCCAACTAACTTGGGCACAGGGCTGCGGGCATCTGTCATGATGCACTTACCCGGGTTGGTGCTGTCGGGCCAGATGGAGCGGGTGGCTCGAGCGGTCAGCCAACTCGGGATTGCGGTGCGGGGGCTATTTGGTGAGGGCTCGGATGCCACGGGGCATGTCTTCCAAATCTCCAACCAACAGACTTTGGGGGAAAGGGAAGAGGATATTGTCACGCGCCTGGGTAATGTGCTAAAAACGGTCATCGATCATGAGGTCAACGCCCGCTTTAAATGCCTGGAGGATAGCGGTTCGAAGCTGCTTGACCACATCGGTCGCGCCTATGGCTTGTTGCGCAATGCTCACGTCTTGACCTCAACTGAAGCAATGCACCACCTATCGCTCTTACGGTTGGCGGTTGATTTTGAGATGTTGCCTGAAACCAAGCGTGCGGATATCGACCGCTTCTTTATCGAATGCCAGCCGGGGCACGTGCAATATGCGGCCAATAAAGGTATCGAGCCGGATGCGCGAGATGTCTGCCGGGCAACGAAGCTGCGCAAAGAATTAGCCTCACTTCCTGCTCTGGACTTTGACAAGGTCGCCGATTTAGCTTAAAACATACTTATCTATGGAACCTATGAACAATTTCACTCCCCGTGCCCAACAGGTGCTTGCTTTGGCGCGCAAAGAGGCCGACCGTTTTCACCACAACTACGTTGGCACCGAGCACATCCTGCTCGGCCTGATTAATTTGGGGCAAGGCGTTGCAGTCAACGTGCTGATGAAGATGGGCTTGGACTTGCAGACCGTGCGTTCTGCGGTCGAAAAGCAAGTGGGGACCGGGCCGGAGAGTAAACCTTCGGGCAACATTCCATACACCCCCCGGGTGAAGAAGGTTCTCGCGCTGGCAGGTAAAGAGGCCAAGTCACTCAACCATTCCTATGTTGGCACCGAGCATATCCTGCTGGGGTTGTTACGTGAAGGGGAGGGGGTCGCGGCGCGCGTCTTGAAATCACTCGATGTGGATATCGAGCGCTGCCGGAATGAAATTTTGGCCGAGCTCGACCCAAACTTCTCGGGCGAGCCAGAAGAAGCGACTGCCGGAGGCAAGCAGGGGGGCGCTGCTGAGGGTAAGAACGAAAGTAAGACGCCGGCGCTGAAAGCCTTTGGTCGCGACCTGACTGAACTTGCCAAGAAGGGCGACTTGGACCCCGTCGTTGGGCGCAAAGACGAAATTCGCCGCGTGGTGCAGATTCTCTGCCGCCGGACGAAAAACAACCCCGTGCTAATTGGTGAAGCCGGAGTCGGAAAGACCGCTATTGTCGAGGGCTTGGCGCAGGAAATCGCCTCTGGGATTGTTCCTGAAATTCTTCAGGACAGAAAAGTGATTGTACTTGATCTCGCGTTGATGGTCGCCGGCACCAAATACCGTGGTCAGTTCGAAGAACGCATCAAGGCAGTGATGGACGAAATCCGTCGGGCAAAAAATATCATCATTTTCATCGACGAGCTGCATACCATCGTCGGAGCAGGAGCGGCAGAAGGGGCAATGGATGCCTCCAACATTTTCAAACCATCGCTGAGTCGGGGCGAATTGCAATGCATCGGCGCTACTACGCTGGCAGAATACCGAAAATACATTGAGAAGGATAGCGCTCTCGACCGTCGCTTCCAGTCCGTGAAGGTGGAAGCTCCCTCGGTGGAAGATACCATCCAGATCCTTAAAGGCATCCGCAGCAAATACGAAGATCACCACAAATGCAACTTTACGGACCAAGCGTTAGAGGCCGCGGCGAAACTTTCCGAGCGTTACATTACATCCCGGTTCCTGCCGGATAAAGCTATCGATATTCTAGATGAGGCAGGGGCCCGCGCTCGAATAGAGTCACTGAAGCAGCCTCCCGACATTGAAGAGATGACTGGCACAATCGAGGAAGTCTGCACTCAAAAGGAGCAGGCGATCTCCGGGCAACGCTTTGAAGATGCTGCAAAGTATCGGGACGAGGAGAAGCAGCTTCGTAAGAAGCAGGCTGATTTGATCGAGCTTTGGAAAAAGTCCCGCGAAGAAAACAGGATCACTGTCGATGAGGACGAGATGGTCCACGTTGTGGCGGAGTGGACAGGCATCCCCCTCTCGCGCATGGAGCAAGAAGAGAGCAAGAAATTGTTAAATCTGGAAGCTGAGCTGCGGAGCGAAGTGATCGGGCAGGACATGGCTACAGAAGCTATTTCCAAGGCGTTGCGCCGCTCCCGCGCTGACCTCAAAGATCCTAAGCGCCCCATTGGTTCTTTCATGTTCCTCGGGCCAACTGGTGTCGGGAAAACCCTACTGGCCAAGGTGCTGGCGGAGGAAATGTTCGGTGAGAAGGACTCAATCATACAAATCGATATGTCCGAATATATGGAGAAGTTTGCCGTATCCCGCTTGGTCGGTTCGCCTCCCGGATATGTTGGCTATGAAGAGGGCGGGCAATTAACAGAAGCGGTGCGCCGGAAGCCTTATTCCGTGGTTCTTTTTGATGAAATTGAGAAGGCACACCCCGATGTTGTCCAAATATTGCTGCAGGTATTGGAGGAGGGTCGCTTGACGGATAGCTTGGGCCGCAAGATCGACTTCCGTAATACCATCTTGATCATGACTTCGAATGTCGGCGCGGACATACTGCAGCGCAACACTTCGATGGGCTTCGGTGTCGAAGATAATGCTGAAAACGAATATGAAAAAATTCGGGATAAGATTATCGATGAAACGAAGCGGGTCTTTAAGCCGGAATTTTTAAATCGGTTGAACGATCTCGTCATCTTTAGGTCACTTGGTCGCCAGGACATGCAGGCCATCGTCGAGCTTGAGTTGCGCAATGTGTCCGCTCGCCTCAAGGAACGTGACCTCATCTTCGAATTCTCTCAGGAGGTGAAGGACTTCTTGATCGAAAAAGGATATGATGAGAAGTACGGTGCCCGTCCGTTGCGTCGGGCCGTAGAAAAGTATCTGGAAGATTCACTGGCTGAGTCGATCCTCTCGGGCGAGATTAAACCCGGTGAGCTGATCAAAGTGTATGTTGGGGATGAGCATAATTCGCTACGCTTTGAGCAGAATCAAACAGTCGCTCCGTAGCGGAGCTTGCCTGTTCATTAGTATGCAACTTGTGGATTGCCGAGTATGAGTCAGCTGGTGCATCCGACTGCGATTATCGACCCTCAGGCCAAAGTTGCTGCGGGTGTTGAGGTCGGGCCCTATGCTATCGTTGAGAGGGGTGCTACCATTGCTGCCGGCTGCCGCCTTGCGGCGCATTCTATAATTCGGGAGTCCACTGTGTTGGGTGAAAATGTCGTCGTCGATAGCTTCGCAGTCATCGGAGGCCTGCCGCAGGACCTTTCCTTTTCTCCGTCTGTTCATTCCTGCATCCATGTCGGAGAGGGCACTGTGATTCGCGAAGGCGTCACCGCTCACCGTTCGACTCAAGTGGATGGCATTACTCGCATTGGGAAAAACTGCTTACTCATGGGGAATTCGCATGTGGCCCATGATTGCCAACTCGGTGATGGCGTCATTCTGGCCAACAATGTCATGCTGGCGGGTCATGTGCATATCGGCAGTCGCTCTTTTTTGGGTGGGGGCTGTGGGGTCCACCAGTTTGTGCATATCGGCCAGTTCGTGATGGTAGCTGGCAATGCCTCGGTCACCTATGACGTGCCACCTTATGTCATGGTTGCCGAGCGCAGCACCGTGACTGGGCTTAATCTTGTCGGCCTGAAACGCCATTTATCCCGCGCGGCCATCTCCGACCTGCGTGCGTGTTACAAGCAAGTCTATATGCGGCCTGGCGATCCGGTAAAATTGGCAAAAGTAATCAGTGGCCAAACTTGCGAAGGAAAGGATTTCTTGGCCTGCTTTGCGTCCTCACAACGCGGCCGCTTCTCGCGTTCACGGGTGCAGAGCAGATCGCTTCCCAAGTAGTTATCGGCCGTGGTGTCTTCGCTTGCGAATGGCCCCATCGTCGTTCAGACGATGGCATGTTCAGGTGCAGGGCAGGACGCTTTCCAAGTAGTATCTACCGTGGTGTCTTCGCTTGCGAATGGCCCCATCGTCGTTCAGACGATGGCATCGATTCGCAGAACAACGCTGGTATCTGGGGACAGGCATTTGGGGACAGGCCAGAGGCGCTGTCCTACGACGAACAGGCGTCACGCCTGTTTTTTTGCGGCGCGGGCACTCTGCGGATCCAGTTGGAGCCGAATGTGGTGCTGCTGATTCGCATTTATTTCCAGATACAGGTGCCAGGTATCGTCGGGAATCGCTGCGCTGATGCGCTCGGGCCACTCAATGGCGAAGCACCATGGGCTGCGCATGAAGTCCTGGATCATGAGCGCATCCAGATCATCCGCAGAGCCGAGCCTATAGGCATCGAGATGGATGAGCTGGCGGGCACCGCTGTAGATGGTGTAGAGGTTGAAGGTGGGGCTGGTCACTGGCTCGGTGATTGCCCACGTGCGCGCTAGCCCGCGAATGAAAGTGGTCTTACCCGCGCCGAGGTCACCGTGGAGTGCGAGCACCGAGTCTGGCGGCAATACTCGGGCCAACTCGCCCGCGAGTGCTTCAGTGTCGGCGGCACAGGATGTTGTGACACCAGCAGTCAGTTGCTCGATGATGCTCATACTATCTTGAAATGCTCGAAGCCAGAGTGCCACGGCAGGGCATCGCCATTAACCGCGTCGATGTAGCAACCAGCTGGGTGCGCCGCTACGAGACTACCGATCCGGCTGAGCTTCAAGTTTGGGAAGCGCGCGCTCCATTCCGACGCAAAAACTGCCTGCTTCGTTCCTTCGGCGACGGTGAACAGCAGTTCGTAATCTTCGCCATCACAAAAGGCGTGCGCCTCTGGCGACGCCCCATCCGTACTGGCGCACGCATGGGCGTCCGCAGAAATCGGTAGCTGCTGCAGGTTGATTGCGGCAGAGCTTCCGGCTGGCATCAGCGCGGCCAAATCTTTGCCCAAGCCATCCGTCAGGTCCATCATGGCGCTACAAGCCTGGTGAGCTGCCAGCCACTGGCCCTCTTGCATTCGTGGTGCGAAGTGCAGGTGCTTCCCCCGGATGCTTCCCCCCAGCGTTCCGGTTACGTAAATAGCATCGCCGATTGCTGCGGTGGATCGGAGCGCCGGTTGGCCTTCGATGTATCCACTCAGCGTCAGCGCCGCAGTAAAATGGCCTGCGGCCAGTTGGCTGATATCCCTGCCGACTATAGCAACGCTATATTGTTCGCAGCATTCAGGATGCCGGTCACGAAGTGCTGGAGCCATTAGATTGCGAG
>Ga0136589_1001406_pt1 | contig 10989 bp, 1 predicted proteins | sample AntRauMFilla3764_FD_104640 | JGI IMG/M metagenome (GOLD analysis project Ga0136589, IMG submission 104640) | Saline lake microbial communities from Rauer Islands, Antarctica - Metagenome Filla 3 #764 | ecosystem: Environmental > Aquatic > Non-marine Saline and Alkaline > Saline | place...
ATCGGTCCCGCCATCGCCAACGCTGGCGAACTCGGCAAAGCCGCCGGTGATGCCGCCAATAAGGCGGGCGAGGCTGCAGGCGATGCCGTGAATAAAGCCACCGACAGCATCAAAAACCTCTTTGGGAACTAGTGCTCGGATTCAAGGGACAAATCCAGAAAGCAGCTCAAGCTTGCGTCACAACAAGCCAAAATCACCTGCGATCACACAGTAATACTAGGCCGAGTCGTCTTCGCCGATCCGGCGATACGCATCCGGCGATACGCATCCGGTTTGGCCAGCTCATTCCGGCTCCAGAGCCTCGGTCACTTCCTCCAACTGTTCGGGAAAGACGAAACGGGCAGGCCGAGGACGTGGTTCGGGCTTCGCTTCCGCCTCTTCCTCGCCAAGCCATCCAACCCCCCCGTCCGTGCGAACGCACTTGATCAACCCGCGAGTGCGATTGCTAAACATATACCAGGTCCCCCACTCAGGATCAGGCACCAACAGCAACCGCATCGTCGTCTTCAGAAAATAAAAAGCGCAGCTTCGAAGGGAAGCCGCGCTTAGGAGGAGGAATTCTTAAGGATTATCAGGTGGGGTCTCAGATGATTCTACAGCATTCACCACCACCCGGATAAATCGATGCGGCGATATACTCACAGCCTGACTATCACTGACAGTAATCTGAGCAGTGTATCCTTGCGGAACAATGCTCCTGACATTGTCTACTTCAGGATCGCCGGTATCCACAGCACCAGTGTAACCATCGATATATCCATCAATTAGGCCACCTTGTCCGGTTAGCGATTGCGGCCCTGTTGATTCAACGAAGCCAGTTCCAGACGCATCAATAACCAGCAGTTTCGTCCAGATCGGCGCACTCAAAACATCCGAAGCTTCAACCGTGTAAATCAAATCGGTAGCACCCGGGATGAAGTCAAATGTGATCGTCAAGTAATCCTCGCTATCAAATTCGTCGACTCCATAGCTTCCGGGGAATTGATTTCCAGCAGTATCCCCATCGGCCGGATTACGATTAAATGCATAAGCTAACAAATCATTCTCATTGGCCACAGTGTCTGTTCCAGGATAGAGTGCCTCCCAAATGCTGGCGTTCGTAGGTTGGATTACAGCATCGATTCCAAAAAGACCGTCATTGGCAGCCCCATTCGCATCCAATAACCAATCAGCAGCAGGCACAGCAGGAGCTTCTGGGTCGAGCAGTAGGCTAGTCTCGACGCTCCACCAAGTATTCCAACCACTGCTTTCACTGAATGGGAAATCGCGATTGATGATGACTTCAATAAACCAGAGGTAGTCGCTGGGGAACTCATCCTCTGCAATCACGCCATAAAAATAACGTAAAGAAGGTAGCGCCAGCTCGACATCGATTGACTTGGAGTCACCCGCATATGCTCCAGTTAAAACGTCGTAACTGCGCCCTTTGAGCTCATCATTGATTAAAAACTCCCCAAGAAGGATCGGGCCAGTGGCTGCACCGAACAAGTCTTCTGCCGTGGCAACTCCGAGTGGCTCTCCAGAATTTTCCGGACGTTTAATGCCTCGCAGGGTGAGTTGGGTGATAAAGCCGACATCTCCAATCACATCACCCAAACCAACATTCTGAATCTCAAAGCGAATACGCATATTTCCTCGTGTCGTATAATTCGCTGTCTCATCGACATCTATAATATCGCCGAAATTCACAGGTTCTGAAAGAAGGTAATCAGTTGTCACTCCCTTTAAAATAAGATCCGGCAAACGTGTGATTTGAATATCTGCGGTATCTGACTTTAAGATATTATTTTGCTCGGTAAACTCTGTCACACGTTCATTTGAATCAATGCGAGCCATCAAGTAATAGAATCCTTCCGGTATGGTATCGCCGAGTGCGATCGGCCCGAGGAAACTCAGAAGGTTCGTGCTAGAGAAATCACCTTCAACCTGAGCAAAACTCCCTAAAATCACATCGTCCGCATCACCATAAGTTGAATTTAAAGACAACCTCACCTCAATGTCAGCAGAGGTAAATGCCCCAACAGCTAGAGCGAGGTCCTGTCCTTGGTTTTCCGCAGTGACTGCAACATCGAGATACTTAGTCCGCAGATACTGAGGATCCCCCGAACCATCAAGGGTCTCTCCTGCCCAATCGCGGTCGAGCACATATTCGCCAGGAACATAGTTCAACTCTGTGATCGCTAAATCCGGCAGAGTATTGGGCACCAGCTCAAGGTTATCAACATAGGCCACATCACTGCTGACATCGGCTCCCTTAGTGTATGTCCACTTAACTGTGCTACCAGCGGAGACTAGAATTTCCACTGAGTTAGCCGCATCGCTACCAGCGATTTCGTCGCGTGCGGCTCCATTGACCGCGACTGAGAGCACATTGCTCGTGCTGCCGCTTTCGACCGACCAGTCGAAGCGGATCAGTTGCGAGGTCGCGCTGACAAAGGAGAACGAGGCACTCTCGCCCAAAGCCAGAGCCGGACTCTGGGCACCGTCTGCGCCATTGAAGCTTAGATCGTCGTCAGTCGTAGAAGGATCGCCGGCATCATCGCGACCGAACCAAGTGGCTGCACCACTGGTAGTAAACGTCAAGGCAAGCTGATCCATCGCTTCGGCCAAGCTGATGCCACTGACCGTAAAGCTTGATAGCGTAGTATAGTAAAGATTGTTGGCTTCGCCGTCTGCGCGGTCGCGGGTATCGCCAGCAGCAATCGACAAGCCGCCTTGTTCCATCAAGACGCTAGAGGCATCGACCAGCACACCCAAGTAGTAGTTTCCGATCGCAACTCCGTAAGGGAGCGTCGTTGAGATATTCACATCCGCAAGACTCGCTCCCGCCAAGACTTCGGCGCTCGTCACTGATTCTAGGGCCAGTTCGATCGCAGCAGAACTATCCTCTGCGCCAGCATTGATTGTCGGCACGAGGAATAGACGTAGATCAAACGCTGTGCCGCCCAGCAGAACGCCCTCGCCGATATTATCGAGAGAAACCGTCAAATCAATGCTATCGCCCAATCCATAAGGACCGGCCAATCCACTGACTGCACTCACTTCCAAATCGGGAATCCCGATCTGGAGGTTGGCGGTCGCGCTCAGCAGGCTGTTATCGTTTTCAAAAGATTCGGTGATCTCGCCGTTCACCGTATCGGTCAGAGACCAGTCCACATAAGCCCCGTAGTAATAGAACTCTTCGCTGTAATCACCCGCGGGGATGCTCAGGGCACCATCGCTACTGAAGTTATATGTGCGGCTTGCGCCCGCGCCTAGACCAGCACTATCGCTTATCGTGAGTAGCTCGGTCGCTCCCGCACCTGACCAAGCCGAGGCAGGCAACAGGCGCAGGCTCACATCAAAGGACGTGCCCACACTGATCGCACTTGCCCCTGTGTTTGTGACCGTGACCGACCAGGAGTCGATCGTATCACCATCCGGGCGATAAACCGGAACTTCGTCAAAGGAGATCCCGCTCACCACCAGGTTCGGCAGCTCTGTGATGATCAGACGGTCCACCCAACCGCGGTCTTCACCGCCGCTGCCCTGATCGTCCTTCGTGTAGGTCCAGGTAAGGGTGTGCGCGCCCGCGCTCAGGGGCACTTCCACTCGGCGCCAGTCCGTATTGCCCGTCACGAAGATCGGCGCTACCGCTTCCACGCCGTCCACCGTGAAGCTCAGGATATCCCGTTGGTTGACCCCTTCCGACAACTCGTTCTGCGAGCTCACCTTCCACCAAAACGACGCTCTTACGTCACTATCAGGGTTCACCTGCACACTGAAACTGGCAGATTCATCGTCGCCGATCAGCACATTCGTGAGCGCGTCTTCACCGTCGACGCTTTGCGCGCTCTGCACCACCCAAGGCTGCTGGCCCCTGCTATAAGGAGCGTTCTCATCGTTGACGATCACCTCAGATCCTGCAGGATCGAGGTCCAGTCCCTCCCGCAGAGTCCGCTCACTGAACACAAAATCATTGTCCAGCAGTGCCGAGCCGTTGTTCGATTCGCTCGATTCGGTCACCGCCCCAGCGGAGTCAATGAAGACCCCAAAGAATTGATACGCCCCCAGCGGCACGTCCGTACGGATGTCCACCGCGTCTGGATCCACTAGAATCGAGTCGCCCACCGCCAGACTGCCGTTGTAGGTATACTCCAACACGGCGTAGTCGGTGCCCGGATCGAGCACACTGTCCTCGGACAGCAGCACCCGGATCGTCAGAGGTCCTTCCACGTCAGCCAAGCCGTCGTTGCCGATCCGGAAGCTGAAGTCCATGAAGTTGCGTAGATCCGTGGGATCATTCACTAAGTAGTAACCCGGAGTTGCCGTGAACTGACTCGTCACCAGATCAGGCAGACGGATGATCTGAACCGAGGCGCTTGCGGTCGACAGTGTATTATTAGCTTCGCTAAACTCAGAGATGTCGTTGTCCGAGTCCACCTCTGCGATTAAGTAATAATTACCCGCTGCTAGGCTCAACGGTAGATCGATCGAGAACCCATTCACCGCGCTATTGCCAGATAAGAAGCTCGCTCCGTTGTCCTCGAGGTAAGTACGAATCAACACATCGCTGCCATCCAAGACACCGTCGCGGGAAAGATACACATTTAGGCTAAAGTTGACCAACACATCCGTGCCCAGATTAAATGTGCTCACGCTCAAATCCAAGCGATCACGGTTCAGCACATAGGAACCTGATCCGACGACTGCACCGGATTGAGTTAAATCTAGGCCTGTCACCGTCAAGTCGGGATCGCTCACTGAAGCAATTTCGAAATTATCAAGATACACGACATCAGAACTACCGGTGGCCCCTTGAGTGTAGAGCCACTCAACTGTGACGCCCGCAGGGATTAAGATCTGAGCAGATTCCCATCCTGTCGATTGGCCGAAGAGTTCTTTTATCGGGTTCGGGTTGCCGACAATACTTACGGTTAGTTTGTTCTCAGGAGAACTCGTCGAGAGATAGTAATCAAAGCTAATACTTTGGGCATCTGCGAACTGTGTGCGCAAACGCGCAAGTTCACCGACAGCCAGAACTGGGCTTCGAACCACCGAAGTTCCGACAATTGGTGTAGCCGGTTCAATTAAAGTGGGATACCAAGCGGCATCTCCACTGGTCTGCCAGACAGGCGAAGGAGTATCGGCAATAGAATCAAAGGCCTCTGCAATCGTCAGAGAATTATTCAGCTCGATGAAGGCCGCAGTCGAAAAGGCCAAGTTATTGTCCTCATCAAACTCCTCGACTTCATTCAAATAGTCCACCCAGACGGCGACATAGTAGCCCGTGGAGGTCGTGATATTCTCGGGGATGACCAAGCTCTCACGAACCACACCATATTCAGCAGTTCCTAAGATATTATTCAAGTCGACGATCTCATCGTATAAGAGCACATCAGTTCCATTTGAACCGGACCAATCCAGACTATCCACTGAACCGGTTGCTTGAACCAAGCGAATTTGAACCCGAGCACTGAGCTGTTCCACTTCACCGATACTCCAGACATCAAAGTTAACATCGAGCGTATCCAAGGGCGCTAAAGCTAGTCCTGGATCCACGACATCAATACCTCCACTCTCCTTCGTGTAAGCAGTATTTACCCCCGGCGTACCGACGCCAGGTCGAGTCAACTCCAGTTCCGCAGATAGAATACGCTCACTTTGTTCAACCCGCAGTCGCATTTCCCGACCAGGCGTGAATTCATCATCCCTAACCGTGACCAATGCAGTATAATTTTGATCCACCACGGTCATCACCGGATTAAATAGAGTATCCGTTTGAACCTTGATCAAACTATCTGCATTAGACGGCGAAGTAAGTGACTGTGCGCCGAAATACCCCGCGCGGAAGAAACCTCGATTATCTAAATACGGAGGTTCGATTTCGACGTGAGGATCCCAATTAATCCCATCGTCAGAAACTTCGACGATATATTTCAAATCCACGGCACCACGCACCACGGGAAAGGTAATACTTGTGTATGTTTGTCCTTGTTCCACAAAAGTCCCGAACTGTTCATAATAATTCTCGGATGCATTATCTGTATTTAGGCCATTACTGGATCCCAGCGCTAAGTTTAGAGCATAGTGATATAAATTCTGAGCACCACTGAAGCCCACAGTCAAAGGATCTTCAGAGGGCAAGACGGGGAGCGTCGGCAACCCATTGCCTGCAACATAAGTTGTGGTATAGAGCTCTCTCCAGACATCATAAGTTAAAAATGTGCCGAACTCATCTCCCAGACTTTGATTGGCTGGTACCGCCGATATTTTAAAGCGCTCACCCGGGAAATAACGAGTCGCTAAATTACTCGATTGCGGCAAATCCCCGTCACGAATAATGACAAAGAAGAACGATGCTTTGGCAAGTTCCTCCAACTTAACAACGACCTCGACATTTTCATCTTCGAGAACCTCTTCAATCAAACCCATATCGGCCAAGAGAACACCCGAACGAGGAATCCGGAGAAGCGTCTGATACTCTAGTATCGACTGCGCTTCATTATCGCGATTGAGCGCTCCTGGCAAATATTCAGATGCAGTAATTGATGCCATTTCGCGAACAAAGGTCGCATTCTCGACCGAGAAGTCTGCCTCACCTTCACCAAACATCCACAACTCGATTCTCTGCGTATAGTTTACCGGAGTGGTTACATCACCGAGGCCGATATTCTTCAATTTCCAATCGAACACAAGGGGTTCCTTCGGGAAGTAGATCTTATTCGCATCCAAGTTGGTAATCTCTGTATCTAGGCGGGGCAGGTGAAGGATCTCGATATCGAACTCTTCGGAGACAAATAAATTATTGTCTACTAAATTCTCGTATTCTGTGAAATCAGGATCTAGGGCAACAACCTTAACGAGAAGATAGTAATTATTATCAGGTAAATTAACAGGGAGATCGAGATCACCACTAAAGACGAGCGTTTGCCCACCATCTAGAATATCACTCACGGAAATTGTGCCTATATAAAAATCATCCTGCCCGAATTCCTGATTTTCAGAAAGCCGAACCTCAAGCTTCAGAGAATTGTATTCCAGACCAGTAGGATTGGCTCCACGATTTACTGCGACAACAGTGATGGGAAATGTGTCGCGCTCTAAGCCATAAGAACCTGCGGCATAATCGACATAATCAATTGCAAAATCAGCCTCAGTCACATCTTCAAAGCTGATCTTATCGACCCAAAAACGGCCGTCTTCGGACTGATCCAATCGATTGTAGCGCCAGGTTAAAATCTGCGCTCCCGAGGGTATCAATACACGCTCTTGAATCCAGCCAGAATTCCCGGTAATGGATACATCCGTCCCGACTACCAGTGCTGGCACATTTTGTGTATCATCAAATTCACGCTCAGCAATTTGTCCATTAATCAAGAATTCAGCGACGTTAGGGCGCGATGTATTGTCGCGAGTTTCAGACTTCCACCAAAAAGTAAGTAATTGAGGACCGTCAACCGCGACCTCGAAACTAGCTGATTCATCAATACCCAGAGCAGGTGAACTCAAGGAATCATCGACTCCATCATTTGGTAACAGTGCAGTCGGTTCAAAAGTATCACTAACCGGGAACCAACGACCATCGCCGGCCAGAGACCAAGCAGAATCATCTGGGGGTAATGGGAATTCGACTGCTCCTGAATCTGGGGGTAATGGGAATTCGACTGCTCCTGAAATAGTCAATAGTGGCCGAATTTCAATCGGATCACTGGAGAAACGAAGATTGTTCGCTTCGTTTCTCTCTGGAATCGCATCTAAATAATCAACCCAAACTGCCACATAATAGTCTGCGCACGCCGAAATACCTTCAGGGAGAATAAGAGCTTCATTATAGGATCCCATGCCTTCAGTAAAGTCCAAAATCGCAGATTCAATGAGAACAATATCCTCGAAATTCTCTGCCGACCAATCGGAATTAGCAACTGTACCTTGCTTTTGGACTAAGCGAATCTGAGCCTTTGCTTGACGCACCTCAGCATCACCCGTGTTTACAACATCAAACGAAACCCTAAAACCGTCGCCAGAGTCGAGACCTCCGGTGGGAGGATTCTTATCAGAAATCTCGATATCTCCTAGGACGAGATCGGGTGATTCGAGCGAAAAGCTATCGACCCAACTCGCATCTGCGCCTGCTCGCGAGCCATCTCCATTTTCGATGTAAGACCAACGGAGTGTATAACTCCCAGAGTCCTGAATAATGAAGCTGACTCGCCTCCAGTCAACCTCTCCCGAAATATCAGGAATAGAGGTCAATGTAGTAAAAGAACCTGCGGAATTATCTAGTCCATCCTTAATTTCAAAACGCAAAACATCTCCAAGTCCGAGTCCCTCTTGCGGAGACTGTGAAGACACCTTCCAACGAAAGCTCACTGTAAGTGGGAATTCGACGTCAGCCTCGACGATATCGGTCGTCATAAAGCTCTTCTCTCCGGCAGCAACAGGCCCAGACTGCGCCGCCCCGCGTATAACTGAACTATCATTATTGTAGATCGTTTTTTGCCCAAACCAGGGACTAGTAGAGGCACCACCATTATCAATCGAATTGATATAACCTTCATTCCACTCGCGTTCAGCGATACTGACTTGCGTGGCATCATCGTTCAGAGCGACTTCAAGTGGAATTTCTCCTACAAAAACATCGTTATTCTCTGATAATGTAGAGTTATTACCTTCATCTGATTCATCTACAGAATTAGCTGGGTCAAGCACAACGGCTACATAGTAAAACTTCCCAGGTGCTACTGTCTGCGGGATAATTGTGGTAATTTCATATGTCCTGCCCGACTCACTCGCAAATCCACTGGTCTCTGTAAATTCACCAATCAGGTTTGTCGGATCAAGCGCGGCTCCACGAGTTTCCACAAAATAAACTGCCACATCCAACGGTGCACCGTCCTGACCGGCCAAGCCACGGTTAATAATATCAAAGCGAATAGCTAGTTCCGCACTGATTGGCTTATTATTATCATCATACAGCGGTTCTTTAATAAACACACCCAAGACTCTCGGCTCACTGAGGCTGGCAAAGGCGCTGTAATTTCCATCATCAGTGGGCCCTGCCACAAAAATCGTCTCCGTGTCGACCGTATCAAAGTTAATCGGATATTCAATCGTACCACCGAGAGAAGTGACCCACATGTCGGGGAGGCGATCAATATTGACCCCCGCTATCTCAGAAATCGCCCAATTATTATCCTCGGGCAAAAAGGCTGCAGGCTCTGCGCCTCCACCGATCACATATTCTTCAATCGCATCGGCGCTATCGACACGAGCTAGCACATAATAATTAGCATCAGACAAATCTTCTGGCAGTGTAAAGCGAGCCGTGTAGATGAACCTGGAGCCATTATCCAAAATCTGAAAACTGCTCAAATCTCCCAGGAGAACGTCATTCGCATCACCGCCTACAGGATCTCGCGACAACCAAACCGTCAGCTTAAATTCATCAGGTAGTGGCGCACCCAGACCGCGATTTTTACCAGTCACCGAGACAGTCAGACGGTCTCGTTGAAGGACGTAATCTCCCATCTCATAGTCAATCGACTCGATCACATAATCCGGCTTATCCAAGGCATCGCCGACGACCAATTGATCCACCAGCACAAAATCATCGCTTGCAGCAGCTCCCTGCTCATAGGAAAAACCAACTGGAGAATTTTTTGGGATTATATAGGTAACTTCCTGCCAATCATTATTACCGAAAAGATAAGGGCTAATGCTGCGATCCTCTGGGTCGATCGGGTTGCCATTTTCACCAAAGAATAAGCGATTCTCAGGCGAGGTCGTATTCGACTTCCAACGGAATGTAACGGGGCGTGGCTCCGAATAGGAAAAAGTAAGTGCTGCCGTCTCTCCAACTGTAAGCGGAGGGCTTTGAGCTGCATCGCCTAAAGCTGCCGGGGCATCCGCACCTGCGACAGCCGCACGGCCAAACCAATCGCTTGCACCGGATAGAGTAAAGTAAGGGTCGCTTGAAGTTAGATCTGTATCAGGATCAAATTCAGGCGCATCCAAAGCGTCCCAGAGAGAGACACCAAGTATCTTCACAAATGGATTTACGGAGAATGCCGTATTATTCGTCTCATCAGATTCGACAATCGTATCCGCCGAATCGACCACTGCACCCAAATAATAACTCAAGGAAAGCCCGACATTCACTGGCATAAGCACCTGAACCGTTTCAGTGAGCGGCGACAACAGATCTGCGGGGATGCCCGCATCCACAATAAAGTCCGCCCCGTCAACAGGGCTTAACTCAAAGATATCCCCTACAAACTGATCCTGAAACTCAGATAATAACAGACGATACGCAAAAGCTGAGCCAGCTCCGGCGGGTAAGCTGCCCGTGCCCTGATTAGTGATCTCAAGAACCACAGTGAAAGGATCACTAATACTGACTGATCCAGAAAATGACAATGGGCTGATAATGTCAACGACCAAATCCGAGCGAAATGCCAGCTGCTGATCAGCCTCGGTGACGAGGAAGTTATTATCATAATTAGACTCCTCGAAGAGATTGTCGTCATTCACTCCAAGCAGTAGATGATAGTCCCCCTCATAGATCGGATCCGGTACCGTTGCGGTAAAACGAACTGTGATGGCCGATCCAGGCCCGATTGCAGCATCTGTAGCTATAGCGAAATCTGGAAATGCATCCGCCGCTAAAGCAAAATCTGTCAAGATTTGCTCCCCCTCCGCATCGAATATAGTGCTTATGCTAAGGGCCGCGCGGTAGGCAAGCCCAGTCAAGTCCGCGTTCTCAATCGTGCCCGTGCCGTTGTTACGCAGGAGAATTTGTAACTCAAAAGTATCTCCGGCTGCCAAACCATCGACATTCGATGTGATATTGATCGAGTCGATGGAAAGGTCGACCGCTCCCAGAATCGAAGGAGTAAAAGTAGTCGTCCCATTGGTATTGCCGATCCCGAGCTGTCCGCGGTCATTGTTCCCCGCCGAATAGACGAGGCCGTCGTCCAGGACGACGATCGTGTAGTCGAGTCCTGTGCC
>Ga0136589_1001417_pt1 | contig 10931 bp, 11 predicted proteins | sample AntRauMFilla3764_FD_104640 | JGI IMG/M metagenome (GOLD analysis project Ga0136589, IMG submission 104640) | Saline lake microbial communities from Rauer Islands, Antarctica - Metagenome Filla 3 #764 | ecosystem: Environmental > Aquatic > Non-marine Saline and Alkaline > Saline | place...
ACCCTGTATTCTGCGCATATTTTGTGCCAACTGATGTGTGCTTCAACAGAACAAGCTGAATAACGCGGCGCACCGAGTCGGGCACCCTTGGACTCTGCCGGGCGAAGCGAGGTAGTGGTTTCCCAGTGTGGCTCTTTAACCACCCCTAGCTGACAGTTAGGTACCCTACGTGGAAGTTAGAACGGTGTAGAAAACAGTGCGTTCGCTGGAGGCCAAATCATCCGTGACTCAGCTACGAATATCCCGGCAAAAGGAGTAAAGTAGCTCTCCAGTGTCCCGGATCGATAGTGATGCCGCTCACGATATCCCGTGCTATCCGAGTTTCCTAACGCGTCGGTCAAGTAGCACGGTGCATACACGCTCCCGTCGACGAGTTTGACTTACGGGAGGCTCAGAACCGAGCTTTGAGAGCTCCTCACCAGTTACCTCAACTACTGACTCGCGCCACTGCGAAGAATTCGACGCGCCTCAGCGAAAATATTGAGCTGGAACCCCACATCCAGTTTATCGGGATCCAGATCTTCCGTCCGGCTAATCTCTCCGCCGTATTTGCCGAGTCACCGACTCCACGGGCGTCTTCATTGCTGTGAGCTTCTGCCCTAATGATTCCACCAAGCGCGTTCTCAAGGCTAGACTTGATGCTATCTGATATCAAATCGATGTAATCCGTCAATTTCTAGGCGATATACTTCGACCCGAGTTGAACCTCTCCGTTGGTATGCTCTACGAGCGGCGAGCGCCTCTTGAAAGCACGATAGACCGTGGTGAAGATGAGCGCCGGTGGAAGGAGCCAACCCCCCCTCGGCGACGTCTCTCCGCCGTCTGTGAGCAGCGTCTGGACCAGTTCCGTGTCCGTCTTGTTTACGTGTGCCGCCGTCGCGAAGATCTGATCGTCTTGTTTGGTCTCGATTCGCGGCAAACAGCCGGTAAGAATCTTCTGCCACCGACGAAACCCGGTCACCTCAAAGTAGTCGCCCTCAACAAACGTCTGGTCGTCCGGACGGGTAGGACTCGTGGGGGGTCCCGTGAGCAGTACGGGGCCGGAGGCCCCGCTTGCAGCCGGCGCGTAGCGCCGGCGACAGTAGCGAACGGGACCACGCGAGGCAACGCCTGAACGAACGAAGTGAGTGAAAAAGTGGACTCGCGGGGATTTGAACCCTGCCAGTCGCGCGCAGCGAACGACGTGAGCGAGCACGTCTGGCTCTGGTTCAAATTCCGCTCGTTGCAATGATGCGCCGCTCGCGAAATTGCTCGCGGCGCAAAAATATGGACTCGCGGGGATTTGAACCCCGGGCCTTCCCCGTGCCAGGGGGATGATCTACCACTGATCTACGAGCCCTTGTACGCGTTCCATCGTTCCCCGCTGGATATATTAAGGCCTTCGACTCGGCGACGGCGTCGACACCGACCCACACGCGTGTATGGCGGTGCGCACTCCCGCACCCTCAGATCCGTTTGGAGTCGACGTAGACGTCGAGTTCGACGGTCCGATTCGAGCCTTCTAGGTCCCGCACCGCACGTTGAACGACGCGTTCGGCCTCTGACCTGATGAGCGGGACCGCCTTCTTTACCACCCAGTCGAAGGAGACGAGTCGCGGGAGGTCGAGCGCGGCCGGGCTGGCCGACCCCGGATCGAACTCGACTTCCAGTGCGACCTCACAGCGGGGCGAGTCGTCGGTGGGGTCGGTGGGAGCATCACCGGCATCACCGGCATCGCCGGCGTCGTGCTCAGCATCCAGCGGCGTCACGCGCCAGCAGCCGCCGGCATCGATGTCTTTCGTGATCTCCCAGTCGATCCGCTCGGGAGGGTCGACGCCCGTCACCTGCGAGTGGGCGGTGTAGTTGATCTTCCACCACGCGAAGGTGAGCGCGTACCGTGTCCCCGGGCCGCCGTCGCCCTGAACCGTCCGCACGTCGTCGAGATACTTCGAATAGCGCGCGTAACCCGGGAAATCGAGCAGAAACTCGTACACGTCCTCAGGGTCGGCGTACACCTCCGTGTTCACGACGAGTTCGTCCACGCACGGTGGTTCGCGCGGCACGTAATAAGCGGTCCGGCGATCGGACGAAGGTGACGTGGTCGAGGGAACAGTACGCTACTCCAAAGCTCAAGCCGGTCGGCGGTACGTCGTTGGAGCCTCTCGTTTATAACCGGGTGTCCCCGGGTCACCGGAGAACAACTCCAAAGCCCCAGTCGCGAGGACTCGGTGCGGTCGCTGCGGTCCTCAGTCGCTCGCGTTGCTCGCTCCCTGCGGTCCTTGCGTCCCGCGCCTTCGTCCTCGCGACTGCCCCTTTGAGTCCCACCCCGCACAGCACCGCACCTCACACCTCCCCAGCCTCGTCGCTCCCTTCGGTCGCGACTCCTTCGCGCGTGCACCTCACGGGCCGGTGGCCCGCTCGGAGGCACGCGAGGCGAGAGCAGAGATCTCGCTTGCAGTCGGTGGCTGCGGCGCCGGCGACGCCGCCGCGGATCTATTTATAAGGTGTAGTCGTGCTCGCCGGTTTCGGAGTCGAGGAACGCCGTGAGCAGGTCGATGGTCGCCTCCACGTCCTCTCCGTCGGCGGTCTCGGTGACGGTGTGGAGGTACCGCGTCGGGACCGAGATGGCACCGACGGGCTTCGCGCCGGCCGAGGTCTGGAATCCCGCGGTGTCGGTGCCGCCGGCCGGCAACACCTCGTGCTGGTGGTCGATGGCCTCGGCTTCGGCCACGTCGGTCAGTCGCCGGTGAACCTTCGGGCTGGTGATGACCGAGGAGTCTTTGAGCTTGATCGCGGTTCCCTCCCCGAGTTCCGTCACCGCGTCGGCCGGCTCACCGATCTGCGGGACGTCGTTCGCGACGGTGACGTCCAGGGCGATAGCGAGGTCGGGATCGATATCGACGCCGAGCGCGTTGGCCCCGCGGAGGCCCACCTCCTCCTGGACGGTCGCCGCGAAGTGGATCGTCACGTCGGGGTCGTCGATCCGGCGGGCGGCCTCCAACATCGCGAACACGCAGACCCGGTCGTCGAGCGCCTTCCCGGTCACGCGGTTTCCCATGCGTGTCGTGGTCTGGTCGAGGGTCACGAGGTCGCCGACGCTCACGAGGTCCGCGACCGCGTCGGCGTCGCGGCCGAGGTCGATGAACACGTCCGAGACCTCGTCGCTCTTCTCGCGCTGCTCGTCGGTGAGCGTGTGCGGCGGCACGGAGCCGATGATGCCGGTGCAGTCCTCCTCGCCGTGCACGGTGACGCGCTGGGCGCGGAGCACGCGGGCGTCGAAGCCGCCGAGCGGGTCGACCTGCACGAACCCTTCGTCGGTGACGTGCCGGACCATGAACCCGATCTCGTCCATGTGAGCCGCGACCGCGACCGAGTAGTCGGAGTCGCCCTCGACCGTGCCGACGACGTTCCCCATCGCGTCGGTGCGGACGCGGTCGGCCGTCTGGTCGAGTTCGCGGCGGACGATCTCACGCACGTCGTCCTCGTATCCCGGGACGCCGCGGGCCTCGGTCAACTCTCTCAGCAGGTCGAAGTCGAAGTCGAACGACATGGAAGGCGCTTGGTGCCCAGCGACAAAGGTTCAGAGGTTCCGGCACGAGTCTCGCCGTTTTCGTGCCTCACAGCGGCCTGCCAATACCCCGCCGTCGTTCGAGAACTGCAAACTAATTTTCCGTTGTTCCGCAACGCTTTTGCGGCGGGTCACGGGATACACGGGTATGAGTGACGTTAGAGCGGAACTCCGCGAACAGTTCATGGACGCGTTCAGCGGCGCTGACTTCCCCGTCAGCAATCAGATGGACCTCGTCCCGGCGCTCCCGGACGGCCCGGCCACGAAGTTTGAGGCCGGCGACGTGAGCATCACGGCGATGGAGATGGCCGCGAAGCTCGGCAGCGAGCAGGAGTTCCCCTACGAGACCGCCGAGGCGCTCGTCGACGACATCCTCGACGGGCTCGAGTCGAAAGGGATGATCTGAGTTCGGCGCTCGTCGTTTTTCACGCCGCTGCTCGTTCGTATCCCGTCGATCGCCGACTGCCGACGCATCGACGAGTGGCTGATACACACCGACCCGGCGAGAGGTTGATACGCGCCGAGCCGTTACTGCGGGCGTGGTCGTCGAGTTCATCAGCGTGGTGCCGCGGTGGATCCTGTTAGGGGTCGCGCTCGGCACGATTGCCTCCATGCTTGCGGCGGTCGCCTTCTTCCTCGGGAACCGGTTCATCGCCCCGAGCGTCGCCGCGGCCGGCCCGAACCAGACCGACGCGAGCGACGAGCGACGACGCCGAGAGATCCGCGAATACCTGACGGCTATCGACGAGCGGTTCCGCGAGGACCACGCGCTCGGCGACGTGGCCGTCCCCTTCTACCTCCCGCAGCGCGAGGTCGCAATCACCTTCGACGCGCACGACTACTTCAGACTCGAAGGCGAGGGCGTCTACACCGTCCTCTGTGAACACGAGATGCCCGGCCGCGGGCTGGGCCGTCGCCTCCCCTTCGACGTGATCGAACCCGATTGGGGGCCCAGTCGGCCGCCCGCCGGCAACGGCCGCGACCCGGTCGCCGCCGCGTTCGCGGAGCTCGACGTCGACCGCGACGCCGACGCCGCCGAGGTGAAACACGCCTACCGCGAGCGCGTCAAGGAGACCCACCCCGACCAAGGCGGCGACGAGGAATCGTTCAAACGCGTCCGCGAGGCCTACGCGACCGCTCGCAACCACGCCGACGGGGCGGACGGGGTGACAGGCCGAGGCCGTCCGGGCGCACGGACCCAACGAAGCGACCGCGCCGACCCGCCGACGGGCTTCGGCCGGTGACGGGGAGCGGCCGGTGACGGACGTCACCTTCGCCGAGCGAGCGGCGTACCTCGGCCGTCACGACGCGCTCGTCGTCGCCGACCTCCACGTCGGCCGCGGCGAAGCCTCCGCAGTCTCGCTCCCGCTCGGCGAGCGTGCGGACCTCGTGGACCGACTCGCCGAACTCACGGCACGGTTCGATCCTTCTACCATCATCGTCGCCGGCGACGTCGTGCACACCTTCGACCGAGTGAGCGACCGGTGTCGCGGGACCCTCGACGCGCTCCGCGACGTTTGTGCGGCGACCGACGCCGCGTTCGAACTCGTCGCGGGCAATCACGACACCGCTCTCGCGAGCGCGTGGGACGAGCCGGTACACGAGGAGTTCGTCCTCGACGCCGGCGGCTCCACCCGTACCGTCGTCTGTCACGGCCACGAGGCGCCGTCGACGCCCTCGGACCGGTACGTGATCGGGCACGTCCACCCGACGATAGAGATAGAAGGCCACCGCCGCCCCTGTTTCCTCAGCGGCGAGGGGGTCTACCGCGGCGACGACCTCCTCATGCTCCCCGCGTTCACCCGACTCGCGCCGGGCGTGGCCGTGAACACCATGCGAACGGAAGCGTTCGACTCCCCGCTCGTCACCGACGCGGACCGATTGGCACCGGTCGTGGTCGACCCCGACGCGGGCGAAGCAGGCGAACCGCTCCGGTTCCCGCCGCTCGGCGCGTTCCGTGAACTGTTGTGAACGTGATTAATTTTTATCATGATGGATGAGAGACAACATCTCACATGCAAGCTGCCAGACTACACGAGTATACCGATGACATGACAACGGGACTCTCGATCGACGAGGTAGACCGGCCACACGCGGTGGGCGCGAGCGACGTGATCGTCGAAGTCGAGGGCGCGGGTTGGTGCCAGACGGACAACCACATCATCGAGGGCATGTGGACGGAGTACGTCCCGCAGGAACTCCCGTTGACTCTGGGCCACGAGAACGCGGGGACGGTGGTCGAGACGGGCGAGGACGTCGAGATTGTCTCCGAAGGCGACCCGGTGATCTGCCACCCGGTCCAGACCTGCGGCACCTGCCGCCCCTGTCGGCTCGGCGAGACGATGCACTGCGAGAACAGCGCGTTCAACGGCCTCACCCACGACGGCGGCTTCGCCGAGTATCTCCACACCAGCGAGCGCTCGGTGATCCCGCTCCCGTCCGGCATCGAACCGATCGACATCGCGCCCCACGCCGACGCCGGAATCACGGCGTACCACGCCGCGAAGAAAGCGGTCGCCGAGCTCAATCCCGGCGATCACGCGGTCGTCATCGGCGTCGGTGGGCTGGGCCACATCGGCCTCCAGTGTCTGAACGCGATGAGCGCGGCCCAGATCACCGCCGTCGACCTCAAGCAGTCGGCGCTGAACCTGGCCGACGGCTACGGGGCCGACCACTTGATCAACCCCAGCGAGGCGGACGTTCCCGCCGAAATCGAGGCGATCACCGACGGAACGGGTGCCGCGCAGGTGCTCGACTTCGTCGGGGCTGACGTGACCACCGGGTACGCGCCCGACATCACCGCCGGCGGCGGTGACCACCACATCATCGGCTACGGCGGACACGTCCACGAACCGTCGCAGGCGCTGGTGAACGGCGATTTCTCCTTCGTCGGCAACATCGTCGGTCGGTACGCGGAGCTTCAGGAATTGGTCGCGCTCGTCGAACAGGGCGACGTCGACCTCCACACCAGCCGGTACGACCTCGGCGACGTGAACACGGTCGCCGAAAAGCTCGAACACGGCGAGATCGACGGTCGGGCCGTCATCACGCCCTGAGTCGGGGGCCGTCCGCGAGACGCTGTCGACTGAGCGCCCTCGAAAAAAGGCGCTCATCGGCCGCGCCGGTGGACGCTTTCGGTGAAGCTTTCGGTGAAGCTTTCGGTGAAACGGAAAGTGTCGCGAGGATGGTCAAGTCAGTGTTTTACTCACGAACAGCGCTTTTACCGAGTCGTGAGGATCGCCAGGTATGAACGGTGTCTTCGGGCCAGTAACTGAATGGTCGTCTGCTCGACAGTGGGCGCTCGTCGCCGTCGCAGGCGTGCTCGTCGGTCTCCCGTTCACCGTCGTCCGTCGCTGGAGTCGAGACAGGAGCGACGAGACCGCGACCGCTAACTCCTTGTGACCGGCGCGCACACCGATCGTCCATGGACGAGAACGGCGCCGCCGGTGCACCCGACTCCGCGACAGACCCGCTCGCCGACGCGGACGTCTTTCGCGTGCTCGGACCGGACGGCACCCCCCTTCCCGACGCGGCGGTTCCGGACCTGTCGGACGAGCAGTTTCGCGCGATCTACCGGGATCTGGTGACCACGCGTCGCTTCGACGAGCGCGCCGTGAGCCTCCAGCGACAGGGGCGAATCGGAACGTACGCGCCCTGTGCGGGACAGGAGGGATCGGCGGTCGGGTCGACGCACGCACTCGCGGACGACGACCTGATCAGCTACCAGTACCGCGAGCACGGCGCGATCGTCGTCCGCGACCTGCTCACGGCGTATCTCCCCTACTGGATGGGTCACGAGTCCGGGACCGAAGCGATCGGCGAGGGGAACGTCTTCCCGCTAAATATCGGAATCGCGGCGCATCTCCCCCACGCGGTGGGGGCCGCGTGGGCGTTCGACTACCAAGACGAGGACCGGATCGTCGCCGCGCACTTCGGCGACGGCGCGACCAGCGAGGGCGACTTCCACGAGGCGATGAACTTCGCCGGCGTCTTCGACACGCCGACGCTCTTCTGCTGTCACAACAACGGCTGGGCGATCTCGATCCCCGAGTCCCGCCAGACCGCGAGCGACACGTTCGCCCAGAAGGCGGCCGCCTACGGCTTCGAAGGAGTCCGCGTCGACGGGATGGATCCGCTCGCGAGCTACGCGGTCACACTGGAGGCCGCGAAGCGCGCTCGCGGCGGTGGATCGAGTTCAGAGACCGACGGCTCGGACCCGCCCCGGCCGGCCCTGATCGAGTTCATGGAGTACCGATTCGGCGCGCACACCACCGCCGACGACCCGACCGCCTACCGCGACCCCGACGACGTAGACCCGTGGCGCGCGCTCGATCCGGTCGACCGCATGGAGGGCTTCCTGCGGGAGACCGGCCGTATCGACGACGAGGGCGTCGCGGCGATCCGCGAGGAGGCGAACGATATCGTCGCCGACGCGATCGACGTCGCGGAGTCTCTCGACGCCGATCCGAGCGACATGTTCGACTACGCGTACGACGAACTGCCGCCCGAGATCCGCCGCCAGCGCGACGAACTGCTCGCGGCGATCGATGAACACGGCGAATCGTCGTTCCTGCGCGACGAGTAGCCGGTCGGCGGCTGACGGCTTTTATAAGTGTTCACCCGCCACTGCGGCCGCGCGGCGACCGCTCTCCAGCGCGCCTTGGATCGACGACCACTCCGTGTAGTCACCGGCGAGGACCACCGGTCCCTCGGGATCGTCGGGGTCGGGGAGGCCGTCGTGAACGCCCGGCGGCTGTGCGAACTGCGCGAACCGGATCCGGTGGACGTCGACGGTCTCCAGCCCGGAGAAGTCGCGCTCCGGATACCACGCCTCCAACGCGTTCTGGACGTCGTCGCGGAGCGCGTCGGCGGGGCGGTCCAGCGACGCGTCGCCGAGGAACGTCGCCGCGAGCAGCGCCCGGTCGTCGGGGGCGTACTCGGGGGCGACCTCCGACATCGGCACCACGGCGTTCGGCGACTTCTCGGCCGCGTTGAGCAGGATCCGCCGGCCGGTCTCGAACGACTCCCCGGCGGGAAGCGTGTACCAGCCGGTGACGTTCGGGACCCCGTCCGTGGGGATCGAGTCGACACCCGTGAGCCGCCGGGCCTCAGGTGGGGTCGTCGCGACGACGACCGCGTCCGCCTCGCGGGTCGACCCGTCCGCGAGTTCGACGGTAGCGCCCTCGGCGTCGGCGCGCCCGATCCGGAAGGGGATTCGGCCCTGTCCCGCGGTTCGGACCGACTCAATGTCAGCGCCCGTTTCGATCGCCACGCCCGCCTCGCGGGCCCGAGCGGCGAGCGCCTCCGGAATCGCCTGCATCCCTGCTGCCGGGACGCCGATGGCACCGCGACCCATCGCTCGGAACGTGTACTCGAACACCTGTTTCGAGGTCGAGAGGTCTCGATCGAGAGTGATTCCGCCGTAGAAGGGTTCGACGAAATTTCGGATGTATTCGTCGGCAAAGCCCCAGTCGCGAAGGTACTCCCGGATCGACGCGTCCGGACCGCGGAAAAAGTCGTCATCGGCGCGCTTCGAGAGGTCGTACCGGAGCGCGAGCGTTCGAAGCTTATCGGAAAACGACACCTCGTCGTTCAACAGCGACGGGATAGCCCCTCGGGGGTCGCGAAGCGGGTCGGAGAGTGTCGAGCGAGACCCCGGCCGACAGATCGTCGCTCCGGGGGCGAAGCGCCGGACGTCGAGGGCGTCGGCGTCGAGTTCGGCTGCGACCGCCGGATAGCTCGTGAACAGCACCTGAAAGCCGCGGTCGAGGGTGAACCCGTCGACGGTCTCGGTTCGCACGCGTCCGCCGACCTCCGGTCGTCGCTCGTACAGCGTCACGTTCGCGCCCGCCTCGGCGAGCCGGGTCGCGGCGACGAGCCCGGCGAGCCCGCCGCCGACGACGGTGGCGTCTCCGTTCATACGAGCGATAACGGGTTCCGGGTTTATAAGCGCCGTAGACGGACGACGAGTTCGACCGACCGTCGCTGTCGACGAGAGGGAAGCGATTAGTCGCCGCCGCCGTAAGGAGTGATATGGAGTCGACGGAGACGACGACGACGTTCCGCGGGCTGGAGAGTCACGCGTCGGGTCGCGTTCACGAGACGGCCGACCCGACGACGGTGTCGGCCGAGGAACAGGCGCGGGGACTCGACCCCGTCTACGACTACGACGCGGTCGACCCGGGAGCCCTGCTCGGGGCCCCCCGAGACGGGCCGGCCGGAGTGGGGCGCGGCCACTGGCGGTTCGACGCGCTGCTCCCGTTCCCCGCCGAGACGGCGATTTCGGCGGGCGAAGGAGCCACGCCGCTCGTGCCGACCGAGCGACTCGCCGACGAACTCGACGTCGACGCCGTCTACGTGAAAGACGAGGGACGGAACCCGACGGGCACCGTGCTCGACCGCGGACTCTCGGTCGCGCTCACCGCGGTCGCGGCACGGGCGGAGGCGGGACAGGACGTGGAACCGCTCGCGTGCGCGAGCCCCGGGAACGCCGGACAGTCGATGGCGGCGTACGCGGGTCGAGCGGACCTGCGCTCGTACTCGTTCGTCCCCTCTCGCTGCGCGTTCTCGAACAAGGCGATGACGAACGTCCACGGCGGCGACATGCGCGTGGTCGGTGGACGATACCCCGACGCGGCCGACGCGGTCGCCGAACAGTTGGAGACCGACTACACCGATCTGGGCGAGTTCGCGACGCCGTACCGCCACGACGGCGTCAAGACGCTCGCGTTCGAACTGGTCGCCGACCTGGGCGACGCGCCGGACGTCGTCGTCGTCCCGACCGGGTCCGGCGAAGTCGTCGCCGGTGTTTATAAAGGATTCACCGAACTGGAGCGCGTCGGCGCGATCGATTCGGTGCCGAAGATCGTCGCCGCGCAGGCGGCGGGTTGCGCGCCGATCGCGGCAGCGGTAGAGCGCGGGCTCGACGAGCCGGAGCCCTGGGGAACGCCCGACACGATCTGCGGCGAGTTGGAGATTGCCGACCCCGCCGGCGGCGCGGCCGCGGTCGAGGCGGTCAGGGAGAGCGGCGGGACGGCGGTCGGCGTCGAGGACGAGGACATCCTCGCGAGCGCGGTCGCCGTCGCGCAGAACGAAGTGATGGAGATGGGCGCCACCGGCGGCGCAGCGCCCGCCGGCGCGTGGGCGCTCAGGGAGGAGGGATTCTTCGACGGCGACGAGACCGTCGTCCTCGTCAACAGCGACGCCGGGCTCAAAACCCCGGACGTGCTGCGCAGCCACCTGATGGGCCAGGGAATCTGACCGGCGGTTGCTGTCACCACCCTTCGGGGAACGGTTTTTACCTCGGCCGGCGTACTCCCGAGTATGTACGTCCGCGACGCCAAGAACCGTGACGAGGCGTGGTTACTGGACGCGATCGAGCGGC
>Ga0136589_1001421_pt1 | contig 10898 bp, 8 predicted proteins | sample AntRauMFilla3764_FD_104640 | JGI IMG/M metagenome (GOLD analysis project Ga0136589, IMG submission 104640) | Saline lake microbial communities from Rauer Islands, Antarctica - Metagenome Filla 3 #764 | ecosystem: Environmental > Aquatic > Non-marine Saline and Alkaline > Saline | place...
TAAGGACGGGTTCTTCGTGCCCTGCTTGCACTCGGTGGGCGATCCACTCAACGAGGGGGTGGAAGATGTGGCCTGGCCCTGCGACCCCGAAAACACGCACATTGTGCATTTTCCGGAAGAGCGGACGATCGTCTCCTACGGCTCCGGTTATGGCGGGAATGCGCTGTTGGGTAAAAAATGTTTGGCGCTGCGTATCGCCTCTACCATGGCGCGCGACGAAGGCTGGATGGCGGAGCACATGCTCATCCTGGGGCTGGAGGAGCCTGACGGTGCCAAGCACTATGTGGCGGCCGCCTTCCCGAGTGCCTGTGGCAAGACCAACTTTGCCATGTTGACGCCACCGGAGGGGATGGAGGGCTATAAAGTCACCTGCGTGGGCGACGATATCGCCTGGATCAAGCCGGGGCCCGATGGACGACTCTATGCCATCAATCCCGAAGCCGGGTTCTTCGGCGTGGCCCCCGGCACCTCGGAAAAGACGAATCCCAGTGCGATGGCCTCCTGTTCCCACGACTCGATCTTTACTAACGTGGCGCTGACCGACGAGGGCGACGTCTGGTGGGAGGGCATGACTGAGGCGCCGCCGACACACCTGATCGATTGGAAGGGCAATGACTGGACACCGGAGAGTGAGACGCCTTCGGCGCACCCGAACAGCCGCTTTACCGCCCCGGCGGCCAATTGCCCGGTGATCGACCCTGACTGGGAGAAGCCCGAGGGCGTGCGTATCCATGCCATTGTGTTTGGTGGTCGACGCATGAGTGATGTGCCGCTGGTCTCGCAAGCCTTTAACTGGGGCCACGGGGTGTATCTCGGCGCCACGATTGGCTCGGAAATGACAGCTGCCGCAGAGGGGACTTTGGGCAAGGTCCGTCGCGATCCCATGGCGATGCTGCCTTTCTGCGGCTACCATATGGGGGATTATTTCCGGCACTGGATCCGCATGCAGCGTGACCTGCAGGAGACGCCGCGTATCTTTCACGTGAACTGGTTCCGCAAGGACGAAGCGGGGAACATGCTGTGGCCGGGCTTCAGTCAAAACCTGCGTCCGCTGCGCTGGATCGTGGAACGGGCGACCGGGCGTGCCGGTGCCAAGGAAACGCCCATCGGCTGGATGCCCCGCTATGAAGATATCGACTGGCGCGGCATCGACTTCAGCGAAGAGGAGTACACGAAGCTGATGGATTTTGACCGCGAGCGTCTCCGCATGCAGACGCTGCCGCATGAGGAACTCTTCCTGCGGCTGCATACCCACTTGCCGAAAGAAATGATTTTTGAGCGGGAGCTGTTGATCTCGAGATTGTAAGTCTTCCGATCACAGATCGGAAGATTTACAAGATTTCATCTAAAATGTAATGGCTCGAATTTACTTATCTCCGCCCGAGATCACTGCGCAGGATCATGCCAGCGTCGAGGCCGTGCTGGCTTCGAACTGGGTGGCGCCCGTGGGCCCGCATCTGACGGAGTTTGAAGCGGCGGTGGCATCAAGTATCGGGGTGGGGCACGCGCTGGCGCTGACTTCCGGGACGGCGGCACTGCATTTGGCTTTGCAGGTCCTGGGCGTTGGCCCGGGTGACGAAGTCATTTGCCCGACCATGACTTTTGCCGCTAGTGCCAACCCCATTTGCTACCTGGGCGCGAAGCCGGTCTTCATCGATAGCGAGCCACGCACCTGGAACATGGATCCGGACTTGCTGGAACAGGCGCTACGCGAGCGTCCGGGCATTAAGGCGGTCATCGTCGTCCATCTTTACGGGCAATGCGCCGAGATGGATCGCATCATCGCGCTGTGCCGCAAATTTGATAAGCCGCTGGTCGAGGATGCGGCTGAAGCGCTCGGCGCCCGTTATCAGGGGCGTCCCGCCGGATCGATGGGGGACCTAGCTTTCTTTTCTTTCAATGGCAACAAGATCATCACTACCTCCGGTGGCGGGATGCTGCTCTCGCAGCGTGCGGACTGGGTCGGACGTGCCCGATATCTTTCGGCCCAGGCGCGCGAGCCTGTGCTGCACTACGAGCACAAAGAGATCGGTTATAACTACCGCATGAGTAATGTGCTCGCGGGGCTGGGGTTGAGTCAATTTGCCGACCTCGGGCGCCGGATCGCTGCGAAGCGCAGGCACTTCGAAGCGTATGCAGCGGCATTTGAGGCCTCGGACGACATCGAAATGATGCCTGTGCCGCATGTAGATGATGCCAATTACTGGCTGACTTGCGTCACTTTGAGTGGGGGCGAAGCGATGCGTGATCGAGTAATTGCGGCACTGGAGGCGGCGGATATCGAGGTGCGGCCCATCTGGAAGCCGCTGCACTTGCAACCGGTGTTTCGTGGCTGCTGCTGTTATGGTGGCGGCGTTGCCGAGGCCCTATTCGAGCAAGGGCTCTGCCTGCCGAGTGGCTCCGGCATGTCGGACGAATCGCGCGGGCGCGTCATCGATCTGGTGATGACTGCGCTGAGTCAAAGGGGGGCGCAATAATGGTGGCGGCTCTGGGGCGGTATTTGAATTTAAGGACTCTGGGACTGCTGCTGTTCTTCCTAGTCGTCTCGGCGGGGAGCTACTGGCTCGCCTATGAGCTGCGGTTTGATTTCGGGATTGAGGCGTATCCTAATCACGTGATGGACCGGATTGATACGATCTGGTGGGTGGTCGGCTTACAACTTATACTGCTTATTGCCGCCGGTCAGGTCGACTCGATCCTTTCCTTTTTTCGCTTGCCTGACGCAATGCGCCTGTTCGCGGCGCTCTTCGCTAACTGCCTGATCCTTTTGGCGATGTGGTATGTTTACGACGGGCGAAACGTGCCGCCGCGGGCGGTGGCCCTCACCTATTTTTTGCTCAGTTTTCTCACCATTGCTGGTTTTCGGATCGTGATGCGTGTCAAGTCGAGCCGCAGCCTGGAGGACTGGCTGGCTCCTGATACTAGCGAAAATGTCGTCATCATCGGTGCAGGCGAAGTGGGTGCAGGGCTTTGTGCCGAGTTGATGAGCAAGGCGCGGTTGGGGATGCGTCCGGTTGCTTTTCTCGATGATGATTCGCGGAAGGTTGGGCGTTATGTGCATGGGCTTCGCGTCGTTGATGCGGTGGATGAAGTCGCCAAGGTCGCCAAGCGCTATTCAGCCAGTAAAGTGATTGTCGCATTTCCTTCGGCCTCGGCGAAGCGGATGCGCCAGGTAACTGAGTTGGCCCGTGAGGCGGGATTGGAGGTCGATACCGTGCCGGCATTAACAGATTTGGTCAGTGGGCGGGCCCAGCTCTCGCAACTCCGGCCAGTGCAACTGGAGGACCTGTTGGGTCGTGAGACCGTCGATCTCAACTCAGGGGGGATTCGTGCGATGCTGGAGGGAAGACGTGTGCTGGTGACTGGCGCCGGCGGTAGCATCGGCAGTGAACTGGTAGAGCAAATTCTCACGTATGCACCTGCCAGCTTACTCTGTATCGACCAGGCCGAAATCGCAGTCTTTGAGCTGGAGCAGAGCGTGCTGCAGGCGAAGGCTGCGCGCAAGATTGATGTGCGCACCTGCGTGGCCGACGTCTTAAATCTCGAAGCGCTACGCCCCCATTTTGCAGACTTTCGGCCGCAAGTGATTTTTCATGCGGCGGCGCACAAGCACGTGAACTTAATGGAAATGCAACCCGGTGAAGCCTTGCGAAATAACTTTTTTGCGACGGCACATCTGACCAGGCTCTCAAGCGAGTTCGACGTGGAGCGCTTTATTCTGATTTCCACCGATAAGGCCATTAACCCAAGCAGTGTGATGGGGGCTAGTAAACGACTGGCGGAGTTGGCAGTGACGACCCAGCAGAATGCTGCAGGCAATACGACAAAATTTATGGCAGTTCGTTTTGGCAACGTGCTCGGCTCCTCCGGTAGTGTCGTGCCCATCTTCCGTCGGCAGATCGCGGCTGGTGGGCCAGTGACGGTGACGGATCCCGCAGTCACCCGCTTCTTTATGACTGTGGAGGAAGCAGTCGGTCTGGTGCTTCAGTCGGCGACGCAAGGCGAGGGTGGCGAAATTTTTGTCCTCGATATGGGCGAGCCTATCAAAATCGATGCCATGGCGCGGCAAATGATCAAACTCAGCGGCTGCGGCGCTGAAGAAGATATTGAAATTATTTACACCGGTTTGCAGCCCGGCGAAAAGCTCTACGAGGAAGTTCAGCACATCAGCGAGGAGCTGCGGTCGACGGCTCATCCGAGAGTGCTGCGATTTGTCGCCGACTGCAGCGAACTGGATATGGGGCAAGTTGAACAGGAACTCGAAGCATTGATCGCGGCACGCGATCCGGCTGCGATTAAAGCAGGCATACAAAAGTTCGTGCCTGAATACACCCCGGCGGTAACATTGAAGTAATTGCCAAAGAATTAAAGTTACGACCTACTAGTAGCCACCACCCGGTGCGGCTTCGCCGTCTTCGCAGATCGCCGCACACGAGCTCCAGCCCACGCCCAGGCGCGACGCGCCCAAATCGATGAAATGCTGGGCACTGGCAGCGTCGCGGATGCCGCCGGAGGGCTTGACTAGGGCGCGGCCTGCGGCGGTTGTGAGCATCAGTTGAACATCCGTCTCTTTTGCACCCTCGCCGTTAAATCCGGTTGAGGTCTTGACGTAGTCGGCGCCGGCTTTGATGCAGACTTCAGTTAGTTTGCTGATCTGTTCTGTGTTCAGCTGCGCGGTTTCGAAAATAACTTTCAGCAGCGTGCCGGTTGCTTTGGTTTGTGCGGCAACGCCGGCGATATCCGTGCGCACCGCGTCCCAGTCTCCGGATTTGACCCAGCCGTAATTGGCGACCATGTCGATCTCGTCCACTCCCATCCCGATGTAGCGGGCGGCCTCGTCGGCTTTGCTGGCAGAGAGTTGGTCGCCGTGCGGGAAGCCCAACACGACACAGAGCTTGGTCCGGCTGCCCGCGCAGAGTGATTGCGCCAGCGCGATGTCGCAGGGGCGCACGCAGACGCTGAAGGTCTCGAGTGCGATGCAGGCACGCATGGCCACGGCGGCTTCATCCTGAGTCATTTCCGGTTTGAGCACGGCGGCATCCAGATAGCGGTTTAATTTATTCATAGGTTTAAGCTAGCGCGCGACTATGGGAAGGGTCGAGTCCGAATCGTAGCATCCAGCGCGAACTGGATGATTGCATGCAGATCCTGATACACAAGTTGCAGGCTTTAAAAACTCCCCGCCTTTTCCAGGAGAAGAGTTGATAAGTTGTGAATCCGAGTAATGAGCTTTCCAGCAGTGCCTTTAAACGACGTCCCGCTTCGCTTCCCGCTGATCGCGGTCAATCACGGTATGGGCGGAGTCCGGACTGGGCCGCTGATAGATCGGCATCTTCTTGCGGTAGTAGAGCACGGCGGCCTGCCAGAGGATGCGCGGCATACTGTTGACGGCGGTATCGAAGGGATGGAGCAAGGCGTGCCGCGTGATCTGGTAATTGCTGAGCGGCCGGCCTCTTCCCTGTATCCAGGTTTTCATGACACAAGCTTCATCCTTCCAGAGATCCACTCCTAGGAAGATTTCATCTTCTTCGATGCGAAAGGTGAAGTGGTATTCGCCGCTCCTGTCGTTAAAGGGCGAGACATGGAAGTCTTTCGGGCAGCGCGCCGACCACTTTGAGTGTCCGGCCGGCTGCAAATTTGGAAGCGGGTAAATATGACGGTCGCCGAAGGTATTGTTGACCTCGGCCACCGCGCTGATGAGAACATCGCCTTTCATGCGCAGATAGAAATTAACCGGGTTGAAGGCGTAGCCAAAATATCTCGGCGAGCTGATGAGCACCGTTCGTTGACCCTGCTTTTCTGGGGGCAAAAATTCCTCCAGTTGCTGATGGATTGGTTGCCGTGTGCCACGCAGGTAGTCGCGGTCACTGAGCCGGAGTGGACGGCTTTGGTTATAGCCGAAGAGCGTGGTCGATTGCCCGATGGCCTTCAACTCGCTTAAATCAAAACCGAAAAAGGTCATCGGGTAGGCGAAGGCGTGACCGGTCGGTCCGATCCGCTCGTGCGTGACCTCGCCGCGGTAGATCTTTGAGTGCAGGGTCATAGCTCGACGCCGAAGCACTTGGCGACCTCCACCGCCGAGCGAACCGCATCTTCGTGAAAGCCATAGCCGAAGTAGCTGCCGCAGAACCAGGTATTTCTCGTCCCATTGATCCGATACAACTGGGACTGGGTGGCCAGTGCTTCCTGGGAGTAGAGCGGATGGGTAAGGGTGGTGCGGTTAATGATGCTATCTTCCGGAATCGAGCAGCCGGCATTTAAGGTCACGATGTAGTTTTCGCTGGTGGGGAGCGCCTGCAAGCGGTTCATGTAGTAGCTGACCCGCACCGGGCGGTTGTCGCCGTCTCCCGGTTCGCGCATAAAATTCCAGGAGGCCCATTGTCTCGGGTCGGGTGGGAGATGGCTTTTGCAGGTGTGCAGGACGACTTCATTGGGTTGGTAGCGCCAGGGTGAGAGATTGGCCTGTTCTGCGCTGTCCGGATCCTCCAGTAGCTGCAGGGCTTCGTCGGCATGGGTGCCGATCACGACGTGGTCGTATTTTAGCTCCTCTCCGTCTCGGCTGCGGATAATGACCCCGTCGGGCAGGCGGCGGATGCTTTGCGGCGCCGCATTAACGTTGGGCGTTTGCTCGAAATGCTTCAGCATAGCCTCCACGTAGGTGCGGCTGCCGCCTTGGACATATTTCCACTGCGGTCGATTGGTCAGCCGCAGCAGACCATGGTTTTCTAGGAAATGCAGGTAGGGCTGAGCCGGGAAGTGCTGCATTTGCTCCACCGGCGAGGACCAGATAGCCGCTCCCATCGGATAGAAGTAGCTCTCCAGGAAGTTGCGCCCGAAGCGCCGGGTGGAAAAATAGTCGGCCAAGGTCTTACCTGCGAGGCAGCCGGATTGCAGGTCGCGGTAGCCGATGCGGGCAAAGCGGGCGAGGTCGCGGACTAGGCCCAAGTGCTTGGGCATGAAGTAGTAGCTCAACTTTGGAAAGAGCGTGCCCAGCGTGTTGCCCGCATACCCGTATCCGGAGGCGCTGTCGTGGAAGCTGAAGGTCATCGAGCTATCGGCCAGTTCCACCCCGAGCTGTTGCAGCACTTGGGTAAACAAAGGGTAGTTCCGGTGGTTCATTACGATGAATCCGGTATCGACCGCCAGTCCCGCGTCCGGGCCACTTTCGATTTTCAGGGTGCGAGTGTGTCCGCCGAGATAGTCGTTTTTTTCAAACAGATGCACTTCATGCTTGCGACTTAGCAGCCATGCGGCCGTGAGTCCGGCGACACCGCAGCCGACGACTGCGATCTTCTTGCGTTCTACGGATTTGCTCATCTCAGGCTTTAGCGAAACGATAGTGCATGACCGGCCATTCCTCACCCCCATTATAGGCAAATAACTCCGAGCAGGCCATGTAAAAAATACGCCAGCGCTGGAACCACAGCTTGGCGTCTTTGCCGTAGCATTCACGAAATGTCCGTAGGACAGATTCGCGATGGGCGTCCTGTTGCTCCAACCATGCTTCGAGCGTCTTACTGTAGTGATTGCCATTGATCAACCATTGCTCTTCGCACTGGAGGATGCCCGCGGATGCCTCGACCAGCAGATTGGACGAAGGCATAATGCCCCCGCTGAAGAAGTAGCGCGTCATCCAGTCTTTGGCAGTGTGGGCTTCAAACAAATAGGTTGCCTGATGATGACTGAAAATGTGGACGAAACATTTCCCGCCCGGGTTGAGCCATTTCTCAATATGCCCGAACAACTTCCGGTGGTTGCGGACGTGTTCGAACATCTCCACCGACACCACCCGGTCAAATTGGCCCTCCGGCTGAAAGTCATTGATGTCACAGGTGATGACCTGCAGGTTGTTCAGTCCGCGTTCGCGGGCCTGCGCTTCGATATAGGCACGCTGCGAGTGCGAATTGCTGACCGAGGTGATCTCACTCTCGGGGTAATGCGCCGCCATCCAGAGGCTGAGCGAGCCCCAGCCACAACCCAGTTCCAGCACCTTTTGCCCCGCCGTGAGCTGCGCACGCTCGCAACTAAGTTGCAGCATCGCTGCTTCCGAAGCATCCAGTGTGTCGACTCCCTCCGGCCAGTAGCCGCAACTATATTTAAGATGTTTCCCCAGCGCAGTCTGAAAGTAGGCCGCCGGAATTTCGTAATGCTGCTCGTTAGCCGCATCGGTTTGCTCGGCGAGGAGTGGCTTAGCCGATAGCTCACTGACCCATTCCGCATCTGATTTTTGCGCGCCCTGCAGGGAGTCGAGGCGCTCGGACAACAGTTTCCGGATGCCCCCGCGGATTACCCCGTCCGGAAGCATGGCTCGTTCGGCCAGTTTGATCGCTATACTCATATTTAGTAAACAACGCTGGTTTTCCAGTGAACTTACACGATATAAATTGTAAGTTTTAAGGGCCTGTGGCGCTTTATCCTGTATGAAAATGATGTACGCTGTCCCATTCGCAACCCTCATTATTGCGTTAAATCTATTACTCGGCTGCACCACCCAAGATAATAAAATGATACATTCACAAACGATTCCTAATGCAGGCTATAAGGATGCGCTGGATTGGACGGATCCGGTCCGGCACAGCGTCCCCGCCACGGGGACTCCGGCCGAAGCCGAAATGCTCGAGCGCGTCGAGGCACTTTTCGCCAACTACACGCAAGACTATCTGCAGGAAAACGTGACCAAGGTTTATGCTGAGAAAGTCTATTTTCGCGACGCCTTTAAGCGCTTTGAGCGTGCCGATGAGATTCGTGATTATTTGGTGCACGGCTTAAGTGCGTTGACGGCAGTGGAGTTCAAGTTTCAGCGGGTGATACGTTCCGGGGATGAGTTTTACATCGATTGGCTCATGCGGCTTGACTTTAAGCAAACGCCCGCCGGCACTTGGGAAGAGTCCATCGGGATGACCCACATGCGCTTCAACTCGCAGGGACAGATTATTTTCCACCAAGACTACTGGGATCCCACTGATATCGTATATCAGCGCATTCCGGTGGCCCGGCAGTTGATCAATTACGTTAAGAAAAAGATGTAGTTTAATATTTATTGACCACGTGCCGCCGCATTCGTTGACTCATCTATGATGAATGTCTTTCGGATTCGACTACCCCATAAGTTTCTTCGCTTGGTTTCGATTTTGTTGCTTACAGTCTGTGCAGACGTAGCAGCAGTAACAGGGGAAGCAACTGAGCCAAGTCCTGCTTTGCGGGACTTATCTGTTGCAGCTGTCATTGAGGATGCTGCGGGGAGCTATTCCGATTTATTCGTCAAACTCAAGCAGCACCCCGAGTTTCTGCGTTTGTGCGAAAAGCACGGCATGGACGATCCGGCTCGTTGGGCCACGCTTCGGCGGAGATTTGTCTTAAATCGCATCAACCTGCAGGCAGATTTGAGTGCGGCGGAGTCCATGATGAGCATAACAGACAAGCGCAGCGCACTGGATGATAGGCTGATCAGTCACGAGGAAACTCGCACGAAAGGCCGAGACCTGAAAGACCAGTTGGTGAAAAAGATTGAAGAACTCAAACAAATGCTGCGTTTGATCGACGAAATGGAGGCCGTAATGGCAGCGGTGAGCCGCGAACACGCATTGACCGGTGAGATCAGTATCAAAAGCCTGGCTGGTCCAAGTATTATAGGCCAAGTGCTCCTCGTCGACGAGAATGACCTGATCGTCAAGCGCGGAGATGACGGCTACTTCCGGGTTCCATCGAGTATGCTCAGTGCCAGTACCAAACGGCAGGTCATTGAAGCTATTATTACCGCATGGCCTGAACTGCCCGAGATTGGTGCGGACGAGGCATTCAATGATGAGGACGCTGAAGCACTGGTCGCCTACGATGAGGCCCATCTCTACCTTAAGGATGACGCCGGCGAGCTTGTGACGGAGCGGCGCGCGAACAAATTTTTTGCCTTTGAGCCCTACCAGCAGCAACTGGAGTCGGCCCGGGAAGTAACACCCACTAAGCCGAGTCGAAAAAATCCAGAGCCAGCCAAAGTAAAAATTTTGGAGGATGCGCTCGCGCTGAATCAGTCACGTCTCGCCACCATCGCATGGCATGAGCAGCGCCTCGGGTTCGAACTGATGCAACGCGAGCAGGAGTAGCTGAGTCGGCGCTGTGCTGGCTTGCCCGGGCGTAGTTCGTAGGTGTGTCGTGTAGTGCAGTCCGGCTTGGACCTGAACCCGAGAAAGGCAAAAAATGCCTGCACGAAATGAGCCAATTGTGTCAGCGTAGGCGTGATGTTGATATTCAGGGCACTTCTGGAAACCTCATTTATCAAATTGGCAACTAATAAACTCTCCTCCTGCCCCGGCAGCTGCCGGGGATAGAGGAGGAGACAGCTTGTGCGCCGTCGAGGCGCGCGAGCAGAGGTGGTCTCGCTTGAGCATGCTCTGAAAGGCAGGAATTTCTGGGGGGATTTGCTCTTGCTGATCGCCAAAGCAAGGTTTTGCCTACCCACTATTATCAAAGTCTTCGAATAGAATAAATTTAATCCATCGACTCGGAACCTTCAGCCTTAAATCGCCCCTCTCCCTTGAACCCCCTCACCCCCGATGCGATCCTGGCGGCTACGCCGCCGAAAAGCAAATTCCTATCAGCCGGATGATCGGTTCACCGGCGAAGCAGGCCCATGGCTGAAGATGTTCCAAAACGCCCGGAGCTATGTAAGCTAACACGATAATTTGATAACCACAAAAAGCACAAAAGACACAGAGCCAGCACACGCCGAATTTTGTGACTTCTGTGCTTTTTCTGGTTAATTAACTACGCATCCCAAATATCGAAACCTCACTCTTCGAGAGTGGAAAGCCCTCTTCGCTTACCTCCCCGTAGAAACGATCATCCGAGATCGACAAAACACCTACTACAAAAAGCTGGCTGAATCCGACAACACAGGCAAA
>Ga0136589_1001437_pt1 | contig 10853 bp, 9 predicted proteins | sample AntRauMFilla3764_FD_104640 | JGI IMG/M metagenome (GOLD analysis project Ga0136589, IMG submission 104640) | Saline lake microbial communities from Rauer Islands, Antarctica - Metagenome Filla 3 #764 | ecosystem: Environmental > Aquatic > Non-marine Saline and Alkaline > Saline | place...
GAACCCGAACTCGGGCGGGCTCTCGCGGAAGGCGATCGAACAGGAGCTCGCGAACAGCCTCGACCGCCTGGGGATGGACACGATCGACCTGTATCAGATCCACCGGTGGGACTACGACACGCCGATCGAGGAGACGCTGGCGACGCTCGACGACGCGGTCCGGCGCGGACAGGTCCGGTACGTGGGCGCCTCCTCGATGTGGGCCCACCAGTTCGCCGAGGCGCTGCACACGAGCGACCGCGAGGGGTACGAGCGGTTCGTCACCATGCAGAACCTCTACAACCTCGCGTACCGCGAGGAGGAGCGCGAGATGGTCCCGCTGTGCGAGACGGAGGAGATCGGCATGATCCCGTGGAGCCCGGTCGGCGCCGGCTACCTCGCGCGTCCCTACGAGCGCGACGACGCCACGCTCCGCGGCGAACACGAGACCGAGCTCGGGCGTCCGTACCGCGAGGGCGGCGGCGAGGAGATCAACCGCCGCGTCCAAGAGCTGGCCGAGGAGAAGGGCGTGAAGATGGCGCAGATCGCGCTCCGGTGGGTGGCCGGCAAGGACGTCGTGGACGCCCCGATCGTCGGGACGTCGAGCGTCGAGCACCTGGAGGACGCGGTCGAAGCGCTCGATATCGACCTCTCGACGTCGGACGTGGAGTGGCTCGAAGAGCCGTACGAGCCGGTCCGGATCTCCGGCCACGAGTAGCGCGCAGCCGTCGGTCCGGGCGAGGGAGGCCGATTCGGGCACCATTCTCGTGACCACCCGGTCCCGATCCGCTGACCGCACCCCTGTGTCGCCGTAACACACTTAAGAGCCCACTCTGTACCAACACCCAGTGGCTTCCCGACAGGGCGGGCCGGGAGACGCGGAGTCATCCCGTCCCGGATCGACTGAACGTCGGACCGCGTCCACGACCGCGCCGGCGGGGTCTCGTCGGCGGACATCGAGGTCGGACCCCCTCCCGTTCGACCCCCAGACGGGCGACTCGCGGCGCAGCGACTCCTCTCCGGACTGGCGGTCCTCGGTCGCGCGAACCGCCGAAGATCCGCCGATTCGCGACCCCGGGCGCTATGCGCTCACCGATCACTTCCGAGAGCGCCTCGAACAGCCCGGTCGCTACGTGTCGACGCGAAGCGTGAGCGACGCGATCCGACGCGGACAGCTCCGCTGGAACCGGACCGACGGCTGGCGGTTCGCCCTCGTCGAGGGCGGGATCCGGTTCGTCGTCGTCGTCGGCGACACGGAGACCAACTCCCCCGTCGTCGTCACCGGCTGGACCGAGGTGGCCGATCGCGAGGCGGCCCTCGACGCCAGGCGGTGGGACCCGATCGACGTCGACACCATCACGGTGCGGGCGGCGCTCAGCGAGTCGGCCTCGACGCCGATTCCGGACCGGATTCGCCCCCGTACCGTGACCCGGCCGTTCGTCGTCGGCGACCACCGCCTGAAGACCGAGCCGGGCGACCCGTTCGTCCGGTGTGCCGACTGCGGGTGCCGGTTCCGTTCGAAGGAGGCGATCACCTCCCGCGGCTGTCACGGTCGCTCCGGTCGCTGAGTAGCGGGCCGCACCCGCTCTCCCGTCCGCGGACGCTACCCCTTTTCAGCGTCGCGCCCGAATCCGTCTCAATGACCGACGACGCCGGCGCCGAGACGGGTGACGACATCTCGCTCGACCGCTTTCACGAGGCGCTCGAGGCCGAGGAGCGGCCGGTCGCGACCGCCAGCGAGGTCGCACGGCGGCTCGGGACGACCCAGGCGGCCGCTCGCGACGCCCTGTCCGCGCTCGTCGACCGCGGCGACGTCGACCGGCTCGACGTCGAGAGCGACCCGGTCGTCTTCTACCCGACCGACTGGGGACGACTGGCGACTCGCGAGCGCGTCGTCGCGTTCCCGAACCGCCGCGAGATCGTCGTCGACCGCCCGACGCAGTACACCCGCGCGCGGCTCTCGCAGTTCGCGCACCTCGTCGACACCACCGGGACGGAACCCGGGACCCGCGGGTACCTCTACCGGATCCGCCAGGAGGACGTGTGGGCCGCCCCGTTCGACGACGCCGACGCGCTGATCGCCAGCCTCCGGTCGGTGCTCCCGCGGCGGTACGAGCACCTCGAGGAGTGGATCCGTGACCAGTGGCGCCGCGCGCACCGGTTTCGCTTATATACCCACGACGACGACTACGTCGTCTTGGCGGCCGCCTCCGAGAGCCTGATGGGCAACGTCGCCGACCAACACCTCGACGACGACCACCTCCGCGCGCCCATCTCGGAGACGGAGGCGTGGGTGAACGAGGGCGCCGTCGCCGAGATCAAACGCGCCCTCTACGACGCGGGGTACCCGGTCGAGGACGACCGCGACCTCGACGTCGGCGATCCGGTCGACATCGACCTGACGACCGACCTCCGCCCGTACCAGGAGACGTGGGTCGAGACGTTTCTCGAACGCCGTTCCGGGGTGTACGTCGGCCCGCCGGGCTCCGGGAAGACCGTCGCCGCCATCGCGACCATCGCGGCCGTCGGCGGCGAGACGCTCATTCTGGTTCCCTCCCGCGAGCTCGCCGACCAGTGGCGCGAGGAGCTGCTCGCGCACTCCACCGTCGACCCGGCCGACATCGGACTCTACCACGGCGGCGAAAAGGAGATCCGACCGATCACGATCGCGACGTATCAGACGGCGGGGATGGACCGCCACCGGAGCCTGTTCGACTCCCGGAAGTGGGGGTTGATCTGTTTCGACGAGGCCCACCACATCACGGCTCCGGTGTTCTCTCGATCCGCGGAGCTACAGGCGAAACACCGCCTCGGCCTCTCCGCCACGCCGGTCCGCGAGACCGGTAGCGAGGAGGAGATCTACACCCTGATCGGCCAGCCGATCGGCGCCGACTGGGACGCCCTCTTCGAGGCCGGGTTCGTCCAGGAGCCGGAGGTCGAGATCCGCTACGTCCCGTGGCGCGACGAGATGGCGCAGAACGAGTACGCCAGCGCCGACGGCCGCGACCGTCGCCGGCTCGCCGCCGAGAACCCCGCGAAGATAGAGGAGATCCGGTACCTGCTGGCCGCGCACCGCGATAAGAAGGCGCTCGTCTTCATCGAGTTCCTCGATCAGGGAGAGGCGATCGCGGACGCCCTCGGCGTCCCGTTCATCAGCGGCGAAACGCCGCATCACGAGCGCGCGGAGTTGTTCCGACGATTCCGCGAGGAGGACGTAACGGGCAGAACGGACGGGGAGGTCGAGGTCGCCGGATCGGACGACGGACTCGACACCCTCGTCGTCTCCCGCGTCGGCGACGAGGGGATCGACCTCCCGAACGCCGAGGTCGCGATCGTCGCCAGCGGGCTCGGCGGCTCCCGCCGCCAGGGGTCCCAGCGCGCGGGGCGGACGATGCGGCCCGCCGGCTCCGCGCTGGTGTACGTCCTCGCGACGCGCGGCTCGAGCGAGGAGGAGTTCGCTCAGCGCCAGATGCGACACCTCGCGCGCAAGGGCGTGCGGGTGCGAGAGACGAACGTCGCGGAGTAATCCGGCACGCGAACGTCGCGGAGCAGTTCGGCAGGCGCGTCGTCCGGTCTCGTGAAGGGGGACCGACCGGGATCACCCGCTCACAGCGTGTCTGCCAAGCGCTCGGCGGCCTCTTCGATACCGCCCTCGTTTTCGATGAACCGAACGGGCGCGTTCTGGTCGCGCGCGTACTGGAGCGCGGCGGACCGGTTGAGATCCTGTTCGAAGGCGATCTTGCGCTCGGTGGCCTCCCGCGTCTCCCGGTCGCTTCCCCGTCGGCGTTCGAGAATCGTCTCCGGGTCCGCCTCCACGAGGACGAACGCGGTCGGCGAAACGTCGTGGAGCACTTCGGCGGGTAGCCCCTGGATGTACCCGGCCGACGTTTCGACCGCCAAGTGCGTCGAGAGGAGGATATCCGCGGTCTCCGCCTCGTCGCCGACGAACTCGCCCGCGCGACGCTGGAGGCGGCGCGTCTGCGTTTGCGAAAGCTCACCGAGGTCTCTGCGTGCAGTCGTGATACCGCTCGTCGCGGCCTGTTCGAGCATCACGTCTCCGAAGTTGATCAGCTTGTATTCCTCTCCGAGCCCGCGTCGTACCGCCTGACAGACGCTGGAGAGGCCGACACCGGTGACCCCCGACACCAGCGTGACCGCCATCAGAAGCTCACCTCGCTGTCGTCGTCGGCCTGTTGCGGCATCCCGCCGCGGTCGTCGTAGTACCTGCGTCCGATGAACTGCGCCCCGACGAGCGTCATCAACGTGTCGTAGAGGTCGTCGGCCGAATCGAACTCCTCCACGTCGGACCGCTCGATGACCGTTCGGATCGTGGTGACCTCTCCGTCCGGGGGCGAGAGCTCCGTGTTCCCCACCGTCTCTATCACCGCGTTCCGTGACGCCGGAAACTGGAGTGTCCGCGCGAACAGATCGCGGGTCTCTGGTAAGCGCATACATACCACATGACACTGAGCAGTAAAGTAGCTATGTGTGATTCCGACCGAGGGATCGCCTCCTCGCGCGGTTCTTCCCGGTTCTCACGTTTGCAGGCGCGAGGGCGGACGGAGCGAAATCCCCGTCGAGCCATCGCTTCCGGGACCGCTGCGCTCAGCGCAGCGCCTCTCGGAGCGCGGTCGCCCCGCGCTCGATCGACGCGATCGGGTCCGCGGGCTCGTCGTGTTCGTAGACGAGCCACTCGACGTCCGCGTTCCGCGCGCTCGCGACGGCCGCGTCGAGGTCCACGTCGCCGTCGCCGAGGACGACCGACTCGCCCAGGTCGACGTCGACGTCCGCGGCGTGGACGTGCGTGATCCGGTCGGCGTACTCGTCGATCAGCGCGGCGGGGTCCGCACCGCCGGCCAGCGCCCAGCCGATGTCGACCTCGAAGCCGACCCGGTCGCTCGTCCGCGCGAGCAGCCGGTCGATCGCCGGCGCTCCGTCGACGACCTCGAACTCCTGGTCGTGGTTGTGGTACGCGAACCGGAACCCAGCGTCACTGACGTCGGCGGCGAGGGCCTCGAGTCGTTCCGCGGCCGCGTCGACCGCGGTCTCGTCCGCGAAGTGCTCCGGGTCGAGCCCCGGGACCACGAGGGTGTCGGCGCCGAGCCGGTCGTACCGCTCGACGGTCTCGTCGAACTCGGTTTCCAGCGCCTCGATAGGGACGTGCGCGGACGCGACGTCCAGGTCGTTCCGATCGAGCGCGGCGAGGACGCTGTCGACCGGTTCCGTCCCGACCCGATAGGCGAATTCGATCCCGTCGTACCCCGCCGCGCCGACCCGGTCGAGGATTTCCGGGAGCGGCGCGTCGAGCGAGCGCAACGTGTAGAGCTGGACCGCAATATCGACCATGTCCACCCTTTCCGCGCGACCGACCTAGGGGTTCCGACGCCGAAGCTTTCAACACCCGCTCCGTCGACTGCGCGGTATGGACACCGACGAGTCGCCGCAGGAGTCCGGTACCGGCGAGTCGCGACGCGAATCGGGCGAGGACGACCCTGGAACCCCGACGGTCGCGGAGGCGGTCGTCGACCACATGCTCGCCCGCGGGATCGACGTCGTCTTCGGGATCCCCGGGAAGCAGACGCTCCCGCTCAACCGGGCGCTCGCCGACCGCGACGCGCGGTTCGTGGTCGCGCGTCACGAGACGGCGGTCACCCACGAGGCGTGGGGGTACGCCGAGACGAGCGAGCCGGGAGCGATGGCGGCGACCGTCGTCGTCCCCGGCCCGGGCGACATGAACGCGATGAACGGGCTGAAGAACGCCCTGAACGACTGCGTCCCTCTCCTCCACCTCGCAGTCGAGACGGAGCGGGAGGTCCGCGGCGGCGACGGGATCCACGAGACGCCGCCGGAGACGTACGACACGGTCGTCAAGGAGAATGTTCTCGTCGACTCGCCCGCGGGCGCAGTCCCGGCCGTGGCCGACGCGATCCGCGTCGCCCGCGAGCACCCGCAGGGCCCGGTCCGCGTCGGGATTCCGAAGGACGTCCTCGCGAGCCGGACGCCCCAGCCCGCGGTCGGCGAGCGCTCGCCGAGCGCGCCGCCCGCCCCGCCGTCCGAGGCCGTCGACCGCGCCGCGGAGCTGCTCGGCGGCGCCGACGCCCCCGTGATCCTCGCGGGCGGCGGCGTGCGGCGCGCCGGCGCGAGCGACGCGCTCCGGACGGCCGCGGAGGCGCTCGACGCGCCGGTCGTCACCACGTATAAAGGAAAGGGGACGCTGCCGGAGACGCACCCGCTCTCGGCGGGCGTCCTCTGTGGCGGGTCGAGCACGGAGCTCCGAGAGCTGCTCGCCGCGGCCGACGTCGGACTCGTCGTCGGCTCTGACCTCGACGCGGTCGCGACCGCCTCGTGGTCGGTTTCGATGCCGGAACGACTCGTCCACGTCACCCTCGACGGCGACGACGTCGGGTTCGGCTACGAGACCGACCTCGGGATCGTCGCCGACGCCGAGCGCTTCCTCCGGGCGCTCGCCGAGCGGCTCGGGGTGCACGACGAGCCGGACGCCGACGGGACGCGGGGACGGTCCGGCGCCGAGCGCGCTGGGGCGGTGAGGTCGGCCGACGAGGCGCGTTTTTCGGCGCTCGCGGACGACCGCGACGCCGACGACCCCCTCCGCTCGGTCGAAGCCCTTCGCGAGGTCCGCGAGGCGCTCCCCGAGGAGACGGTCCTGACGGCGGACGCCGGCGGGTTCCGGCTCTGGACGCTCGTCTCCGTCCCGGCGGCGGGTCCCCGCTCGTACGTCAATCCCGGCTCGTGGGCGACCATGGGGACCGGCCTGCCGTCGGCGATCGGCGCGAAGCTCGCGAACCCCGACCGCGACGTGGTCGCGCTCACCGGGGACGGCGGCCTCATGATGTGTGTTCACGAGCTACACACGCTCGCCGCGGAGGGGATCGACGTGACCGTCGTCGCGCTCAACAACGACGATTACGCGATCATCAGCGAGGAAGCGTCGCGCTCGTACGGGTTCCCCGAGAGCGCCTACGGCTGGGAGGACGCGGGGCTCGACCTCGTCGCCGTCGCGTCCGGGATGGGCGTCTCGGCGGAACGCGTGACCGACCGAGACGCGCTCGGTGACGCGGTCGACGCGGCCCGGCGTCTCGACGGCCCAGCGCTCGTCGAGGTCGTTACCGACCCGACTGAGCCACAGGCGAGTGAATGGATGACGCGAAATAGGCGATGAAACGGCCTCTCACACCGATATCACGAGCGACACCTGGAGCGTGAACCTTAACAACTTTCATTGTGAATTTCGACTATGACACACGTGAACGACATCTCCATCGGGATTGTCGGACTCGGCGCGATCGGTAACCACCACGCGACGAAGTTGGACGAGCGCGGCGCGAACCTCGTCGGCGGGATGGATATCGACGCCGGCGCCCGCCGCCGGTTCCACGACAAGTTCGGCGTTCCGATCTACGAGGACGAGCTGGATCTCTACGCGCAGTGCGACGCCGTCCTGATCACGACGCCGAACCGGTTTCACGAGGAGTACGCGGTGTCGGCGCTGGAGGCGGGCCTCGACGTGCTCTTGGAGAAGCCGCTCGCGCACACGATTGAGAGCGCGGAGCGCATCGCCGCCGCCGCCCACGACGCCGAGGGGTTCTGTATGGTCGGGTTCAACAACCGGTTCGCAGAGCCGGTGCAGGTGATCAAGGGCTACCAGAACGAGGGTCGCTTCGGCGAGACGACTCACGTCGAGGCGAACTACGTCCGACGGCGCGGGGTCCCCGGTCGCGGGTCGTGGTTCACGTCGAGCGCGATCGCCGGCGGCGGCGCGCTCATCGACATCGGCGTCCACGCCATCGATCTGGCGCTGTACTTCCTCGATCACCCGGAGGTCGTCGAAGTGTCGGGCGAGACGCGCTCGGAGTTCGGGGGTCGCGACGACTACGCGTTCGTCCAAATGTGGGGCGACGACGACGGGGGCGAGAGGTTCGACGTCGAGGACTCCGCCTCGGCGTTCATCCGCGACGCCGACGGCAACACGGTGTCGTTGGAGGTCGCGTGGGCGACGAACCGCCCCACCAACGACGAGTTCGTGATCCGGGGGACCGAGGCCGGCGCGACGTTCGACCGCGGCAGCAACGAGCTCACGATCCACGAGGCGAAGTCCTTCGACGGCGACCAGCACCACTTCGCCGACACCGAGGTCGAGACCCGCGCGGGCGACAGCCACGACGCCGAGCAGGCCGCCTTCCTCGAGGCGGTCGCGGCGGGCGAGCCGCCCGCGATCAACACGGTCGACGAGGCGCTCTCCGTCCAGCGCGTCATCGACGCGATCTACCGCTCCTCGGAGCGCGGCGAGGCCGTCCGGCTGGACTGACGGAGGCGCCGACCGGACCTTCGGTCCGACTCGGATTCGGTCTGCGCACTCTCGTATCCGAACCTATTCGGTCCTGGGGGTCCTCCGCTGAACCAATCCGTGACACGCGACGCCCGCCCGACGCCGCCCTCCGAACGCATCGTCAGCCTCGACGCGCTCAGAGGGTTCGCCCTCCTCGGCATCTTAGTCATCAACATCTGGGTGTTCGCCATGCCGGAGGCGACGCTGACGAACCCCACCGCGTACGGTGATTTCACGGGCGCGAACTACTGGGCGTGGTTCGTCGGCCACGTGTTCGCACAGAACAAGTTCATAACGATCTTCTCTGCGCTGTTCGGCGCCGGCATCCTCCTGTTCGTCGAGAGCAAAGAGGAGAAGGGACAACCCGCGGTGCGGCTTCACTACCGTCGGACCGCGATCCTCATCGCTATCGGTCTGCTGCACGCGTATCTGCTGTGGTACGGCGATATCCTCGTCGCGTACGGCGTTTCGGGGTTAGTTCTGATCGCCGTTCGGGACCTCGATGCGCGGAAGCTGGCCGCGCTCGGCGGGCTCTTCCTTCTGATACTCATGGCCTTACGGCTGTTCGCAGCCGTCGCGATCGGCGGCGAGGCGATCGCGGGAGTGTGGGCGCCGACGGAGGCGGCGATCCGACAGGAGGTGGCGACCTACCGGGGCGGCTGGGTCGGGCAGCTCGATCACCGGGTGCCCGCCGCGTTCCGGCGACAGACCGGCATCGTGGAGAGCTTCTGGCAGATCGGCGGCACCATGCTGCTCGGAATGGCGTTGTACCGGTGGGGCGTGCTGACCGGCGAGCGGTCACCCGCGCTGTATAAGCGACTCGTCGGCCTCGGCGTCGTCGGCCTCGCGATCGTCGTCGCCGGCGTCGGTTACATCGAGGCGAACGACTGGAGCACCGACGCCGCGCTGTTCTGGCTCCAGTTCAACTACGTCGGGAGCTTCCTCGTCGCCGGCGGCTACGTCGGGCTCGTCATGCTGTACGCGAAGCGGCGGCCCGACGGTCCGGTGACGAAGGTCTTCGCCGCGGTCGGTCGCACCGCCTTCACGAACTACCTGCTCCAGACCGTGCTCGCGACCTCGATCTTCTACGGCCACGGACTCGGGCTGTTCGGCTCCGTGAACCGCGTCGAACAGTACGGGATCGTCCTCGCGATCTGGGTCGTGCAGGTGGTGCTGTCCGTGGCGTGGCTCAAGTACTACCGATACGGCCCCGTCGAGTGGGTCTGGCGGACGCTCACGTACGGCGAACGCCAACCGCTGAAGAATCCGGACTAATCGGACTACGGGGGCCTGCATCTCATCGATACGCCGGCAGACCGCATCTATATCGTTGCTGTCGGAGACACGGAGAAAACCGCCACAGCCCCAGCCGCTCGGTTATACAGTGACCCGGCTCTGTTGAAATCCCTTGTCGCTGATAGTTTGTTTAGGCCGTGCCGAATAGAGGGCGCAAGTCGGTCATTAGTTCGTCACGCGGTTTCACCGACTCGACTCACTCAGTATTGACAAGATACTTTCTCCTTTGGATGCCATGACGAACATGAATCGCCGCCAGGAGCCTTGTTTAGACGCGGTGTAGATCGGGCGAAACAGTCGCTATCTGAAGAACGGAATGGTACAGAGAGGCTCTCAGAGACTGATCTCGTTCAGCCAACACAGGCTCCAAGCTACGTTATCGGGAGCGTCTAAACAAGGCCGCCGCCAGGTACTCATTGGGGCAACCGGTGTACTGACCAGCTGTGCCGGTTGCTCGGCCTTCTCCTCTCAGTCAATAATGCTCGGCCTCGTCGTGTTCAACCACACTGAAACCCCGTATACAGTCCAGTTCGATCTGCTTCGGACCGACGGGAAGTCGTCTCGATCGGAGGGGCCAGCTTTTCCGAAAGCGAGGGCGTACAGCGAACGGATCGACATCGAGCCACAGGAAGACATCGTGAACAGGCCGACGATGACACGGCGGGAAGACGTTGCCGAGGCGAGACAGTACGTCGTCCGGTACGAAGTATGGAAGAACAACAGCACTCCAACCGACGAAGGCCACGTCCACTTCTTTCCGACGGGTGACGGTGACCCCGACTACGTCGTGTTCGACATTTACTCCGAAGGGACGTTGGAACGAAGGTGAAGTCTTCGCAGGTCCACTGAGCACCTGATTCTGCCGACACCAACTGAAAGAAACAAAGTCAACGTGCTGAACTCACCCTCTGTATCTTGCACGGTCTTCTTGTCAGACTTTGGAGATTTCAACAGAGCCAGTGACTCGTATAAATCGCTGACCGACATGAACACTTCCGAAGCCCCAGCCGCGAGGCGGACGCACGCTCGCTGTGCGCCTCACTCGGTCGCTGCCGCTCCCCCGTTGCGGTGCTTACGTCACCTGCGCCCGCCTCGCGGCTGCCCCTTCGAGTCCCGCCCCGCACAGCGACCACCGGAAGACGGTCGCCTCGCTTCGCTCGGCGCTGCGACTTCCGTGCTCCCGCTCGCGTTGTCGCCGGCGGCTTTGCCGCCGGCTGCAAGAGGGACCTCA
>Ga0136589_1001443_pt1 | contig 10827 bp, 11 predicted proteins | sample AntRauMFilla3764_FD_104640 | JGI IMG/M metagenome (GOLD analysis project Ga0136589, IMG submission 104640) | Saline lake microbial communities from Rauer Islands, Antarctica - Metagenome Filla 3 #764 | ecosystem: Environmental > Aquatic > Non-marine Saline and Alkaline > Saline | place...
AAAATTTTAATTAAATTAATCTTTTGTAAACAATAGCTTACAAATTCAAATATTTTATATCCAATCCCGTACGGGACGCCATTTATTTATCCTTGGAATCTATAGATATCTGACACTCATTGTTAAAGCAGGCAGGCTTTAATCTGTTGTGCATGCATTATAAAAAAAGCTGCCTTTTCGTGGAAAAGACAGCTTTCTATATATGGACAGTTTTTTTATTTGTTCGACGGGCCTGTATGCCGCTTACCTGTGCTTTTAACAGCTTTAACGGCAGCGTTGATTTTTGTCCGTTCTTTTATTTGCCTACAAATATCTGCTTCTTGTTCGGCTAACAGTTGCTTTTTTTCTTTTATGTCAGCTTTAAGCTGATCTGCTAACTTCGTCTTTTCAGTTAGATCACGCGTAATCTCAGCTTTCATACCTGTCAAAGCATTCTCTACTTTCGATGCAGGTTTTTTATTTCCGCTTGCGGTCTGATCGTTCCAGATTTCTCCAACTAAGGTACTTATCACCGATGGGGTTGTGGTTGTAGATACCATTGAATAAGCAAAGCCTTCCTCTTCAAAATGCCTGGCTGAAGTCCGTGTTTTATTGCTTCTGGATGGCACAATAAAGACCTCATGCGCGCCTTTATTTCTAGACGTTAGAATATGTATGGCTGACGAATTTTTCTTTAGCTCCTGAAGGAAATCATTCGAAGGTGTTATGATGCCTTTTGGTGTCTCATCTGTAAAATAAACAATATTAACATTCTGTCCTGTGACTTTCTTTGTTTGGATATGTCGCAGGATATCTTTTGTAGCGGCTGCGTCTGGTGCTCCACCATATTTCATCGTTGCCATGGCAGGCTTATTTATAAGATCAACGCCTTTACTGGAAACCGTTAATACTAATACATCAGAACGATTATACAAATTTAAGGCGGCTTGCATGCCTTGAGAATAGGGAGAGCCATCCATACTTGATGAACCATCCACGATAAATACATTAAGTGGCTTTTGGGCAGTCTTTTTATTGAATTCTTTTGACGGCATAGTCGATTCCTTTCCCTTGCGCGTTTCAGCCACAACAATACGCCGAATTTAATGTTATGTCAATATAGTATGAGGCTTTAAATACAGTATATTAAAACGAAAAAGCATAACGCTTTGGCCCTATTGATAACCCGTAACTTTAACATGGCTTTCATAAACTATTATGATGAGCATGCTTTGTACATAATGAATGATGTTTTGTATACTGGTTTAGGCTTCGGTGGTGCATTAGATAATTTTCCCTTTAGCTACCAAAGCGGTAAAGATGGTGGATCAATTGAGTTTACCGAACTAGATAAATTCTTAATTGCGCTGCTGTACCAGCCTGAATTTAAAAATGAAATGGCACTTTCAGAAGTCGAGGCGGCTTTTGATATTGCATATCCGCAAGCTCTCGAAATTTATTTTGAAGATAAATAACCGCTGCTTGAGTAAGGAAATGACAATCTATAAGACGGCATAGGCTAAGGTATTTGAGTTTACGGTAAAAGAAAGATAGCCTCCGCTTCAACCAGACTTATCCTTTTTATACAGGCAAAACAGTTTGGCTTCTTTCTGGAAGGAATAATGGGTGTAGTTTCGTGCGGCGATGAAGCCTTCGAGGCCGTTTAAAAACTGTCTTTTTAAAAAGTAAAATTTGATAAAGGCAACAGGGCTGCGGCCGATTAGTTTGATCAGGCTGGGTTTTTTGCCAGCTTTGAATTTATCCTTGGCCGCCAGGGAGCTATAAAGGTTTTGCTTGGTCAAGATATCCTCTATTTCCGTGCCCCAGTTATATATTTTACCGTTTGAAACATCCGTCTTGCCGGCCAGAACTATTTTTTCATGGACGCTGACCTTGGGATAATGACCGTGTTCTTTTCTGAAAAAACGGAGCTTCCTTTGATGCTTTGTAAGCGGGTGAGGCTTTTTATAGCCCAGCAGGGTTTCTGCGCAATAACAGGTAAGGCCGTTAACTTTATCTTGCTGCACTGTTTTTTCGATATCTTTGATAAACACATCATCAAATGTTTCATCCGCATCCAGATTTAATACCCAGTCATTTTGGCACTGATTTTTTGCAAATTCTTTTTGTACGGCAAATCCAAGCCAGTCTTGGTGTATAAAACGGACATTGCCATGCTTTTCGGCAATATCTTTTGTTTTATCGGTGCTGCCGCAATCAACAACAACGACTTCGTTAAAATCCGAGAGCAAGGGCAAAAGACGGCTCAGGTTTTGCTCTTCATTCTTTGTAATGATGTAAACGCTTATGCGGGATAGGCTCATAATCTGTATCTTCCTTTTAACAAGGCAATGTTCCATTGCAGGCGGTTCATGCGTCCGTCACCTGTCAGGCGGGGCAGTTTGTACAGGCTGGCCACATCCGGACAATATGGCGTCTTACGTGTCGTCACCGCACTGGTGAAGCCGGCCTGTTTCAACATATCGATGTGTTCTTCTGCATAGCGCCCATAGGGATACGCAAATGATAGACAGGGTTGGCCGCTAAGCTCTCTGACTTTTTCTTTTGAGCGGCAGATTTCTTGCTCCGCCATTTTGGCATCTGTTTTGGTCAAATTGACATGATGCAATGTATGCGCGCCAAATTCGATCAGCCCGCTATTGGCCATTTCCTGAATCTGGCTGTTTTTTAAAAAAGGGATGCCCTGATAATCGGGAGAGAGATAAATGGTCGCCTTGGCCGCATGTTTTTTCAAAATAGGGAAGGCATGGGTATAGTTATTGTCAAAACCGTCATCAAAGGTGATTAACGCTGTTTTGTAAAAACGGGTTGCTCCGGCCTCTATCTCTGCTGCAAGTTCGCTGACTGTTAAAAAACGATATCCTTTTTTAACAAGCTGGCCGATTTGCCGGTCAAAATGTTCAGGGTGTATATTGAGGCCGCTTTCAGACTGATCCGGATTGACCTCATGATACATGATCAGCCGTGGTGCCTCTTTAGGCGCGCCCGGCAACCAAAACGTATAACGCCCCAATAAGAACCCCAGTCCGGCCAGGCTGGCGAGGGAGATGATTGCGTATAAAAAGAATATTCCTGTCATAAAAGCAGCCCAAAGCTATATTTCTTCCTGTTTTGTACACCATATCAAACAAAAAATAAATGGCGCAGAGGACGGCGTGATTTTGACGCATAGAACATAAGATTTTAATGCACCATTCGATGCGTGTTAAAACTTATACCCAATAGATGAAATTAAAGAGAAATTAGTATCATCCTGACTGACCGGACTATCGGCGGCATCATTCAAAAGCTGTTTAACCTTACCGCCGCCCATGATAAACCAGTTTTTGTTTAATAAATACATAGCGTTTATACCGACAGAGATATCTTTAAAGCCGGACTCTGCATTATATTGCGAGAATTGGGATCTGGCTGCTTGCCCCGTATCGACACCAAAAAAGGTGCTCATATAGTCATCATCGGCCCAGGTCGTCCCAAGCGAAGCTGTAAGGCTTAATTGCCGAGAGAGGGGGAAGCGTTTGCTGAGTTTGGCATCAACAAGCAGCCCGTCATTATCATCCCCGACATATTGTGTGATGCTGCCACTGACGGTGACAGGTACGAAATCATGGGCTGCATAGGCCTTTAGACCAACCGCGCCATCAATATCGCCCATACCGTCCAGAGTATCATCATCACTGCCAAAGAGTGTATCGCCATCTTCGTCGCGGCCCATGTCATAGGTCAAGCCTATGCCGATTTTTGATTCATCATTTTTTAGTATATCGGCGGTTAAACCATTTTTGCCCAGACCGATCCGGTCTTTGTATCTGATATTGATGTAAGGCAAAGGTGTAACCGTGTAATCATTGCTTCCTTCATACGTAGGCCCGTACGCTACTCCGGCGCCCAGAGTTACATCCCAATCACTGTTTCGTGCGTAATCTTGCGCCTGCACAGTGTGGCTGCCTGTGAACAAAACAGCGATGGTTATCGCAGCCGTCAGGTATTGTATTCTCGTTGTCTGTATAAGCATGATTTTTCCGTGTTCTATAGGTCGTTGTATATATGGGTAGGGCATTAATAGCTGATAAGATAGTACAATGGTTGAATGTATAGAGTGTTTTTGAAAGAAAAATCAGGTTTTTATGATCAGAGGAAGTTTTAAAAAGGCTCGCTTATATCGAAGAGAGACCCGACCTCGAAATTCTTATTAGGTGTGATTCCTTGCGGTCGGGCTGTTACTTGCGTAACCTCGGTTGACAGCGCCTCATGCTTGTTACAGCATATAGAAGACACATCAATTAGTATGCATACATACATGAATGTATGTATGTTATTGTCAACAGTAGGCAGTATTTTATGGGCAGGTAAAAGAATTATGGCACGTAGAACAAAAGAACAGGCATTTGAAACCAGAAACGAAATTATGGATGCTGCCATTAGTGTTTTTGTGGATTACGGTTTTGCCAAAGCCAGTTTGAATGAAATAGCCGACAGGGCCGGCGTGACCCGTGGCGCGGTTTACTGGCATTTCAAAAATAAGGCTGATATTTTTAAGGCCTTGGATGATCAACTGCATAATTCATTGCTGGAAATCATTCTAAGCGATCTGGAGAAAAATCATCGTGAGCCGTTAAAACAGCTCGAAAATTTATGTACGGCCTTGCTGGTTGATCTGGGACGCGATCAGAAAAAGAAAGATGTCATGACTATTTTTCTTTTAAAATGCGATTATACGGGGGATACGGCCCATTTTCAGGAGCGGCATAATGAAAAAAAGGCAAGCAATCTCGCACTTTTCTCCCGCTATTTTCGAAAAGCACAAGATAAGGGCCACCTGTCAAAAAATGCTGATCCGGACATTCTTACGACGGGGTTATCCTGTTATCTATGCGGCATTACCCATGAATACATTCGAACGCCCGCATTGATTGATATGGAGAAACAGGCAGCATTGCTGATGCGGCAGTTCTTTCGGGGTATTCAATAATCCTCCTCTGTAGCGAAGATAAAATCCGGCCGACGTTAAATTGCTCACCATATAACACGTAATTATTTACTTTTAGACATCAGCCAGATGCCAGCGATAAACAAACCTTTGGCACGGGGCAGAAGTATAAATGCGGTCATTAACACAAGTGCCAGTAAAAAAATCATCGCCTGCCAGTAGGGCAGTGTGTCATGCAGCGCAAAATAGGCAATAAACGGGGCCGCTATATGCCCTGTAATCAGGATCGTTAACCAGGCAGGGCCATCATCGGCACGGATTGCCCCGATATTTTCCTGACAATTGGGGCAGGTATTGATTTGATCAATATAGCCGTCAAATAATTTACTTTCGCCACAATTAGGGCAACGTCCACATATGCCACGCCATAGAGTTTTCTTTTTTAAAGACTGCATAGCATAACAATAGAATGATGCGTCACCAATAGCAATTCAGGCCTAGTTTACCCCGTTATTTTTTTAAGGCCTTTTTGGGTGTTTTTGCTTTTTTGCGAACCAGTTTTTGGTCAGGCTGCATTAAGGTGCCGACTTTAGGATTGTTTTTAAGGCATGCTTTTAGTCCGTCCCAGCAATTCATTTTAAATATCTGCCGTTGGCCATGATATTCAAAAGGTTCGCTTAAGACCGGAAATTCGACACCTTTTCGACGCAGTAGAGTTATCAAGACAGGCTCCATCGCACCAACCCAGTGTTTGGCACCGGCCTCCTGTGACATGATAAAAGCGCCCTGCAAAAGGCCAGGCATGGCGACGTTCATGATAATACTGCGGGAAACACCGCTTTGTTCACACCGTTGCCGAGACAGACAATTTCGGGAAATTTCGACTGTATTATTATCAATGGGGTTAAGGATATCGTTTTGACCGGTTTCATGCAAAGGAAGGCGGCCTGTATCCGGATCAGGACGAACAGCCCGGATCGTACCAATGAAAACGCCACTTTTCTTAGCTTTTAACAGCATATGTTGGGAATTATCTTCGTAATTATCAGTTTCAATTTTATCCGGATGTTGGGCCGGATCTTCGAAGGCGTTTTCTTCGCAATAGGCGAGATACCGTAAACGGTACGCCTCTTGACGCAGTGCCGGTGTATCGGCATGAACCAGTTCAAAGTTTTTGTGAAACGCATCCAGAAGTGTCGCGCTATTATTGAAAGAAGACTTTAAAGTGGAAGATTTTTGGTCATTTGCAGCCTCGATGTTTTCTGGCTGTTTGTCAGCTTGTGGATCTTTATTAAATTCAGAGTATGTAAATTTACGGTTAGCCATTTCCTTTGCTTTCTTAAAACAAAATTACATATATTTTTATAATGGTTATCTTATATCGGTTTTACATATTATGTCAATAACGTTCTCTATTATCATTATAAGTATTTTTAATGATTGAAAAAAAGCAATGTATGAAGGCGTCAAATGCTAACAGGGATAATTCGATTTAAGATAAGAAGTTAAATCTATTTTTTCGGCTGATTCTTTGCAAGCGGTGCTTTGGGATCCACCGAAGCTTTAGGAGGTGTATTTGGACTGGCTTTAGCAGAAAACAAGTCTTTGATAGATTTTATAGGGTAGCTTTTCAGGTGCTTTTTACGTTGTTGATAGTCCGGTTTTTTCTGGTTCCCATCAGGGTGCGTGACGGGGGTACTAATAATATTTTTAATTTCTTGGGCAAATTCCTCATGTGTTTTGCGACCGGTATGGAAACCGCCTTCTTTGAGGGCAACATGCAGGATTTCGCCACTTTTTAACAGGGTCTCGACCTTTTCCGGCAAAGGTGGGGCAGGGATTTCATCATTTTTGATTTTAAGGTCCTCACGAAGGCGGACATGAACGGTTTTCTCTTCCGTATTGTAAAGCGATACAATGCCGTTTGGATACTGAATGGAAAAAGAATACTCATTCACCGGATAGACAATCGCGCCGAAAGCACCGGACAAGCTACCGAATAACCATTCTTCCGCATAGCTTTTGCTCAGAAACAGCGTTGGCGGCGTCATGGGTGGGCGGATATTGGCTTCCTCGTCTGATAGTGGACGTAATTGGGCCGATTTTTCCTCTAATAAACGCGGGTTCAGCCGTTGTCCCAGTTCTTCAGTATATAAATAGGCTTTTTTGCGGGCATGTTTTGGCAGTTTTTTGTTTTTTTCTTCCTGACTTTTTTCCGGCATAAGCTTTTTAAGGCCTTTTTCGACAAACTCTTCGGCTGCATGGTTTAGCAAAAAGCCAGTACTTGCGGTTAAGCCTGCTGAAACTACAGCAGCTCCGGTTGCAGCAATAGCAGCGCCGCTAATTAAAAAACCGACACCCCCGACTAAAGCCGCTGCAGCAAGAGGAATTGAGGCTTTCACATACCATTTCTTCTGCGTCGGGGCTTTTAGAATGCTCATAATGTTTTTCTGCAGGGATATGCGGGGCTGTTCTTTTGGCGTTAAGGCCGATTCACCATTCCAGAGGCGATAAGCCCGCCCTTGAAAATCTTCCGCGACAAATTTTTCAGCGTCATTAAGCGTATCAAAACTATCTAATTTCTGACAAAGAGAGAAGAAACCATCAAAAGTACTATCATCACTGACTGCTACGAAACTATCCTTGGATTCTTCTGTGGTTGAGGCTGCGGAAATATATAGAGATACATCCCATTTGCCTTCATCCGTTTCCAGAAGCTTATAGCCGAAGTTACTATTACTCATCTTGACCACTTGCTGTAGTGGCGGGGCCTGCTCGGCGTTTTCGCTTTCTTTTATCTCTTCGTCAGAGCGCATATTCTCGCTTTCGACGTAAAGGCTCAAATGGTGCAATCTCCAGGTTTGCAAGGTGTTCTGGTGGGTAATCATTTCTTCATGTACCCAGCGAATATCACGTAGGTTCTCACGCCCTGCAACGACATAAATAGAGCCGGAATCTGAGCCGGAAAGGCGTTTTTCACCGCTCTCATCTATAGAAGCGTCGAGCGCGTGGTTATCATAGGAAAACAAGAGAATCTTGTTACCCGTTTCGGTGTCTTCGGCCAGACGGTAAAAGCCAATCGGCGCACGCACCAGGCCATCATCCGGAAAATCGTCAGTTTCATAGCCTTCGGGCGGGCCAATATAGCGATATATATTAAGGTGACCGGGCGCAATCATTTCAATGATTTTATCCTGAAAACTCATATCGCTGACAGAATCATCCTGCGCTGTGTTGGAAGAAAATGTATTGCCGGGCTTTTTATCTGGTTGTTTGGCCATTGCTGGGTATCTTTGCTTTAATGAGGTCTTTTCAGCCTGAAACTATGTTATATATATACCACGGCTGATTACATAACGCAATGCCTCACGGTGTTAAACTGCCGTCAAGGACAAGCAAGTGTTTCGGTATTTTCCTGTAAATTTTGATGATAGCAGAATAACCCGTTCGGTGTGCTGTATGGCCACAGATTCATCGGCACCTCTATTGATTTTATGCCTGCTTGTTTGCCAGAAATACGAATCCACAGTAGACTTAAATCATGCCTTTGTTTGATTCAGACGGTGCGCCTTTGGCAGCAGCCTTTAACAAGCCTTCGGAAAAGCAGGTAGAGCATATTATTGCCCGCCGTCTTTGTAAGGCGCTTGGTATAGACTATACCGCTCTTGATAAGAAAGCTGATAGCCACAGTAACATCCTCGAGCAAGTCGTTGATCAGTATTTAACCCTAAATCCCAAAGCCGTAGAACAGGTTAAAAACCTTTTACCCTCCACATCCATACTTGCGCGGGAAATACGCCATGATAAACCAAAAACGGCACATGATATGGGGATATCATTACGCTCCTGTGCCTATTGATTTTTACCTGATTAAAGATATTTCCAGTTTATAACTTGATAGAGTATGTTTGATTAATCTTTTATAGATAAACGCAGGTTTGAATCTTTATGTCCACGCTTTCCCCGATAATTGTCTGGTTTCGTCAGGATCTCAGGCTTTGTGATAATCCGGCGCTTCGTTTTGCAGCTGAGTCTGGCAGACCGGTTATCTTTCTTTATATTCATGATCTCAAGGCGGCAGGAAAATGGCAACCGGGCGGGGCAGGGTGCTGGTGGCTGCATCATAGCCTGTCAAGCTTACAAAAAAGTCTGGATCAGCAGCAGGCAAAACTGGTTTTACGGACTGGACCGGCTGAGGATATTCTTAAGACGTTTATCAAAGAAACCGGCGCGACGGCTATTGTCTGGAACCGTCAGTATGAACCCTGGGCGGTTGATCGGGATAAACAGATTAGATCCAGCTTGCAGTCCCGTGATATTGAAGTGAATGATTTTCAGGCTTCTGTATTGTTTGAGCCTTGGAAGATTAAAACCAGAACAACCAATAGCTTTTATAAAGTCTATACACCGTTTATGAAGGCCTGCCGTGAACGGGCAGACACTATACGTCCGCCATTTAAGACGCCTGATATAAAGCATATTTTTACAGCGCCAGAAAGCGAGACGTTAGAGAGCTTGAACCTATTGCCGTCGCAGGGCTGGGATAAGGCGTTTTATAATGCCTGGAGCCCGGGCGAACAGGGCGCAGATCAAAGTCTGAAAGATTTTTTAGATAACAGTCTGGATCGATATGCAGAGGGACGGGATTATCCGGCGCAATCAGAAGAAGCCGTCTCGCGCCTGTCACCACATCTTCATTTTGGGGAAATCAGCCCGTTTCAGATCTGGCAGGCGGTGCATGACTATAAAAAAGCGGATTACGAACCAGATGGCCGGACCTATACGAATGAAATACTCTGGCGTGAATTTGCATATCACCTGTTATATAACCTGCCTGATCTTCCTGATCAGCCAATGAATAAAAAGTTTTCTGATTTCGAATGGGTCAAATCAGATGAATATTTAACCGCGTGGCAACAGGGACAGACGGGGTATCCGATTGTGGATGCCGGTATGCGCCAATTGTGGCAGATTGGCTGGATGCATAATCGGGTACGGATGATTGCCGGTTCTTTTCTGGTCAAGGATTTACAGATTGACTGGCGTTATGGCGCTGAATGGTTCTGGGATACGCTGGTTGATGCCGATCTTGCCAATAATTCGATGGGCTGGCAATGGGTCGCCGGCTGTGGCCCTGATGCAGCGCCATTTTTTCGTATTTTTAATCCGGTGACCCAAAGTCGGAAATTTGATCCCGATGGTGCCTATATCCGCCAATATATTCCCGAATTGGCAAACATGCCTGATAAGTATATTCATGCCCCGTGGACAGCACCCGAAAATATACGAAAAGCATGTGATTATCCGCCGCCTGTTGTAGATCACGCACAAATGCGTAAACTGGCGTTAGAGAAATATAAAGCGATTAAGTAGGATTCTTAAGATATGCCCGTTACCCAGATTACCAACCGTTGCTGTCTTGATATCACCGGTAATGACGCCAAAAGCTTTTTACAGGGCATGGTTACCAATGATCTTGATCTTTTACAGGGGCAACCAGCGCTGTATGCATGCCTGTTATCACCGCAAGGTAAATTCCTTCATGATTTTCTGATTACGCCAATAGACGGTGGATACCGGCTGGAAATTTTAGAAGATCAGGCAGAAATACTGATAAAACGTCTCAAGCTTTATAAATTGCGTGCCAAAGTCATTTTCGAGATTAACGAGGCTCAAAAAATCTATGCTGGTTGGGCGGAAGCTGAAATGCCGGATGGGGGCTATGCCGATCCCCGTCTTGAAAATATGGGCTGGCGGTTGATAAGTGATGAGCCGGTTGAAACGACTGCCGATTTTTCTGCCTATGATTTGTTGCGGATCAAGGCGGCTGTTCCGGATGGCGGCCGTGATTTAACGCAGGAGCTTTCGACCCTGTATGAAGGTAATATCGACCTGCT
>Ga0136589_1001444_pt1 | contig 10822 bp, 7 predicted proteins | sample AntRauMFilla3764_FD_104640 | JGI IMG/M metagenome (GOLD analysis project Ga0136589, IMG submission 104640) | Saline lake microbial communities from Rauer Islands, Antarctica - Metagenome Filla 3 #764 | ecosystem: Environmental > Aquatic > Non-marine Saline and Alkaline > Saline | place...
AGGTCGTCCAAGACAGCCATCGTAATACAAGTGGTATCTATTCGCTAGTCGCAAATACGTTAGTGTCCCTCGCCTCGAAAGATGGGTAACGAAACTGAACGTAGGCAACGAATATGACCGACTCAAACGTGCCTGACAAACTCGATGCGAAGCGTGGCCGCGACCGACAGCAACGCATCGAGGGTATCAAGCGATGGGTTGAGTACATCAAATCAGAACCGCCGGAGAAGTGGGGCCCACAACAGAACGCGGTGGTCAACGACCAACTGGAAGCCGCCCAAAGCGTCGGGACCTCTGCAGCACATCAGCAACAGGTCAAGGACCTCGCTTCGGATATTATCACAGCACGAGATAACTCAAACAAAAAGTCGTGACTACTGTGAGCAGTCGTACTCGTAGCCGCGGCCGCGGATGACAACGTACAGATGACATTGTTCGAGACTCTAGGTTGATTGACCAGCTAAATCAGCCATCTAATCTCTTGAGTGAGGTGCGTTCAGAGCGAGGTCTGAGTCTTAGCCCGATACATTTCCAGACCTTCCGCCAGAGGGATTGGAAACGACTGTGAGAAAGCGAATTGACGATGTCGTATCAGTTTACTCAGACAGTTCTTCGAGTACGTCTCTAGGGATATCCAGATGTACACCATCCAAACAACGAGGACAGACCCATTCGTCATGCCAGATTTTGTCATCGCTATCGGTGGTTGGCACTCCGAGTTCTGCCGAATCGTTGAATTGGTCCGGGGTGAGAGAATCGTATAGTACCAGATTTGTACTGCAGGCCGGGCATCGAGCATCAATATAGTACGGTTCGCCATTTCGTGGCTCGGCAGGTGATTTCGGTGCCTCCCCGGTCATATATCACCTTCTGAGCGCCTGAAACTTGTGCTTTTACACGGATGGGCGCAGTCGGCACAGTTCAGAACAGGGCTCGAGTCTCGGCGAGTCGGTCACGGACAGTCTGTGGGTCCCAGTCCACGGGGACGTTCGCGGCCGTCGCACCGAGGTGCTGGACATGTGCGGCGACTGTCCCTGTGTCGGGTTGCTGTGTCAGGGCCCAGGCATAGACTTGCGCCTGCAGCCGGTGTGCGTCGGTCGGTGGCGTGTCCTGTAACGTTATTTTGAGCTCGGTCACTGCCCATTGGTCACCCTCTCGTGTGACGATATCGGCCAATGACTGCATCTCGACTGCAACGTCATCGACACGCGTCACCGTATCGGCCGGGGCCTCGAGATAGACGGCATCAGCACGCTGCACACGCTGCCAGAGCCGGCTCTCGGCTAGTTGCGGGCAGACACAGTCGGCGATGAAGCCGACGAGTGCCCGCCGTTCGGCCGGCACCAGGTCGGGGCTGCGAGCGAGCGTCGTCTTGATGATGCTGGGCACTGGCTCGGCACACTCCCGGAGTGCGCTGGTGGTAAACTGCTCTCGGTGACTGATGATGCGTTCGATGACCGTATGGACAATATCACCCACATCTGCAGGCCCGAACGAATCGAACACTAACCCGAGGCTTGCATCGACGGCGTTGTCTGGCGGGGTCAGCTGCCGCCGCTGGAGGTATCTGATGAGGTGCGCATCTGGGTCCTCGAGGAGATGGTAGAACGTACTCGGATTGATGAACCGGGGGACGAGGCCGTTCGGCGCTTCGACGGCCGGTGTCGCGGCGGCCGGTGTGAACTCGTTTCCAGAACGTGCGTCTACGGTGGGTGCGTCTGGTGTGTCACCCTCCACAGCGGCCTCGGTCGTGCTGTTGTCTGCCTCAATTCCACCCACATCGCCACGGCCGTCGGGTGAGTGCGTATAGACGCGGACATCGAAACCCCGACCGGAGGGTGACTGGCAGGTGTATGTGTCCGTTGGGCCGTCGTCAGTGATGACCGTCTCGTCGAACTCGAACGCCTCTCTGAGTGTGTCGATCCAGTAATCGCACGGCTCTGACACTTCCCGCGTCTGTGGGAGTGGGATGACGAGGTGGTCACGCGCCCGTGTCATGGCGACGTAGAGTAACCGCCATCGGCCGGCGCGATGTATGCGTGCCATCTCCCGGAGTGAGGGGGCACCAGCCAACTGTGTCTCGGTCGCCCAGTGTTGTGCCACCCAGCGGTACCCAGCATCGTAGTCCCATGGGGAGCGGGTCGCGTCAAACACACCATGTTGATACCCGGGGACAGCCGGTGTGTCTGCGGCCGCCTCACTCACTGGTGGCGCGAGTGCAACAGCTGACCCCTGTGTGCAGATGGTATCGGTGTGTGGGCCGTTTTCACCGACATGCTGGCCGAGATCTCCGAGGGCAATCACATCTGCCTCATCGCCCTTCATCTGGAACACCGTCTTGATGACCACATCATATCGGGATTCGTCGTGGAGCGGGATGTCAGGCCCCGACCGTGGCTGCGCGTAGAGCCGCTTGAGTTGCCCGACGACATCTTCGAACGTCGCTTCCTCGGCCGACAACGACCCTGACTCGACGGCCGCCAGGAGCGTATCCAATGCCATGGTGTCTCGCATGGGGTCGTTAGAGATACCGAGTGGGTCTGTCCGGAGGTCAAACGCCTCGATAATCGTCTCGATGGCATCGGCCGGGGCCTGTGACGTGAGGTAGGCGTGTCGCTGTCTGAGTTCCTCGAACGTGTGCACGAGCGAGGAGATCGGCCGGTCGCCATCTGTCCCATCGACGACAGTCTCGATATCGGGTCCCCAGAGACCCAACACATCAGCCAGCTTTGTCGTCGCTAGCACTGGCTCATCGCGCGTCTCAGGCACCACGGCCGCCTCGCTGTAGTTGTGGCTGATGTCTTTGAGCGCCTGTGTGGGGTTCCGGGCGGCAAACACCGCACACAGTTCAACTGCTAATCTGACCAGAGGGTAGTTGAACAGTCGGGCGGTGGCGTTCCCCACGGTTAACCCGGCCGCCTCGAGCTGCTCAGTGTAGGTGTCGACATGCTTGCGCCGGTGCATGAGTAGTGTGACTGTCGGCCCATCTCCGTCTTCGCCTCCTTCCTGGCCCGACTCGTCGCTACCTTCTTCGAACGTCCCTCCTGCCAGCCCTTGGGATAGTGTCTTTGCGACAGCCTCTGCCTCTCCAACCCCACGCTCTGGGTCGATGTAGTTGGGATGGACCGGGTCTGTATCGGCCGTGACGGTGGGGAGATGGACACAGGCCCCCTCGGTTGCACCACGGACCGGGTCGAGGCAGGCATACTCATCGACAATCGTCCCATCAGCCCCACGTTCCGAGTCGGTGAACACGTCGTCGAATACGGTATCGATGGCGGCCGCCACGTCTGGCCGGCTTCGGCGGGTCTGTGTCTCGTGTTCGACCACGGCCGTCGACCAGTCGATGCCGAAGTACTCCCCCTCGTCAATCGCCTGGCGGAGTAGGCCGGGCTGGGCATTTCGCCAGAGATAGATAGTCTGTTTGAGGTCTGCAAGCAGTATCACTCGTGTCTCAGCGTCAATCAGCGGGGCAAAGGCCGCATGCTGGACGGCCGATACGTCCTGGGCTTCGTCGATGATGATCGTATCGAGTCGGCCATGATATCGCTGCTGGACCCCCTCGCGGAAGTCACTCTCATACGCTGGTTCTGTGAAAAACTTCGCAATCCAGTGAGTTGCATCAAGATGCGAGACCACTCCCTGTTGTTTGGCCAGCGTATCGTAGACAGATTGGTACTCCTCTAGGAGGATAGCAAGGTCCTCGATAGCAGTGGTCCAGTCAGAATACAGCTGCTGGTCAGCCGCAACAATCGTTGCCTTGTCGGCTATTGAAGTCTTCTTAGCGTACGCCTCGGCCGTCTCGTTCCCGATTATGTGCGTCAGTGTATCTGTGAGATCGGCGAAGTTCGTCGGGGCACCGTCGGAGTACTGCTCCTCGATGATCTCCAGCAACCGCTGTTTGAACTCTGTGACGGTCAGTTGTCGCTCTCGACAGGCGGTGTGTGCCTTGACAACCAACTCTCTCGCACTCGGCTGATAATCGATTGTCCCAGGGTAGGCTGACTCCAGGCGCTCTAACCGGGCCCGCATGCGCGGCTCCTTCCGGAGCTCGGAGAGGCACTGACTACGGAGATCGCCGAGCCCGGCAGTCTCCCCCACCACGACATCGTCACCAAACCCGACCGCTGCGCTGATTTCCTTGAAGAGGGACTGCAGGACGGCATCGACGGTCCCAATCCGGTCATCTGCCTGCGTGACCCTCTTCCCGAGTTCCTCGGCCGTCTCCGGCTCGATGTCGAGTGCGGACTGTGGGTCGCGGGCCTGCATCATGAGCGCATCCGCAATCCCTGGCGCGATGCTCGCGGCGTCGTCGCGGGAAAAGGAGACGACGGCGATGTGTTGTTCTGGGGCCGGAACGCCAGCCTCGTGTAACGTTCCTATAACCTCAGCTGCGACATTGCCACCTGTCGTCGACTTCCCCGCACCGGGGTCGGAACCGAGAATGAACAGCCCCGAATCAGTGTCGACGAAGGCATCCCGAAGTTTCCGTTGGGCCCCATCCAGCCGGATGAACGACTCCTCGGCCGCGTCTGCTGGTGTCGTAGACGTTCCTGTCGGTGTACTGTTAGCGTCGTGTGTCATTGGGTATCTACCTCAGAGGTGTTCGACGGCTGCTGTGAGTGGGCATGCTCCTGTTCCTGTGCTGGCCCTGGTTGCGTATCTACAGGCGATGAGAACTGTGGCGCGGCCGAGAGTGCACTCTCGAGTAGGTCTGGGAACACCTGTGACGTGCTCAGGAGGGCTGTGACCTCCTGCCCACGGACGCTCGCCGTCTCGAGTGTGTCGAGTAACGGTGACCGGTGGGCCGTGGTCCCATCGGATACACGCTCATATCGCGTGCAGATGAGGTGCTGACTCGCCATCCCAACTGCATCTGCCCAGTGGTCATAATCACGGGCTGTGCTCCACTGTTCACGGCTTGGGAGGCACTTCGCGGCCACCGTCTCATTCGCCTGGATGCGGGCCCGGACCTCGGCCGGCAGGATACCGCCTGCGGTCTGTGGCCACTCCCCATCGACACAGCCCAACGCGATGACGAAGGGCACGTCCCGTAGCCATGCGTTCGTCGCATCAAGCACATCTACCACGCCACCGTGGGCGTGTTCACGCCGGCCAGGGGTGACACTCGCAATCGTCTCGGCCAGATAGGTGACGTTGCTCCAGGACTGTGTAAGTTGGCCGCGGGACAGCCAGTCCGCATACTTCCTGGCGACCTGTGCGATCAACCCGTCCCCGTGGTCGTGGCCCGCCATATCGACCACTCGATCGGCCGCTCGTGCCGCCTCGAGTGTCGCCGTCAGTGCTGCATCGTCTCTCTCCGGGTAAGTCTGCAGGACCACGTCGCAATAGGCCTCAAAAACCGGGATGAGCGCCTCACGGATGTCGCGGGGGGTCGGCTCGGCCGGTTGGTCATCAAGCCACGTAAGGAGACTCTGTAGACGCGCCGTAGCCGACCCAGCATCCGGCGTTGCGTTGAGGACGAGTTCCCATTCATCCAGTGTCAGGGCCTCTCCCGGCCACGATTCGGCTGTGTCGTCGGGGATCTGAATACGTGGGTTGGGGAGCGGTTCCCATGTATAGCTGCCACTGGCCGACTGGTACCCACTGGGCGGTATCCATTCCGCGGCTATGGCTTGCTCTAACAGGTCGTATGGGACACTGACGGGCGTACTGGATGTGGTCGTGCTGGTTCCACTCACATCGTCGTGTACCACTGACAGGAGGTCACAGAGTGTTGTGAGGAGTCGGTATGGCGTCGTCTGCTTGAGCTCTAACTGCGTCCAGATAGACACCTTCCGGCCGTATTGCCTCGCCGCGCGTTTGAGTGCCGTCTCGTATGTGGTTGCCGTCCGGGTGGTCATGACGATATCACTCGGCGAGACACCCGCTGAAAGCAGTTGGTCGGTGATCGCCATCGCCGCCCGCGCCTCTTGCTCTCGGGTCGTGGTGACCACTTCCGTCGGCGTCGACGGCGTTGTCGTGGTGATTGGTTGCCGGGCAACAGTATCGGCCGGTCGGCCGTCGATGAACCCAGCAATCTGTGGCCCGGTCCCGGCCCGCAGATAGAGGTGCATCTCAGCAGCAGTGTGATCAGCGATAGTTTTGAGCAGGTCAAACAACGGAGCCCGGAGTGACCCTACCCCGGCAATGTGAACCCGCTCGATTGCTGGATACGCTTCCTCCCAGACAGATGGGTCGTCCTGGATAAGCGCTACTGCCTCCTCGAGGACGGCGTCAGTCCCCGGGCTCGTCGTCTCATCGGTCGCATCGGCAACTGCCGAGTGTGCGCTGATGGCTGCATCTACTTGCCGGTGTGCATCACGCCGAGCGGGCTGGGGACACTCGTCGATGCAGTCACGCAAGGCTTGCAGTCGACGCTCGGTGAAGGCTGTAAGTGAGCCGATTGCAGCCCGGAGTTCCTCAATCTCGGTCGCACGGTCCTGTAGATTCGGTCCAAATACCGGCTGGAGGGAGTCGAGGCTACCAGGGTCGGTGTCGGGGAGTGATTCAAACAACCGCACACGGTCGACGCGATCTAACGATTCGACCTGCCCATCAGCAGCTGCGAGTACCGTACTGGCGATCTGTGTCAGGCCGACAAACTGCATCGAGTCCCGTGGCTGGGTCTGCGTTGCTAACCGGCGCTTCAAATTGCGCAGATGGAGTTGCTCCGGCATCACGACCAGGTCTGTCGGTGGTGTCGTTCGAGTGGCATACGACGCCAGTTGCTCTGGTGTGTCGATATGCGTCGTTACCCACTCGGACCCTGCATTGGTGGGTGCATTTTGTCCGGTCATGATTACAATGATCCCAGACTAACTACCGGCGTCAGTGGACAAAGAGGAAAACTTACGACGTGATGCAAGTGCACTATTTACAACATGATATCCAAAGCAGATATATTATTGGTTCACTAACGCTAGGTTAACTTCACTTCCGGAGAGCTATTGTTAGGTTTGCGTAACTTTTCCTTCCTGGGACGTGGGATGTACGCCGAGGATAACTGTCTGTTTACTCCCCACCGAGTCGTTGCTTAATAGTTCTCCACAGCGAGTATATACCAATGCCATATTGTACGGACTGCGGGAAGGAGGTCAGAGACGGACATTCCTATTGTCGCAGGTGTGGGAGGCGACTGACAGAGTGCCAAAATTCAGTATCGGCCTTGACAGCCGAAGCTCCCGAACCGGCTTCTTGACTCACGAATCCATGGAATACCTCAGAGAAGCGCTTGAAACAGGGACTGACGAAGAACATCCGGGCCATGTGTCGCTAATGCACGACATTGCAGCTGCGTTCCAAGATTTCGCTGTGATCGGCAAACTGGATGACTTGAATTTACTGGAGGTGCTGGCATCCGGGGCAGAGGGTAAGAGGTTCAATGAGACAGAAACCGAACTGATGCTTCTCGGTTTCTTCCGGACTATCCGTCTCTACGACGATAGTTTTGGAACGGACTGGGAGGACGAACTCTTAAAGCAACTCACACGCGTGATTGATCAGGCCAAAGCGGACCTCGAAAGGAAGAATCAGTAATCCATAACATCATAGATTTTTAACCAACACACTAGACCATTTCGGGTCGTATGTTGGTTAACACTCGGGATGACATACCGTGGCTCGATGCGATTACTTCGAACACTTCGATAGAGGGGTGTTCCAATAGACAGCCACCAAGTTCAAAACGAGATACAGTAGCGAGGAACGTGTAAGACAGTGTTTCAACAGGAGATAGATATGCTATTTTCTCCCTTTAGAAGGCCTCAGACTCCGAATCACACTTCGATAGAGGGGTGTTCGGGAGCGACAATACGATTCTATGTCTCCAAATGTGGACCGACCATGAACACATCGATAGAGGGGTGTGATCAGCCAGTAACAGACTGTTCACTAGCGTCAGAGTCGAACACATCGATAGAGGGGTGTCTCCCAGCTTTAGTCGGTAGCCTTCATTTGGGCTTTGACAACAGCCTTGATCTCGTCTTCGGAGACCATCTCGATGCGAGAGTCTTCAGCTAGTGTTTCAAGAATCGTATCCGGGGACTCACCGAACTGGAACTCGAGGAACATCCCTGAACTGGGGCCGTGGCTACGCCGTTCGAAATCGACCAGTGAGTAGGTAGTGAGCTCCTTCATTTTATTGACGTAGGTCTCTTGGTGATACTGGTCGGCATCAATAGAGTTTGTGAGATACTGATACACGCTGTAACCCGTCGAACTGCGTGCACATCCGGATTGATGCTGGGCAGCGACAGACGCGGTGGCATACAGACAAAGTTTCTTCTGGGTGCTGATGCCACGAATTACTTCGAGGACGCGATTCTTTTCCACCTTGTCTTGGGCCTCACGAACGTGTTGTTCACGAACGCGATCTGCTGCTTCGCGTTCAGCGAGTTCTCCAGCCACTCGCATCAGGTCGATTGCCTTCCTGGCGTCGCCATGAGTCTGTGCGGCAAACGCAGCGGCTAGCGGGATAACATCGCTATCAACAACCCCTTCGAAGAAGGCGTCTTGACGGCGCCGAAGAATTGCTTGGAGTTGGTTCGCATCGTAGTCATCGAAATGAACATCTTCGGGCGTGAATGAACTCTGGGCTCTGCTCCCAACTGACTCCATCAGCTTGGTATCGTTGGAGATTGCGACGACTGATATATACGATTCAAGATCACCATCCGTGCCGGCGCGTGAAAGCTGGTACAGCAACCGTGAGAAGGCGGGTTCCTGTTTGTCTCGGCGGCCGACGAGCATATCCAGTTCGTCAAGAACGAACACAACCGAGTCGAAGTTTTCGTTGACGATTCGGAAAAGCTCATCCCACTTTTCTTTTGTTGAAACACCGTGTTTTGGGACTTCGACATCGACTCCAGCTTCATCAGCCGCCTTGGTGACGAGTTCATAGACGGCAATACCGAGTGTGTCGAGATCTTGGCAATTGACCTCAACAGTCCCGAAGCGTATCTCCCGGGTAGCACAGATGCTGCTGATGTTTTTGCATACAGCCTTTGTTATAAGCGATTTCCCGGTACCCGATGGACCATAGAGAAAGAGGTTCGGCGGACGGTTATCACCGAGTGCGACCCGGAGCATCTTCGTCACTTCCTGGAGTTGTTGATCCCGGCCGACGATTCGGTCTTCCTCGACGACGTGGTTAGGATCCAGTAGTGACCGGTCACGAATAAGTCCCTCCTGTTCATCGAACTCAAGCAGCATTTCCTCGATGGATTGCGAGTTCGACGAGTCAGCTCCAGAGGTTACATCCGATGACTCTGACGCCTGCTCTCGAGCCGTAGCTGTGAGATCCGACTGGGATGACTCAGAAGGCTCCGAATCAACGGAGCTATCAGGAGGAGAAGTAGGGTCGTCGGAATCCATGGAAGTCACCATACAGCCCTATGACAAAAATCTTTCCCACCTCTATCGAAGTGTGATTGGTGGTTTCAGACGCTCAGTTGTCTGAATTACCGAAGGGAGAGGGTTATAGACAATATTGTCGACAAGGGAGTAACGAAGTGTTATCGATGTGACCCACTACACCCACACCCCTCTATCGATGTGTTCGAGAGTCAGAAGGGGATGGGGGTACAATGAATCAGTTCGCTCGGAGAAAGACTGTATCAATGAAATAGCGGATTTACAGCGCTAACAGGACTCTCCGACCAATCTAGCTGAGGGTGTCTTACTTACTCTAGTTTACCTAGAAACACAACACAGACACACCTCTATCGATGTGTTCGAAGTGTTTTCAGATACTTCGTTACCCCATACTCTTTTCTTTTTCTCTATTCACTATAGAACGGGGGTATTAGGCCTTCAAAACCTTATTTCACCCTACACCTGCTCGAGTATCGTCCTCAAGATACCCGGACATCCTTCTACAAAACACATCGATAGAGGGGTGTGGGTATCTCCTTGAGATATCCACACCGAATCAAAGCTGCCACTCGAAGTTGACGTGTTCAGCTGCCGCCTGACCCTGCGGTGGCGTTCCTATATTAACTCGCTCAGAAACACGATGTCGACAACACAGCGTTTCTGACTCGTCTCTCCCACTCGCATTGAAAAGAGGTAGCCGAACGCTTACCTAAGACGCATTCAAATTGCACATTAGTGGTTATCATTGACCTAATCCTATCGAATCCCCTCATCTCCGGTTTCATCGTCGCTATCTGCAGCGGTGGTATATTCGAGTACCTCAGACGACGCCATCAGCAACAGAAGGAGGCGCGGAAATGGTACGGTGAAGCAGCCGGGTTGCTCTCCAATCTTCAACAGTCCGCAGGGAAGGCTACTACCTACCGAGATGGCGTAAATCATAATCTCCTACATGAGAATCTTGACGGCCTCGACGAAGAGATAATGAGACAAGCCAACGACTCCCGAAAGCGAGTCGATAGGGAGGCCCAAGTCGAACTCGCTATCATCGCCGCCTATGCGACCGGTCTGGCCTCACTCACTGAGAAAAGCTCCGACACGAACTCCTTGGAATTCATTCAGAGTGTTCAAAGCGAGGCTATCGGGCACTATGACGGCGAATACGATACAGACGACTTGGAAGCTCTGTTCTCTGGCTTCGAATTCGGGGATTTTGCGGATAAAATAGACGAGGACATGCCCATCGACGAGCAGGCAGCCGAACAGCTACGGTCACGGTTCAGCGATGAGTCGCTCGAAATGGGATATCCTACCACGATTGATGAAGCTTCAGTACTTCACAAAGCCGCTTAGTTAGAACGTCTGCTTGCTGAAGGTGTGTCTAAAACCAAACAAGCAGACGGTGAGATCCACGAGGACCAGCTTCTTAACTTTCTCGTCAACCGCC
>Ga0136589_1001448_pt1 | contig 10797 bp, 8 predicted proteins | sample AntRauMFilla3764_FD_104640 | JGI IMG/M metagenome (GOLD analysis project Ga0136589, IMG submission 104640) | Saline lake microbial communities from Rauer Islands, Antarctica - Metagenome Filla 3 #764 | ecosystem: Environmental > Aquatic > Non-marine Saline and Alkaline > Saline | place...
CGAAGGTGGGCTCGACGCCGAGACCCGCCGGGGGATGTACGAGGGCGAGCGCGTCCGCGGCAACATGGTGCCGGACGTGCTCACGAGTCAGCTTCGCGACGAGGCGGCCGCCGAACCGCGAGGAATCCGAACCGTCCGGATCGCGACCCATCACGCGGTCAGGGGCGCGGGGTTCGGCTCCCGACTGTTGCGAGAGATTCACGCCGAGTTCAGTGCGGACGGCGACGGCAGAGCGAACGACGGCGAGAGCGTGGACAGCGACGGCGGAGCGAACGATGACGGGAGTGCAGACGATGACGGGAGCACGGACGACGGGAGCGCAGGCGGCGTCGACTACTTCTCGGTCGGCTACGGCGCGACCCCGCGGCTGCTCCGCTTTTGGCGACGGGCAGGCTACCAGACCGTCCACCTCTCGACCTCGCGCAACGACGCCTCCGGCGAGCACTCGGCGATCATGCTGCGGCCGGTGACCGAGGCCGGCCGGGGGGTGCTCTCTCGTCACGCGGTCGCCTTCCGAGACCGAGAGCGCGACGGACTCTCCGACGCCCACCGCACCGTCGACCCCGACGTGATCGCCGGCGCGCTCCGCGCGTGTCCAGCGCCGGTTTCCGTGGACCTAACCGATATCGAGTGGCGCTCGGTGGTGGGCGCGTCGTTCGGGCCGGGGATGTACGACAGCGCGCCCGGGGCCTTCCGAGACCTCGCGATGGCGGCGCTGGTCGGCGAGGGCGACGCCGAACTCGACGCGCGGGAACGGCGGCTCCTCGTTCGGAAGGTGTTACAGGGCCGCCCGTGGGAGTCGGTCGCCGACGAGCTCGGCTACGTCTCGACGGCCGCCTGCATGCGTGCGCTCGGTGACGCGTACAAGCCCTTGGTCGAGCGGTACGGGACCGACGTCGCGCTCCGAGAGCGGGAGCGGTTTATAAGCGACTGAGCGAGAAGCGTGCCGCGATCTGCCGTAGTTAAACAGAGAGCGATAGTGTCCACCTGCGAGCGATCACCGTTCGCCGGGCCGTGTCACGCGAGTGGCCGCTTATATCCGATTCTCGCGGCCGGGGTCGACGTCGATAGCGTCGACCGGACAGACGTCGACACAGAGCATGCAGTCGATACACTGATCCTCGTCGACCGGGCTCGCCTTCCGCTCTGATTCGGGGTGTCCGGGGGTGTCTACCCAGTCGAACACGTCGACCGGGCAGTCCTCCAAGCAGGCGCCGTCGGCGAGACAGATGTCGAAGTCGACGGCGACGTGCGTGCCGCGGATACCCTGTTTTTCCGGCGGGTCGACGGGCCCCCAGACGGCGACGCCGTCCTCCTCGCCGACCTGCTCGCGGTTCTGTTCGAAGTTCGGATCGATGGCCATCTTGTCCGTGATTCGCCGGTCGAGGGTTTAAACTCCGCGACGCCGAGCGCGCGGACTGCGGTCACTGCCGGCCGTGCCGGACGGCTACGGGTGCGCGTAGTACGCGAGCAGGTCTTCGCTGCCGTCCGGTCCGTCGGGGTCGTCGGTCGCGGCCGGATCGAAGGCGTCGATTCGCGCGAAGCCGACGCGTACGAACTGGACGACCGTGTCGGGCTCGACGTCGGCGACCGCGGGCTCCGCGATCCCCCGTACGTCACCGGAGACGGTTCGGAGGAGCGTGTCGAGCCCCTCGTCGACAGGCGCCCAGTGGATCACGTCCACGTGGCCGTCGCGGACCACCTCGATGTCGGCGTCGAGGACCACGAGTTCGTCGCCCTCGTACCGGACGCAGCCGTACCCCTTGAGCCAGACGCGCTCGCCCTCACTCGGCAGGTCAGAGGACTCGACCGCCACCCGGCCGGCGGGAACCTCGCGCTCGCCTCGGTCCGGGTGCTCGGGGTGGAACCGCGGGTGGCCCGCGTCGGGCGCGGGCACGTCGCCGTCGACGACGGGCAGTTCGACCGCGGGGTCGTCGTCGCGGTCACGGACGAAGAAATACCGGTTCGCGTCGTCGTCGACCAGGTCGCGGTTGTTCGCGTACACCGACGACATCGCGAGGTCGACGTCGGAGGTGGACATCCCGAGCGCCGTCATCGAGTCGACGAGGGCCTGTCCTTGGATGCCACGGCGGCGCATCGACTGGATGGTCGGCGCGCGGGGGTCGTCCCACCCGGTCAACTCGCCGTCGGCGATCAGTCCCTTGATCGTCGACGTGGAGAGTTTCACGTCGTACTCGTCGACCTGGACGTGGCCCCAGTGAAGCACCTCGGGGTACTCCCAGTCGAAGTAGTCGTAGACGAACCGCTGACGCTTCGCGGAGTCCTGAAGGTCGATGCCGCGGATGATGTGGGTGACGCCCGTGAGGTGATCGTCGACACCGGACTGGAAGTCGAGCATGGGCCAGCAGCGGTAGTCGGCCGCTTCCTCGCGCGGGTGCGGCGTATCGATCATCCGGAACGCGACCCAGTCGCGCAGCGCGGGGTTCTTGTGCTCGATGTCGGTCCGCACGCGGAGCACCATCTCGCCGGCGTCGTACTCGCCGTCGATCATAGCGCCGAACTCCTCGTGGACCGTTTCCGCGTCCTTCCCGCGGTGCGGGCACGCCTCGCCGTCGTTCTTGAGCGCGGAGAACTCGTCGCCGGAACACGAGCAGGTGTACGCGCCGCCGGCGTCGATCAGGTCGCGAGCGTGCTCGTAGTAGGTGTCGAGCCGATCGGACGCCTTCAGCACGCGGTCGGCCTCGAAGCCGAGGTACGCGATATCTTCGAGGATGGCGTCGTACGCGTCGAGGTCGGGACGCTTCGTCTCCGGGTCGGTGTCGTCGAACCGGCAGATGAACTCGCCGTCGTACCGCTCTTTGTAGGTCCCGATCACCGCGGGCATCCGGGCGTGACCGACGTGCCACGGGCCGTTGGGGTTCGGCGCGGCGCGCATCACGACCTCGCCCGGCTCCGCGTTCGGAAGCTCGGGGAGCACGTGGTCGTCTTCCTCGTCTTCGGCGTCCAGTTCGTCGAGCTTGTCGGGTGCGAGTTCGCCGAGGCGCTCGCGGCGCTCGGCCTCGTCCATGTCGGCGATCCGGTTCACGACCGGCGCGACGACGCCGGGAATCTCGTCGCCGTGCGGTCGAAACTCGGGGTTCTCGCCCATCAGTGGGCCCATGATGGCGCCCACGTCCGGATCGCTGTCGTGTTTGAGCGCGTTGAATAACGCGGCGGCCTCGCTGGCCGCCTCGACGCGCTCGCGAAGTTCGTCGTCCATGCCCGTCGGTTGTCGGGGCGGCTCAAAAGCGCCGCGGAACCGCGGCCGACGAGAGACGTGGCGATCCGAGTGCAGTGGAGCTACAGCGGAGGCCGCAGGGAAAGACGTCCCAGCGCAGCACGCGGACCGAGTTAACTGACCGAAACCGTTCACGGTGAAAGCGGTACGAAAGCGGCCGAGACGCCGGTAATCGCCCGGTGTGTTTTTAAACTGTGGTCGGGTTTCCCGCCGGCAGGAGGGTGCGCTTCGTCGCCTTCATACCGCGTCGCGCCGTTGATACCACATGAACACGGGAGCGACTCGGCGCGCCCTCCTGCCGACGGAGGGATCGGCGTGGTAGGACCTATGTCGGACGCGGATCGCGACGCTGGAAACCGCAAAGTAAAGCTCGGTTTCCTCTTGCTCGTCGCCGTCTCGCCGCCACTCATCGCGTTCCAGTGGGAAGCGACGCCGGCGGAACTGCTCGCCGCTTTCGGCGTCGGTCTCGTGTTGGGAGCGCTGCTCGTCTGGTATCTGGGACGCCTCGCCGCCGAGTTCACCAACAGCGGGCCGCGAGCGCGGCGGCGTCGGTAGGCATCGCAAAAAGGGCCGTCGCAGCCGTCTCGACGCCGTGACTCAGTCGCTGTCGGGTCGCGGGAGTGTCTCGACTCCGGCGGTTCAGTGAGAAGAGAGACAGAGACAGGGGAAGTAGTCAGTCGGCGGTGACGTGCGGCGTGGGCTCCGCGAGGTCCAGCACCTCGTCGAAGAAGCCGAGCGAGTCGTGGGGGCCCGGGTTCGCTTCGGGGTGGTACTGACGGGTGATGACGTCGAGTTCCTCGCTGTCGAGTCCCTCGACGGTGTCGTCGTTGACGTTCACCTGCGTCACCTCCAGCGGACCGGTGTCGTCGACCGTGTAGCCGTGGTTCTGCGTCGTCATCACGACCTGGCCGCTGCGGAGGTCCTGTACGGGTTGGTTGACGCCGCGGTGACCGAACATCATCTTCTCGGTCGAGCCGCCGAGCGCGCTCGTGATGACCTGCTGACCGAGACAGATACCGGCCATCGGCAGTTCGCCGGCGAAGGCGTCGACGACGGCCTGTGCGTCGACGAAGTTCTCCGGGTCGCCCGGCCCGTTCGAGACGAAGAGCACGTCGGGGTCGATATCAGCGACGTCCTCCGGGGTCGCGTCGTAGGGGAGGACGTGAACGTCGGCGCCGCGCTCGGTGAGCGAGGAGATGATCGAGCCCTTCGCGCCGCAGTCGAGCATCGCGATGGTGGCGACGCCGTCACCCTCGTAGACGGCCGGCTCCGACACGGACACTTGCGCGCCGATGTCGGTGTGCTCGCTCATCGGCTTGCACGCCTCCATCTCCGCGACGGCGTCGTCCGGGGTCGCGTCCGGCCCGGCGGCGATTCCGCAGGCCATCGCGCCCTCCTCGCGGACGCTCGTAACGATTTCGCGGGTGTCGACGTGATCGACGGCGGGCACGTCCTCGCCGTCGAGCCACTCGGCGACGTCGTCGGTCAACTCGCGAGCGATCGCCGCGCGCGGTTGGACCGAGTCGGACTCGAATCGCTCGCTTCGGACGCCGTAGTTCCCGATCAGGGGGTACGAGAAGGTGAGAACCTGTTCGGCGTAGGAGGGGTCGGTGAGCGACTCCTCGTAGCCGGTGTACGCGGTCGTGAACACCAGTTCGCCACGGGTGCGCCCCGGCGAACGAGCGCGCGCTTCGAGCACGCGTCCGTCGGCCAGCGCGATATAGGCGTCCGACATTACGAGAAACGTACGCTCAACGAGTAATAAATGCGTCGTTCGTAGTTGCGTTACGATATTCGTAACGGGTAAGTCGCCGGGGCGAGCACACGTGATATGGACGACCTCGACCGCCGGATTCTCTCGATCCTGCGCCGGGACGCGCGAACCCCGTACACGGAGATCGCGGACCGGGTCGGTACCTCGGAGGGAACCGTGCGCAACCGCGTCGACCGCATGACCGATGAGGGAGTCATTGAGCGGTTCACCGTGACGACCCGCACCGGCAACGTGAAGGCGATGATCGAAATCTCGGTGGAGATGAACGTCGACACCGCCGCGGTCGGCGAGCGCATGATCGAGTGGGACGAGGTGGACTTCGTCTGGCAGGTGTCCGGCGAGGAGGACGTCGTGTTGGTGGTCGACGCCGTTGACACCGCCGCCGTCAACGAACTGATCTCACAGGCTCGCGAGATGGACGATGTGAAATCGACGAAGACGCGACTCATTCTGGACGAGCGACTCGGATAATCAATCGGCACGACGGGTTCACAGTGCGGCGCGCGTTCGAGCACCGTCGTCGTCGGCACCACCGCTGACAAGGTCGAAATATGCAAAAAGACTCGAACGAGCGAGAGTTGCCTCACCGGCTCGGAGCGGGAACAGGAGCGGAAACGGGAGCCGAAGCCGACGACGAGTCGTCTATTCGAGCGTTTCCGGGGTAACGAGGGTGTCGTCCTCCAGGTAGTGCTCGATGTGGTGGCCGTGCTCCTCGACGTCCATCAGGATGTCGCGGAGCTGTTCCTCGGTGTTGTAGTCGCCGAGGTTGTTGGCGAGTTGGATGTGTTCGCGGAGCATCTCGGTGATGTCGCCGAACATCTCGAGGTCGTGCTCCAGCGAGGTCCGGATGTCGTAGGCGTCGGCGTCCTCCGGACTCACCGGCGCGTGCTCCTCGTAGTTCGAGCCGCCCGAGAGCGGCACGCCGCCGAGCGCCTGAGCGCGCTCGGCGAGCACGTCGGCACCCTCCTCGAGGTCCGCCGCGACTTCGCCGAGATAGACGTGAATGTCGTGGAACTCGGCACCCTCGACGAGCCAGTGGTGCTTTTTCACCTGGTGGTAGAGGACGTACGTCGCCGCGAGGTCGGTGTTGAGCGCGTCGACGAGCTGTTCGGCCTTCTCCTTGGGTACTCGAAGCGCTTCGCTCTCGTGGACGTCACCGTAGCGCTGACGAGCCTCTTTTTGTGTACTCATGTCTATTACAAGACACGCCCGCGATCGACATAAATGTTCTTACTTATATGACTGGAGTTGTAGATATAGAAAATTATCTTTCGAGAATGTGGATAATGCGGACAGACTGGGCGCTGATCGGCGAGTGCCGCTCGGCCCGGGGGCGCGGTGATCCCGTCGCCGCAGTCCCGTCGACGATGGTGCTCGAACGACGAGACGGCCCGGGTCGCCGGAGACCTGCGTATCGGCGCGCACGAAGGGAAACGTCTTAATGGACTACGCGCGCAGTCTGTGGTGTATGAGCAACGGCGACGACGACCCGGCCGACGCCTCCGAGGAGGCCGACGCCGCGGACGACGCGGAGGAGGCGGGCGGCGCCGGCGAGTCGACAGACGCCGCCGCGCCGACGCTTCCCGACGAAGCGACCGAGGAGTCACTTACCGAGTACCTCGACGAAATCGCGGCGCTCCTCGACAACGCCGAGACCGAGGCCGACCTCAACGACGTCGACGCGCTCCTCGACGACGCCGAGGAGGGAATCGAGGAGGCCGACCTCCCCGACCCAGACGAGGACGACGAGGAGGCGGACGACCCTCGTGGCGACCTCGAAGACCGGGTCGCAGAGCTACGGGAGGCCGTCAACGAGGCGCGCGGCCCGTACGCTGAAGACGTCGTCGACGCCATCGAGAGCGCCGGCACGACGCTCAAAGAGACCGAGTGGACCGTCGCCGGGATCGACGACGCCGCGGCGGCGGTGACGGCCTTCGTCGAGGCGGCCGCGGAAGCCGTCGACGACGGGATCGACGCGGACGAGATCGAACCGGATTCGGTCGTCGCGGATACACCGGACGACACCGTGAGCGACGACGCCGAGGACATCGAGGACACCGATCCCGTGTCCGCACTCGTCGCCGCGCTCGACGCCGTCGCGGCCGACGTCGCGGACGCCGACCTCGACCCCGACGACGACGCGGAGACGCTCGCGGCCCTCGTCGAGGCGACGGACGACCTCGAGGCGGGACTCGACGACGCCGAGGAGTGGGACGACCTCGAGACGCACGAACAGCTCCGCGCGGAGGGATTCTACGACGTCCTCGGCCACTACAAGGACTTCCCGGTCGAGTGGTCGGCGCTGAAAGAGCACGAGACGCGCGGCAACGTCGACATGATCCTGCTCGCGCTCGACTCGCTCACCTCGGACTTCATGGAGCGCCACTGCCTGGAGGCGTTCGAACGCATGGGCAAGCGCGGCAAGACCGAGGCCTCGGTCGAAGAACTGCTCGGTCGAGCCGAAAAGCGCGATCAGTTCTCGATCCGCATCCTCGGGAAGATGGCCGCCGACGAGGCGACGGAGACGCTCGTGGAGTACGTGCCGGAGGATTCGAACCCGCAGCTTCAGAAGGCGACGTTCAAAGCCCTCGGCGAGATCGGCGCGAGCGAAGCGGTCCAGCCGCTCGCGGACGCGCTCGTCGACGACGACACCGAAGAACTCGTGCGTCCCCACGCGGCGCGCGCGCTCGGACTCATTGGCGACACCCGCGCCGTCGAACCGCTCGCGGACGTGCTCGACGGTGACGGCTCGGACGACGTCCGCGCCGCGGCCGGCTGGGCGCTCCGCCAGATCGGTACCCGCGACGCGCTCGAAACCGTCGCCGACTACGCCGACGAACACTCGTTCATCGTCTCGACCGAGGGCGAGAAGGCCCAGCGATCGCTCGACGCCGCGTCGGCGGCGGCCTGACTCGTCGACGACCGCCCGACGCTTCTTATCTAATGACGCGGGAAGACCGCCCGTGTCACCTGTATCGTCCCGCTCCGCGAGCGCGTCGATTCGCCCCGACTCGGCCGCGAGCGTCGTCGCCGTCGCGCTCGGACTCCTCGTTTTGACGGCTGCCGCACCAACCGTGGCCGCGGGCGACATCGAAAACGACACCGAGAACGTTACAGCGGTCGAGGGAACCGACCCGGACGGTATCGTCGCGCAATACGACGACACTCCGGAGAACCGAACCCTCGTCTCCGAGCGACCGCGGATCGTGGAACTGTTCCCGAACCCCACGGCGGCGGAGAACCGCGGCGAGTACCTCGTCGTCAGGCTCCCCGAGCGCGGGAACTGGTCGCTCTCCGACGGCTACCACGAGGCCGCGATTCCGGCGAACGCGAGCGGCGTCGTCGCGCTCTCGATGGATCCCGCGAACACGACGAAACTCCTCGATGACGAAGCGGCCGGCGCCACCTACGGGCCGACGGAGCTCCGCGCGCTCGACGACTACTTCCCGCTCTCGGCGTCCGGCGATCGGATCGCGCTCCGCCGCAACGGGACGGCGGTCGCCGTCGTCGACTACGACCGGGCGCCCGAGGGCCATCGCTGGCGCGCGGAGTGGGGGGAGTGGCACCCGCGTGGATACGAGCCTCGGTCGGCGGTCCGAACGGCGAACGCGACCGTGACGCCGTTCGTCCTGCCGGACAGTCCGGGGATGCCCGTAGCGCCGCTTCGCGGGGCGGAGGACCGACTTTTCGTGGCCGGATACACACTGGGCTCCGAGCGCGTCGCCGACCTGCTCGTCGCCGCCGCCGACCGCGGCGTCGAGGTGCGCGTCCTCGTCGAGGGATCGCCGGTCGGTGGGTTCTCCGTGCGGAGCGCTCGACTCCTCGACCGGGTCGTCGCCGCCGGCGTCGAGGTGCGCGTGCTCAACGACGACCCGGAACGGTTCCGCTTCCACCACGCGAAGTACGCCGTCGCCGACGACCGCGCGGTCGTGCTCACGGAGAACTGGAAGCCGTCGGGTACGGGGGGCCGAACCAACAGAGGATGGGGTGTCGTCACCGGAACGCCGCGATCGGCGACACCCGAGAGGACGGCCGCAGACGACCTCGCCGCGTTGTTCCGAGCGGACGCCGCGGCACCTGACACCCGGTCGTGGGCGTCGTTCCGCGCGGACACCGAGTTCCACGAGGGGGGCACGGCGAACGGGAGCTACCCGACGCGGTTCGAACCGCCGGCGCCGACGACGGCGGACGTCGAACTCCTGACGGCACCGGGCAACAGCGCCGACCGGCTGGTCGCGCGGATCGACGCCGCGGACGACCGCGTGCTGGCGCTGGTCCCGCGAACCGGCGGCCCGAACAACCGGCTGGTTCGCGCCCTCCGGCGGGCCGCCGACCGCGGCGTCGACGTCCACCTGCTGCTGTCGGGCGCGTGGTACGACCGGGAGGAGAACCGCGCGCTCGTCGAGGCGCTCGCGGACGAGTCCGTCTCGGTCGCCGTCGCGGAGCCGCGCGGCCGGTACGGGAAGGTCCACGCGAAGGGCGTGATCGTCGACGACACGGCGATCGTCGGGAGCCTCAACTGGAACGCCGGCGCGGCGACGGAGAACCGAGAGGTGTTGCTCGCGGTCGAGGACGAGGCGGTCGCCGACTTCTACGCCCGCGCGTACGCGGCCGACTGGCGCGGCGGCGGCGTCCACCTCCCGCTCGGACTCGTGGGCGGTCTCGTAGTCGCGATCGCGGGGGCGGGTGCCGTCGCGGGCCGAAAAGTGGCATTCGCGTGAATAACGAACGGCGGACAGAGATCCGCGAAACGAGGGGCAGAAAAGCGCCGGGAGCGAGCCGTTCAGTCGTCGATCACGGCCGTCGACGAGAGCGCCTCGTCGATCTCGGCTTCGGCCATCTTCTCGATGAGCGTCTCGATGACGGCGCTCCGCCGACCCTTCACGAACTTGATGGAGCCGACGACGAGGTGACCGCCGCCGGAGACGCCCGCCTCCGGGAGCTCGTCGTTCAGTTCGGTCACCATGTTCGGGATGTCGAGGCGAACGCCGTCGGACCGGAGCACGCAGAAGTCCGGGCCGTAGCCGATCGTGATGACGGGGTCACCGGTCTCCTGCACGCGCGTGTCGTGAAGCTCGCCGGTCGTCTTCCCGGGTGCCGGATAGGTGAACCGGTGGGCGTACTCGTCGAGGTCGATGCGGTAGAGGTGCGCGCCCGAGGCGAGCCGCTCGTGTTCGACGTGATCGTCGAGCGCGTTGAGCTGTCGGTCGACGTCTCGTGCGGCGCGTTCGGAGAGGAACTCGACTAGCTCCTCATGACGGGCCTCGTCCTCGCAGCCGACGTTCAACGCGTCGTTGACGAGGGTCTTCCCCTCGGAGTAGCGCAGCCAGTGCGCGGCGTAGTCGAGCGCCTCGCCGATGTCGAGCAGGTCGGACTCGTCGTACCCGGCCTCCTCGGCGAGCGCGACGTAGTCGTCCATCGCCTCCGCTTTCGAACGGTCGGAGAGCCCGGCGACCGCGGGGACGTGCTCGAGCTCCTCGGTGATCGACGGGTCGATCAGGCGGGCGAGTTCGACGCACATCATCCCCGTGGTGACCCGGTAATCCTCGCCGTGGAGGTACGGGTTGACGTGGGCGTCGAGCAGCGGCTCGACGGCGTCGGGGTCGGGGTGGTGGTGGTCGACGACCGCGATGGGAATGTCGTAATGTGCGAGGTTCTCGTAGGCGGGGACGTCCTCCTCGGTGGAGCCGTTGTCGAGCATCAAGAGGAAGGGGAGCTTCTGGCCGTGGCGGGCGCGCCCCTCCAGTGCGAAGTTCAGGTCGCGGGTGACGTCCTCCATCTCGTA
>Ga0136589_1001450_pt1 | contig 10790 bp, 10 predicted proteins | sample AntRauMFilla3764_FD_104640 | JGI IMG/M metagenome (GOLD analysis project Ga0136589, IMG submission 104640) | Saline lake microbial communities from Rauer Islands, Antarctica - Metagenome Filla 3 #764 | ecosystem: Environmental > Aquatic > Non-marine Saline and Alkaline > Saline | place...
ATAGTATAACAAAATTTTCTATTCCTATTTGATTTGGGGTATGAAGGGTCGGAGTTAAAATGTCGTTATATATCTTCACAAAATGAAGATATTGTTCATTTGGGGCGGCTCCTGGACCTCGGGTGGAACCAATTGGAAGAGCTGTGTCTCGATTGGTTAAGCGATGCAAGGGCTTGTTTCCGGTGATGGTAGTAAAAATGGTTCCACTGGGCCGGTAGGGTATTGCAAATGATTTGCAATTCAGATGAATTCTGCTACTATTGCGACTCATTCGCATTATGATTTTAGGATTCTTAGGTAAAGGTGGAAGTGGAAAGTCGTCAGTTTCTAGCCAAACAGCATTACATCTTAATGCAGTTAATTTCTCTGTACTTGGAATTGATGCCGACCACAACATGGATTTGTCATACAACCTCTCAGATGGTGACACTCCAGTTTCGCAATACTTTAGTCAAAGTCTGCATGAATTACAGCAGGCTGTAGGGCTGGCAGAAGGAGAAAAATACACCGAAGCATTCTTGTCTGAAACTTCTAAACGGTTTTCACTCACTCCACTATCACCACAAATTGATAGTTGTTCTCAAGTACTAAAAAACGGTATTCGTCTCATGACGGCTGGTCCTCAAACCGACAATGTTTTATACGGCACCCACTGTAGCCATAGTCTCACTACGCCACTAAAGATTCTCCTACCCTTGCTCGAAGTACAAGAAAAAGAAGTGATAATCGTGGACGAAAAAGCAGGAGCAGATGGTGTGTCTACGGGTATTGTAACGGGGATTGACGTGGGAGTGATTGTCTGCGAACCAGCATTACACAGTATCAAGACCGCCAAGCAAATTGCCAAACTAATGGATTTCTACGAGACTCCATACGTATTTGTGGGCAATAAAATCACATCGAGTGAGGACAAAGATTTTATCGTCAGCGAGTTAGGACAAGAGCCAGTTACATTCCTAATGGCCAGTAACAGTATAAAACGTAACCCTTCAGCTTTAGTTGCAGAGTGGACTGATGAAATACAAGTGTTATTTAGCAAAGCCAAAGAATTGAATCAAAATGACCGACTAGAGCGAACGGTTAAGAAGTTCAAGCGTAATCACGAGTTTGCTCATAAGTAGTTGTTAGCACCACAGAGAGTATTATGTACTTTGTGTGGTGCTTGTAATAATGTTGCAAGCCCAAGTTTCGTTCTTTCTTTCAACCAAATCAAAGAGGTGCACTATGTGTGAAGTCTGTGACTTTTACGACAAACTGGATACGGCCAACAAAGCTGACCCAGCCCTGACAACCGACGGCGTTCGGACAATCCACGGCTATTATCATAAGGATGATGCTGCCATCCTGGCTACTCACTACCCGCGTGTTGGTCAGGAGACTATCGAGGAAATCGCTGGCCATATCAACCACCCACGCTTGCTTGAAATCGCTGGGCTGGCTGAGGTCATTGAGCGGTATCTTGAAGGCTCGTTCTCAAAGCTTCGTGACGTGGCAATCAACGTCGTTAGCAATCCGCTTTCGATTTTGTTCTGGTCACCACGCGGTGAAGTGCATCGGGTGAAAACCCGTGAATCTGAACTGTTGCATGGCGCAATGGAGAAGATGGCTTTGCGGCGTGGCAGTCTTGACATCATCAACACTCTGCTCGGACGAAAGCATGGCCTGGCTGTCACCTACGGATGCAGTTGCTGTGCAATTGCTGTCGCAAGCGATGACCTTCCGACCCTGTATGGTTCGGAATACTATCGCCAGCGTGAAGGTCTGGGTCGGTTCTTCGATTCTGACGTTCTGACAGCTTCAGGGACATTGTTCTCTGGCGTATCAGTTGCAGACGTCCCGCAGAAAGTCCTCGACGCTTCAGCTGACTTCGGTCGAGCAGAAGTGGTGAGCTATCTACGGTTTGCAGATGCTTGTGATGCTGTGATTGCAGGTAACGAAGTCACTCCAGATTTCGCTGATGCAATTGTGGAAGCAAAGCAGTTCCTTACTGGTAAAAAAGATGCGGCAATAGCCGCTTAAGAGTGTTCTCTAACGAGGCATCAATATGTGTCCGCTACTTTAGGGTAGCGGATTTTTTATATTAAAATAACACTGAAAAAGTCAGCTCCATCAGTTTAGTCGAATCAAATTATCTTTATTTATATAGTCCGTAGAAAATCTAGGACAGTAGGGCGACTATCGGGAATTGAACCCGAATTTCCGGTACCACAAACCGGCGTAATAACCATTATACAATAGTCGCCATGTGCTGCCGCTGAGGTTTGATACACTCTGAGTATCACAGCGGAAGTGGGTACAGTTATACCTATTTTTGACCAAAAAGTCGAGGGAAAATGTATGGAGAAACGTTATACTACGGAATATATGGATCAGACCGCTTTGTTGGTAACTTTATTTTTCACTCTCATCCTAGGAGCGGGGGTTGGCTTTTATGTGGCGAAACTTATTTTTTAGTATTGGCGCTTTTGTCTTGTTGGCACTGCCTAATATCGGGCACGCGCAAGAACTCCACCAAGATCTGCAAGAGCGGGTGAGTGCTGAGGTGCTGCAAGTAGTAGAAGAGTACGAGCGAGAAGTGACCGGAACAGACACCACCACACAAGTACAAGAGGTAAGAGCGATTTTGACTAGTGGCGAGCGCGACGGTGAAGTGGTGCGCTTTGAGAATGACTTGGTGGAGCTGGAGCCAGGGGATAATATTTTCTTGTATCGACTGGTCTCTATCCAGGGGCAGGAAACCATCACTTTCGCTGATTTTGAACGGCGGCCGGTGTTAGTCATCGTGAGTATTGTTTTTGTTGCACTTTTGTTGTTGTTTGCCGGCTGGCACGGACTGCGGTCTTTGGTCTCGTTGTTGTTGAGCGTAGCTGCGATTATTTTCTTGTTGGTACCCGCTCTGCTTGCTGGGTACAACCCAGTCCTTGCGAGTGTGGGGATTGCGGGGGCGGTGCTGGCTTTGGTGTTGTTTGGCACTCATGGATTTAGTCCGCGAGTCTGGATTGCTTTTGGCGGGACATTTTCAGCGGTAGTGGTCACCGGGATTATTGCCTACTTTGCGTCTGATGCGATGCGTCTGACGGGCTTTGGGTCTGACGCATCGGTGTATCTCAATTTCGCTACTGATGGAGATTTGGATTTGGCTGGATTGCTTTTGGGAGGAATCATCATCGGTATTCTGGGGGTACTGGATGATATTTCAATCACCCAAGCGTCAGTAGTGCAAGAACTCAAAGCTGCCAACGCGAATTTCACCTTCCACGAACTATACTCCCGAGCCAGCCGAGTCGGGAAGTATCACTTGGGTTCGATTGTAAATACTCTTGCGTTGGCGTATGTCGGAGTCTCGCTTCCACTGATACTGTTGTATTCAAAAACCGAGAGTAGTTTAGGCCTTATTCTCAATCAAGAAGTAGTGGCCGGAGAATTGTTGCGAATTGTTGTCGGGAGTATTGGGCTGGTATTGGCGGTCCCAGCAACGACCGCCGTAGCTGCCTGGTATTTTCAAAATACGAAGGTCGAGGAAGACGAGGATTTAGTCCATTGTGGACATCACCATCATTAAGGTGGTATATACTTATGGTCAAAAGTATTACTGAATAATCATTGAGCGTATGAAAGGATTTATAGCAGAGTTTAAAGCGTTTGCGATGAAAGGGAATGTCATCGATTTGGCCGTGGCAGTCATAATTGGTGCGGCATTTGGCAAGATTGTGTCGTCACTGGTGGCTAATATCATAACTCCGATTATCGAACTGATTATGGGTGGAACTGATTTCTCAGACCTTGCGTACGTCGTCGGTGATGCTGAAATAACATATGGAGTGTTCATTCAGTCAATTATTGACTTCACTGTCGTAGCATTTGTAATTTTCTTGGTAGTGAAAGGAATCAATTCCTTCAAAAAGAAAGAAGAAGCTAAACCCGAAGCAGAAAAAGTAGTTCCACCGGCAGAGGAAGTGACCTTGCTGCGCGAAATTCGCGATACGTTGCAAAAATAAATCGGGGAGTCCAAACGGCTCGCAGACCACAGTCTGCGAGCCGTTTTTTGACCTAAAAAGAAAAATTCGTACAACTTTTTGCAGACAACAAAACAAAAAAATATGCTTGTATACTTGGCAAAACAACGAATATGATTCGCAGTTTGGGTAATCGAGACCCCTGTGGATAAGTGTTTGGTGAGATAAGCCTTTTAAAACCAGCTGCATGCCAAATCTATCCCCAGACGCCGCTCTTTTGGTTTGTCAACGCAATCGCGATAAATGCTATATTGAATACAACACACGAGGGTATCCTGTGTGTCGGAGGTAAGACACACGCTCCTATAGTATAGAGCGATAGCACCAGAAGACGCTGGTGGTGTGTTCGTCGCGGCTCAAAGATAATTGCGCAGAAACCTAATTATGCACTCCAGAGTGAGTTGCATCTTCTTCCACCAATTACGTTTCATCACAATTGTCTAGATTTGCAGCAAGGATTATTCACTTGGTAGTTAAGTAAGAAAATAAGCGAGTATATGGAAATTCAACAGATTCGCAAACGAGACGGTTCAGTACAGCCGTTTGATATCGTCAAAATCACCAGTGCTATCGCCAAGGCGTTGGCTGAGACAGGGGAAGGAAATCGAGAGCAGGCAGAAGCTGTCGCGGAGTTGGCACATCAAAAGGTCGTCGCAATGTGTGTCCAAGCCGGGACAGCCGAAGTCGGGAGTGCGTTAGCCAACAAGTGCGTAGACGGGAATCCAACTGTGGAAGAAATTCAGGACTTGGTCGAACAAGCTTTGATGGAAAAAGATTTCTTCACGACCGCCAAGCAGTACATCATCTATCGAAACGAACGCAAGAAGTTGCGCGAGCGAGATATTTTTGCCAAACGACAAAACCTCAAGCCCTACGAATACCCAGAGCTCTATGAATACGTTGATGCCGTCCGACACTCCTACTGGGTGCACACCGAGTTCAACTACACCTCTGATGTGCAGGACTTTCACGTCAACGTAAACGATGTCGAGCGCAGTGCTATCAAAAACTCGATGCTCGCTATCGCGCAGATAGAAGTAGCGGTAAAATCATTTTGGGGCGACATTTACAAAAAGATGCCTAAAGCAGAGATTGGTGCCGTTGGCGCAACATTTGCTGAAAGTGAGATTCGTCACACTGATGCGTACGCCCACTTGCTCGAAATTTTGGGTCTGAACAACGAGTTCACCACAATCAAAGACATCCCGGTTATCCAAGAACGAATGGATTATCTCGAAAAGGTATCCGAGATGGCTAAAACCCAAGAAGACAAAGAATACGCTCATGCTGTGATGTTGTTTTCACTCTTTGTTGAGCACGTGTCGTTGTTCTCTCAATTCTTGGTTATGATGTCTTTCAACAAACATCGAAATCTTTTCAAGGGCATCAGTAACGCCGTAGAAGCGACTTCAAAAGAAGAAAACTTGCACGGAATGTTTGGGATTGACGTGATTAATATCATCAAGGAAGAACATCCAGAGTGGTTTGATGACAAGTGCAACGATATGATTATCGCGGCGTGTCACGAAGCATATCAGTCGGAAGAGAAAGTAATTGACTGGATTTTTGAAGCGGGGGAGCTCGATTTCTTGCCGGCGCAGAATGTGAAAGAATTTGTAAAACATCGGTTCAACAATTCTTTGGCTTCCATTGGTCTGCCCCGAATCTTTGAAGTAAGTGAAGCACTGCTCGAAGAAACTGATTGGTTTGATAACGAGGTGATTGCCACCAAGCACGTGGACTTCTTTCAAAAGCGTTCAATCAACTACAACAAACGCTCATCAAGTGTTACCAGTGACGACCTCTTCTAAGCAAGGTACAATAAGCTCAATTAAGCATTACAAACGCATAAACATACAGAACATCTATGGAACCCTGGTACTGGCTGAACGAAAATAGTCGCGCGTTTCTCGCCCGAGGATATTTGGCCGAAGGTCAAACAGCAGAAGAACGTATCCGCGTGATTGCAGATACTGCAGAAAAGTATCTCAAACGAGATGGTTTTGCAGACAAATTTTACGAGTATATGTCCAAGGGATGGATTTCTTTGGCGTCGCCGGTGTGGGCCAACTTTGGCGGTACAAAAGGTCTGCCGATTAGCTGCTTTGGTTCGTACGTGGACGACAACATGGGCAGCATTCTCTTCACCAATGCAGAAGTGGGGATGATGAGTAAGTACGGGGGTGGTTGTTCAGCCTATTTTGGTTCGGTGCGCGGACGCGGGACAGAAATTGGTAATGGTAACGGCCACTCGTCTGGAGCAGTGCACTTTATGCAGCTGTTTGAAACGTTGGTGGACGTAGTCTCCCAAGGTTCTGTGCGGCGCGGACACCTCTCACCCTATTTGCCAGCAGAACACCCAGACATTATGGAGTTTTTGGACATCGGAACCGAAGGGAATCCAATTCAAAAGCTAACGCACGGAGTTACTGTGGGTGACGAGTGGATGCAGGCTATGATTGATGGTGACGAGGAGAAGCGAAAGATTTGGGCGCGGATTATTCAACGACGTGGTGAGATGGGATACCCATATATCATGTTCAACGACAACGCAAACAATGGTGCGCCGAAAGTCTACAAAGATAAAAAACTGACCATTTACGCCAGTAACATGTGCAGTGAAATCATGTTGCCGAGCAAAGAAGATTGGTCATTTGTGTGCTGTTTGTCTTCTATCAACATGTACCATTATGATGAATGGAAAGACACTGATTTAGTCGAAACTATGGTGGCGTTTCTCGATGCAGTAATGGAAGAATTTATTGTGAAGTTGGAGGCGCTGCGCGACCACAAAGAAGCGGAAAAGCGACAAGCCTTTCTCTTTATGGAACGCGCCTACAATTTTGCCAAAGCCAACCGAGCTCTTGGTCTTGGTGTTCTGGGATACCACACTCTCCTGCAAGCAAAGCAGTTGCCGTTTGATAGCGATGAAGCTGCCGCTCTCAATAAAGAAATGTTTAAAAATATGCATGATAAGGCGGAAGCCGCGACCAAGCAACTGGCCACCGAACTAGGCGAACCAGAAGTGCTCAAAGGCTATGGACGTCGAAACACCACGACAATGTCGATTGCGCCGACTACCTCCTCAGCCTTTATTCTCGGACAAGTATCACAGGGGATTGAGCCAATCTGGTCCAACTGTTACGTCAAAGACGTGGCAAAAATGAAAGTGACCATCAAGAACCCAGCGCTCTTGGAACTTCTGAAAAAGAAAGAGAAAGACAACAAGGTTACTTGGGATAGTATCCGCGACAATGATGGCTCAGTCCAGCACCTAGATTGCTTGAGTGATGAAGAGAAAGATGTGTTTCGGACGTTCTCCGAAGTCGACCAGAGTAAAGTGATAGAACACGCAGCTGATAGACAAGAGTACATTGACCAAGGTCAGTCACTCAACGTCATGGTTGATCCAAACACACCGGTCAAAGACATCAACCAGCTCTACATCCAGGCGTGGAAGCAGGGAGTAAAAGCACTCTACTATCAGCACTCTATGAACGCCGCTCAGCAATTGGTCCGAAAGCGATTGGCGGAGACAGAAGCAAAAAAAATGAACAAAGGCCCAAAGGGCCTATTGTGAATTTTGTTCTGAATTTGCCCCTGACCTAGGGCAAATTCCTAGAACAGGCAGGTACAATAATCACGTAATTACTGAGTTCGCTGTGTTGGACGAAACTCTACACGAACACACCATCACCAATTCTCTACAGCACGAAAACAAAAAACCGCTGATTTCATCAGCGGTTTTTTGTACTTGCTACTTCTTACTCTCAGTCACGAAATCTTGCAGTTCGGAATCGTCTTCTGGCAGTGCTTGAATCATCACCCAGGGTTTGTTGTTCTTGCTGATAATCATCGGTATTTTGGTGTAGTGCACGTGGTCGATGACTTCTTGGAAATGCTTACGGACTTCACTGGTAGTTTGAACTTTCATAGGTGTTTTGATGCAATTGGGTAGGGTATAGCTGTCTGCTAATTGCTATTTATAATAATACAAAAAGTATATTTATGCAATTTTAACGAAAAGTACACTTTGTACAGGATAGGGTGTGCACATAATGGTATTATGGTGAAAATTGCAGAGCAGTAATTACTTTTATTTTGGAACCAAACACCACCCAGTCACCTTCAAGAATTATTATTTATGGAATTATCACGTTCTTGGTGTTCTTGATGGCTTTGTATGCCTACGATAGCGCTCAGCCGGATGAGTTTTCTGGGGAAGCAGATGAGTCACCAACAGAAGAAACGGCTGCCAATCAAATAGGGATAACGGTTCCTAAGGGTGCAGCGGAAGGGGAGGTTGATGCGCGCTTGTCAGCAGCCCAGACTGAAGCGCAGGTGAAGCTGGCAGAGATACAAGCTCGAGTAGAGGCTGGGGAAGTGTATGAAGATGTGGCGGCAGACATCGATGCTGTCCAGGCTGATCTGGAGCTGGCCTACGCAACCGCCACGATGAAAGCTCGAGCGGGTTGGGAAAAAACTCAAATAGATTTTGCTGATTTAGAACAAGGGCTGAGGAATAGAGTGGGAGACATATTTAAATATTTTGCGGAAGTCTCATCGTCTCTCGAAGCCGATGTGCGGGCAGGTGCAGAAAGTGAGACTGCAGCGAGTGCAGATGAGGGGTAACTTTGTACGACAGTCTTAAAAAACTGCACGTATCACGCCAATTTTCTAACTGTTGAAATCTTTTGGGTTACGCAGATACGAGTAAGGTATAGTAAGGGTAACGTAAAAAACATTTTTACGAACACGTTTTATATGAGGGTTACCTCATGGACGGCGCCCACCAGGGACTACGTATCGCGACTACGCAGTCCCCGCTGGGCGCCGTTTGTATTTCTATTGTGTACTCACTCTGCTATGATTGACTATACGTTATGAAGATTTCTTATATTTTGATTGGGCTGTTTGCTCTGACGGTGCCACTGACTATCTGGTATACCAACACAGCAGCCCAGTGCCCGGTACCTTTGTCCTATCGACTGGGGACGATTGATGAGTCCTTTTCTCTGTCGGAAGCTGAAGCGAAGGCAGACATAGAAGCGGCTGCTCAAGTGTGGGAAGAATCCGTTGGTCGTGATTTATTTGTCTACGACGAGTCGTCAGCTTTTACGGTGAACTTTGTGTTTGATGAACGCCAAGAATCGCTCAATCAGGAGCAGTTAGACCGCCAAGCACTAGACCAAACGCGTGATCAGAATGATGCTGTGTTGGAGCAAGTCGAGTCGCTCCAGGCTCAGTACAGTGATTTGGCTCAAGCCCAGCAAACAAGTTTGGCCCAATACGAGCAGGATCTGGCTGTGTACAATGCCGATGTAAATACTTACAACGATCGTGGAGGAGCACCTCCTGATAAATTCTCAGCGTTGGAAACTGAGCGTATGCGGTTGAGTCAGGTCGCCGACGACTTGAGTGCTAGCGCAAAACAACTCAATACCTTGGCGAGCGAAATCAACGAACTCAGCGAGCGAGGCAATCAGCTTGTCAACGACTATAACCAAGAAGTAAATGTATACAACGAAGAATTTGGGTTTGCCAAAGAATTCACTCAAGGAGATTATCAAGGAGATAACATCAACATTTATACATTTACTGATAAAAATGAACTGATTAATGTCTTAACCCATGAATTTGGTCATGCGCTTGGTATTGGACACGTTGAGGCAAGTGGTTCGGTGATGTATTATCTAATGGACGGAACTGATTCAGTAACTGAACTCTCCACACAGGACACACTCGCTTTTTTAGAAGCATGTGGAGCCACGCAGACACTTGGTCAAAAAGTCCGACACAAGATTCGCTCGTTTTTAACAAAATTTAAATAAACCATAATTATGGAGAAAAGTTTTTTTCAGACTGCACACATTCGAGTACTCAGCGCTCTGACGCTCTTGATGGTCGTGATTGCTCTGGGCTCTTACGCCACGCTCAATTTTGAGAAGGTTGATTTTATTAATCCTACGCCCGCAACAATCTCAGTTTCCGGAGAAGGTGAGGTGTTGGCGGTACCTGACGTCGGACAGTTTTCCTTTTCGGTAAATGCGAAAGCCGATGATGCAGCCGCCGCACAAGAAGAATCCGGAACAAAAATAAATACTATTCTAGCGTACCTAACAGAACAGGGTATCGAAGACAAGGATATCAAGACACAAAACTACAATCTATATCCCCAGTATCGCTATGAAGAACGGATTTGTCCCGCTGTTAACTCGTACTGCCCTCCGGGTGAACGAGTGGCTGATGGATTTGAGGTTTCGCAAACTGTCTCGGTAAAGATTCGTCAGACTGACACCTCAGGAGCAGTAATCGCAGGAGTAGGTGAGCGAGGAGCGACAAACATCAGTGGACTGAACTTCATGGTTGATGACACGGATGCTCTCAAGGCTGACGCCCGGGCAAAAGCAATTACAGATGCCCAAGCAAAGGCCCAAGTACTCGCCCAACAATTGGGAGTAGAAATTGTCAGAATGTCATCATACTCTGAAGGTGGGGGAAGTTACCTGCCGTACTATAACGAGCGAGCAATGTCCTTAAGTAGCATGGATGCTGCTGAAGAATCATTCGGTGGAGCAGACATGCCAGTGGGAGAAGACAGTACAACAGTAAACGTAAATATGACCTACGAAGTTAAATGAACAAAGGCCTAAAAGGCCTATTGTGAATTTATGCCTGAATTGGCGGCTTTAGCCCGCCGCCAATTCCTAGGCGGGGAAGTCAAACGCCAACAGAAATCTGTAGATGAACGGAACAAAATCATAAGAAAAAGGC
>Ga0136589_1001453_pt1 | contig 10770 bp, 10 predicted proteins | sample AntRauMFilla3764_FD_104640 | JGI IMG/M metagenome (GOLD analysis project Ga0136589, IMG submission 104640) | Saline lake microbial communities from Rauer Islands, Antarctica - Metagenome Filla 3 #764 | ecosystem: Environmental > Aquatic > Non-marine Saline and Alkaline > Saline | place...
AACAGCGTCGCCAGCGGGTCGGCGTCGCCGTCGATGGCGCGATTGACTGCCTCGCCGTACCAGGACTCGGTGGGTTCGCGGGTGAACGTCGCATCGGGGTGGGAATCGTGCAGCGCCTCCCAGACGGTGGTTTTGCCGCTCCCGTCGAGCCCTTCGAGCGTAATCAGCATGGCCCGACCGTGGCAGCGCCGCCATTAATCCCCGTCGGTCCGGTGGTCCGGCCGTTCCGGCGCAGCCGGAATTTAAGACACCGTGCGCTCATGATACGGGTATGCAGATACTCGTCGCAGGCGGTGACGGATTCATCGGGAGCCGGCTCTGTGCAGCGCTCGCTGACCGCGGCCACGACGTGACGGCGATGTCCCGGAGCCCACCCGAGGATTCGCTCCCGGACGGCGTCGAGCACGCGACCGGGGACGTGACGGCCTACGACTCGATTGCGCCCGTCATCGAGGGCCACGACGCGGTCGTGAATCTGGTCGCCCTCTCGCCGCTGTTCCGCCCCAAAGGCGGCGAGGAGAAACATTTTGAGATCCATCTCGAAGGGACCAGAAATCTCGTGAACGCAGCCGAAGAAGCCGGCGTCGATCGATTCCTCCAACAGAGCGCGCTCGGTGCGGACCCCAAGGGCCCGACCCACTACATTCGTGCGAAAGGGCAGGCTGAGGAACTCGTTCGCAACTCCAGCCTCGACTGGACGATCACGCGGCCCTCTGTCGTCTTCGGTGAGGACGGCGAGTTCGTGAAGTTCACCAAACTGCTCGCACCGCCGTACGTCACGCCGTTGCCGGGCGGGGGCAAAACCCGGTTCCAGCCCATCTTCGTCGGTGACCTCGTGCCGATGCTCGCCGACGCCGTCGAGGCGGCGGAACATATCGGTGAGAGCTACGACATCGGCGGCCCGGAGAAACTCACAATGGCGGAGGTGGCGAAGTTGGGCCACGGCGCCGATGGCCGTAGCGTGAACGTGCTGCCGGTCCCGATGTCGCTCTCGAAGATCGGGCTCTCGGCGCTCGATTACCTCCCCGGCTTCCCCTTCGGCAGTGACCAGTACCGCTCCCTGGAGATGGACAACACCGTCGACCACAATGACGTGAGTGCCTTCGGCGTCTCCGAGTCGAAGCTGACAACGCTCAAGGAGTTCCTCGGCCTACACTGACCACGAGGCGCCCGTTGTCGGGGTAGCCTTATTTGCTTACGGTCGAACGACGTACATAATGCCTTGGTCTCCGGCGCTCCCCTCCGCCCTCGCGTTCGGCATTGCGGCGGTATTCGGTGTGCTGGCCGTGGTCGGCTGGCGACACCGTGGCAAGCGCTGTGCCGGCGCGTTTGTCGGACTGACGATGGCTTTCGGACTCTGGTCGCTCTGTTACGGCATCCAACTCGGCTACACCACCGCTGCCGAACAGCTCGAGTGGTGGCGGGCCGGCCTCGTTTTCGGGAGCTTTGTCGCCCCGGCGTGGGTGCTGTTCGGCCTCCGCTACGCAGGAAAGGACGAGTGGATCACGGTCGATGCCGTGGTGACGCTGTTCGCTGAACCGGTTGCCTTCGTCGCCCTGATTTACGCCAACGGTTCCCATCGACTTGTCTGGTCGGCGATAGGGTTCCAGTCGGGTGGGCCGATTGCGGCCATCTCGGCGGACCTGGCTGCGGGCTACTACCTCCACGTCACCTACCACTACGGGCTCGTCGGTTTCGGCTCGCTGCTGGTGGTCGGCGCCGCCTCCCACTCACTCGGACTCTACCGCCGCCAGGCAATTTCGCTCGTCACCGCCACCGCGCCACCGGCGTTCGCCAGCCTCTCCTACACCGTGGGCAGGAGTCCGGTCTCCGGCGTCGACCTCACGCCGTTCGCAAGCATCTTCACGCTGTTCGGGGTGTCGGTGGCACTGTTCCGGTTCGACCTGCTCCACCGGACACCCATCGCTCGCGAGCAGGCCCTCGCGGAGGCCGGCGACGGTCTCCTCGTGCTTGACGCCGACGAGGTGGTGGTCGACGCCGACGACCGTGCCCGCCACGTCATCGACTGTTTGTCTTTGCTTGGCCGGCCGTTCGCGGAGCTGTTTCCGGAGGCAACGCTTGAGACGTTCTCGGGGACAGTCATCGAGAGCCGGACGCCGAGCGGCCGGCGCTACTACGAGGTCCGGATCGTGAAGCTGGACGACGACGGCGGGCAGTTCACCGGCTACTCGGTGACCTTCAGGGACGTGACCGACCGCCGCGCCTACGAGCAGCGACTGGAGGTTGCCAACCGCGTGCTCAGACACAACCTCCGTAACGACATGAACCTCGTCGAGGGCGTCGCCTCCCGTATCGAATCCGGCGAATCAACGGACCCCGAAGCCGACGCCCGACTCATTCGCAAGCGCGCCGAGCGGGTCGTCGAACTCGGTGAGAAAGCCAGAGTGATGACTCGGATCGGCCCGGCTTCGGGGGTACCGGGCCGGACGCTTGACCTCGTCGGGTCGGTAGAGCGGGTCGTTTCAGCGTTCGCCGAGCGGGAGCCCAGGGCTCACTACGTGCGGGCACTCCCCGACTCGTTGCCAGCGGTCGTCACCGACGAGTCGGCGTTGCGGACCGCGCTCCGGGAACTCGTTGAGAACGCTATCGAACACAACAATACCACCGACTCGCCGCTCGTTCGGATTGAGGGGGTCCGAGACGGGGAGCTGGTCAGGCTTCGCGTCGTCGACGACGGGCCGGGAATCCCCCTCTCGGAGAGCGAGGTGCTGCAGTCTGGCACCGAAACCCCGCTTCACCACGGCGGTGGGATGGGGCTCTGGCTGGCCTACTGGAGCACGCAGGCCGCCGGCGGTGAACTCACCATCGAGCACTGTACTGAGGACGGGTCGGTCGTCGAACTGACGTTCCCGGCGCCGGATGCGTAAGCCCCTCTGACCACACAGCCTTTGCCTGTCGCCTGCAACCACCCCGTATGCACATCACGTTACTGGGTACGGGCAGTGCAATGCCCGTCCCCGACCGGGTCCAGACCGGACTGTTGCTCGAACGCGACGACCGAGCGCTGCTGGTCGACTGCGGCGCGGGCGTGCTCCATCGCCTCGCCAACACTGACGTTGGTTACGAGGGGGTCTCCTCGGTGCTGCTCACCCACCACCACCTCGACCACGTCAACGACCTGCTGGCGTTTCTGAAAGCGCGCTGGCTGGCCGGTGAGGACCACCTCGAGGTGGTGGGCCCCAGCGGCACCAAAGCACTGCTTGACGACCTCATCGCGAGCTTCGACTATCTCGAGGGCCGGGTGGACCTCTCTGTTCGCGAAGTGAGTCCGGGCGAGGAGTTCACCGTCGCGGGCTTCGACGTGCAGAGCCACGAGACGGTCCACTCCGTCGAGTGTCTGGCCTACCGCTTCGACGGCGTCGAGGACGAGGGAACGTTCACCTTCGGCGCGGACGGAGAGGCCAGCCCCGCCATCGCGCGGTTCGCAGCGGGCTCAGACCTGCTGCTGCACGACTGCTCGTTCCCCGACGAGGTCGACGTCGATAACCACCCGACACCGACCCAGCTGGGTGAGGCGCTCGCCGGCGCCGACATCGACCGGCTCTATCTCACCCATCTCTACCCCCACACGAACGGGAAGCACGAGGAAATGTTGGACAGCATCACCGCGGCCGGGTTTGAGGGAGAGGTCGGCGTCGCGGCGGATGGATTAGCATTCGAACTATGAGGGAGGGAAACGCGAGCGAACAGCGTGAGCGAGGGGCACACTCCCTCAGAAATGCGAGCGGGGAGCGCAGCGACCCGCGAGCGTGCGGGGGAAACGCGAGCGAACAGCGTGAGCGAGGGGCATCATGACTGACGAAACCCTCCCTAACGGCGAGTCCCCGCACGAGCACCTGCGCGAGGACCGCTATCTCGGGCCGTTGGTCGCTGAGTTCGGCGAACTCTGCCTCGACCCCGAGGACGATGCTTTCCGCCGGCTGGTCGCCTCCATCATCAGCCAGCAGGTGTCGACGGCGTCGGCGGCAGCGACTCGTGAGCGGCTGTTCGAGGCGGTCGAGCCGACGCCGGAGGGCATCCGGGCTGCCGACGAGGCGACGCTGAAGGAGGCCGGCCTCTCCCGGCAGAAGACCCGCTACGTCAACGCGGTTGCCGATCGCTTCCACGAGGAGGGCTGGACCCGAGAGTCGTTCGAGCCGATGAGCAACGACGAGGTCCGCGCGGCGCTCACCGACATCACCGGCGTCGGCGAGTGGACCGCAGACATGTTCCTGTTGTTCGCTCTGGGCCGGCCTGACGTGTTCCCGGTCGGCGATTTAGGGGTCAGGAAGGGGCTGCAGACCCTGCTTTCGCCCTACGACGACCACGATGCCGAGAACATGACCCGGGCGGAGATGCGGGTGTTCGCCGAGCGGTGGAAGCCAGCGCGGAGCTACGCGGCGCTCTACCTCTGGCGGGTGAATGAGGATCTCGCCGAGCGCGTCGCCGAACTCGTCGAGGAGTAGCGCTCAGGCCGCGGGGTTGCCCATCCCCTCTTTCACACCGAAATGGAGCAGCGCGAGGTTGATGGGGTAGGCCGCGAGGAACCCAATGGAGAGTGATACCGCCAGCGACGCCCAGAACACCGGATCACCTATCGTCGCCTCGCCGGCGAGGTAGATGCCGGCGGCGATGGTGACACCCATCGCCTCGCCGAGGCCACACCCGGAGTAGCAGTGGGCCGTCGAGCGCATCCCCCGGCGGACGAAGGTGTCCTCGGGAATCTGGGAGCGCCGCTGTACCAGTAGACCGCGAGACCGAGCAGCCCGGAGTAGAACACGGTGAGCGTCCAGACCAGCCGCATTGTCGGGGGAATTCCTTCGTTGTTGGTCCGGATATCGTACTGCAACACCCCTACCGAGAGCAGCGAGACGACCAGCCAGCCGACGACCAGTTCGATGTGACGATGGCGTGGAACGCCTCCTTGATGGCCATGACGGGATGGTGGTGGGGCCTCGCTCGGCTTGTGTCTGGTGGCCGTGCCACCCTCTGACGTGGCCGTTCCAGTGACCTACTCCTCGAGTACCGGGCCGTCGGTCGATACCTCGGTGTCGTCGGCGCGGCGGCGCACGTCGACGCGGTAGTCCTTCAGGATGTCCCGCCCCAGGAGCAGCGGGTACTGCATGTGCGAGCGGTCCTCGACGCTCGCGGTGACGGTGTGCTGGGTGCCGCCGACACCGATGACGAGGTCCACGACCGGGCGTGATTTACCAGACCGGGAGGAGCCGCTCTTGACCCGGGTCATGCTTTTGATGGGGCCTGCGCCGATTTCGGCGGCCAGTGCCGTGTCGATGCTGGAGCGGGTCGCGCCGGTGTCGGATTTGGCGAACACCTGCTCGGCGCCGCTGGTGCCGGTGACGACGACCTCCTCGATGTAGCCGACGGTGGGCGTCTCGCCGGGGTTCCGGCTGGTGGGCTTGGGGGCACAGCTGGGCCGCGAGTCGTCCAAACGGTCGGCGAGCTGGACGACGGTGTCCTCGTCGACGCTGCCGCCGGCCGCCTCGATGGCGAGCTGGGCGATGTACGGTGCTGGCGAGACGCCGGTCGCCTTGAACAGCCCTTTGAAGCCGGCGGTGGGGTTCACTTCGAGTACGAACCAGCCGTCGTCGCCCTCAATGAGGTCGACGCCGACGTAATCGAGGTCCATCACGTCCGCCGCATAGAGCGCGGTCTCTTGTGCTTCCTCGGGTATCTCGCCCGTGGCGTCGGCCACGTTGCCACCGAGCGCGACGTTCGTTCGCCAGTCGCCCTCGGGTGCATAGCGGTACATCGCGCCGATGACCTTGTCGCCGACGATGTAGACCCGCAGGTCGCGCTGTTTCTCCTCGTCCTCCTCGACCAGCTTCTGGAGGAACGCCTGCCGTTTGCCGACTTTGGGGTTGACGGTCTTGGTGAGGTCGACCTTCCAGGTGCCCCCGCCGTGGGTGCCGATGGCGGTCTTGTAGACCCCTACCTTGCCGAAGCGCTCGCGGCCCTGATTTAGCCGGTCGTTATCCAGCGCCAGCAGTGCGTCCGGCACGGCGATGTTCCACTCCGCGAGCGTCACTGCCGTCGCGAACTTGTGGATGGCCGAGAGCACCGCACCCGGCTTGTTCAGCATCGGCCGGATCTGGTTGAACGTCGCTGCCAGCCCGAGCCCCTCGGCGGGCTCCTCGGTGTTGGTCAGCAACATTCGGTTGGCGATGATGTCCACGTCCGGCTCCAGGGAAACCTCGCCGTCCTCGATGGAGATGGCAGTGTTCTCGCGACGGAACCACTCTGGTTTGTGGCCCAGCGCCTCCACCGCGTTGCAGATGGCTTTCGTTTCCTTGCTGTTGTGCAGCGACAGTACGCCCACTGTCACAGGCTCATTGCTCATTGGGTGGAAGTGGTTACGGCTGGGCCATAAGCATACGGTCTGTGGGCCATCCCAGATAGCGAAGCCGGTTATCGCCGGACAGCGAGCCAACGGTCAACGGCGACGACAGCACCACCCAGCAGCCCTGTGGCGATTCCGAGCCCGAAAATGTAGAGTCGTTGGCCGGTCGCGGGCTCGGTCGTCCGGGTACAGGTCGGTGTGGCCGTCGCGGTGGCGTTCCCCGCTGCGCTCGCGCTGCTCTCGCAGGTCACGCTGGTCATCATCGGCTGGGTGACGATACCTCGGGCGACGAGGCCGACGCCGATGAGGAGCAGACCACCAGCGACCACGTACCGAATGCGTGTCGCGCTCCCTGGCTTCTCCCGGTCCGGTCCGACCCGTCGCTCCAGCACGCCGCCGACCAGCGCCGCGGCGACAGCGAACAGGTAGAAGCTGAGCGCCTGCCCGGCCTCCCAGAGGAGCTCCCGCCGATTGGGACGGACCCCTCCACGGCGTAGACGACGCTCTCCAGGAACCCGCCGTCGTACACAACGACCGAAACGAGATACGCGGGCAGGACTAGCGGGTAGAGTACCGGCGCCAGCGCGGGGACGAGCGACGGGAGGAACCCCCCCACTGCGAGCGCAGCGAAGACGACGAGCGTGCTCCGGCCGGTGAACGCCGCGACGAGACGGTGCGGTCTCTCACTCATACTTGGAACGAAGGACTGTGGGAACTTCACGACCGCTACTGTCGCAGGTGACAGGGGATGTCGAGATGGACAACCGCGTCCCAGCTACACTGTCTCGCTCCCGTCGAGATCACCCGGTGAGCGGACTCGCTGGGCACCGTCCCGGAGCGCGTCGAACTGCGTTTCGCCCCACGCGACAAGCTCGGGGTCGTCGCTGTGGAGGCAGGCTCGGAGGTTCCCCTCGCCGTCATACGCGCCGAGGAGCATCTGTTCGCCGTCGACGGCCAGCCCAAGCGGGACCGGCGCCGCACGAGTGTAGAGGTCGAGGACGCCGAGACGGACGACCGCGGCAAACTCGAACGGGTTGCGTTCCCGAGCCTCGCGGGCCGTCGCTGTTGAAAGGAGCAGGTCCGTATGCACGCCGCGGCGCGCGAGTTCTGCATGGGCCTCGTGGAACGCCCGGGAGAGCACCGGCGAACAGAGCAGGACTCGCCCGCCCGTGAATCCCCGAAGCGCTTCGACGTATGCCTGAATCGGTGCGTGCGGGTCCGTCGCGGAGGCTGCAACCACCTCGGCGTCAGTCAGCAGTTCAGGCGCCGGCGCGTGGCCCGGGTCGAGGTGGCTGAGGAGCGGGGCCGCCCGGTCCACCGCAGCGAGTCGCTCGCGGTAGTCAGCGTGGACACGCCCAGCGGCGTCACCGGCGGCGGTCAGGCGGTAGCCGCCGTCGCCACGCTGGACCCACCCCCGTTCCTCGCAGGCGGCGAGGTGGCGCTGGACGCTGCGGCGGGCGCAGTCGAGCGCGTCGGCGAGGCTCGCGGGACCCGCGGGCCCGTCGCGCAGGTGCTCGAGGAGGGCGACCCGGTCCGGCGAGTCGGCGAGGAAGCGGGCGGCGTCGTTCATCGGCGACCGATTGCCCCGAGGTGACAAAAGTCCGGGTGGTTCGCCTCAGGTCGCGCTCAGTCCGCCGGCTGGGGATACTGGTGTGTGAACCACCCTGCCCTACCGCGCTCGGGGCTACTCGCCCCTCGCTTGTTGAGGACAGGGCTTCCTATTTCTGTGTCGGAACTTGCACCCGGCGTGGGCACAGCGGTTCCAGACTCCACAGGCGACTTCCCTTCACGGGTGGTTCGGAGTGTCCCACTCCTACCAGTTGGACACTTGACCACAACCGACGGTGCGCGCTTCTTGTCGTCGTTCGAAAGACGCATCGCGTCTTTCGTGATGACGAAACGGCGAAGCCGTTTCGAACCACGCTTGAACACCGTCGGAAGCGTGGTAAGCATCGTACTACCTCCCTTCGACCCCGAGGGTAGTAAGCGTGTTGGGAACCGTGTATGCGACTTGTGCAGATGTTGACGAGACGCGGAGCGTCTCGTTCGCGCACAAGAGCAAAGCTCTTGTGAACGCTGTACCCCCTCCCTGCTCGCGCCTATGGCGCTCGCTGAGGAAGGGGGCTTAGCGCCCTTAATCACAGCTAAATCAGAGGAACCTCACGGCGGATACCCGCGTCTTTAGCCGCGGGAGGAAGCCAACGTGGGGACGATGGTCCAGCCGTCGATGGCAGGGTCGGACCCTCGCCGTGAGTAGATAGCAGCGCGGTTTCTTTATTCAGAATCATTCCTGAAACTGAATTGGGGATCGGTCACTACATGTGCGAACCGTTCACAGATGAGGTTGCGATTTTCTTGAGAAGAATCGTAATAATTATATGATAATTACGATTCTATGACTTATGAACTCCCCGCTCCAGTTTAGCCTCCCCGCTGGCCCCGAATTCACGATATTCGTCCTGTTTTTATCGTTCATGCTGTTTTTCGTGATATTGGCCTTTGTACTGGCCTATTGGATATATACTGATGCCACTAATCGTGGAGATGAGCATGCTGCTCTCTGGGCGCTGGCTGCCGGCGGACTGACGTTGATATCATCTTTTGGTGGGTTACTTGCAGTCGCAGTCTACGTCTGGCAACGTGAGCAACACGAGTGAAAGACGGTGACCGCGTTGTTTGCCACATAGAGTGTACTTAGCGATTGGTCCTGCCTATGTTGAAAAACCACTCTTCGAACAAAACTATCAGCCCTTAGGAGGCGGAGACCTCCCGTTCGACATGGCCACCAGCGCTAATCGACAGTACGTGCTCTTTGCGGAGAACGATAGCCGAACTGCTCTGTCGGAGCGAACCCGGGGACGGGCGAGTGCTGGAAACTGGATGGAAAACCCACCAGCTACCCGCTCGGTGTCTCCGAAAAATTAGCTGCCGGTAAACGATTGCGGACGAGATATCTGCTGTTCGCGCTGGAGGAATGTGTCAGCGGAACGTTCGAATTCACAGCAGACGTGGATTTGAACGGCAGTACCGAGCAGTTGGCCCTCACGATACGAATCGGTTGAGCACACGTCACAGGTCGAACTCAGCCCACCGTCGACCACCAGCCCCTCGCCGCTGCTGTAATCGCGGCGTCGCCGGCGAGAAACACCGCTACGTCGGCCACGTCGCTGGGTTTCACAAACCGCTCCAGCGGGATGCGGTCCCGGTAGCGCTCGGCACACTCGACGCCCACGGTCAGCACGTCCTCGCGGATCATCGCCGTGTCGATGACGCCCGGCAGTACCGAATTCACCCGGACCTCCGGCTCGAGCGCGTTGGCCATCGAGTCGCGTGGTTCGCGTTCCTGCTCGGCTTCGCTCACGAGGAGGCGTTCGAGATTACCGCGCTCTGTGCCGGCTCCCAGCACTGTCTCGAACTGATGAGCGCCTCCGCATTCACCGTCATCTTCGGCCTCGTCTCGTTCACGATGTTGCTGATGGCGGGCTACCACAACGACGAGGAGCGCGCCGAGCGCTACACCCCCTACCTGCCCGCATTCTCGGGGGCGGTGCTGATCGTGATCGGGGTCGGGTTCATCACCGGACTGTTCTGCCGTCCCGGTTCCCGGTAGCCCTATGCCGGCTGAAACCCTCAATACCTCCGTGCACAGCGAGGCGTTTACCTACGACGGCGGTCGGGTCGACCCGGGCGAGCGTCAGCAACTGCGGTACACGGTGAGCCAGACCTATCTCGGTGACCCGGTCCGCATCCCGGTCACGGTTATCAACGGCGTAGACCCCGGCCCGACCGTGTTTCTTTCGGCGGCCTCCCACGGCAACGAACTCAACGGCATCGAGGTGGTGCGTCGCGTCGCCAATGAGTGGGACCTCTCGGACCTCGCGGGGACGCTCGTCTGCCTCCCCATCCTGAACGTCCCGGCGTTCATCGCCCAGCAGCGCTACTTCCCGGGCTCCGGGCGGGACCTGAACCGCTCGTTCCCCGGCGACCCAGAATCGACGGCAGTCAAGCGGATGGCCGACCGCATCTTCCGGAACTTCCTGGCGCCCTGTGCGTTCGGGCTGGATTTCCACACCTCGACCCGCGGCCGAACCAACATGCTTCACGCCCGTGCGGACATGGACGACGACGCGGTTGCCCGCCTCGCCAAGGCGTTCGCGAGCAACCTCATAATCTCGACACCGGGCTCCTCTGGCATGCTCCGGTGTGAGGCCAGCGACGAGGGAACGCCCACGGTCACCATCGAGATGGGGGAGGCTCACCGCTTCGAGGGCGAGTACATCGACCGTGCGCTCGCCGGCGTCGAGAGCGTGCTCGCGGAGTACGAGATGTTACCCCAGACCGACGTGGCGTGGCCCGGCTGGCGCACCGTGGTCACCGGCGACCACGAACGGACGTGGCTCCGGGCCGACGCC
>Ga0136589_1001456_pt1 | contig 10756 bp, 10 predicted proteins | sample AntRauMFilla3764_FD_104640 | JGI IMG/M metagenome (GOLD analysis project Ga0136589, IMG submission 104640) | Saline lake microbial communities from Rauer Islands, Antarctica - Metagenome Filla 3 #764 | ecosystem: Environmental > Aquatic > Non-marine Saline and Alkaline > Saline | place...
TAAAACCTAAGTTGAGCGGTTTGAACAACCTGTCCCGACTTATTTTCCGGGAAAGTGAAAAAGCGCTTTACTTAGGTTTAATCCCGATTTAGAAATTGTTGTATTTCACCGAATGGGTAGCCTGTCCCGCAGAATTGCGGGAAGGTGAAATACTTACAATTTCTTTATCGTGAGCGAGAATCGCTCAATTTGGGTAAAAGTATTGTTAATAATAGATTATCAAATAGTTAAAGCTATCAGACTTAACATTACGTTGTGTTCGTTTCATTATTTGGTAGTAGTTCAGGATGAAAGTTGGCAGTTAGCAATTTGCCAACTGCCAACTGAACTTAACCCCCTATATATTTGCATTATGTGAATACATTTTATCTGACATTAAAATCTAAAACACGTATTGCAAATCATTTAGCTTTTAACCTTCAATAATTAGAACAGAGCCACTTTAGTAAATAAATTTTTGCCCCTTCTTGTTGAAAATGGCTTTCTGTGGATATCGTTAATTTCGGTTTCTGGCAGTGAACAAAACAAGCTTCATTTGCTTAATGATATTATCACGAACGTTTTTTAGTATTTTCGCCTGAAATTAACAACGCTTTTTTTAAATTTGCTGCAAATCTAAGTTTAGAAATATGGAGAAGAAAAGCACGGGAAAAATAGCTCAAATTATCGGCGCCGTTGTCGATGTTGCTTTTGAATCGGATAATGCACTCCCAAATATTTATGATGCGCTTAAAGTAAAACACCCTGATGGGCACATCATTGTATTGGAATGCCAGCAGGATATTGGTGAAAGCACTGTACGTACTATCGCTATGGATGGCACGGACGGCCTCTATCGTGGCATGGAAGTGGAAAATACCCGGAAGCCTATCACAATGCCTGTTGGTGACGAGATTAACGGACGCCTCTTTAACATTACCGGCGATGTTATCGATGGTCTCTGGGATATCGATCCTAAAGAGCGCAGGCCTATCCACAGCGAACCGCCTAAATTCGACCAGCTCTCCACCAATGAAGAGGTGCTTTTTACCGGCATCAAAGTTATCGACCTGATAGAACCCTACTCCAAAGGAGGTAAGATTGGCTTGTTCGGTGGTGCCGGTGTGGGAAAAACCGTGCTTATCCAGGAACTGATCAATAATATAGCCCTAAAATATGAAGGGCAGTCGGTTTTTGCAGGAGTGGGAGAACGTACGCGTGAAGGTAATGACCTGTTGCGCGAGATGATAGAAGCAGGCATTATCAGGTATGGCGATAAGTTTGTGGAGTCGATGGAAAAGGGAGGCTGGGACCTCTCGAGTGTCGATGCCAAAAGCTTGCAGGAATCCAAGCTGGCGATGACTTTCGGCCAGATGAATGAGCCCCCGGGAGCACGTGCCCGTGTGGCCTTGTCGGGACTTACTTTGGCAGAATATTACCGTGATGGTGATGAGGAGTCCGGTGGCCGCGATATCCTGTTCTTTATCGATAATATTTTCCGCTTCACCCAGGCTGGCTCCGAGGTTTCAGCACTCCTTGGAAGGATGCCTTCAGCGGTGGGATACCAGCCTACCCTGGCCACAGAAATGGGCCTGATGCAAGAGCGGATTACCTCTACAAAGCGCGGATCGATTACCTCTGTGCAGGCGGTTTATGTGCCGGCAGATGACCTTACCGACCCGGCGCCGGCCACTACCTTTGCGCACCTGGATGCTACCACGGTGCTGAGCCGGAAAATTTCCGAGCTGGGGATTTATCCTGCCGTTGACCCGCTCGATTCCACCTCCAGGATTCTTACCCCCGAAACTGTGGGGGATGAACATTACACCACAGCGCAGCGCGTTAAAGAAATCCTGCAGCGTAATAAGGAGCTCCAGGACATCATCGCGATTCTGGGTATGGAGGAACTCTCGGAAGAAGACAAAATGATTGTGCACCGCGCACGCCGTGTGCAGCGCTTCCTGTCGCAGCCTTTCTTTGTTGCCGAGCAGTTTACAGGGCTGGAGGGTAAGTTTGTTTCTATTGAAGATACTATCAAAGGGTTTAAAATGATCCTGGACGGCGAAGTGGATGAATATCCCGAAGCAGCCTTCCTCCTGGTAGGAACCATCGACGAAGCCATAGAAAAAGGAAAGAAAATCCTTGCTGAAAACGAATAGCCATGAATGTTGAAATAATCACACCGGACAAGAATATTTTTAAGGGCGAGGCATCGCTGGTGCAACTGCCGGGAGCAGACGGTTTGTTTGAAATACTGCACAACCATGCCCCGATGATTGCTGCCCTCGGAAAAGGGAAAGTAAAGGTGAAAAAAACTGACAACTCCTTCGATTATTTTGATATTGACGGGGGCGTACTGGAGGTGAAAAATAATAAAATATTGGTGCTGGCAGAATAACTGTCACTAAGGAATATTTTAAAAAAAGGGGAGAAGTTTGCCTCACAGCGGTAAGGATTTCTCCCCTTTCTTCTTTTCTCCCAACGCGTGGCGCCTTTTCCAGGGTAAAAGAGTAATACCAATTGTATTTCTATGTTTCGCTGAAGCTCACTTTGAAATACAATTGGTATTATTTCAGGACACGTCTCAATTTTATTGACTTGAAGGCTTTATGTATTTTGCCCTTTCCATAGAATCGTACGGAATAGACATGTGGCTCTGTACAATGTACCACTTATCGTCTATTCTTTCCACAACACCGGTAAAGCGAATCCCTTCAAACCGTTTTGCCACCCCTTCGGTGGTGGTGTAATTGTAGTTCATAACCTGCGAAAACCAACCCATATTACCATCGCAATTCAGGTTTATCTTCTGGTTGTCAACGGAAAGGTAAGCCTCTTCAAACATCTCAAACTGCTTCAGGAAAGTATTCTGTATCTGTGTCCATCCCATTAACTTTTCATCCGAATCCGTACCAAAAATAACGATGTCTTCTTTCGGAGCCCAGATTTCCTTTACCAGGTCGATGTTTTTAGTTTCGTTAGCTATCACATGCTTTTCAAGTAATAGCTGTATGTCGCTTAGCGCTTTTTCTTTGTCGCAATCTTGCTGACATCCTCCCAGCATAAATATGCCGATGAATGCAAAAATGTAGATATACCTCATAGTTCCCGGTTTTTTATTTTCCTCACAAGATAGGAAAAATATATCTGTTTTGCAAATCGCTGATAAAAATAATGAAACACGCATTGCCTGAGATGAATTTAAGACACATGCAAACCCCGATTAAAAAATGTGAGCTGAATCTCAGCACTGTCATTTTGTAAAAAGATAAATGACAATTCCCTCGTAGTATTTGTTACAAAGAAGTTTTCCCCGGCATGCATGATGCCCGGGATTCCATCTGAAAGGCATTTTTTTATACTTTTGGCTGAAACTGTTGAAGATGAAGAAAATCCTTCTGCTTCTTATTTTTCTGATTCCTCTGACGGGGTGGTGCCAGCGCAAAAAGGTGCTTGTGTTTCACAGCTATCACCAGGGCCTGGAGTGGACCGATAATGTCAATAAGGGCATTCACCGGGCTTTTGCGCCTGTCAGCGATAGTGTAGAACTCTTTTTTGAATACCTCGACCGCAAGCGCAACCTGAGCAGGCCTTATTATGAAGGCCTGGAGAATCTTTACAAAATTAAGATGCAACAGGAATCCTTCGACCTGGTGCTTATCAGCGATAATGATGCACTTGACTTTGTCCTTAATAACAGAGCGCAATATTTTGATGAGACGCCCATTGTGTTTTGCGGCATCAACAATTTTAAGGAATCACTTATCAGGGGGCAGAAAAATATTACGGGAATCATTGAAAAACCCGACTTCAGCGCTACGCTCAACCTCATTCAACGCGTGCATCCCAACAGGGAAAAACTATACATCATCAATGACAACAAAACCACTACAGCATTAGAAAACAAAAAGTCGCTGAAGCGGATAGAAGATAATTATCAGGAAAGCTTGCAGTTTAACTATTGGGAAGACCTTAGAAAAGAAGACTTTAGCGATTCCATCCAAAACTTAAGCAAAAACGGCGTTATTTTACTGTTGACTTTTAACAAAGATAAGGAAGGAACTTTTCTTTCTTATCGTGAAAATGGCGAATTGATTCCGGTAAACACTGACATTCCGGTGTACACTACATGGAAATTTTTTATGAACGGGAATGTTATTGGCGGAAAAATGATTAGCGGAGAGGAACAAGGATTGCGGGCGGGGAGACAGGCGGTTAAAATTTTAGGGGGAACACCGGCAGACAGCATCACTGTGGTTATGCAAAGCCTTAGCAAATACATTTTCGACTATAATATGTTGGAAAGGTTTTCTATCGCCGAAAGTCAACTGCCTGCTAAAAAACTCTTTATCAATGAGCCCAGGAGCTTTTATACTATCAACAAGCGCCTGATCAATATCGGCATGGCGGCGATGGCAGTAGCTGTTATTATTATTATGGTACTATCGAACGCCATTATAAGGCGGAGGAGAGCGGAGCAATCTTTGCTCAGGGAGCAGAAGCTACTGCAGAACAGGTATCGTTTCCAGAAGCTGATATCGGAGGTGGTGGTGCTGCTGAACTCAACCAACGATTTCACCAGGGTAACCGATCCTATCCTGCAGCGCATTATCGACCATTACCGCATAGGGAAAGTGTCGCTGTATCATTTCAATGAAAATGAGGCAATTGGGAAAGTCATTGCCAGTAACGTTTCGAACATAGGGAGAGGCATCACAGAGCTGAAGCAACAAGACTACAATGAGCTGACCAGGATAATTGATGTGCTCAAAACCCGGGATTATATAGTCTCCTCTGACCTGTCGGAGCTCACCCCCGGCGAACGCGCCTTTTATAAAAAGCGTGAAATTAAGGCGATAGCTGTTTTCCCCATCAAGATAGGGGAGAAGCTCTTTGGTATGGCAGGTTTTGCCCAGCCGGATATCTATCACTGGAAAGAGAACGAAATTGAGGAGTTTACCACGATTGTAAGGCTCATTGCCAATGCCTGGGAGCGGAACGTGCAAATGAACAAACACCTGGAAGCCCACAGGAAACACGCATCGGCAGTGCATCTGGTGGAAAAATCTTCCCGGCTCGCTTCTATCGGGGTGATGGCATCAGGAATTACCCATGAGATCAATCAGCCGCTTAATGCCTTGCGCATCAGCCTCGACAGCATACGCTACTGGGAGTATAAAAACAGCGAACAAGTGCCCGCGATGGTGAGACGCAAACTAAACACCATTAGCAGCGGCGTTACCCGTATTGATGAAATTATAAAACATATGAGAGATTTCTGGGTAACGCCTTCATCAATGGAAAAGAGCAGCAAGACAGATCTCGTCAAGGCGGTTTATAACGCTTTTTCTCTTCTCGAACGCCAGATGGCTGATCACCACATCGCAGCGGAGTTGCGACTGCCTGATCATGAGGTTATTGTAAAAGGCTCCTATATCCAGCTGGAACAAATCATCATTAATTTGGTGGTAAATGCTATTCATGCCCTCGATAATCGGGAAGGGGACGATAAAAAAATTGTTATAGAAGCTTATGAGGCAGACCGCTGTGCCAAAATAGTGGTGGCCGACAACGGCACCGGTATTCGCGAAGAGGCCCGGGAAAAACTTTATGACCCCTTCTATTCTGCCGGAAAAGAGAATAAAGGTACCGGCCTGGGACTGGCCATCGTTAAAATGTTTATAGATAAGCTGAATGGAAATATCACCCATGAAAACAACACGGAAGGTGGGGCCACTTTTACCGTAACTTTTTGTAAATCTGATAAAAAAGAGGAGTAATAGTGAATATATTAATTGTTGATGACGACAAGCTGAGCCGCGATGCGGTGTCGCAGTTTTTGCAGGAGCAGATGCAGTATTCCGTGATAACAGCGGTTTCGGGAGAAGACGCCTTATTGAAATTCCATGACCAACCTTTCGAAGTGGTGGTGACCGATATGAAGATGCCGGGCATCAGTGGCATCGATTTAATGAAAGAGATTAAGCAGATGAGCCCCGATGTTGAGGTGATTATCATGACCGGCTTTGGCGATATGGAGTCTTCAATAGAAGCGCTTAGGGCCGGAGCAGCGGATTATCTTCTTAAACCTGTTAACATAGAGGAATTGGCCGTTACCCTGGAGCGTATAGAAAAATATCATGAGCTGCAATCGGAAAATAAAAAGCTTAAAAATACTGTGCGCAGCTCGGATGAGCGCCTCAGGGAAGAGGATGCCAAACTGTATTCCCTGCAATCCACCCTCAGGGAAGTGACAAAGACAGGCTCTATAGGCATCTTTTCTTCAGCGATGCATAATGTGGTGGAAATATCAGAGAAATATCATCGCGAGCGTGATGTGCCTGTGTTGGTGCAGGGAGCTACCGGTACGGGGAAAGAGATTGTGGCCAGGCTCTTGCATTACGGCTCGGAAAGCGAGAACGACCGCCCTTTTGTTCCGGTAAATTGCGCTGCTATAGCTCCCCATCTTTTTGAGAGTGAGCTTTTCGGATATTCGGAGGGAGCATTCACCGGGGCACGGAAAAACGGCGCCGCAGGGAAAATGGAGCTGGCGCAGGGAGGAACCCTGTTCCTGGATGAGATAGGCGAAATGCCCAAAGAGTTTCAGCCTAAGTTGCTCAGGGCATTGCAGGAACGCGAAATATACCGCGTGGGGGGAAGTAAGGTTATAAAACTTGATGTAAGGTTTGTGTTTGCCACCAACAAAGACCTGAAGACGATGGTGGATGAGGGGGAATTCCGAAACGACTTATATTACAGGCTTAACCTCGGGCAGATCACCATCCCGCCGCTCACACAACGTAAAGAAGAGATTATTCCCCTGGCTCAGATGTTTCTGGAAAAATATGCGCAAAAAAGAAGAAAGAGCTTCCGGTTTATTTCCAAAGAAGCACGTGATATCCTGATGCAGTATCATTGGCCCGGGAATGTCAGAGAACTGCAAAATACGATTGAACGCATTGTGCTGCTATACAACGAAGAAACCGTGGAGCCCTATCACCTGAACCATTTGATGCAAGAGCCCCGGACGCACCGCGAAATACAAGGACAGGCCCTGGAACCCGGAAAAATAGCCCTGCCCGCGAACTCATTACCTATCGACGAACTGGAGAAAGAGATCGTATCTAAAGCATTAAAAAAGTTTGACGGCAACAAAACCAAAGTAGCCCAATACCTGGGAATTTCCCGCAGCGCTTTAAGAAGCAGACTGAGGAAATTGCAGGAAAGTTAGTAAAACCTAAGTTGAGCGGTTTGAACAAAGTGAAAAAGCGCTTTACTTATCCGCCTAAGGCGGACGATTTAGAAATTGTTGTATTTCACCGAATGAGTAGCCTGTCCCGCAGAATTGCGGGAAGGTGAAATGCTTACAATTTCTTTATCGTGAGCGAGAATCGCTCAATTTGGGTAAAACATGGACTTTGCTGGCAAAAGGAAATTTTTAAAAAATATGTCGTATGTATACGTTATTCAAAAATTATGACGTATATTTGCGTCATGAAAATTTGCATGTATTATGGTATTAGCAAAAAATGAATTATTTGACAAACAGGAGCAACAGTGCGCCACACTGTTTAAGGCGTTGGCTCATCCGGCCCGGATTCAGATTCTGAAGTTCCTGGCGGAAACCCAAACCTGTATCTCGGGAGACATCAGCAAAGAACTTCCGCTGGGGCGAACGACGGTAAATCAACACCTTAAAGAGCTGAAAAATGCCGGCCTGATCCAGGGGCACGTCACCGGCGCTAAAACCAACTACTGTCTGAATCCCGCTAAAGTAAAAGAACTGAAAAATATGGCCGAATATTTCTTTGAGAGTATTGATATTGATGAACGTATGGTGTGTTGAGTTAAGTTTATTAAGTGATTGAGTTAATTGGGTAATTAAGTTAGAGTAGATTAAAATACAGATTATGAGAAGTTTTGAGGATTTGGAGCTGTACAAGGAATGCCGAAAATTCAGGAAAGATATTTCAACGCTGGTAAGGACATTTAGCTGGTTTAAAAATCTGTGAAAATCAGTTCAGTCTGCGTCATCAGTGTTCTATTGTTTTCAAATAATGGTATACCGAGGTTTGGGCACAGGCGCTGATTTAACTGATGATACTGATTTACACTGATCAAAACCTAAATAATTGAAATACAAAAAGGAAAGTGAGTTAATTCAGTAATTGAGTTGATTGAGTGTTTGAGTTCACTTATTCAACTTAATACACTCAATCCACTAAAAGACAAAATATGAAAATACTAATTCTTTGTACCGGAAACAGTTGCCGCAGCCAGATGGCACACGGCTTTTTAAAATCATTCGACAGTAATTTAGAGGTAGCCTCGGCAGGTACCGAACCGGCTGATGCCGTAAACACGAAAGCTGTGGAAGTAATGAAAGAAAAAAACATTGACATCAGCAACCATAAACCCACCATGGTAGATGAATACCTCAATGATGAATGGGATTATGTGATAACGGTTTGCGATGATGCCAACGAAACCTGTCCGGCCTTTTTCGGAAAAGTGAAAACACGGTTGCACATGGGCTTTGAAGACCCCTCCAAAGCTACCGGCTCCGATGAGTTCATCTGGAGCGAATTCCGGCGCGTTCGTGATCAAATTGAAAGGTCGTTTAATGATTTGTACATCAATAAAATGAAACCGGAACTATGAAAGCAGAAAATATAAAGGACATAGTCAAAGAAAAATATTCTCAAATCGCCAGGGAAAGCGATTCAGACAACAGTTCATCCTGCTGCGGACCAACAAACTGTTGCGGCAGCGATTCGGAAATCAGCATGATTGGCGACGAATATAAAGATGTGGAGGGCTATAACCCCGATGCCGATCTGGGATTGGGCTGTGGTATACCCACCGAATTTGCCGGCCTGAAACCCGGACAGCATGTCCTTGACCTGGGTAGCGGGGCCGGAAATGATTGCTTTGTGGCAAGAGCCGAAGTTGGTGAATCCGGCAAGGTCATCGGAATTGATTTCTCAGAAGATATGGTCAAAAAAGCCCGCAGAAATAACCAAAAGCATGGTTTTAAAAACGTATATTTTCTATCCGGCGATATTGAAGAGATGCCACTGAAAGCAGATCAGTTTGATGTCGTCCTTTCTAACTGTGTACTGAACCTCGTGCCGGATAAACACAAGGCTTTTTCTGAAATACATCGGGTACTGAAACCCGGCGGGCATTTTTGTGTTTCGGATGTGGTCGTTAAAGGAACACTGCCTGAAAAGCTCCGCAAAGATGCAGAAATGTATGCAGGTTGTGTATCCGGAGCGTTAGAGCTGGAAAAATATCTTGACGTAATTCATAAAGCCGGATTTCGCGATATGCAAATCCATAAACAAAAAAGAATTGAAATACCTCAGGAAACACTGGAAAAGTACATCCCGAAAGAGCAAATTGAAGATTTCAACACCGGAGATAAGGGGATTTTTTCCATCACAATAAGTGCAAAAAGATAGAATCATAGTAATTATTTATGCCAGCTAAATAATTACGAATCAAAAAAATAATCGATTATGTCACAAAAGAAAGCCATGAGTTTTTTCGACCGGTACCTTTCGGTATGGGTAGCATTAGGAATCATCGCCGGAGTGACTATCGGTCACTTTGCCGGCGACAGCATTGAGGTTATCAGCAGTTTTGAAATTGCCAGGGTAAATATCCCCGTGATGGTGCTTATCTGGTTGATGATTTACCCGATGATGCTGCAGGTGGATTTCAGATCTATCAAGAAAATCGGGAAACGTCCGCGGGGCGTTGTATGGACATTGATTATCAACTGGGCGATAAAGCCATTCACTATGGCCTTCTTTGCCTGGATATTTTTCTCAAAGATTTATGCGGCCTGGATAGACCCGGCTATGGTCGACGAATATATTGCCGGCGCTATAATCCTGGGAGCAGCGCCCTGCACTGCCATGGTATTTGTCTGGTCGTATCTTTCTAATGGCGACCCCAATTATACGCTGGTGCAGGTTTCTGTAAATGATTTAATTATCCTGGTGGCTTTTATCCCAATTGTGGGATTGCTGCTGGGCATTACCAACATAGAAATTCCCTATGATACTTTGGTGGCCAGTATTGTTGCGTTTGTTGTAATTCCGCTGGTTGCGGGGGTTATTACACAACATTACATGATACGCGCAAAAGGATCGGATTGGTTTAAAAACACATTTTTGCCCAAACTCAAGCCTGTAAGCATCATAGCTTTGTTGATCACACTGGTCATGCTTTTCGCTTTTCAGGCTCAGAATATCATCAACAACCCGTTGGTTATCTTGCTTGCGGCTGTGCCATTGGTCATCCAGACCTATTTCATCTTTTTCCTGGCCTGGTTTGGTGGTAAAAAGCTGAAGCTGAACTACCAGGTTTGTGCGCCGGCAGCCATGATTGGCGCCAGCAACTTTTTTGAGCTGGCTGTTGCTGTAGCAATCTCCCTGTTCGGATTGCAATCGCCGGCGGCATTGGTTACAGTAGTGGGCGTGCTGGTAGAAGTACCTGTGATGCTTTCGCTGGTGGCTTTGGCCAGGAGGTGGAAATATTGAAATCCCAATGGTTAATGACAATATACAATTGAAGAGACTTAAGAACCAAAGCATCGGCCACATAAAAGGACTTAGGAATTAAAAAAGTGCAATTCAAATAGTAAGGCTCTTTTCTAATCAATGAGTGATTTATACAAAAGTATTGTTAATAATAGATTATCAAATAGTTAAAGCTATCAGACTTAACATTACGTTGTATTCGTTTCAATATTTGGTAGAGTTTAGGA
>Ga0136589_1001460_pt1 | contig 10737 bp, 13 predicted proteins | sample AntRauMFilla3764_FD_104640 | JGI IMG/M metagenome (GOLD analysis project Ga0136589, IMG submission 104640) | Saline lake microbial communities from Rauer Islands, Antarctica - Metagenome Filla 3 #764 | ecosystem: Environmental > Aquatic > Non-marine Saline and Alkaline > Saline | place...
CCCCGAGACGGTCAAGACCGACGAGGATGGTACGTGGCTCACCGGCACCAACCAGTACGGCCGACCTCGCGGTCGCGATGCCCTCGAGGCGCGGGAGATCGTCCAGACCAGCGCCATGCAGGCCATCGGCAACGGCATCGTCGACCAGCTGCTCGGCGGCGAGCTCACCTTCGAGAGTGAGGCCGACGACGTCGACGCCACCGAGGCCGCCGTGCGCGACCTCATCCGGGACGTCCTCACCGGGCCACACTTGGGCAGCAAGGACCTTGACGACCTCATCACCGGCGCCGTCTTCGATATGCTCGGTCCGGGGCAGGCCTACTGGCAGCTCCACCCGAGCGAGACCGGGCAGTATCCCGTCGTAGCCCTGTCGAACCTGGACGCGCTGACCATTCGGCACAACGTCGACCGACACGGCGTGTGGGGCGACCCGCCGTTCTACCAGGCCCAGGGCGCGTTCTCGTCGGACGGCGTCGGGACGCTCGGCAGCATCGATCCGACGAAGCTTGACCACGAACAGCTGGCGGTCATGCACTACCCGCGAGGGGAGCGGCCGTACGAGTTCTACCCTCGCTCACCGTCGATGCAGGTCAAGGAGTGGCTGGAGATACTCTCCAACAGCACGACCCACCACAACCGATTCTACGCGGACAACCAGATCCCGCCGGGGCTCATCCAGGTGATGGGCGCGACGAACGTCTCCGACATCAAGGAGAAGATCGAGGCCGCCAGTGGCGACCCGCGGGACGTCCCCGTCATCGGTGGCGACGGCGGCGCCCAGTGGCTCGAACTCGGTGGGACGGCGGTCAACCTCAACATCATCGAGGAGCAGCGCTGGTTCTTCAACATGTGCCTGGGGGCGCTGGGTCTGGGCAAGCACGAGCTGGGGTTCACCGAGGACGCCAACCGGTCGAACGGCGAAATCGAGGCGACGCGGATCTACAAGCGTATCGCCGGGCCGTTCGGCAAGCAGTTCGAGCGGGCCTTCCACAAGACCGCCGAGCAGTTCGACGTCTACAACGCCCTCGAGAACCCGTTCGACATCCGGCTGCGGTTCACCGACCCGCGCGAGGAGCAGGCCCGCGAGCAGCGCCTGCGCGAGATGTGGCAGGCTGGCGGGCTGACCTATCGCCAGTACGTCCGCCGGCGCGGCGACCAGGACCTCGCCGAGGAGGACATGACCGTCGAGCTCAACGGCAACACCATCGACTACGGCGACTACCCCAAGCACGTCCTCGACGCGCTCCTGCGGGACGCTCGGTCGGACCCCGACGCCAACTCGGATATGGCCGGCGACGAGGAGGGTAGATAAATGGCCTCCTTCGGTGTGCAAGACATCGTTGACGCGATTCGGGACAACGACACGTCTTTCGACACGCGGGTCGCTGACAACACGACCAACCGACTGGACGTTCCCGGAACGTACCCATTCAACATCGGCCGGCACTACCTGCTGGAAAACGGGACGTTCATCGGCGACCTCGCAGACCTCTCGGACCAGTGGATGAAGCCGGTGACCGAGCAAGACTGGTAGCACACCTCCCCAATGACCGCGGCCTGCCGTGGGGCCGCGACGGCAAGGGCACCATCACCACGGCTGTTTCTGAGAGGCTATGATATGACAGACACCGACGACCCCCAGCACCGCGTTTACCACCAACCCGACGCCGACCAGGTCACCGTCCGCGAGGAGGTCGACGAGGAGGACGGCGTCATGACCGTGCGGATGCCGCTGGCCAGCACCGGCGAGGTCCGCAACAACGGCGACGAGCCACTCACTCGCGAGGAACTGGAGGGTATGGCCCGCCAGATCAACTCGGGGGGCGAGCCGACGTTCCTGGACCACGGCAGCAACATGGAGCTCGGTGGGTCCCGCTACTCTGCCGTCGGGAAGATCGGCGAGTGGCGCGAGGCAGACGTCGAGCACGAGGCCGGCGATGATGGGAGCGACCTGCTCATGGCCGACACTCGGATGATGGACCCCGAGACACTCCCCGCAGCGACCGGCTCGCTACGGGAGGCGCTGGCGGCCATCAAGTCCCAGGTCGAGCGGGACATGACGCTCTCCTCCTCCATCGGCTGGCGGGATGACGAGTCGTTCCCTGGCGGTGTCGACCTGATGGAAGCGTCCATCGTCGGCATCCCGGCCGACCCGCGGACGACGTCCCAGTCGGCAGCCGAGGCGATGGCTCGCGCGGCGGTGGGCAACCGCCCCGACGCTGACGCCGAGCAGCTCGTCGACGCGTTCCGGGCCGTGGTGATGGGGCCCGATTCGGAAGAGCGCCACCTCTCCGACCAACAGGCCGAGACTGCAGAGCAGCTTGTCAACGCCTATCGGGACGAGCAGGGCGACGGCAGCGTCGAGAACTTCGAGAGCTGGCTCTGGAGCGTTGCTCGCCACCAGATCGACGACAACGAGTTCCACGCTGCGCACACGGCGCTCGAAGAGTACTTCCGCGAAACCACGCCGCTGGACGAGCCGGTCAGCGATCGGTTCATGCCGTTCCTGACCGACCGCGACGGCGGCGACGAGGGCAGCGATGCCCGTGATTCTGTGACAGACCCAGACAACGACCCGTCCGGCGATGACCCGGACGACACGCAGGACGGACAGGACGACATGACCGACGCGGAGTACCGCGAGAACATGCTCGAAATGCAGCGTCAGCAGACCGAGACGCTGTCTGCACTCGCCGACGCCCTTCGCGAGGATGGCGACGACGAGGACGACGAGGATGACGATGACGACGAGGATGACGACGACATGGACGACCAGTCGGCCGATGACGCCGGCGACGACACGCAGTCGCTGACCGTCGACGGTGAGGAGTTCACGGCCGACGACGTCCGCCAGCTCCACGAGGGGCTCGACGATGCTGACCCCGACACGGAGACCGACGAGGATCGCGACGCGAACGACACCGACGACCAGCCCGCGAACCCGCAGGAGCTCCTGTAGGAGGACCGATTATGTCCACAACTTCTGACACCAACGCCTTCGACGACCTACAGACGGACCGTGACATCGCGGCCCGTCTCGCAACGCCTACCGACAACAACGCTCGCACCATCTACGACACGCTGCTGCGGGCGATGGGCCTCCCCGAGGTGCCCATCGAGCGTGGCCGTGTCGGCGTGCCCGTCTCGCACATCCAGGACAAGCTTCTGGACTCTCACGAGCAGCACGCGGACGACCCCGATACCGAGACGCGCGCCGAGCAGCAGTTCGGCACGCGTTCGCCGTTCGCAGCTGCGGCCGCCGCCGGCGCGGGCTATCAGGACGTCGAGGAGAGCGAGCGCATCGCCCCCGTCGAGTCTATGTCCGAGCGGGCTGCCATCGACTACTCCGTCGTCGGCGCGGCCTCGCCGGTCGAGGTCGACCCGCGGCTCGTCGACATCCAGCGCTCCGCGGCGCCGGTCCTGTCGGTCATCACGACCCAGGCCCAGGCCGGGTTCGAGGCGCAGTACAACATCATCGACAACCGCAACGACCCCATCGGGATGGTCTCCGAGGCCGAGGCCGCTGGGGACATCTCCAGCCTGAGTGAGGGCGACTTCTCGCTCGAGACGGAGAACAAGCGGATGAAGATCTACCTCGACCAGGCCCGCATCTCGGACTACTCCCAGCGCGCCGAGGACACGCTCAACTACATGGACCTCTCGGAGACGACGCTGGGCCAGCGGACCATCGCCCACGCGCTCTTCAAGGCCAAGCAGATCTTCTACGGCGACCCCAGCGTCGGTGCCGGCGACAAGTCCATCGAGGACGACGACGCCTACGAGGGCATGGCGAAGATCTTCGACGACGCCAGCAACTCCATCGACAAGTCCACCGTGTCGAGTGGCTTCCTCGAGGATATGCTCGACGAGGTCACCGTCCAAGTCACCAACACCGGCCTGATGTGGGACTCGGCCCGCTTCCTGGTCTCGCCGCAGTTCTACAACGCCATCTACGACGAAGTCACGCCCACTGTCCGTCTGGACGGCTACGACGCCGACGTCGAGTACGGACCCCAGGGCCTGGCCATCGGCACCGAGCAGGGCAGCGTCCAGATCACCCCCTGTGACAACATCCGCTCGTACGGTGGCCTCTCCGGTGTCGGGTCCAACTCCGACGTGGGCGACGTCTTCCTCATCGACGAGCGCGCCACGCAGTTCCGCCAGCTCGCCCCCTTCTCGACCGTGCCGCTGGGCCGGACCGGGCTCGCCGACAAGGTGGCCATGTTCGAGTACGGCACCCTCATCGACAAGGCCCACGGCAACCACGGCCTCTGGCTGCAGCAGTACGACATCTGAGGTGGCCAGACATGACGCACTCCACCATCGCCACTGAGCGAGAGAACGGCGGCTCGGTCGACGAGGCCTACCACGTCATCGACATCACCAGCCTGGACCGCGCCGGCGAGGAAGACTACGACCCCGACGCCGAGGTCGGCCTGGAAGACCCCGGCCGGTACGGCATCGACGTCCGCGCCCAGGAAGACGAGTCTGTCAAGGTCGACTACGACCACCTCAACGACCAGCTGACGGTCATCAACGTCGCCGACGGGACTGGCGTTGCCCAGGGCACCGATGTCGGCGAAGTGATGCTCCACGTCGTCGGGCACTGACCATGCGGGTCGAACACCCCGCGGACGTTCCGCCGGCGGCGGTGGACGTCGACGGCGACACCCGGCCAGTGGATGCGGACGGCACCTTCGAGGCCGACGCCGGCTGGCTACAGACCTTCGCCCAGCGCCACGGGGTCGACCCTGACGAGATTCTCCTAGAGGATGAACCGCCGCCGGACGACGTCGCCGAGACGTGCGATACGGTCAAAGCTGACGGCGACGTCTGCGGTCGCGAACTGCCCTGCCCATACCACAGCGAGTCCGAGGACTAACCCATGACAGGCTTTTGCGAGGAAGACGACGTCCGGAAGGCGCTCCAGGAGCGCGAGCTATCGGCCGCGACCGGCTCGGAGTTCGTCGAGCCGGCCATCGAGAAGGTGAGTGACTGGCTCCGACGCCAGGGGAATCGCCACTGGTACGACAGCGGCGGGAGCACGACGCTCGTCCCGACCAGCCCAGCGACGGTGTCGTCGGTCAGCCTGGACGTCCCGTCGTCGCCACACAGTCAGCGCGACCAGCTCTTCAACGATACGGACACGCGCTACCCCGTCACGAAACGTGGCCCGTACGCCCGCGTCACGCTGCCCCACGGCTACGTAGACTCGCTCACCAAGCTGGAGGTGCGGGACCGCGGGGGCGGCGTTGAGGACTGGGCCGCGGCCTCAGGCAAGGCCGAGGGCCGCGGCGAGGACTACTACATATCCCGCAAGGGCCAGGACTCCTACGGCCGGACGCATCTGCTCGTTCGAGCCCGCTCTATCGGACCACGGTACGACTTCGGCGGTATCCTGACCGCCGAGTACGACTACGGCCTGGACGCTCAGGACGAGGCCTGGCAGGACGTCCGACGCGGTGTGGCTCAACTCGCCGCTGCGGAGCTGGTCATCGAGGACGACGTGCTGACGAGCATCCCCGACAATGGGACGCTCGTCGGCGTGGACACGCAGCGCCAGCAGCTCGTCGACGACGGGAGTGACGCGCTGGAGCCGTACCTCACAGCACCGGGTGGTGGATGATGCTCGCCGACAGCTTCGAGGCCGACCTCGAGGAAGCCATCCTCGATGACGCCGAGCGCCAGCTCGTCGGTGAGCGGGACAACATCATCGCCCAGGCCGTCCAGCGCGTGCAGGGTCGGCTGGAGCGCTACGCTCGCGAAGAGGACTACAACGTCGGCCCCATCGTCGACTCCTTTACTGGCGTCGACGTCGACCGCTCGGACGGCCAGCTGACCATCCGGTGGGGCTGGGCCCACCCGGCGGTCAAGTACTTCGAGTTCGGCACCAGCGACCACACTATCGAGGGCAACCCGGTGTTGTCGTTCGTCTGGGACGCCGACGAGGCGCCCGACTGGGTGGCCGAGGAGTTCGACCGCGAGGGCGACGGCTACCGCGTCTTCTTGCCGGAGGTCGAAGTGAGCGGCGTGCAGGAGACCCGCGCCATCCGCGATAGCCTCAACTGGCTCCGTCGGGAGGTCTCGTCGTGACCCACCCCAGCACCGAGTGGGTCCTCGACCAGGTCGCCAGCGTCGTGACCGACGTCGAGAGTACCTACACCCTCGCCGGCGGCGACGACGTCTCCGTCCGCCGCGTCGACCGCGACACCTCGCGCATCTGGGACGGTGACGGGACGCTGGACATGTCGACGTCCATCCGTGAGCGGTCAGCAGCGCTGGAGAAGGGCGTCTACATCGGTGCGCAGTACGCCGACTCGGTCGAGGAGCCCATCGGCACCGAATACGACCTCGACAAGGAGGTCGTCGTCGGCGTCCGCCTGGAGGGGCTCACGTCCCAGGACGGCAACTGGGGCCACGTCGACCCCGAGGGCGCCGACGGCGTCCCGTGGCACGGGCCCGACGGCTTCCTCCGACGCGTGAAGGCGGCCATCTACGCCGGCCGCGAGTATCCTGACGCCGACCCCGACGTCGGGTTCACGCACCTCTCGCTGGCCAACGAGGCCGACCAGAGCAGCAACTACGCAGACTACTTCCGGACCGACGTCGACGTCGTCTTCGACGGCTTCGAGACACTCCCGTAACCCGCAGTTTTCATACGCCTTCGACACGCCGGTCGCCGCGGCCGGCGTCGAGGCAACCACGCGGCGTTTTCACGAGTTCATCATGATGACACATACGCATAGCGACGACGGAGGTACTGAGAGTGAAGCCCGCGAAATCCTTCGGCGGGCGAAAGCCGGCGAATCATACCGCTCTGTCGCGGCAGACTTCCCCATCTCGCGAGACACTGTCGGTGATATCAAGCGCGGAGACTCCTGGGGGCACCTATGACGGGCGCGGGCAGCGGGACGCTCGTCGCCTGCGGCGAGGCGGACTTCGCTGGTTCGCTCGTCGACGACGACAGCGACGGCGACCCGGACCTGTTCAAACTCGGCCGGGACCCGACAATCACCGAACTCTCCCTGTCGAACGCCCTCGCCTCGATGCGGCAGGGCGACGAGGCCTGGGCGGTCGAGGACATCAAGCAGAACTTCGAGGGGGCGTTCACCGTCGAAGCCGCGGTCAGCGAGGACGTCCACGCGCAGATCGAGGACAACCTCGTCCTGAACGCTGCCGACACCATCGAGCCCGGCCTGTCGACGTCCGGCCGCATCTTCGCCGGGGTCGACTACCTCTCGGGGACTGCCACCGAGGAGTACCTGGGATGCATCCCGCTGGAGTACAGCATCAACTACGAGCAGGGCAGCAACGTCACCTACTCGCTGTCGATGGCCTACGCGGACCAGAAGCCCGACCCGACGACGGACCTCTCGACCGCGACCGAGGTCAGCGCCGGGACCACAATCGCGTTCCACGGCTTCGACCTGTCCATCGACGGTACCACAGTGTCGGACCTGCAGTCAGCGACGCTGTCGCTGTCGGACCTCGCACGGTTCCACCGCGGCGCGGACCCGACGCCGACGCGGGGGGTCACCGCAGCACCCTCGGCGGAGCTGACGGCCAACGCGCTGTTCACCGAGCCGACGCGACTCGACCTCGCCCGTGGCGCGACGGACAGTGCCCCGCCGGACCGGCTCAGTAGCGTCGCCGGGGCCATCACACTGAACGGCCCTGCGGGGACGCTCCGGACGTACAACCTACAGAACGTCAAGCCGGACACGCACAACTGGAACGAGATCGTCTCGGCCGAGGACGCGAACGACGAGACGGTCTTCTCCATCACGGGCACGCCCGCGGTGACCTTCCCATGACTACGTTCAACCAGACGCACTTCGACTTCGACGAGGAGGAACAGCGGCTCGACAGCGAGATTGCGGACCTGCAGGACCGCATCGACGAGCTCCAGAACGTCGATGGCGACAACAGTGAGACTATCGCGGGGCTGCAGGGCCAGGTGTCGAAGCTACAGAGCCAGCGCAAGGGTGTCATCTGGGCCCGCGACCAGGCGCCCGAAAACGACGACTTCGGGGCGTGGGACGAGGCCGCCGACGGCGTCACGCTCGGCGCCGTCCGGGCGTCGACGTTCGGGAACATGCAGAACGACCTCGAAAGCGACCCGAACGCCGGTTCCGGAACATCGGACATCCTGTACGTCGCCGACGGCACCGTTGAGGCACCCTACGTCGACGACGACCTGAGCGACAAGCAGCTGGTCGGCGTCGTCGGGAACCTTCATCCGTACTACATCCAGTGGGCGAGCGCAGCTATCGACCGGCTCATGGACCCCGAAGGTGCGGCCGGGGGAAACGGGACACGCTCAGAGCCATCGCCGAAGGCAACGCCGACGAGCGAGACCTCGACCGGGGAGTGACCTACAGGTATGCCAAGGCCATGTACATCGACCGCGGCGGCGATCCGGCGGCCTTCGACAAAATGGCCTGGGGCGATGTCCTCGACTGGCTCGCTATCCACGACATCATGGAGGCCCGACAGTCGTTCGGTGGGCTCCCGGAGGGGTGAGGCGTGAGCGAGTTCTCGGCGACCGCAGTTCTGGAAGCGAGCGTCGACCAGCGGTCGCTGCGTGCTGCCCGGGAGGACATCGAGCAAGAGCTGGGCGACATCACCGTCTCCGTCGACGCGAGCGCGAGCGGGCAGCTCGCCAACAGTGCGTCCGGTGGGGGGTCGGGTGGCCGCAACCCGAGGCGCCAGCTGCTCGACCAGTCCAACACCTACCTGAACACGGCGACGGACCACCTCGCCGACGGGCTGACGCTCGACCAGACACGCAACGACCTGCTCCGAGAGTTGCTGGACGTCCAGGAAGTAGCAGCCCAACAGGGCGGCGGTGGCAACAGCCTCCGGCCCCGCCTACGGAACCTCGGTGGCGGCCTCATCGGCGGTGCCGCACTGGCCGCGGCCGCCCTCGCCGCAGGGCTATCGTCCATCGACTGGGCGAGTACGGTCGGCGACGCAATCCCTGACATCAACCCCGGCCAAATCGTCGATGACGTAACTCTCGCCGCGGCCGACGTGGTGTCGGCCGTGTCGCTGTCGGCAGTGGACGTCGTCTCGCCAGTCGTGCTCCAGTCCGCCGACGTAGCGACCGCCTACGCGCTGAAAGCCACCGACGTCGTCTCGCCAGTCGTGCTCCAGGCCGCCGACGTAGCGACCGCCTACGCGCTGAAAGCCACCGACGTGGTCGAGTCCGTAGAGCTATCGGCGACGGATGTCGTGTCGGCTGTGACACTCTCAGCGACGGATGTGGTGAAAGCGGTCAGCCTCACCGCGGCCGCCGTGATTGCGAGCAAGGTGAAACTCTCCCCGCCCGACATCATCACCGCGCCCGTAAACCTATCCCCGTCCGATCTCGTCAACCCCACCGGACAGCCCAGCGGCAATGGAAGCGGCACGGGGACGAACCTCCCGTCGCCAGTGGAGCTGTTGGCTGCGGGCGGCTTGGGGGCCTCGATCGGCGGCCTGTCGGGGCTTGCAGGCGGGGCATTCGGCGGCTCTGGATTCGGGGCGGCCACAGGTGGGTCGGCGACAGCAGCCGGCGCGGCAACACTTGCAGGTGGTCTGGCCGGCGTGGTGGGCACTGGCTATGGCCTCAGCGAGCTCAACGAAATACGGACTGGCGGTGAGGGCATCGGCCCGGCCCGCGACGCCGGACAGAACTTCGCCCGGTCCAACTCCGGCGCCGCCGAGTACCTTCAAAACGCATTCACGAACAACCCGGTCTACGGCGCCGGTCAGTTCGTTGGCGACCAGCTGGATGGCTCTGGTGGTGAGTCCAGCGGGGACACCAACGTCACCGTCAACAACACCACACAGGTCGAGAACAGCGGCGGTAGGAGTGACGAAAGAGACATCGAGCGTGTTGTTGAGGATAAACTGAACGAACTCGGCCGGGAAATCGGGGTGCAAATAGGGTGACAACAGTCAGATTCAAACCGCCCAGGTTCGACATCGACGGCGACGGTACCGCGGAATCGTTCGTTTTCGAGTACAGTGATAACCTGTCGCTGACTCATGCGACTCGGACGGGGTATCTCACCGGCGAGAACGGCCGGACGTCGACCGTCATCGACATCTTGACCGACCTCATCGGCGACGTGACCGACGAGGACATCGACCGCGACGGCCGCCGGCAGTCGCTATTCACCGACCTCGGTGGCGGGACTCGCGTCGTGGAGACCAACGCGGACACCGTCACAGGAGACAGCACGCACCAGTGGGGCACCGGAGACGGTGGGAAGTGGGACGCGACCGGCGAGGACGCACTCACGAAGATCCAGCTGCTCGACGAGGTGCTCACGCTGGCGGAGATCGACTCCCGCCCCGCCGACGGGAACTATCCCGACGGCCACCTCGCAACCGTAGAGGTTGGCGAGTACTCCGAGAACGGCCGCTGGGACCCGCTGCGTGTGGTGCCCGAACAACCGTCCGGAGAGGTGGACTACGAGCGTGAATCCTCGAAAGCGACTATCGACATCAACTACGTCGCAGCGGCGTCGCTGGAGATCGCCTTCGACGCTGCGAGACAGTCGGGTGCCTGACCATAGTTAAAACTAGTGAAAAAGTAACCATGTATGTAGATGCCCAACCTGAACTTCGAAGTAGATCAAGAAGAGTACGACCGTCTAAGCGAAATCAAGGATGCGCACGGCCTCACCTGGAAGGGGATGTTGCTCCAGGGGGCGAGATCGTTGGACACCGAGGGGCCGTTGTAGGGCG
>Ga0136589_1001463_pt1 | contig 10723 bp, 11 predicted proteins | sample AntRauMFilla3764_FD_104640 | JGI IMG/M metagenome (GOLD analysis project Ga0136589, IMG submission 104640) | Saline lake microbial communities from Rauer Islands, Antarctica - Metagenome Filla 3 #764 | ecosystem: Environmental > Aquatic > Non-marine Saline and Alkaline > Saline | place...
GCCGAACTCCTGAAATACCTTCCTCGCGTACCGACGGACAGTGTCACAGCAGTTGGCCGAGGTCGAGACGCTGTTCCTCCACGAGGCGCGGAGCGACTACACCGTCGTCGCGAACCGAGACGGAAAACGCGTGCTCCGCGGACGACTGGAACTCAAGGAAACCTCCGCGGGCCCGCGGCCGGGGAAGTTCCGCGTGATCCGGGACGGCGAGGACCACCCTCGACAGCCCGACGAGTTCGTCGACCTCGCCCGCGCGGCCGACCGAATTCGCATCTCCGAGCAGACGTCGCCGGAGAACCGAGCGCGGCTGGAAGCGATGCTCGACGGCTACCAACTGGAGGCGATGGCCGTCCGGACCTGCCGGCGGTGTGCAAACGACGGCCGGTACGGCCCGATCACGAGCGACGGCGCGGTCGAGCACAACGACGAACTGATCTGCCGCGACTGCGCTCGCCGCGAGTTAGAGCGAGAGCTCTCGTATAAAGGCGAGTTCACCGGTGCCGCCGAGGAACGGCTCGAAGAGCTCCTGTACGAATCCGGCGACTTGGACCGGATCATCAACCTCCTGCAAGGCGGGCTCGACCCCGACCTCACCAAGTACGACGAAGTCTCCGCCAACGTCGACGACGTGAGCCCCGTGCGCACCGAAGACCTCGATCTCCACCCGGAGCTCTCCGCGCGCCTGCAAGGGCGATTCGAGGAGCTCCTTCCGGTCCAGAGCCTCTCCGTGCGGAACGGTCTTTTAAATGGGGACGACCAGCTCGTCGTGAGCGCCACCGCGACGGGGAAGACCCTGGTCGGCGAATTGACCGGAATCGACCGGGCGCTGAAAGGGGACGGAAAGCTCCTCTTTCTGGTCCCGCTCGTCGCGCTCGCCAACCAGAAGCACGAGGATTTCAAGGAGCGCTACGGCGATATCCTGAACGTCTCGATCCGGGTCGGCTCCTCACGGGTGAACGACGACGGCAACCGCTTCGACCCGAACGCCGACGTGATCGTCGGCACCTACGAGGGAATCGACCACGCGCTCCGGACCGGCAAGGACCTGGGCGACGTCGGCACCGTCGTCATCGACGAGGTCCACACGCTGAAAGAGGGCGAGCGCGGTCATCGCCTCGACGGGCTCATCTCCCGGCTGAAATACTACAGCGAGGAACGGATGCGGACGCACTCGGGATACGACGGCACGCAGTTCGTCTACCTCTCCGCGACGGTGGGGAACCCGGAGTGGCTCGCCGAGAACCTCCGGGCGACGCTCATCGAGTACGAGGAGCGCCCCGTCCCAATCGAACGGCACGTCACTTTCGCGGACAGCCGCGAAAAGGCGCAGATCGCCGACAAACTCGTAAAGCGGGAGTTCGACACGAAATCCTCGAAGGGGTACCGGGGCCAGACGATCATCTTCACCAACTCTCGGCGGCGCTGTCACGAAATAAGTCGAAAACTCCGGTACGACTCCGCGCCGTACCACGCGGGGCTCGACTACAAGCGCCGGAAGAAGGTGGAACGCCAGTTCGGGAACCAGGACCTCTCGGCGGTCGTCACCACCGCGGCGCTCGCCGCCGGGGTGGACTTCCCCGCTTCGCAGGTCATCTTCGACTCGCTCGCGATGGGTATCGAGTGGCTCTCGGTCCAGGAGTTCTCTCAGATGCTCGGGCGCGCCGGGCGGCCGGACTACCACGACCGCGGCCGCGTCTACCTCCTCGTCGAGCCGGACGGCGTCTACCACAACTCCATGGACCGCACCGAAGACGAGGTCGCGTTCACGCTGTTGAAAGGCGAGATGGAGGACGTGGCGACCCACTACGACGAGGCGGCCGCCGTCGAGGAGACGCTGGCGAACATCGTCGTCGCGGGCAAGAAGGCCAAGCGGCTCAACGACCGCATGATCGGTGAGGTGCCGACGAAACACGCGATCGGGAAGCTGTTAGAGTGGAAGTTCATCGACGGCTTCTCGCCGACGCCGCTCGGCCGCGGCATCACGCGACACTTCCTCGCGCCCGACGAGGCGTTCTTCATTCTCGACGCGATCCGCAAGGGGACGGACCCGTATCAGATCGTCGCCGACCTCGAACTCCGCGACGACGAGGAGTGAGCAGGCGAGTCATCGCGGGAGAGTCGCAGGTGAGCACCGACCGCCCGCGCAACGAAACCCTTTAGCGGCCGATGCGGGTATGTATCGATGCGGGACCGTGGGTTAGTGGTATACTCCGGGCCTTGGGTGCCCGTGACCCCGGTTCGAATCCGGGCGGTCCCACTTTTGCGGCGCGAGCAGTATCGCGAGCGCCGCGAACGCGAACGGATTCGAAGCAGGGAGTGGAACGAAGTGGGGCGACTGAGGTTCGAATCCGGGCGGTCCCATTTCTGTGCGACGAGCACACGCGAGGAGCCAGAAATGCAGAGCGGCCGGTTCGAACTCGGCGAGACCGAGCAAAGCGAGGTCTCGATTCAGTTCGAATCCGGGCGGTCCCACTTTTGCGGCGCGAGCAGTATCGCGAGCGCCGCGAGCGCGAACGGATTCGAAGCAGTGAGTAAACCGATCGACGCTGAGGGGACGTCCCGCCGGCCGCCTTTCGAAATCCTTTTGTCTCGAATCGGCATTGGTGCGCATGCGAGCCGCCTTAGCTCAGACTGGGAGAGCACTCGACTGAAGATCGAGCTGTCCCCCGTTCAAATCGGGGAGGCGGCATTTTCCTGCGACTAACGAGAGAGCGGCGCAACCGAGTCGTGAGCAGTGAAACTTCTCCGCGGCGATTGCGATACGGCTACCCGTACCGTACTGTTCGATCGTTGCCAGCATGTTAAATGGTAGACATCTCACAACGTAATTCACTCACAGTCTCCTCGGTCAGAGGTGACGGGTGAGATAAGGCCACGAGCTATTGGTTCGACTCCGAGGGTGCATCCGAGGGCCGTTCGAGTCGCTCGTAGAGGTAGTACGAGTAAACGACGGTGACGCCGGCCGTCAGCAGCGCAGGGACGACGAGGAAGTAGATGGCGTACTCGCCGAACAGCAGGCCGAAAAGCGAGAGGACGGCCGTGAGTTTGAACAGCCGACCGCCGAGCGCGTGGGTCCGTTCCCACACCTCCTCGCTGCTGAGCGTCCACGGCGTCCGGATGCCGACGAACCAGTTCTGTTTGGCATGCGTGAGCACGACGCCGCTGTAGTAGAGCAGTCCGGCCACGGCGACGAGAATCAGGAGGGTGAAGTCGAACTCGTAGCCGAGGTTGAACGCGACGACGCCGGCGTGCACGACGAACATGTAGGCGGCGAAGACGACGACGAACCAGTCGTAGTACGGCCGAAACGCGGCGATGTTCTCTCGGAGCGGGTCGATTCGGGGGACGGCAGCGAGCAGGACAAGGATTCCAGCCGTCAGGAGGGGAAACAACCAGAGGGCGAGCAGTTTCGGCATCGTTCCGTTCGGGACACCGGCAGCGTCCCAGTTCGTGACGAGGACAGCGGGGAGCGAGGGTGTCGCGAGCAGATTCACGATGCCGGATAGCATCACGAAGCCGGCAGCCAACAGGAGTCGGTGGACCGTCTGCATACTGGAACGAACGACCTGCGCACAGATGAACAGGTGGGGACACCGATTCGCACGGGCGCTGCTCCCGTTTACGCCCCGTGTAGACGATACGATCTTTCAGACGCCCGGCTCACCCGCGAAAGCCGAGCAACCGGAGGCCGTTCAACGAGACGAGGACCGTCGAGCCCTCGTGACCGACCACGGCGAGCGGGAGCGGGATACCGCGGAGAAGGATCGCGGCGACCATGAGCGCGATGGCACCGAAAGCGATGGTGAGGTTGACGGTGAGCGTCCGGCGGGTTTTGCGGCCGAGACTGAGGACGTACGGAATCTTGCTGAGGTCGTCGCCCATCAGCACCACGTCGGCCGTGTCGAGTGCGACGTCAGTCCCCGCGCCGCCCATCGCGACGCCGAGTGTCGCCGTGGCGAGCGCGGGCGCGTCGTTGACGCCGTCGCCGACCATCGCCACGTTTCCGTGGCGCTCGACCATCGCGTCGATGGTCGCCACCTTCTCTTCGGGCAGCAGTTCGGCCTGGACGTCGTCGATCCCGACCTCGTCGGCGATCCGTCGTGCCACGCGCTCGTTGTCGCCCGTCAGCATGGCGACGTGCTCCACGCCGAGGTCGCGGAGGTCGGCGATCATCTCGGCGGCGTCGGGGCGGACCGCGTCGGTGAACGCGAGCCACCCCACCACGCTGACGTCGCCGTGACGCTCTTGCGCGACGAGAACGCTCGTCTTCCCCTCCGCCTCCAACGTCTCGAGGCGATCGAAGCCGGGAGCGAGACCGTCGACGGCCGCGTCTCCGAGAACGGTCTGGAAGTAGCTCCGGTTCCCGATATGCGTGGTTCGCCCCTCGACGTCCGCCTTGACTCCCTTCCCGGCGACCGATTGAAACCGCTCCGCGTCGGCGACGTCGAGTGACCGATCGGCCGCCGCCCGCACGGTCGCACGCGCGAGGTGATGCTCCGAGCGGGACTGCACTGCGGCCGCGATAGAGAGGAGCCCGTCCTCGGTCAGCGGCGGGTCCGAGGTCGGGTCACGGACGAACACGTCGGTCAACTGCGTGTCGCCCTGCGTGAGCGTCCCCGTCTTGTCGAAGGCGACCGCGTTGATGCGGGCCGCGCTCTCGACGTGCTCGCCGCCTTTGAACAGGACGCCCTGCCGGCCCCCGGACGCGATGGCCGAGAGGACCGCCGCCGGCGTCGAGATGATCACCGCACACGGCGAGGCGGCGACCATGAGCGTCATCGCGCGGTAGAACGTTCCCCCGAACTCGTTCCCGAGCGCGACCGGAAGGGCGATCGCTGCGAGCGTGAGCCCGAACACGCCGAGGACGTACGGCTGTTCGAGACGGTCGATGAGTCGCTGTGTCGGGGCCTTCTCGCTTTGAGCGCGCTCGACCATGTGAATGAGCCGGCTGATCGCCGACTCGTGGGCCTGTCGAGTGACTTCGATTTCGAGGCTCCCGCTCTCGTTTATCGTTCCGCCGAACACCTCGTCGCCCGGCTCCCTCGGCACGGGTACCGACTCGCCGGTGAGCGAGGACTGATCGACCGTTCCTTCGCCGGACGTGACGATGCCGTCGAGCGGGATTCTGTCGCCCGGGCGGACGACGAACACGTCGCCGACGGCGACGTCCCCGATCGGAACCGTGACCTCCTCGCCGTCGCGCAGGACGTGTGCTTCGTCCGGCCGCATCTCGACGAGAGACCGGATCGCCCGACGGGAGCGGCCGATCGCGTAGTGTTGGAGCGTGTTCGACAGCGAGAACAGAAAGAGGAGCATCGCACCCTCGAAGGGGGCTCCGATCGAGAGCGCTCCGAGCGCGGCGACGATCATCAACAGGTCGATGTCGACCGTGCGGTGTCGGAGCGTCTCGAGGGCACCCGTAAGCCCGTACCACCCGCCGAACACGTACGCGACGCCGTAGGCGGCCCACACGAGGAGCGGCGGTCCGTCGAACCACCCGGTCGCTAGGCCGGTCACCATCCCGATCAGCGTCAGGCCGACGAACGCGGTCTCTCGCCTGAGTTTCGAGCGAGAAGCCAAGCCGTCGGGGGACGCGTCGGACGCATCGGGCGCATCGGGTGCGTCGGATGCGTCACGGAGCGAGATATCCCGGTCGCGGACCGCCTCGCGAAGCTCTGCCTCCGAGGTGATGCGCTCGTCGTAGGTGATCCGAGCGCTTTGCGTTCGGAACGAGACCTCGGCGTCGTGGACGCCGGGGAGCTCTCGGAGGTGTCGTTCGAGCGCGCGCGCCCCCGCTTCGCCGCGACCGCCCCGTCGCTCGATGTGGACGGTGCACGTCATTCGCGGGGGCGGGTTAGATGCAGCCACGTGATCTCACCCTACAACGTGCATTGGTTTCGCGTTATCGGTGTCTCACGTCGTTCTCGTTTTCTATTCGCCGTCGATCGGCTGAACGTGACCGTTGCACGCCAACGGTTTTGCCACTCGCGCCTCAGTTGGATGTATCGACGCTCGGTCGGTCACACCGACGCGTCCACCGCCCGAACCCATGACACTCGCCCAGATCGGAACACGGTGCGTCAGTCTCGTCTCGACGGACAGCCAGCGCGACGGCGACGACGTCGACGCCGACTCGGCCGACGCCGACTCGGCCGACCCCGCCGGCCCGCTCGCCCGACGGAAACACTCCTTGGGCCGGGTGATGGGCGCGGTGTACGCGATAGCCGGCCTCACGCACTTTCTCGCGCCGGCGTCGTTCGCCCGAGCCGTCCCGTCCGGGTTCCCGCGCCCGCGAGCGCTCGTCTATCTGTCCGGTGTTGCGGAGGTCGTCCTCGGCGTCGGGATGCAGTTCGACCGAACGCGGCGCGCGTCGTCGTGGGGGATCGTGGCGCTGCTGGTCGCCGTCTTCCCGGCGAACGTCTACATGGCGACCGACGACGTGGCGGCCGAGTTCGCCCCCGACCATCTCGCGAGCGTCGCGCAGGCGGCGGCGTGGGCACGCCTCCCGTTTCAAGCCCTGCTGGTGCTGTGGGCGTGGTGGCACACCCTTCCGGAGTCGGGCACGCAAACCGAGGACGACGCGGACGCAGGGGCCGAGACGACGAGTTAGACGCCGGAGCGAAGCGGTGCCGCACAGCGGCGACAGTAGGAAGCCCGGCGCGTTGGCCGCGCCGCAGTTGGGACACGTTGCGGTCGGGTCGGTCCGATCGGCCGAGCCGTCAGAGCCGTACGGGCCGAACGCGTAGATACTGTGAGTCGATCACACACGTTACTCCCGAAGCGTCGGGCGATTAGTACCGCAGCGTGGCGTCGAGGATGCCGGCGGTCTGTCCGGCGGCGACGAGTACGAGCCCGGCCACAGTCCACGTCGTCGAAGGTGCGGCCGCGAGCACGACTGCGCCGGCGACACAGCAGGCGGCACCGGCGGCGTAGATCCGTTCGCCCGCCTCGACGCGACGGCCGGTGTAGACGAACCCCGCCGCCGGGAGGAGCGCCCAGCCGAAGAGCGACACGGCCAGCAACGCGTCCGGGGAGATAACGGGGTCGCCGAGTGCGAGAAATCCCGCGACGCCCGCGAGCGTCACCGGCGTCCCCGCGAGGATCACGAGCTTCCACACCCGAAGCACGCCGGTCGCCATGTCGCGCCACGAGGCGACCACGAACGCGACGAGTAGGGCGCTCATCACGACGTGGGCGACGAACAGCGCATGCGTCGAGACGACCGCAAGCGTCACCGCAGTGACGACGAGCCAGGCGGCGGGGACGAGGAACGCCGGTCCGTTCGCTCTGATCGATCGGAACACGGCGGTCCGATCGGAGCGACGGGACATAAGCGTCCCTCCGGCGGCGGCGGTGGTCGAAGAACTGCTGAATCGGTCGGTGAGATCCAATATATTCCGCTGTACGGTCACCGATCGTCCCAATAAATACTAACAACAGAAACAAACGTCCGCCTACCGTCGTGTTAACTGTACACTCGCAATTCTTATCCCCCGAGGGGCCATCCGTTGTGATGTAATGGCGACCGGAAAGGTTGACTTCTTCAACGACACTGGCGGCTACGGATTTATTGAGACTGACGACGCTGACGACGACGTGTTCTTCCACATGGAAGACGTCGAAGGACCGGACCTCGAAGAGGGTCAGGAGCTCGAGTTCGACATCGAGTCCTCGCCCAAGGGCCCGCGCGCGTCCAACGTCGTTCGGCAGTAAGCCGATCCGATAAGGTGGGTCGGTCCGGCTGACACCGAACGCGACTCTGACACGCAACAACGAACCTTTTGCCCGCCGCGGATTTTCGTCCGCCGCGGGTTTGTATCACGACACCGAGCGTCGCCGCCGCTGGTCGGTCCAGCAGGCGACGACGAGCGATAGCACCGGACGGGAGGCTGCTATCAGTAAAACGGGTCGACGGCGACCGAGTTAGATATGCTGTCCGAAGAGCCCGCGGCCCTTGGTCACTTCGACGTCGCCTTCGACGCGCGTCTGACACGCGAGGCGGACGTCGTGACTCGGGTGGTGTGGAGGGAACCAGAGGCGGAGCTTCTCCTTTTTTTCGGGTTCGCTGACCTCGCCGTCGACCTGGACGGCACAGGAGCCGCACGACCCCAATCCGCGGCAGTTGAGCTGCTCCATCTTCCCGTTGTATACGGAGAGCCCGGCCTCTTTCAACACGTCGCGCAGTAGCTCGCCCTTCTCGCACTCGATCTCCTCGCCCTGATAGGATACAGTCGGCATAGACGACCGAACGGTACGCGGCCGACCCACAAAGAGTCTGGGAACCGCGGTCGAGCGGACGCGACTACCCGCCCAGCGCGTGCCGAGGCACACACAGAGGCCGAGACGGTCACAAACCCGGGCCACGAGCGAATACCGGAGTCAGACGCGCCCCGTGAGCGACGTGCGCCGGATGTCTGACGCCGGACGGGGCGTTTTTTACCTTCGGCACCGCAGGATGGGCATAATGGGACTCAGGTGTCTGCTCGGGCACGACTTCAACGAACCCGAACTACAGCGCGAGCGCGAGGAGGACGGGAACGAGGTCGTTACGACCGTCACTGAGGTGAAAACCTGCGCTCGCTGCGGTGAGACGCAGGTCGTGAGCGAGAACACCGAGGTGACGACGATGGAACAGTTGGCCGACGAGGCCGCCGCGGGGCGCGGTGCGCGGGCGTCAGACGCCGCTCCGAGGGATCCACCCGTCGGCGGGCACGCCGCGGCTGACGAGGTCGAACCGGACGGTGCGTCGGTGGGTGCCGCTCGGCCGGACACCGATCCGGGCCCGGCGACAGACGTGGACGTCGACAGCGACGTCGACGACGCGGTGATCATTGACAACAGCACGAGGAGCGTCAGCGCGGAGACAGAAAACGGGAGCGCGGACGCGACGAGCGACGAGCGCGCGGACGCAATGGTCGGTGAAGGCGCGGCGGCCGAGACGGAAGATGACGACACCACGGACGGGGACGACGGCGCGGAGCTCCTCGAGTCGGGACCGGACGACGAGGCGGGCTCGCTCGGCGGAAGCGACGAGTACGCGGAGTACCCGGAGGTCGAGCCCGCGGCGTCGCCGGGCGAGGACGAGCAGCACGCAGAGACGGACGACGGCGTGATCCTCGACGACGACGACGAGGAGCCGCCGGCGGAGCGCGAGCACGGCGCGTGGCCGGAAGTCGACGAACAGGACGACTCGCGGGCCACGACAACGCCGTGGCCCGATCAACCCGGGGAGGACGAGGGGTTCAGCGCGGAAATCGGCGACGCCGGCACGGGCGGTGACGTCGAATTCGGCGGCGGGCTCACGCCGGAGGCCGCCGACGCGACCTCGGAGAACGAGGACGCGGAGTACGTCGAAGCGCCGGAGCGGGACGCCGACGCAGTCGGCGGGACGGTCGAACCGCGAGACGATGCGTCGGGGCCGAGCGATTCGGGAACGGGAATCACTCGCGCCGAGAGCCCGACGCTCGAGACGTCGACGTCGGACACGGAGACGGAGTACCACTGCCCCGAGTGCGGAATGGTCCGGAAGGCTGACGGCAACTCCATGCGCGCGGGCGATATCTGCCCCGAGTGCAAGCGCGGGTACGTCACCGAACGTCCGGTCTGAGTCGCTGAGCGGTCGGCTCGTTTCGGCGGACGTCTGACCCTCTCGATTCCGATCGGTACGCTCAGCGGGCTGAAGACCCCGTGACGAAACTGGTTTACGCCCCCCTGTCGAACGGTCGCGGCATGAAGGAGTACAAGATGCGTCGCGGCGAGCATCTGGACGACCGCATGCCCGACCTGAAAGGGTCCATCGAGGATTACTTCGGCGAAATCACCGGAACCGAGGAGTGGAAGGGCCACGAGCTGTACGTCGTCGGTGAGCCCGACAACCCCGTCTTCGAGCGTATCGTGGCCGGCGCCACCAAGTACGGCAGCAAGAAGGACAAGCTCGCGGTCCACTTCGAGGAGCGTCCGGCCGAGGACGTCATCGCCGAGGGGAACGCCGACGCCGCCGCTGACGCGGTCGACGCGAAAAACGAGTTCCTGCTGGAGGCGACCGGCCGCGACGCGAAGTCCCGTCGCGACTCGCTGAAGCGCGAAGTCGAAGACGACGCGCCCGATTACTGAGCGGTCGTTCCGAGCGGGACCGACCGACGCCGCTATGTATACGAGCCGTCGTTTGCGCGGACGACGTCGCCTTCGTCGTCGACCGCCGTGACCGAACAGTTGGCTGCCGACAGCGTCGTGAGCGACCGCACGACGGAGAGGTCGCGGTACTCGCCGAGGAGGAGCCGAATCGGATTCACGTGCGTGACGGCGACGACCGTCCCGTCGCGGGCGCGCAAATCGGCGGCCGCGTCGAGGACGCGCTCGCGGACTGCGAGCCAGCTCTCACCGCTCTCGGGGGCGCGTTCGGCCGCGTCCCGCCCGTTTTTAAGCAGATCGAAGGCAGGGAACCGCTCGAAGAAGTCGCCGGAGGAGAGGCCCTGAAACACACCGAAATCGCGCTCGCGGAGTCGCGGGTCGGTCTCCAGTTCGACGCCGGCGGCCGCGGCGATCGGTTCGGCGGTCTCGACGGTCCGCGCGAGGTCGGAGGCGACGACCGCATCGACGGCGTGGCGCTCGGTGAGCGCGTCGGCGACCCGGGCGGCCTCCTCGCCACCCCGGTCTGAGAGGCCGACGGGCGCCCACCCTTGAATCCGGCCGCTCTCGTTCCACTCGGTCGTCCCGTGTCTGA
>Ga0136589_1001467_pt1 | contig 10710 bp, 12 predicted proteins | sample AntRauMFilla3764_FD_104640 | JGI IMG/M metagenome (GOLD analysis project Ga0136589, IMG submission 104640) | Saline lake microbial communities from Rauer Islands, Antarctica - Metagenome Filla 3 #764 | ecosystem: Environmental > Aquatic > Non-marine Saline and Alkaline > Saline | place...
CGGACTCCGGTTCGACGAACAGGCCCAATACGACCCCCGGAGCTATCTGCTGGCGCTCACAGAACAGTTCGAGGCCGCCGGGGGCCAGCTCTACGAGAATACGAGTGTTACCGATATTTCCGGAGGTCTCGTTTTCAGTATTGGTGTCCTGCTGTCAGTACTGGTTGTGTTATTCTCATCGTCGGTTGTCTCTCCATCAGCAGCCCCATCTCCGTCATCTTCTGCCTCATCGTCTCCGGCGTCGCCCCCATTCTCGTCGACCCCCTCGATGTCCACGTCCTTGCCAGCCATACCGCTTTCCGAAATCTCTGAGATGAACTCCGGGCCGAAGGCCATCGATGACATAGAAGAACCCGATTGTCAAGGCAATAGCCGGGTGGCGGAACCGAGAGCGCACGCAGGTCGACTTCTCGATCAGACATCTCGAAAAGCCAAAAACCGAACATAGTAGGTTCAGAACTTTTGCATATCAATCACTCACTGTAAGATGCGGGCACAACACTCCGTCATGGCCCCCAGTGTGTTGTACAGTCCCGCTGGCGTTCCCCCACGCCATAGTCCCCCAACTGAAAGGGTTTGACCGCACTCTTTCAGTGTTTTTCTACAACGCCTGTACCGTTCATGACTGGACGTGTGTCGCGTAGTATACTATATAGACCCTGATTGGAACCAATGCCGTCAGTTACAACCAATATCACCTCCAACGGCGGAGAGTTAATATCAATCACGACAGTACACAGTTCTATGGCTGCCGAATCGCTCACCACGGTACTTCAAGAGACACTCGCTTTATTCGGTGGATCTGGAACGCCACTGACGACCAACGACGTGGCTGACCAACTTCCCATCGGTCGACGGAGTACCTACGAACGGCTCGACCGGCTCGTCGAGTCCGACCGGCTCAAAACCAAGAAAGTCGGCGCAAACGGACGGGTCTGGTGGCGACCGTCGACAGAAAGCGAGTCCGAATCTCGGCTCTCGGATCGGCGGCGTACAGAACGAGACCACGAGGGAGGCAAACAGCAACAGGCGTCGACCGCCGCGCGGTTCGAGGCCCTGTTCGAGAACTGTCCAGACATGATCGATGTTCTCAACTCGAACGGGAGGCTGATTTCGGTAAATCGGCGACTCTGTACGAACCTCGGCTATACCGAGCCGGAACTCATTGGAAAGGGTATCTGGGAGTACGACCAGTCAATTGACAAACATGGGGTCAAAACGTTACTTTCAGAGCTCTCGGTCGACGAGCCGCAGACGTTCGAGGCCCAGTATCTCCGGGCCGATGGATCGACGTTCCCCGTGGAGGTCAATCTCATCCGGCTCAGTATGGAAGAGGAGGATCGGTATCTGGCGATCAGTCGAGACATTACCGACCGCAAGCAACGCGAGCGACAGCTCGAACAGTACGAAACCATCGTCGAGACGGTTACTGATGGGATCTACGCAGTCGACGAAGACGCGAATTTCGTGATGGTCAACGAGGGATTCTGCGAGTTGACGGGCTACGAGCGCGACGAACTCATCGGCTCACACGCGAGACTGGTCACCAGCGAGGAGATCACGCCGAAAGCCGAGACACTGTCGGTGTCGGCCGAGATCAACGCAGGCGAACGCGAGACGGCGAGCATCGAACTCGATGTTCGTACCTCGGATGGTGAGACTGTCCCGTGCGAAACTCGACTCGCCCCGTTCGGTGAAGGGGAGGGCCGATGTGGGGTAACCCGCGATATTTCCGAACAACTACGACGAGAACAGAGCCTCCGTGACCGAATTCGACAACAGGAAGTGGTGACCGAACTCGGGAAAAACGCACTCGAAGACGGTGACCTCGACGAACTGATGGCCGAGGCGGCCGAACTCATCTCCGAGACGCTGGACACTGACTACTGCAAAGTCCTTGATCTCGATGCGGATACTGAGGAACTACTCCTTCGGCAAGGAATCGGATGGGGCGAGGGGATTGTCGGCTCGGCAACGGTTTCAGCTGTCGAAGCCGAATCACAGGCCTCGCACACGCTCAAAACCGAACAGACAGTGGTCGTCTCCGATCTCACGACCGAGCGACGGTTCAGTGGCCCTGCCCTGCTGACCGACCACGACGTGCGAAGCGGGATCAGCGTGATCATTGGCTCTCTCGATAGCCCATGGGGGATCCTCGGGACCCACGATACCGAGCCAAGGGAGTTTTCCGAGCATGATGCCAACTTCGTCCAGGCGGTCGCAAACATTCTGGCGACTGCGATCAACCATCACCAGCACGAACAGCAGTTGATCGCCCAGCGCGAACAGGTCGACGCGCTGAACAACCTCAACACCGTTATTAGAGAGATCACCACCGCAGTGATCGAACAATCGACGCGCGAAGAGATCGAAGCCACCGTCTGTGAGCGACTCGCGGCGACCGATTCATACTGTCTGGCCTGGATTGGTGAGATCAATACGGCCACACAGGAAGTCGACCTTCGAACCGAAGCCGGCGTAACCGGATACACCGACGGGATCACGGTGTCGCTCGATCAAGACGATCCGTTAGCCAGCGGTCCGACTGGGAGAGCCCTCCATACGGGCGAGATACAGATTGTGAACGATATTCTGGCCGATTCCAAACACGACCCGTGGCGTAAACAGGTCAAAGAGTACGGCTTCCACTCGTCGGCGGCCATTCCAATCGTCCACGAGGGAACGGTGTACGGCGTGTTGAACGTGTATGCCGACCGTCGAAACGCCTTTGAGCAACAAGAGCGAGCCGTTATCGATCAACTGGGTGAGGTTATCGGTCACGCGATCGCGGCGACCGAGCGAAAACGAGCACTGATGAGTACCGAACTGGTCGAACTCGAGTTTCGTATTCAGGACCTCACGAGCGCCTTCGATGTGACGTTCGATATACCCGGAACGACAACACTTGACCATGTCATCCCGATTGCCGACAGCGAGTTCCTCGTCTACGGTACTGTAACCGCGGATGCCATCGAGAGTCTCACCGGCCTGGTCGACGTACTTCCCCACTGGGAGACAGTCGACTTCTATACAGCGGACGACCCGATCCGGTTTGAACTCCGCGTAAGTGACCCGCCAATCCTCTCAGAGATTGCTTCCTACGGTGGCTACGTCGACAGTGCGATTATCGAAGACGGCGACTACCAGATGACGATCCACCTGTCGCCGACAGCTGATGTGAGTCGGGTCGCCGATCTCGTCAGAGAGGCCTATCCACAGGTCAGGCTGCTTCGCCGTCAACAGATTACGAAGCCAAATGAAAGCTCTGGACGTATCAAGCGTCGACTGACAGAAACGCTCACAGATCGCCAGTCGGCTGTCTTGGAGACGGCCTACCACGCAGGCTACTTCGAATGGCCCCGTGATAGCTCCGCCCAGGATCTCGCCTCAACACTGGGTGTGGCACCGGCGACGTTCCACCAACACCTGCGCAAGGCCGAAAAACAGGTCTTCGACGAACTGCTGTCGAACACAAGCCAACAGCGATTGACGGCCACACCATCCTGACTTCACTCGGTCGGCGGTGAGGGTGTTTCACCTCCGAACAACAGGCCTCAGGGAACGACACCGACTGTCAGCAGCGTCCCCCAGGTGTGATACCGGTCGACCATCGCCTCACGCGTCTCCCAGGCGTCGGTCGGGAACGCATCCGCGGGCGGAATCTCGATTTCTTGGTCGGGTATCGTATCTTGTTGGGCGACGTGGAATCCGGCCTCCCGAAACGCTTTGCGGTACTCCTGACGGTCCCACCGAGTCATCTCAATTGAGATGTTGTCTTGCCACTCGTGGCTCGCCTCGTTTTCTTCGTAGTAGTTCACAGCACAGTAGAAGGTACCACCAGGGCGGATGATCCGCCGGAGTTCTTCGAGCGTGTGGTCGGGATCGGGGGCATAATAAAACGCTTCCATCGAAAAGACGTGGTCGACGCTGTTGGCAGCGAAGGGCAACGCATCGAAGTCACCAACAAGAAATCCGATTGCGTCGTCATCGGTGTACGAGGCGGCGTTGCGAACCATTTCCGGTGCACCGTCGAGGCCACAGCCATGGCCAATGTCGGCGGTCTCCCGGAGTGCCCGAAGCGCGTAGCCACTTCCAGTACCGAGGTCGAGAACGGTGTCACCGGCCTCGACCGGCATCCGGGCCAGTGCGTGTTTGGCGGTGTGCCAGTGGCGGTCTTCCATTCCCTTGTCCCGGCCGCTTGCGGCCCAACTGTCGAACTCCTCGCGAACACTCATATCCAAGACTGGTCGACGACAGAGTAAATCGGTTGCTCTCTGAGGCGTCGACCAACAGCTGACAAATACCTCGTTGTTTATACGTACAAGACGACTGTCAGGCATATATGCGACCACGACCGCGGCTTCGGCCGACTGTCCGAATACGGCGGCCGAAATTCAGACTCGCAGACTCGGCCCAACAGATCGTCGGTGGGTTTCTCCTCGCCGGGCCGTTCGTCGTGACCGAAGAGGTCTGGGTACTGGCGGGGAGTATGAGCAATCTCCAGGCGCTGCTCACTGTCAGCATCGTCGGCTTGATCGGGTACGCAGCGCTCTATCAGGCAGATACCAAGCGCGACCCTGACATCGAACAACAGGTGGCAGGGGTTCCGGTTCGGTTTATTTCACTGATGTGCGTCTCCTTTGGCTCGGTCACAATTCTGGCACTCGTGTTCGATGCCCCGAATACGTTCCTCGGAGCCAATGGACTGTCGACGCTCGAACTCGTCGAAACCACGTTTAAAGCCATCAGCGTCGGCTCGGTGTTCAGTGTCGTCGGTGCGGCAACCGCCGACAGCGTCCTCTAAGCGGCCAAACAGTAGAAAATCGAGACGTCAGAAGAACCGAGACAACAGCCGACCGACGATGCCGGACGGCGGTGGTTGTTGGCCGTCACCGTACTCGTCGTACAGGTAGTCGACGATATCGTCGCTTTCTGCCATGCCCTCGATTCCGTTGTCGCGGTCGACGAGGACTGGCACCCCGTACTGGCCACTCGCATCGTAAACTGCCGTGCGGTCGCTTCGTGAGCCCGGGACAGAGTGGATCTCGTAGTCGAGGTCGAGATCACCAAGTGCCCGGCGGACCTTTTTGCAGTACGGACAGCCTTGCAGGTTGTAGAGTTCGAGATGGGGATTCGAGTCGGCCATACGAATCGTAGCACGGTACAGAACGAAGTTCTTGGGGGAACAGGCACAGTCACTGCACAACCGAGCAACGATCAGACGACCACGACCACACTGGCGATCAGACGACTACGACGACAACCGCGAACAGGATCAGGACACCGGTGATGTCACAGAGGTTAGTGACGACTGGAATTGTCGTGTCATCGGGGTTGAATCCCAGTCGATAGGAGGCAGTCACCGACAGGAGACTCAACACGACAACCAGCAGTGCCAACAGCATCCCACTGACCATCGAGATGGTGAACACTTCCAGCAGCGTGAGCGAGCCACCGAGAACCGTTCCAATCCCCCACGCGGCAACCCCGACAAGGCTGAAAACCGTCCCAGCGAGTGCGAACACGGCACCGGTATTGGCCCGCACACCGGGGTTCGACAGCGAGAGTTCGAAGGTCCCGAGGTGGAGTTGGGTCGACAGGCGCGAACACATAATCGAGGCGAGATTGCCCGCCGTGCCGATCTGGACCGGCACGAGAATCAACAACGAGGGCTGTGTCAGTAGTGTCTCCTCGAAGGACTCCAAGACGGTTCCGGAGGCCATCTGGAGCAGCGAAAGCCCTGCAAGCAGTGGGATCATCGTCCGCACCATCCGGCGGATCGCCCACTCGTCGACGATGCCATCCGATGTCGATGTTGCGGTCGACGTCATCGAACCAGTGTCGGTGTCACCGCCATCCGGCCTCTCAGTAGAACCAGAGCTCACAGTACCAGCCCCATTCCATAGACCCCGACAAGCAGGAACACCACCCCAAAGACGTCACCGAGAGTGGTCACCACTGGGCCAATAATATTGTCAGGATCGAGACCGCGGCGATAGCCGACTAGAATCACCGAAACCAGCACCGAAAGCATCAGCACAGCGCTCAGAAATCCTGCGATAAGCATGATTCCGACGAGCTGGACGAGACTCCCGGACTCACCGAGCAGCGTCAACACGAGAAACGTTACCACCGCAATGAACACCGACACCGTCATTCCATTAATAAACGAGGCGATGATCGCATTCGAGAGCCGCCGGTCGAGCTCGAATCGTGGTTCGATCAGTCCCTGATGAAGCCCACTGGAAATCCGGGCTCCGAGCGATCCATAGACACCACCACGAGTTGCCAAAAACGCCGGCAGGAGCAACAACAGTCCGGGAACGCTCTCGATCCCGTTTCGCATCGTCTCACTGCCGAGGATCGTCCCCGCAAACAGTCCCGCCCCGAGACTGACAATGATGACGGGCAAAGCGTCTCGATAGACGTCTTTGGCCGTATCCTGTCCGTACATCTGTCTCAGAGTGAGCGTGCAACCCGTAAAAAGTTGGCTGGCAAGAGCCACTCATATTAAGTTCGCCCAGTCGCTGACATCAATATGGACTATAGGTTAGCTATTGAGAACGCACCCGATACGATTACTGCCGGAACCGGCCTGTTGTTGATCCATCCGAGCATCGGTGAGACCGACCGGATCGATACTGACTTTCTGAAAACAGATACCGACCATTTCCTTGTCGTTTCGACACGAACCACGGCCCGAGAGGTCGAACAGAAACTCGAACACTACGACGTCGACGAGTCTTCGGCCGTGATTCTCGATACACTCTCTGTCGAACGCGGCTACTCGCGCCGAGGCTCTGACAACGTCCACTATGTTTCTTCGCCCGACGATCTCGACGGTATTGTCGAGCAGACACGGAACTTCCTCGACAGCCACGACGGGAAGGTTCGAGTCAGCGTCGATTCGCTGACCGAGATGATATACTACGCCGACGAAGAAGGTGTCTTCGAGGCAACAAAACAGCTGCTCGAACTGCTTGCTGAACACGACGCAGTCGGAATCTTCCATCTCTCGAAAGAGGTCCACGACCAAGAGACACTCGACCGATTTCACGACCTGTTCGATGGCATCGTCGACCTCGGCGATGACAGCAGTGTCACGACCGAATTCTGAACACGCCGGCAGTCAGTCGAGTCACTCAGAGAGTGCTGCAACCGTTTTTTCGGCCCATGTGACCGCATAGTCGGCTCCGTACTCCCGATAGGCGTCGGTATCGAGTGTACCGAACGGTGTCGGCAGTTCGAGACCGTGTTTGATCGCCGAACAGGCGTACTCAGTTGCTTCGGGAAAACTCATCTCGCCGTAAGCAACTGATCGAGAAAGATCGTTGAGTCGAGGTTCGAGCCGCTGGCCAGCATCTACCCAGGTTTCGTACAGTGGCTCGTACTCCGCAGAATCCTCCCAAGAAGCAAACTCCTCGCGAGTCTGCAGGCCAACCCAGCCATCAAAAAGGGCCGCAGCGAGCTGATAGATATCAGCTGGACCGAGGCCGAGGACGGAACTCAACTCGGCGTATCGATCGCCGAAAAACGGGAGGAAATGTTCGGGAACTCCACAGCCAATCTTAACAAGCGCTTCAGCGATGAGAAAATCGAGAAATCCGTCGGGCGTGCCCTGTGCACGCTGTTTGAGGAGCACAGCCGGCGGCTCGGTCTGTCGTGTCCAGACGACGGTTCCGTCACCCGGCATCCCGATCGTAAACGCCGAGCTCGCATACTGTTCGAGCGCTGTCGGCGCGGTCTCGGGCAGCCAGTCGACCGGATAGCTGGCGGGATCGAGTCGCTCGGCCAGCAGCCCGAGGTCTTCGGCCACCGCGGGTGGAAGCGTCTCGAAGTCTCGGTCGACGTCGAGGACGATCACTTCTGGTGCGTAGGCCTCACGAACGGCCGCCACAGCCGGTGAGAGTGACCTTTCGGTGAACATCAGGCCAAAATGTACGAGAGAATGATGCCGGCCGAGAGGAGAGCCGAGACACTGACTGTACTTAACACGATCTTGGTAGCGTTGCTCATACCCTGGATTTCGGTGGACCAACAATAAAGGCTTCAGTATCGGCTCGCCGCCGTCGAGTCGACCGGAGGCAAGTGGCCCTACACCCTCGGCGCCCCGTGACTTTATCCCGACAGCTACGGTATGCCATGGTATGCATATCCGGGACGCAGTCGAAGACGACGCCGAGGCGATCGCGAGGCTAGCCGACGCACCGGCAGATGTCGTCCGGAACCTCGTCCACGACCGGAGCGTCCGTGTTGCCGAACGACAACAGGGGAACCGAGATCCGAACGTCGACACCGAGTCGACCGAAACCGACTTGCTAGGTTTTGTGAGCTTTGATGCCCACGACCGAACAGTCCACATCACGCAGTTCGGCGGGACCAAAACTGCCTGCGAACGTCTGTTGGCCGAGCCGGTTCGGTTTGCCGCCAGCGAAAACATGGTTGTCGAGGTACTGGTCGAAACCGAAGCGGCCGACAAAAAGGCGGCTGTCGAGGCCGCCGGCTTCCAAACAGCCGGAACCGGACCGATGTTTCGTGGTTCGCGGACGATTCGGTACCAACAGGAACCGTAGAAACCGAGTGAGCGACCTACGCTATACGAACTTTCTAACAGTCATATCTAGCGTATCGAGGTCGACAATCGGTGCGTGAGCCACGTCGGGATCGATATTGACCTTCTTTTGGAACTCGGTTTGGGCCTGCCAACAGCCACTGTTGACCGACAAGACGTTGTGGTACTTTCCCCAGCCGAGTTTGTGAACGTGACCGGTATGGAAAATATCAGGAACGTCGTCAATAACCAGGTAGTCCTTCGTTTCGGGTGCAAGTCGCATTCGACCGCCGTACTGTGGGGCGACGTGCCGCTTTTTGAGCAGTTGGTACATTGCCTTGTGTGGCTCGTCGTAGCTTGCTTTGTCGGCCGGGAGTTCAGAGATCACCTCGTCGAGCGAGACACCGTGATACATCAGCACCGAGACGCCCTCAATAGTGACTGTCGACGGGTTCCCAGAGATTCGGGCATCGTGAGCCGACATGATGTTCCGCAACTCCTCGTCGAAGCCGGGCTGTGGCTCGGCGAGTCGGACCGCGTCGTGGTTGCCGGGGATCATCACGATCTCCATATCACCGGGGACGGCTTTGAGATACTCCGAAAACGCCTCGTACTGATCGAAGATGTCGACGATATCGAGTTCCTCGTCTTGATCTGGATAGACGCCGACTCCTTCGACCATATCGCCCGCGATCAGGAGGTACTCGACGCTGGCGGCCTCCTCGGTATGGAGCCAGTCGGCAAACCGGTTCCACGCATCGGCCATGAACTCCTGGCTGCCGACGTGGACATCCGAGATGAGCGCAGCCTGGACGTGCCGGTCAGCAGTCGACGGCCGGAACGTCCGGGGGACATCAGGGAAAAACAACGAGTCGACGAACATGATCCCGCCGTCGTCGGCGAGTGTCCCTTGGACAGCGATACATTCGTCCAAAAGAAGGTCGTCGACCAGCTCTGCAATCGGTCGGTCTTTCATTACGAGCACCGGAAACGTTCCGGTGGTATCTTCGAGTTCGATCAGCCAGTGGCCGCTGGCGGTCGATCGAATGTCGTTTACCAGACCGATCATCTCGGCGTCACTACCACCACCCATGGCCTCGATTGCCGAGGCTGGTCGGTGGTTGACCCGGCCACTGAGCTGTTTCGAGAGTCGTTCGTACCGGTCTCGAAACGTCGTGACGAACTGCTTGTACTCGCCGGTCCCGGTACTTCGACCGGTGATATCACCACTGATCTCGGCTGGAGACGGCGAACGCGTAGATGACGTCGACGCTGAGTCGGCTACCGACTGGTCGGATTCCAAATCTGCCTTGTGAGAGTTTGTCGATGACCCCCCTATTTCATCTGGAGATGGCTTTTTTGTAGTGTGTTTTTCAGGTTTTTCTGCCGGAGTCGAAACAGAGGTTCGAGAGGTGGCTGCTGGCCCGTCGTTGTCGACCGATGGTTGGGTCGACTGCGATTCTACCGGTTGTGATTGCGCCGGCTGCGACTGTGTTGGTTGGGATTCTGATGATTGGGACTGCGTCGGCTGCGACTGTGTTGGTTGAGACTGAGAGGAGACGCCAGCGGGATCGGGGACCGGCCGATTGGACTGCAGGATCTGTCGGACGTCACCCACGGTGATTTTGAGCGTGTCATCGGGTGTGTCGTCGACAACAGCATCGAGTGCGGCCGCCGGATCTGCGGCGCTAGCGAGGAGTGTTATCGCCTCACGTTCGGCGTTGTAGCCACGGCGAGCGAGCGCTTGAACGATCCGTGAGGGCGTCTCCAGTGGCACACACACTTGTGAGATGGCGCTGGGCAAAAGCATGCCGAAGAACGGACTTACCGGCGAGTGTCAACCAGCGAACAGCGAGTTGACAAAAACGAGCAGCAAAAAGGATCTGTCACAGATGTAGAATACGTAAGCGAACTGTAAATCGGGGGAGGACGCCACTATTATCGGTCGAAACAGAGTATCTGCGAATAAAACCACAAGACGTCGCAGGGGAAGTACCCAGAAGGTTCAAACACAGCCCAGTCGAATGGACGGACAATGAGTCCAGGGGATCGTCGACCGTCAGAAGACGAGGAGTCGACGGCGGATCGACAGTCGTCTTCAGAAACGGACGGCAGACGTCCGGACAAGCCATCTACCACTCGTACAAACGGCTCAGAAC
>Ga0136589_1001477_pt1 | contig 10661 bp, 13 predicted proteins | sample AntRauMFilla3764_FD_104640 | JGI IMG/M metagenome (GOLD analysis project Ga0136589, IMG submission 104640) | Saline lake microbial communities from Rauer Islands, Antarctica - Metagenome Filla 3 #764 | ecosystem: Environmental > Aquatic > Non-marine Saline and Alkaline > Saline | place...
AGCTTAACTTTGCCGCTAACTTGTCCGAAGAAGTAGGACCACTTCTTTCATAGCCACAGCCACAAAGCAGAAGAAAAATATCATTATTGCAGGCGGCACATCTACAGGTAAAACAACATTACTCAATGCTATTTTAAAAGAAATTGATAAATCTGAACGTATCGTAACCATTGAAGATGTGCCGGAAGTATCCCCGCCTCATCAAAATCACCTTTCTTTACTGGCCTCTAAAGGCGACCAAGGACAAAGCCGCGTAACAATACAAGATTTATTAGAAGCCTCTTTGAGATTTAGGCCAGACAGAGTTCTTCTGGGAGAATTGCGCGGAAAAGAGGCATATACATTTCTGCGCGCTGTAAATACCGGACACCCAGGCTCTATCTCAACAGTTCACGCTGATACGCCCTTTGGGGCTTTAGAGCAAATATGCCTTATGGTGATGCAAGCCAATCTAGGATTAGATCACGATCAAATTATGGCCTACATTCTCTCGATTGTTGATATTGTCGTGCAAATGAAGCGTGAGGGTGGCAAGCGCTTCATTTCTGAAATTTGGTATCCTGACAATGGAAAATAATAGAGCAATATATTTTATAGCCAGCTTATTCGGGCTTGTTTTCTATTCTTATATCGCTTCCTTGATGTACTTCATTTTAGCCAAAATTCCCTTAGAAACAGCAAACCCTATTTCAATATGGTTCGTTTTTGGCGGGCCTATTACAGATCAAATACAATCTCGTCTGTTTGTTGCATTTGGAGCCCCTGCTGTAGCTATAATTTTTATAGGCGGACAACTATATGACAATATATTTAATGACAAAGGCTTATTCGGAAAAGCGCGATGGGGAGGCCTTAGTGATTTAAGAAAAGCAAAACTGACAGAAAAAGATGGCCTTATTTTAGGCAAGTTTAATGGCCAATACTTAATAAGCAATCAACCAACCCACTCTATTGTTGTTGCCCCTACCCGTTCAGGGAAAGGTGTTGGCATTGTTGTTCCCAATTTACTGGCTTGGAAAGGGTCAGTTATCTGTTTTGATATTAAGCATGAAAACTATCGTAAAACTGCTGGCTTTCGTAAAGCCCACGGCCAAAAAGTCTTTATGTGGTCGCCAATGGACGAAAACTTAAAGTCTCACAGATATAATCCGTTAGATGCCGTCAGTAAAAATCCTCATCAGCAAGTGAGCGATTTGCAAGTTATTGCACGTATTTTAATCCAAGACCCTCCCAAAAGTGATCCTGTCTGGGCATCTGAAGCACGCGCCCTCTTTGTTGGTTTGGCATTATATGTATTAGATAGTGCAGAAATGCCTTCTACCATAGGAGCAATCAATCGGCTTTTGGGAACTGAAGCCGATCTGGGAGATGTTTGCCGTCATATTGTTAAAAAACACCCAGAATTAATAGCCACAGTCAAAAAATCACTAATGAACTTTGCAAACAAAGCCGCTAAAGAGCGCAGTGGCGTTAAATCTTCCCTCAACCAAGCCATCAACCTTTGGGACAACCCTTTAATTGATGCCGCGACTTCGGCAACAGATTTTAAGATTGAGGATCTTCGAAAAGATAAAATATCAATTTATGTAGGTGTATTAACAGGCCAGATAGAAACGCTCACCCCCCTCCTCCGCATATTTTTTGAACAAATCATTACAAAGTTATCTATGAAAGAACCTGATGAAAGCGAGCCACACAAAGTTTTGATGCTTTTGGATGAATTTCATATGCTTGGCCGCATAGATTCTATGACGACAGCATTTACCTTACTGGCTGGTTATAACGTGCGTGTCATGGCTGTTGTGCAATCATTAAACTGGCTTGATGTCACTTATGATCGCGATAAAAGAAATGGTATTTTATCGTGTTGCGCCCATCAAATATTCTTCGCCACCAATGATCTCGCCACAGCGCAATATGTTTCTGAGTCTTGCGGCAATCAAACAGTCGAGGCAGTATCCAGATCAAAGCGAAAATCAATGAAATATGAAGCGCCGACTTATAATACCTCACAGCGCGGAACGCCCTTAATCGCTAAACATGAAATGAGAGATTTCAACGTCAATGAGCAAATTATTCTCGCTGAAGGATCGCAGCCTATTAAGTGTAAGAAGATAAAGTATTATAAAGAACCAACATTTAAAGACAGAGAAATTGAACCTCCTGAAGTTCCAAAGCTTAAAATCCTCGATAACGCAATTCCCTATTTCGATATTCAATCAGGTCAATATTCTAAAGGGCAAGGAAAAGACCCAAATCAGACAGAAATTGATTATGATGCGCCTAGAGATTTAACAGACGATATTCCTGATAATGTTTTGGAAAAGCTTAAAGAAAGTTTAAAATAGTCTCAAGAACAAGAGATTGTAAATTTGAGTAAACTTTTATATGATTATATCAATGAAAAAATTAACACATGCAGTTTTGGCTCTTCTTATTATCCTTCCGGCATTTCTGCCGTGGATGCCTCATACGGCTGCGAAAGCGCTTCATATTCAGCAAGAAGCGCATCATCAAAACAAAAATACAATTCACGCCCATGGCCACAATCACCATGCGGCACCCGCCGATCATGGTTCGGAACAAAGCGTGAGCCACGGCTTTCATGCCGACATCATCACGTATTTTAATGATTATCTTCATGTCGATTTACAAAATCCCGATCAAGTTGTATTGAAAGCCCCCACGCCGGATACATACGACATTGAATTTACGGTGGCTGCAGCTATTGAACCGCAGAACCGTTATGAACTGGCCTCTGTGCAAAGCCGAGCGCCACCCGATTGGCGAACACTCAGGCCGGAAAACACTCCCCTATATCTCTCCACGCTACGTCTACGAATTTAGAAATTAATTCGTAAGGCGTATTTTTGTGTCTGCCATATGGTGGAGACTCTTAATTCGTGCGCCTTTTCTAAACTTCCAAACACAATTCTTTATTAAATGGAGAAAACATAAATGTTTCAATTTTTACAATCATATTCGGCAAAAGACCGCCTGTTCGCCTTTATTGGCTTATGTTTGATGCTGGTCGGACTCTTCGGGATTATTCCCGATGCCTGGGCGCACGGCGTGACCATGGGCGACAAGGGCTATATTCAGGAAACCACAGGGGTTCACCCGATCCCCTTCCTCTATCTGGGCGCAAAACACATGATGACAGGCTATGACCATTTGTTATTCCTGCTTGGTGTGATCTTTTTCCTCTACCGCATGAAAGACGTCACCATTTATGTGACCCTGTTTGCCGTTGGCCATATTGTGACATTGCTTTCCGGCGTGTTAATGGAGATCAGCATCAACTCATACATTATTGATGCGATCATCGGCTTTTCAGTGGTCTATAAAGCGCTCGATAACATGGGCGCATATCAACGCTGGTTCGGGTTTCAACCAAATACCAAAGCTGCCACCTTGATATTTGGTTTGCTTCACGGTTTTGGGCTGGCCACAAAAATTCTGGATTATGAACTTTCACCCGATGGGCTGCTGGCCAATTTGATTTTCTTCAATATCGGTGTGGAGTTGGGACAGATTTTGGCACTTGCCGTTATCCTTATCGCTATTACCTATTGGCGAAAATCCGGCAGCTTCCTGCACCACGCTTACAAAGCCAACGCCTTCATGATGATGCTGGGCTTCCTGCTTATGGGATACCAGATCACAGGTTATTTTGTTCAATAAATTCAAACTTATTATTAAAAGGAAAACACAATGTATAATACAAACATACCATCGGACAGAGAAGTACCGTCCACCGCGAAACTCATCAAATCAACCGTTCTGGCGGCTATCGCTGCTGGCATATTACTGGTCACGGTGGTTATGCCATCCGAATACGGCATCGACCCGACAGGTGTTGGCAACGCTCTTGGCTTAAAACGCATGGGCGAGATTAAAGTCTCACTAGCCGAGGAAGCAGCGGCAGATGCAGCCAAAGATACGCAAATTGTAGAGGCCGTTATTGAGGTTGAGGATACGCCGGCAGCCCCACAAGTTGCTGCGGAAAAAATACCAACCCAAAACCATGAAATGAGTGTCACCCTTGAGCCGGACGAAGGCACCGAAATCAAGGTGGCAATGGCCAAAGGTGCAAAGGTGGATTACGTCTGGGAAACCAATGGCGGCAAAGCAAACTTTGATGTACATGCGGATTCAAAAAAGCTGAATATTGATTACCACAACTATTCCAAAGGCTCTGATGTGAAACGTGAAGGTACATTGGTTGCGGAATTTGATGGTTCTCATGGCTGGTTCTGGCGCAACCGCACCAAAGAGCCGCTAACGATCACCATCAAAACCAACGGTGAATACACCTCAATTAAACGCTACTAAACTCAAAGAAAGGACTGAAAAATGAAAAAACTTAAAGACCCTAAAATCCTAATCGCCGCTGGCGTTATTGTTATCGCAATTATTATCTTTGTGATGATAATGTCAGGGGCCTATCCATCTGGTGGTCACGGCCATGCACATTAAAAGAGTATAATAAAATGCTGGAGCCACTGAAAAACTCAACCTATCGCCATTTATTTACAGCGCAAGTTATTGCGTTGCTCGGTACGGGATTAACAACAGTGGCCCTGGCATTGCTCGCCTATGATTTGGCGGGCGATCAGGCCGGAACCGTTTTAGGAACGGCGCTTGCGCTGAAAATGCTGGCCTATGTCACCATCGCACCGATTGTCAGCGGGCTGGCGGCGGCACTACCGCGCAAACGGGTTCTGGTCACGCTGGATATTGCTCGCGCGGGCTTTGTGCTGTGCCTGCCATTTGTTAGTGAAATCTGGCAGATTTATTTGATTATCTTTTTGATCCAATCCTGCTCTGCCGGATTTACGCCGATGTTTCAGGCAACCATACCCGATATTATTTCCGATGAAAAAACTTATACCAAGGCATTGTCGCTTTCGCGACTGGCTTATGATCTGGAATCACTCGTTAGTCCTGCGCTCGCTGCCGCTGCGCTTGTGTTTATGAGCTTTAATGCGCTGTTTGCGTTTAACTCTGTGGCTTTTTTGATCTCTGCCATCCTTGTTGTCACAGCGGTTTTACCGAAAAAAGAAAAAAATCAGGATGCCAAAATTATATCCGTCTGGGAAAAAGTCAGCTTTGGCACCCGCGCTTATCTGGCTACACCGCGCCTGAGAGGATTATTGGCACTATCGCTAGCCACGGCATCGGCGGGCGCTATGGTCATCGTCAATACGGTCGTGATTGTGCAGGGCGGCTTTGGGCTTGGGGCGCAAGATGTTGCCTTGGCGCTAGCCGCTTATGGAGGTGGCTCGATGCTGGCGGCTTTAACATTGCCAAAATTACTGGAACGATTGCCGGAGCGTCCCGTTATGCTAGCAGGAGCAGCCTTTATTTCCATAGGCTTGCTGGCAGGTTCTACGGTTTCAGTTTTTTTCTGGCTGTTACCCTTGTGGTTTTTATTGGGATGCTCTGCTTCTCTTATCAACACACCAACGGGCCGTTTGCTGCGCCGTTCTTCGTCAGAAGAAGATCGTCCCGCGTACTTCGCAGCGCAATTTTCATTGTCTCACGCTTGCTGGCTCATCACCTATCCATTAGCGGGCTGGCTCGGCGCATCTATCGGGATTGCAGAAACATTTTATATTCTGGCAGGTATCGTTGCGTTCGGTTTTGTACTTGCCCTATTTATATGGCCTTCCAAAGATCAAACCACCCTTAACCACACGCACACAGATTTGCCACACGATCATCCTCACCTTACCAAGGCTCATCCTGTATATGGTGGTTATAACCACCAGCATGATTTCGTAATTGACCATCATCACAAAGTTTGGCCAAAATAAAATATTTTTCAAATAGATTGCCACACCCAATAACCAGCAATACATATAGCTCCTATAAAAAGCCCTGCAAATACAGCCACTCTAATAAAAAGGCCCAAAGCGCCAAGAATACCTCCTACTATTATTGAAGGTACGATTGTAGACGAAAATCTTGCCCATTTTGGCCATTCATCAGGAATATACTCTTGAAGGTTATAGCCGGTTAGACATGCTGCAATGATGAACACCCAAAAGCTCCATACGCCGATAGCGTGAACTTCGTACTCCTCTTCATCCATAAAATCATTGCCAACGCGCCTAAATGCCATAATTAAGCCTCTTCACGATCAGATAAAGGCTTTAATTCTGACATGCCTCGTACAATGTTTTCCATGAAGGCATCAAGTCGCGCATTTGCTTCAACCTCCCGAGGCTCTTTATCATCTTCTGGAATGGATGGATGGTGCATAAAAAATTCATGGCTAAATTTTAGAATAAGCTCTTGGATAAAAGCCATATCTCGCGCCGTTTTCTTGCGGTGTGAAGCCAAGCTGGCCGAAAACTGATTATAAAGCTTAACTAAATCCGCATCACGGTCATTCCTGAACTCTGGAAACATAGCATATCGCAGCCCATCATTGACGATCGCTGACACATTGGGGTTGTGGGAAGTTTTCATTTGCTTTTCCATTGCTTCCCAAACGTCCTCATCAAAATAAATGGTTTTTTGAACTCTCTTGGCTTTGGCCATTTTATAACTCTCTTTCCTGATCCTTGTCGCTGTTTTGCGCACGTTCCTGTTGTTTTACTTGCTCTGCCGCCTTCATCTGGAATGTGCCGCGATCAATCTCGTTAAAGACGATTTTTTGTCCTTTTTCTACTTCTGGTGCTTTATCAAGACGTGCCATTTGTAATTCGCTGCCTCGCATCACAACAGCCCATTTGCCGCTTTCAAGCTCTGTATGGCCTAGATAAGTAAATTCCTGATTGGGCAACACTTTTTGAGCATTGAAGTCTAATCCTGCTTTGGTGGCTAAGAATTTTCCTTCTTGATGCACTTCCATGACAGTCAAATCGCGCAATGCTGATTTTCTAAGCGCAAATTCACCGTTGGACTGAATAAGGGCAAGATTGTTCGCGCACAACCAATCCTGACGTTTTTCTAATGCTTTTTCCAATCGCGCATCTGTTTGCTCTACACCTGATTTTTTCTGTGATCGAGCATACAACTCTTTATCAAGCCATGTCTTCTTGGCCGCATCCGTTAAATCTTCTGGCGCATGATGGGAGAGAATATCCAACTTAGGATAAAAGCGTTTTCTCTCACGCGCGTTGATCTTCGCTGATATTTCTTTACCCTTTTCAATAACATCATCCGGCACTTTATATCTCCCCTGCCCCATATCGCTCACAACGTCATTTTTTTCCAAGGTTTCAATCCGCTTAATATGAGAAGCCAAGTACCCTTCTCTAGCATCTTCATCAATGTAGCTTTGCTCTTTTTCAATATAGCTGCGGTGCTTATCAATATCGTATATACCATCATTTTGACGCGCTATAAGCACAATATTGTAATCTGCTCGTCCGCTTGATTGGTCAAACGGCCTAACGCGAACCAATGCCCCCTTATCAAGCCTTTCATATGAATATGGCTCTCCAACAGGAACATAGTTCTTACCACCCTGCAAAGCCTCAACAACAAGATATTTCCTATCCGTTAATTCATCAGCCGGGCCTTTATCAAGAACTCGCCCTTCAATAACGCTCCCCTCACCTGCCTTTAATGAATAAACCTCCAGATCATCAAGCCCCCCTTCTAAACGACCATATAGCTGCTTAATAACATCATTGCGCGTTGCAATTTTATAAAGAACATCTTGATAATCTTCGCTCAAAGTATAGACACCCGGAGGATCTTCTTTTGCCAATCCAGCAGTTTCTAAATAACGTAAACGACCTTTCAATGAAGCCTCATAATGAGCCGATTTATCAAAATTATTCTCTTTGCGAACATCAACAATACGGCCTTCATTTGCTTGTCTTTCGATGAAACGATCTAAAGATGTTACGCGCAAGGCATCCACTTCTTTCTCGATAGATTTTTGAATATCGTCCAGACTACGCTCACCAAGTAACTCGGTTGCTATCTCTTGCGCACGAGCACGGATTCCAAAAGCAATGTAATCTCGCCCTATAACCAGATCATTACCCTGCCCATCCCTACCCTGAATAATAACATGGGCATGAGTATCATCCGTATCGTAATGAACCGCCCCAACCCAGTTTAACTTAACTTTCAAATCACGCTCCACACGCTTCATGACCTTGCGGATATAACCCTGAAAATCTTCTATATCTTCTCCGCGCTCTGGCGAGATAATCATTCTAAAGTGATGCCTATCATTTTTGCATGATTCAAAGAAATTTTGGCGCGCTAAACCTTCATCTTCACCATTAAACAGAATGGCTTTATCACCATCTTTACCGGCCTTGTTACGGCTAATATAATGAATGTGATGATAAAGGTTCTGGGCGCCACTCCCTGCGCCTGAACCAACCCCTTTTGTCTTATTCTTCACTGGGTTGATTTTAACAACTACGCGCTGCGCTGATGCCATTCCTGCAAATGAATTGCCGCGATAAACACCATCACGGCGCTTAACTTTCTTCGGGCCTGACGATCTATGACCATGCCGATTTAGTTTTTTGAAGAATGCCTTTCTGGGGCTGTCTCTTGTCACAACAAGAGGACGCGCAGCAGAGTTGCCACCCGTATCTTCCTCGTTATTGAGCCTGTCTAAAAACATTTTTCTGATCTTCTTCGCTTCTAAATTATTGTTCAATTACGTGTAAACGCACACTAATTTACCCTTACAGTATATAACTTAATTAAACTTATTTCAAGTATTTAAAACTCTTAAATTACTTAACAATAACAATAAGTTCATATAAATATAATTTATATCTTTTATCTTGTATTAATATACTTTTCTACTGCATACCTAACCATCCTTCTTTGTCTCTATCTACCCTCTATCACCCTTTCAATCTCTCTCCACATCAATCAACTGCTAAAATGGTGATATGACAGCACAAAAAACTCTGACCAATAAGAGCCAAAGTTTCATTTGAGATAAGAAAAAAGCCCCTCGCAAAGAGGGGCTAGGTTCGTTAGTTTTGGCGTGACCAGATAAGAATATATTGATCGTCTTTTTGAATCAAATTGGCGTAAATCGGATTTGGGAATTCCGGTGCGTCAATCTGTACTGATATATATGAGTTTTGATTATCGCTAATCTTTTTCCACCCTGCTCCAGCTTCAAATCCACCGATTTTTGCTCTGAAATCAGGCTTATTATCGTTTGTTTCGCCATCACCGATTGGCTGTAATTTGAGATGTAAATTCAAGGTTGCTGTTTTCAGCTTGCCTTCAAAACCACCATTCTCTTGTTTTTTCATATTTGCTATAATTGACATTATATTTTCCTTTTAATTTTATCTTTAGAACAACACCCTGTTGCTCTTTCTGATGGCGTTAAAACTCACTGGCCGCGTTCGACGCGTCACAGATTAAATTTGTCTCCGCGAGGAATTTATCGCTTGCGATAAAGGGGAAATTTATTCTTGAAGCATAGGCGAAGGCAGGTCAGTTAAGTTAGCCAATCTTGAAAGACATAAGGCTGTTTGGGCGGTAAATATTTCAACGGTAAAATCCTTAGGGCAATTTCTTATATGACATAAAAGAGAGATTTATGAAGACAATATACACGCACCTATTTTCACCCCAATACCAAAAAGCCATACTGAAAACGAAATCAGCATGGCTCTTAAAAATCGGTGGATTTGAAGCTGGCATGAAATGTTATGCGGCATTCTCATTTTGGGCATCACTACCGAGCCATTCCCTGCCTTTTGCAGCCGTCTTATTTAAAAAACAATCTTCATTATTTTTGAATGTCAGATGAACAGTCCCCTTCATATAGAATTTTATATCAAAGAACCGGCTCTCGGTCAGATTATCAAAAGGGCTATGAATATCACGGCCTAAAATATCTATCCTATCAAAATTCATTGCTTATCCTATCAAGAGTGATAGGATAGAGAGGTAATAATGATAGGATAAGCAATGAACATCAGTCCACGCCAGAAAAATATAATCCATATCGTAAAAAACGATAACGCCACATCTATTTCACAAATAAAGAATTCCCTTTCGGAAGAAGTCAGTATTCCAACTTTAAACAGAGATATTGCAACACTTGTTAAAAACAATGTTTTACTAAAACAAGGGAGCGGGCCAGCCACCTTTTATAGTATTGCCCCTCATTACAATATTTTTGCACCACTTGACGCAGGAAACTATTTCGAACAAGACCCTGATGCCCGTGAAGCCTTAACACAGTTTAATTATGAGCTAATAGATACACTTGAAACTATTCCAACCTTCACAGCAACGGAAGCAAACCATCTTGAAAATTTAAAAGAACAGTATCAATCCAATATTTCTGATATCTCGCCTGCACTGCATCAAAAAGAGCTGGAAAGGTTGACGATTGAGCTAAGCTGGAAATCATCACAAATTGAAGGAAATACATATTCTTTGTTAGAAACGGAACAGCTCTTTCGAGATAAAATAGAAGCAGAAGGTAAGCCTAAAGAAGATGCTACTATGCTTCTTAACCATAAATATGCTTTGGACTATCTCCTAGCCCATCAAAATATTGCGAATGACCTCAGTTTAACTCTTTTAGAAGAAATCCATGCCCTGCTTATAAAGGATTTGGGAGTTGGGAAAAATATTCGCTCTCTGACAGTTGGTATTACTGGAACGGCCTATAAACCATTGGATAATGCTCATCAGAT
>Ga0136589_1001478_pt1 | contig 10654 bp, 9 predicted proteins | sample AntRauMFilla3764_FD_104640 | JGI IMG/M metagenome (GOLD analysis project Ga0136589, IMG submission 104640) | Saline lake microbial communities from Rauer Islands, Antarctica - Metagenome Filla 3 #764 | ecosystem: Environmental > Aquatic > Non-marine Saline and Alkaline > Saline | place...
CTCGGCTTCGAGAAGCCCCTCCGTAAGGCGGATGGGGATCAGGTCATGCACATGGCCGAGGGAACCAATCTCAATGTGGAGGGCAGCTTCATTGCCCTCAACGAGGACATCGCGATTGCAACGGATCGCGTGTTTAAGATGTTCGAATCCTTCCCGATGTCCGCGGACTTCGAGGAGAACATGCGCGGGTCCACGTTCTTTCCGGGCGTGAACTGGGCCATGGAAGCACTCATGGACACGTTCTGGTCCGCGATGATGGACGCAGACACCCCGGCAGAAGCACGGGGGACGGTCGAAACCGCCCTCAACGCCTTCTCTGCTCACATTCTGGAGATGGTCGGGGCTCTGCCGCAGGAAGTGTTCAAGATGGAGCACGCGACCCTCTCCGGGGGTGCCCTGGGGGGTGTATCGAAGGCCGACCACGAGGATGGCGACATGAAGAACGGACAGATGAAGGAAGCGGTGCCGGGCGACCTCGACGGTCTCGAAGCAGCACCCAAGGGCGCACCCCGGCAGGACACCCCGGTGAGCAAGGAGGAAGCCGCCAACGCGGGGGCATCCAATCAGCCCGCCGAAGGCGAGCCTGCCGCGACCACCGCTGGGGGCAAGGACCCCGAGGGCAAGACCCCCGTGGCCAAGGAGGGGGACGGCAATCCGGGGGACGGGGGCACGCCCGAGGGTGAACCGGCTTGCGTCGAGGGCACCGACGATGACCTCCGGGCGCTCGTCGCCAAGATGGCCACCGGCATGACCAATATGGCCGAGGCCATTTCCAAGATGGACGAACGGCTCCAGAAGACGGAGGAGGGGGTGCAGGAGGCATCGACCGTCGCCAAGACGGCCCAGGAAGCAAGTGGCCGCGTCGTGAACCTGCAATCCGCAGGTGGGGACCTCGACATGGCCCTGTCCAGTCTGGGTGGGACCGGCAAGAGCACCGTTCAGAAGGGCGGTGAGGGCGTCCGGAAGTCCGAAGAGGACATCTGGGACGGAACCATGACCGCGTTCGATGGCCTCGGGGGTTCGCGCTAAGTAGCGCGGGCCCTGCCTCGACCTAATCCTGTAGAAGGGGAAGTATCATGAGGGAGAACGAGAAGCTCCTGCAAAAGGCCGACATCGCGGTCTCCGATCTGGAGTCCAATGGTGGCAAGCTCTCCGTGGAGCAGTCCGGCAGCTTCATCCGAAAGCTGCTGGTCCAGCCGACCATGCTGGGCCAGGTCCGCCGCGTGGTGATGTCCGCGCCGGAGCGGAACGTGAACAAAATCCAGTTCGCGTCTCGCATCATGCGCCCGGGTGTCTCGAACACGGCACTCTCGGCGGGGGATCGGGCGAAGCCCACCACCGAGAAGATCACGCTGACCACGAAGGAGGTCATCGCGGAGATCAACCTGCCGTATGACGTCATCGAGGACAACATCGAGCGTGGCAACATCGGCACCATGACCGGCGGTGCCGGGGACGCGAGCGGGGGCCTGAAGGACACCATCATGACCCTGATCGCGGAACGTGCGGCCATCGACCTCGAAGAGCTGGCCATCCTCGGGGACACTGGATCGACAGACGCCTATCTGGCCCTGACCAACGGCTGGCTGTCGCGCCTGACCGCCAACGTGGTCGATGCAGCCGGGTCCCCGGTGAGCCGCCGCCTGTTCACGGACGGCATGAAGACCCTGCCCTCCCAGTACCGTCGCAACCGCGCTGCGCTGGGGCACTGGGTCAGCACCGAGAACGAGATTGACTACCGCGAGACCATCGCCCAGCGTGAGACCGCTGCCGGGGACGCGCAGACGCGCAACACCGACGCCGTGTTCGCTGCCGGGGCTCCGGTCGGGGGGGTCGGCCTCATGCCCAGCGCGCAGGGCATCCTGACCAACCCGCTGAACCTGCTCTTCGGCATCCAGCGCGATGTTCACGTCGAGACTGACAAGGACATCCGGGCCCGCACGTACATCATCGTGCTGACCGCCCGTGTGGACTTCCAGGTCGAGGAAGAGGAAGCAGCGGTCAAGTACCAGAACGTCGGCAGCGTGTAAGCCGGTGAACTGGTATACCTGGCCTGAGTAGCACACAGGTCAGAGGAAAAGGCCCATTGGGAAACCTCTGGGCCTTTTCTTTGTCTCTTTGTAATGCGAAACTCCAGTTTCCGTACTTATCCAGCAGGGACAAGAGAACATGAAGCTGCTACTCGTGGGCTGCCAGCGGTACACGCGGGGCGGTCGTCAGTACCAGAAGGGTATGGTCTACACCGTGAACGACTCTCTCGGGCAGGTCCTGCTGGAGGCCGAGGACGACTATAGGCGCCCCTTCTTCAAGCAGAAGTTCGAGGAGGCCCCCACCCCCACCCCCGCCAAGAGCGGCAAGGGCGGCAAGTCGGCATCCAGCTCTCGGTCCGAGGCTCAGAAGCGGCGTCGGGAGTCGGAGCGTGGAGCCAAGAAGGAAGCGGATGCGCACAAGGCCGCCGAGGCCAACTCCAACGAGGAGAAGGAGGCTCAGAACGCTTCCGGTGCCGATCAGGTCGAGAAGGACATCCCCGACACGCCGGTGACGGGGCCCGTCTCCGAGGACGGTGTGACCGCAGAGCCCGATCCCGAGGCGGAATTTGAGGATACCTCCGGGGAGGCAGATGACGAGGAGGGCGTCGCCATCTGACCCCCGGGACGCGCAGGGGGCTGGCCCCTCCCTGCATCCCCCGCCTGACCAGCGGGACAGCCGCCGGGTTGCCGCGAGTCCTCCCGGGCGGCAGGGGCCCTTTTGCGGGGGTAGTTCAACGGTAGAACCCCAGCCGTCCAAGCTGGCCATCTGGGTTCGATTCCCAGTCCCCGCACCACTTCTGCACTCGCGTGCACTCCCCTGATGTAGCGTTCCCGAGTTGGTGGGCCCACAATGCTCCGATGGAATAGGAGGTGGGCCTTATGACTGCGCTCGTTGTCGAAGATGGAACCCCGGTAGCTGGCTCCAACACGTACGTGGACGTGGGGGACGTGGACACCTATCTGTCGGACTACGGAAAGCCTTCTGCTAAGTGGTCCGCCGCGTCGGCCTTGGAGAAAGGGGCAGCCGTGCTTCGTGCTGCGCAGATCATGCGGGCTCGGTATGGGGGACAATGGCTCGGAGAGCGGACCGAGAGAAGCCAGCCCATGCAGTGGCCCCGGAAGGACCTGATCGACTTCGACGGGTACGAGTACGACAACCACACCATCCCCCCGGAAGTGCAGCACTGCCAGATCGAGATTGCGATCCTCGTCATCGCAGGGGAAAGTGTGGTCAACGACAAGGTGCAAAAGGCGTCCCACGTGCAGTCCGAGAAGGTGGGCCCCATCTCCACGACGTTCTTCCCGAACGCGCCCAGCATCGACCTATTCCCGTGGATCGACCAGCTCGTGGGTGAGTTTGCCATCGCGGGCAGCAACAAGATGGGGATGTCCATCGGCCTGACGGCAAGGGAGCGGGATCAGGCCAACGACGAGTTCGACCCCTTCAGTTACGGGGAATATTTCCACCTCAGTAAGGGGTACTGAGGATGCCGGACTACACTGCACTCAGAGACACAACGGCCACACCTGCCATCCGGGACAATGGGATTCCTGCGATCCTGTATTACGGGTCGGGTGGGTTCATGGATCACGCGTCAGGGAAGTACGACACACCCCCAACCCCGAACAATGCGGACACCCACGTGCTCCGTCTGGGGGTAAAGGAGCGTCGGATCGACGGGGTGGTGCATCGCAGGCTGCAAGTGCTTCTGGCGGCTTCCGGATTGGCCGTGGAGCCCACCCCGGACATGACTCTGGAATTCGGCGGCACGGAATACCCCATCGACAAGGTGGAACCCCTTGCCCCTGGGGCGGTGGACGTGATGTACACACTGGACTTGCGGCTGTGAAAAAGGCGCAGACTCTGAGCCCGGAGAAGTTCCACCAGCAGTTCCAGAAGTTCGCCAATAAGGAAGCGGGCCTCCTCTCTCGGGCGGTGCTCAAGGGTGTGGTGGTTGAGGTCCATTCCGGGATCGTGCTCAGGAACCCGGTACTGTCCGGTCTCAGTCGGAACAACTGGTTCCTGACTCTGGATACCCCCCATGTCGGGTCAGTGGACGAGGTTGCCGGGGTCAGTTTGACGGGCGCCCCGCTCACCCGCAGGGAGAAGTCCCGCCAGAAGGACCTGATTCGAGCCATTGACGGGGCGCAGGACCTGCCGAGCAAGGTGTGGATCACGAACAACCTGCACTACATCAGTCGCCTCGAAGCGGGGTGGTCTTCGAAGGCTCCTGCCGGGATGGTGGGGCTGGCGATCTCCTCCGTGAGTATGGGCGGCGTGAAGCTACAGGTGCGCGCCGTTGTTCGGTGAGCTTGGTGGGTGTAGAACACTCGGAGTATTGCTGTGAACGCTGAAGAGTTTCGGGGGGCGGTGGGAACGGTGTTCATCACCGGCTGGGGGGACGAAACCCCGGTGTTTTCCCCCAACAGTGAAAAGGGAAGCATCCCGGCGAGTGACCCCTACGTGGAGTTCGCGTTCGACTTCGGGGATTCGGAGCTGAACGAACTGACCGGCCCCGTCAAGCACGAGAAGACCCCTGGCATGGTGCTGATCAAGGTGTTCGTGCCGACCGGGAAAGGGGATGCGGCAGCACTGACGCTGGCGGACAAGGCGGCAACGATCTTCCGCAGGAAGAATGTAAGCCTGAACACAGGATTGGTCCGGTTCAGGTCGCCAACAGTGAGGCCCATCGGGCTGTTCGAGGGGCATTATCAGGTGAACGTGCTCTGCCCGTTCGACCTCTACGCAGTCCACTGATCCGACGCGGAGACGATCATGAGCACGAACTTCAACGCAGGCATCGACACTTCCGATACCAGTGTGTCCTATGGGGAAGAGCCCACCTGGGGGGAAGCCCCCAATGTTGCGTTCAAGGCCCTCCGAATCCTCAGCGAGTCCCTGAGTGAGACGCGCAGCCGCACCCGCCCTGCGGAGATTCGCAGCACCGGGGACGCGGCCCATGGGCTCACCACCGAAGTCGCCTCCGCAGGGGACCTCAGTGTCGCGTTCAGCTACGGCACCTTCGATGACCTGATGGAGGGCCTGCTGAACGGCACGTGGGAGACCCCGCTGGCCATCGACAGTGCTGCGGGGGACATCTCCTCGGACAACGCAGGCAGCCAGTTCACCTCCACTGCCACGGACAAGTTCGTGGACGTGGCCGTGGGCCAGTGGATCAAGGTGTTTGGGTTCTCCGACGCGGGGAACAACGGGTATTTCCGGGTCACCGCCAAGCCGGATGGAGAGACGCTGGAAGTGAGCCCCGCCCCGGCCTCTGCCGAGACGCCTGCCGGGGCGGATGCCGCCATCCGAGGAACCATCCTGAGGAATGGTGTGGACATCCACACCTACTTCCTCCAGAAGCAGCTCGCCACGGCCCTGTTCCTGGCCTACCCGGGGACCTACCTGTCCGGGGGGCAGCTCTCGGCGGAACTCGGGGGCTTCTTCGAGGGCTCGTTCTCCACACTCGCCAAGAAGGAGGCGAAGGCCACCAGCAATTCGTCCACGGGCGCGGTCACCGTCGCTCCGACCGGGCAGGTGATTTCCACGGTGGAGGGCATCAGCAACCTCGTCATCAACGGGGCCGTGTTCCCAGGCGTGGTGCAGTCGGTCAGCGTGGACGTGACGAAGGAGGGGGCCCGCCAGCAGTTCGGTCTCGGTTCCGCAGAGGCGAGGGGCATGGGCCGGGGCACCTTCACCGTGAGCGGGGGCCTGTCCGTCTACTTCAAGGACTTCACCGAGTACGATCTGGCCAAGGACGAGACGGATGTGCTCGTCAGTTTCCGGGCCATCGACGCAGACGGGGCCGGGTATGTTCTGACCCTCCCCTCCTGCGTGCTGCTGAACCCGCAGGTCACCAGCGGGGGTCCGGATTCCGACCTCATGGCGGAGTTCGAGCTGGAAGTGAACCCGGCCACGGACGAGGCCTATTCCGGCGTGACGATGCAGATCGACAAGCTGCCCGCCGCCGCGTGAACATGATCACCCACACGGGGCCTGACTCTGGGTAACTACCGAACCTAGATCAGGTCCCCTCAAGATGAGACGGAGCGTCAAGATGACGAACAGCCTGTACCAGCGTTATGCCACCGATCCCAGTGCCGAGAAGGAAGGGCAGCTCCTTCGTCTTGGTGACGTGCGCATGCTCGTCGCTCGGGCAGGGGGCTCCAACGAAGCCTTCAAGCGGGTCTTTTCCCAGAAGACCAAGCCCTACCGGTACGAACTCCAGAAGGGAACGATGGACGATGATGTCAGTACGGACATCATGATCGAGACCTATGCGGAGACCATCGTCCGGGGCTGGGAGCAGAAGATCGACGGGGAGTGGCAGCCCTACATTCTCGGTTCCGACGACGAGAAGCTGGAGTTCACGAAAGAGAACTTCTGCAAGGTGATGAAGGACCTTCCCGAGCTGTTCAAGGAAGTAGTCCAGTTCGCCAACGCCACCGAGGCGTTCCTCGCGCAGGAGGAAGAGGACGACATGGGAAACTCACTGACGTCCTCCAGTGGGACCTCCAGTGGGGGGGAAAGCTCGAATTCCTGAAGGCATTGAAGGAGGCGGGGGAAGACCCGCCCGCGCTCAGGAACAAGCCGACTCTGTGGCCGTGGAACCGTCTGTACTATGAGGCGTTCCTGACCCTCAGCCCGAGTCGGCAGCAGCCACAAGGGGGAGTAGGCGCGATCCCGTTGTCGGAGTACAAGGCGTACTTCGATCTGCTCGGGATCGGGTCAACAGAGGAACGATCCACGTGGATCAAGATGGTCCGCGCCTTGGACCGAACCTACGTGGACGTAATGAGGGACCGCATTGAGACACAGCGGGCCGCTCAGAAGCGTCAGACGAGTTCAGCTCCGAAAGCACGTCGGAGCGGTCGGAGGCGAAGGTGACTCAGGAATACTCTGTACGCGCCGGGATTGATTCCTCTCTCGCCAAGAAAGGGGCCCGTGAATTTGTCCAGTCGTCCGAGAAGGTAGCTCGGGGCGCGAGAAAAATGGGCAGTTCCACACGCAAGGCTACCAAGCGGGTGTCGGCCCTTGGGGGGACGCTACGGGGACTCAGGGGCCTTCTCCCTATTGCTGGCTTCGCTGCACTCGGCGCAGCCATGCTCAGTGCCACACGTCAGGCACTCGCCTTCAACGGGGCCATGGCGGAAGTGTCCACCCTGCTCGGGCCAGAGCAGCAGGAGGACATGGGGGCCCTGACCTACGAGGTACTCCGACTTTCCTCCCAGTTCGCGCAGGCTCCAACGGAGCAGGCCAAGGCTCTGTACGGGGTCATTTCGGCAGGGGCGAGCACGGCTGCGGAAGCAGCTCAGACCCTGACGGCAGCAAACAAGCTCGCCGTGGGGGGCGTCACGGATGTGGCCACCGCTTCCGATGGTCTGACCTCGATCCTCAACGCCTACCGAATGGAAGCCAGTCAGGCGGGGGACGTGTCCGACGCCCTCTTCGTCGCCATGCGTGCAGGCAAGACCACAGTGGGGGAACTCGCCCGGTCCATTGGTCAGGTTGCGCCCATCACGGCGAAGCTGGGCATTGAGTTGGATGAGACGCTCGGGGCGATCAGCGCCATCACGAAGCAGGGCATCTCCACCAGCGAGTCGGTGGCGGGTCTCAGGCAAGTGTTGGTCAGTATCCTCAGGCCCACGGGGGAGGCGGTTACGCTCGCGGAACAGCTCGGGATCGAGTTCAACGCCACTGCGCTCCAGAGCCAGGGCCTCGGGGGGTTCCTCAAGACCCTGACGGAGAGGACCGGCGGCAGCACGGAGGCGATGAGTACCCTCTTCAGTTCTTCCGAAGCGGTGAAGACGGTCCTGGCGCTGACCACTGCGGATGGGGCGGATCTCACAGATGTCATGGAGGACATGGCGGACAAGACCGGGCAGACGGACATCGCCTTGAAGAAGGTGCAGGAGTCATCCTCGTTCGTGGCCAAGCAGTTTGGGACTAACGTCAATGTGGCCATGACCCGGTTTGGGAACCTCCTGCTCGAATTCGCAACCCCGGCCATGGAGGGGTTCAACGAGGTGTTCCAAGACCTGATGGACTACTTGGAGTTCCTCCCGTCCGGGGCGGCTGTGGCAGCGGAGGGCCTGACGGTTGCGTTCCTCCGGTCCAAGGAATTTGTGGTCGGGGCCATGTTGTCCATCTCCCTGAGCATCCGTGAGGCCCTTGAGAGCGCCATCGGCTGGTGGGACGACATCCCTCAGGCGGCAAGGACCGTGATCAGGGCGATCTCCCCTATGACTGGGGGCCTAGCAACCATGGCGGATGCCATGCTCGGCTCGATGGGGTCCGCTGAGACCCTTAAGCAGGCCATGGTCGACCTCCGGACTGAAACGCAGGAGGACGTCAAGACGGTCCAGGACTACACGGCCGCCGTGCAGGAGGAGGTGCGCACCCGCGCCAACCGGAAGAAGGCCATCCAGGAGGTGAACGCCCAGATTGACGCGGCCATCGCCACCCTGGGAGACATGAACGACGAAAGCACCACCGCCGTCAGCATGACCAAGGAGCAGTCCCGGGCGTGGAAGGCCCTCAAGTCCGATGTTCTTCCCATGGTCAGTTTGCAGGAGGACTACAACAAGGCACTGGAGCTTCTCGGGACCGCGTATGCCACGGGTGTAATCCCGTCCACCGAGGAGTATGCCAAGGCGGTTCGGAATCTGACCAGCGATTTCATGGAGGCGAGGAAGGAACTCAAGGAGGGGAAGGACGAGAACGAAGAAACAGCCTCCGCGTTCGAAAGGGCGTGGACCCGGGCGGCAGAGCGAATTGACGATCAGTTCGTGGGCCTCTGGAAGACCATGTTCGAAGGTGTAGACGAGTTCATGGATGGCCTCGTGGACACCTTCAAGCAGATGCTGGCGGAAATGGCTCACGCGGCGATCACGCGACCGATTGCGATTCAGATCGGCACGGCCATGGGTCTCACCGGGGGCGGGGGCCTCAGCTCTCTCGGGCAAGGAGGGGGACTCCTACAGAGCGCCTCGGACGCGTTTGCATCCGGCTCCGCAGATGGTGGGGGCCTCATGGGGGGCATCGGGGGAATTCTCTCCGGTGGGTTCAGTGCCCTGAGGGGGGGCGTAGCCTCTCTCTGGGGGAACTCGGGCAATCTTGCAGCCGGGGCCGTGGGCCCACCTCCGGCCGCTTCCGGCATGTCCGGCCTGTTGAACGGCAACTTGTTCGGGGGTGGTCTTGCAGGGGGTGCAGCCGCTGGTCTCGCAGGGGCCGGCATCGGGTACTTCGGGGGCAACATGATCGGCGGCCTCATGGGGGATGCCGGGGACGCCAGCCGAGGGGGCATCGGCGGGGCCATCGGCGGGGCCATCGGGTCCATCGGGGGCCCCATCGGCATTGCGATTGGCACGGTGCTGGGCGGCGCTATCGGCAGCCTCGTGGGTGGGGGGCAGGACAACGGCAACATCCAGTTCCAGACCGGCGGTTCCGGGTTCGAGGGCACTGCTGTAGAGGGGGCATTCGGGCGAGTCGGCCTCAGCCGGGGAAGTGATGATCTTCCCAGCGAGCTGTATCGGGCACTTCCGGAGAAGATCGCGGAACTCGATAACACGGTCGCCGAGTTCCTGACGGAGGGCCAGATCGGCTCCGTCACGGAGGCAGTGCAGGGCATGGGTACCCGCCAGAAGGTGGGTCAACGCGTGTCCGATGGCGAACTCGGCATTGTGTTCGGGGACCGCATCAAGACCATGTTCGAGGCCCTCGAAGCAGAAGTGCCCTCCATCGTGCGCCGGGCTGCGCAAGGCGGAAGCGGGGTCACGGTAAAGCAGTTGATGGAACAGGCGCTCCCGGCCCTACAAGAGGCGGCGGCGCTCCAGCAGCTTCTGGAGCAGTTGGGCAACTTCGAGAGCAGCGACATGGTGTCGCAGCTTCGTGAGCGGCTAAACAGCGAGACCCAACTGGTAGACACCTACCGGCGGGCGCAGCAGAACGCGATTGATCTTGCGGGGACCTTCGACCGATCCAAGGAATCGGCCACGGCGCTGACGAACGCCTTGCAGAGTCAGGCGCAGGTCACCCAACAGCTCGTCACGGCACTGGTGCAGGTGGGGGAGGCGGCAAGCCGAGCCTTTCAGTCCACCGCACAGCAGATTCGTGAATCCGTGCTCAACGAGGAGGAGCTGTACAGTCTCCGCAGGCAGCAGATTTCTGACCTTCGTTCGGAGCTGGAGACAGCGGAAGACCCGGCTGAAATCAATCGAATCTCTGGCCAGATCAACCAGTTTGCAAACGATGCTTTCAGCCTCCTCGGGGAGGACCAGCAGCAGGCTCTGGCACCGGAGTTCCTCAACTTCTTGCAGGACGCAGAGGCCGCAGTGGGCACGAGGGTGGACACCCTGCTTGGGGAGATCGGCTCGGATCAGGCGGAGTTGGAGCGGGAGGTGGCAGCCGCCATGAACGACGCTGCGAGCATTCAGCAGGACGCTGCACTCAATTTCAGGGGTGCCGTGGAGGACTTTCGGGCGCTCGTCAACGAAGGCGGGGGCTCGTTCTATTCCCTCATCGGGCGGGTCCAGCGTTCCGGACTGGGAGAGGTAAATGGTTGACCGGGTAGTTCGGGACCTACCAGCAGGGACGATCACTGAACTCAGCCAGCAGCACGTCC
>Ga0136589_1001500_pt1 | contig 10530 bp, 10 predicted proteins | sample AntRauMFilla3764_FD_104640 | JGI IMG/M metagenome (GOLD analysis project Ga0136589, IMG submission 104640) | Saline lake microbial communities from Rauer Islands, Antarctica - Metagenome Filla 3 #764 | ecosystem: Environmental > Aquatic > Non-marine Saline and Alkaline > Saline | place...
CGGTTCCTGCTGCACAGCCTGCCAAAAGGATTCATGCGCATTCGACACTACGGGCTGCTGGCCAACCGGGTTCGCAAGAAACGACTTGCCCAATGCAGGCGTCTTCTTCGCCACGTCGACCATCCGGCAACACAAGGTGATCCCACGGAGACCCCCTCCCATCGAGACGCGGGCTTTGCATGTCCGAAATGCAAACATACCGCCACGATCATCATCGAAATTATCCCGCCGGCAAGAGCCGGACCTTCCCGTCTGGCGATCTTGCCCGGATGAGACCTCCCTGAAGGTGTACCTGCCAGCGATCCTGACCGGCATTGGCCCTTATCCGGGGCAACGCCAGGGGAAACCTACGCCCAAAATCCTACTATGCCAGTACACATGACCTGCCGAATCTCTGAAATACTACCGATCCGCCAACAACCAGGCGTGATGACCATCTGGAAACCTGTCCGATGGCTAAAAAGCAACAGCCCGAAGCCACCGTGGGCGCGCTGCCGAAAGATTCTAGCCCTATTCAATTCTCATAGCTCATAACACCGCTATACGGCTTCGTTCAACAAGATTGTATCCGAAATGCTCCCGGTATTTTGAACCTACGCTCAGCGTATCTATATTTTTAGCACTTCGGATACAATCCTTAATGTTATGGTCCCATGCATTCATTAAACCGCCTTTTTATCCAGAGTTCATACAGTCCTTATTTTTCATTACATTTTATAAATAATTAAGAATTGGCTCGTTTACAGAAATATGATTGATTCGAGCAAAACAGTTTTTAAGCCCTATTTAAAAAGTGAGGTTTTACCATGAACACAGCAAATATAAATACAAAACTTATCGACAGCTACCTCTCTCTGTTGAAGAACATGAGTGCAGAAAACAAGCTTGATCTTATTTCAAAGCTTACCAAAACTGTAAAATCCGATATAGAAAAAGAAAAGATGGATTTTTATAAAGCTTTCGGCGGTTGGGTTGAAAATCAAAATGCTGACGAGTTGATTGACATCATCAAAGGATCCAGAACATTCAACAGAACCATTGAGAAGTTTTGAATCAGTACCTGCTGGATACAAATGTCTGCATTTACTACATCAAGGGGTTGTACAAGCTAAAATCCAAGTTTGAAGATGTCGGTCCGGAAAATTGTTTCATTTTCGAAATCACGCTTGCCGAATTAAAGTTTGGCGTTGCGAAAAGTCAAGCCAAAAAGAAAAATCAACAAGCACTGGAAAACTTTTTATCTGGTATTCAGATCCTCCCGATTTATCCATCCATTGATATTTATACTTCAGAAAAAGCTCGTCTTTAAAAATATGGAAAAATTATAGATGATTTTGACCTTTTGATTGGGGCTAGTGCTGTTTCATTCGACTTAGTGATGGTCACGAATAACACGAATCATTTCAATCGAATCAAGGATATTAAACTGGAAGATTGGACCAGCGAGGCTCAACCACGTATTGGCTACATACCCACAAAAATCTTCCATATATAATTTGCCAGATTTGTCCGTTTTTTAATAGATTGAAACAAACACAACCAGATTATCACTATGATCGATTTCAAAGAAATAGAACGATCGGCTCTCAAATTGGATGAGAAACATCGGGCTGAACTTGCTAAGCGGCTTCTGATTAGTCTTGAAGAAACCATAGATGAAGATATTGAACAAGCTTGGATTGAAGAGATAAAGCACCGAAAAGCTCAAGTTGAATCTGGAGAAGTCGAAACCATCCCAGGTGAGGAAGTACTAGAAAAAAGCACGAAATCTCCTTAAAAAGTGACTTTTCGTTACCACCCTTCAGCAGAAGAAGAGTTGCTTGAATCGATCAGATATTATGAGAACAAAGCAGAAGATTTAGGCGCTGAATTTCTTAGTGAAGTAGAAAAAACGCTGACCCTGATCCAATCCTTTCCTGATTTAGGGACCTTACTGACAGAAACCGATCGCAGGATGTTACTAGATAGATTTTCATATGGAATAAGATTTTTTGGTGGTTAATGTCTGGGCCAGACGATTCACCGGATGAAGCGAATTCATCCGGTGAAAAACCCGTCAATTCATAATTGACACAACACTAGCTGAGTTAGTTCTGGATTTTATAACGAAAATGATTTCAAAGGAGAATATTGTAGAGTATTTCGGATCAACCGCACTTCCACGGCAAATTATGCGGCTAAGAATGCATATCAAACATTGTCTTACCTTACATTGCTCGCCTATTAATTAACCACTTAAAAAAACAAGCGTAAGGGTTTATAAACTACTGTCGAAAACAGTATGAAAATTGACTGGATTGGCATAATATATAAAGAGACAGTCTGTAATCTTTAACAGAGAGATTTTCTATGGAAACCAATTTATTCACCGATCGCAGTTTGTGGACCATGATGCATGGTATCGTTTTAAGCGGTGCTGCTTTAATGGCACTTACCGCAGCTATTTTTTCACTGCGAATGCTTTATGCAGGAAAGGCCTCCAATACTGTAACAAAAATTCAGTCTCGCTATATGGTTTCGTTGATTGTTTTTATGGCCACCATGTTATGGCTGACTGTTATAGTTGGCACCTACATTACTTTCCCACCATACAGAGCTGTGCCACCCGAAGGACTGACTGATCTCAGCATGTATCCAAAGGCAATGCTTCAGGCAAACGCTGGTACAACATGGTTGCATTCCTTTGCCATGGAGTCGAAAGAGCATGTACCCTGGATAGCTACCATACTGGCAACGGCTGTGGCTTTCATTAGCGTACGCTATCGCTCACTTATGATAAGCGATGACAAATTAAATAAACTGGCAACCTGGTTACTGGGTATCTGTTTAGTGCTGGTTTCTTATGCTGCATTATTGGGTGTGTTTGTCAATAAAGTAGCCCCCCTCGATTAATCAAAAAGGAGAAATAGAGATGGAGACACAGGAGAAATTAAATACACAAACTGTTGAAGAGGTAAAAAATGGCGCAGCAATGGCTGCTGTTTTAGCTGCTGCGATTGGGTCGTTTGCATTGGGCCTGATTGTTCTTTTTAAAGCGCTGGACCTGTTATCTATTCCGGCAATTTATGAACCCTCCGGTGGAGTATCGGGACGAACCACGCTGGCGGTAATCATATGGCTGATAGTCTGGGGAATATTGCATTTCCGATGGAAAGATCGACAGATTTCTTACCAAAATACTCTGATGCTAAGTTTGATTCTGATCGGCGGAAGTATCGTTTTTACTTTTCCGCCCTTATGGGGGTTATTTTGAGAGATTGTAGAGAGCCATAATCATGATATTTCAATGTGACTTCCTACAATCCAAAAGTTTTATATCTCTCTCCTAATTTTAATGAGGAACCAGAGGTTTCTGCCAACCATTTGTTTGATGCGTTTGAAAATCTGAGACGTTTACATCAAATACGGAATGCACCCTGAATACTCAGTCTCAAAATAATTTCAGCAATTAATGTTGGATCAAAAAGGCCTTTAATTTCGCGAAAAAGAGAGAAAAGTAGTGTAACAGCATCTCATGTACAGAAAAGTGAACAATAGTTAACCGAGGGATATGGTAGAAGTGATTCTGAAGAGGCCGTTAACAAAGCGCATCAACCGTGACACGGACGTAACTTCGGATTTCGGGGTTGATTGCGCAATTTTATTCCTGCTTACCTTCTTTTACGAAACCATTATACACACTAACTGAATGGCTGAATATTATACTGAATCAGTAGAGGAGACATTAAAATCGATTGAAACTGACCCCAAGTCCGGCCTCTCAAAAGAGCTGTATGAAAAAAGAAAAAAGAAGTACGGCCCAAACCGACTTCTGAAAGTACGGAAGATGAGCAGGCTTAAATTACTGATCGACCAGTTCAAGAGTATTGTAATTCTGGTTTTGCTGATCGCCGCGATACTTGCATTTGTATTTCAGCATGTGGTGGAAGGAATAGCGGTTACTGCTGTGCTTTTAGTGAATACGCTGATCGGCTTTTTTACGGAATTTCAAGCCACCCGCTCTATGGAGGCGCTCCGGCACATTCAAAAAGACAAAATACGGGTTCGGCGTAATTCAACGGAAGAGGAAACAGACACCGAAACCCTTGTTCCCGGCGATATCATCGTTCTTGAAAGCGGCGACCTGGTGCCGGCTGATGTACGAATCATTGAATCGAACAATCTTCAAATCAATGAATCGGCACTGACCGGGGAATCGGTCCCGGTTCAAAAGCAGACAGAAGCCGTTGAACCTGATACCGTAGTAGCCGATCAATCCTGCAATGCATTTAAGGGAACTGTTGTTACGGATGGATCAGGGCTGGGCGTTGTTACAGGAACCGGAATGGATACGGAACTCGGCAGAATTTCCGAGCTTGCGGAGGGTGCTGAACAAGAAATCACACCCCTTCAGAAAGGGCTGGATGATCTTGGGAAAAGGCTTGCCTGGATCACTATTGCCATTGCCATTTTGATCGCTATTGCCGGTATTATTGTGGGACAGGATACACGGGAAATGATTGAAATGGCGATTGCCCTTGGTGTTGCCGCAATTCCTGAAGGACTGCCGATCGTCACAACTATTGCTCTTGCCCGCGGCATGCATCTTCTGGCTAAGGAAAATGCACTGATCAATAAACTGCAGGCAGTTGAGACTCTTGGAGCTACCAGCGTGATATTTACTGACAAAACAGGCACGCTGACAGAAAACCATATGACGCTTCAAACGGTAAACTCACCTGCCGGTGAATTCAGGATAGAGAATCATGACGATCCCGAATCAATACAAAATCGGGAAAATGAAATTTTCAGGCGAATCATTGAAATAGGAGTTTTGTGCAACAACGCTTCAATTGTTGATGAAGATAATGATCAGGTTCCGGAAGAAGAGCAGGGTGACCCCACAGAAACCGCGCTGTTACGTGCAGGCTTGTTGCTGAACATGGATCGTGACGAACTGCTTGAGAAAAAATCTGAACTGCGTGAAGAGGCCTTCAGCTCGGACACTATGATGATGGCTACCTACCATCAAAGCAACGGTTCTATAGAAGTTGCTGTAAAAGGAGCCCCTGGTAAGCTGATTGATGCCTGCACAACAATTGTCGGTGACGACAAAGATTCTGAGAATCCTTTTTCAGATACAGATAAAAAAAAGTGGCTGAAACGGTCGGAGGAGCTTGCCGAAAAGGGCCTCCGCCTTTTAGCGGTAGCAGACAAGTTTGTTCAGGATGACAATGGTGAACCTTATGAGGAACTGAGATTTCTGGGACTAATTGGACTGCTTGATCCGGCCAGAGATGACGTAGGAGCTGCAATCAATGAATGTAAATCTGCCGGAATCCGTATCGTAATGGTAACCGGTGATCAGGCTGCAACGGCATCTGCAATAGCACAAGAAACCGGCATTACAGACCAGAAAGATCCGCATGTTATGCACGGCAGGGAATTAAAAGAACCGGATGAATTATCAGACCGGGAACGTGAGACGATAATCAATACCAGCATTTTTGCACGAGTGAGTCCGGCTCAGAAGCTAAACCTTGTCAAAATGATGCAGGAGGAGTTCAAGGTAGTGGCTATGACAGGTGATGGCATTAACGATACTCCTGCGCTGAAAAAAGCAGATATCGGTATAGCGATGGGAAAACGCGGCACAGATGCAGCACGGCAAATTTCAGACATGGTTCTTTTGGATGATGCTTTTAAAACTATAGTCTCTGCTGTTCGCTACGGGAGGATCATTTTCGAAAACATCCGGAAGTCGGTGATATTTATGTTGTGCACCAACGTTGCTGAGATCCTTGCAGTGACCATTGCCACTATTATTGGCGGATTCTTCTTTTTCCCTCTTCCCCTTCTGCCGCTTCAAATTCTCTATCTGAATGTGATCACCGATGTATTTCCGGCTCTTGCCCTTGGGATGGGCAAAGGAGAACCGGGTATTATGCAAAAGAAACCACGACCAAAGGAAGAACCTGTTTTGACGAATAGCCACTGGCTGGCTATAGCGGGATGGTCTTTAATCATATCCGCGTCCGTACTCGTTGCCCTTGCACTGGCTGTCTATCAGATGGGATTTGATCAGAAACAGGCCGTAACAATCTCATTCCTCACCCTTGCCTTCGGAAAATTGTGGTTCGTCTATAATTTACGGGTACCGGGCAGTGGATTTCTATCAAACGAAATCACAAGTAACAGGTATGTTGCCGGTTCAGTTCTGCTCTGTACTGTTCTGCTCCTTGCTGCCGTCTACCTGCCAGGATTATCAGACGTACTTGATACGCAAGATCCCGGATTATCCGGCTGGATTCTGCTGCTTGGAATGAGTCTGGTACCTTTTTTGATCGGTCAATTACACCGGGCTTTTCAATCAAAACCGGATGTCGCTGTCGTAGAGTAAACAAGTCCTGATTTTTAATGTACCGCATCAACCGATTTTTATCACATATGTGGTGAGTGAAGGCTTGCATACCCTTCCTGCCACCCTTTAAGAAGGCTTTGCCCCTCGGGATGCCTTCGACGCAAAACCGTGCATTTGCCAGATTTCGTCGTTATCACTGCGCGGGAATCGCTTCGGTGCGTGACATTGAAATCATCACGAGGCTGTCCAAAAAGTGAATTAGCCAGTAACCAAGCTTAAATAATTTAGACATTTAATCCCTCTCTATTAGATAGAGAGGGAAATAGGGTGAGTCGGGATAAACATCCTAATTTATTTAATCGGAATAGTTGCCAGTAAACCTTTTTGGACAGCCTCTCTCCCGTTCCATCCGCCGGCTGGCGGACTGGCCTTGAACTTTGACAAAATCACTGTTTTTGCAAAGCCTTCACTTATATTTTGAATGATCAATACATACAGACGTCCTGCCGTCCAAGACCTTAACCATTTTGATGCACAATGTAGCCAAGAGTAAAATGGAGGCTTGCAAAAAAAAAGAGTGGCAATATGTAGTTTGCCAACTATTGATGAGCTTTGCAGGCCACTACAAGATTGAAGGTCAATAAGTACGTCTGTGCGCATAAAACAAGCGTTTCGCCGTTGAACCCCATCCGGGGGTTCCTACTAAACCCTTCTCAGGTACAATAAAGGAAACGAAACTTATGTATCGTCCTGTTTTTTAAAAAAGAGTCACACTATTACGGCACGATACAGGATGAAAGTGAAACTGTAAGATGGATATCTATAAGTATATGGTTATGATCTGGTTAGCTGTACTTCTATGAACAGAAATCCACAAATTCCTTACAAAAAAATCCCGCAACCAATCTGATAGCGCCATTTTTTATTCGAATTCACTATCGTTTCTTGTTACCGACAGCATTCATTAAATACCGATACACGTTATCGCCACCCGTGATGAAAAGCTGGTTGGATTCCACCCCGCCCCAGCCAAGGTTGGTAATCTGCTCGTCGAATGTAATCAAATGAAGCTGATTGCCATTTTCATCAAAAATTATGAGGCCTTGCGGACCGGTTGTATAGAGGTTTCCGGCCATATCCGTGACCATTCCATCCGCGGCTCCCATACCAGACCCCATCTCACCGACAGACGCAAACGGTTCAGGAGAGCTTGCAATACCATCACTTCCCACATTAAATTTAAGAATAGTTCCGGTTCCGGAATCACCCACGTAAAGACGGGATTCATCTGCTGAAAATGCAATTCCGTTCGGGTACACAAATTCGTCATATATTACAGAGAGTTCACCGTCCGGGGTGAGCATGTACACGCCGCTGAAATCCAGCTCTCGCTCCTCATCACTGACGCCAAACGGCGGGTCTGTAAAATAGATGTTTCCATTCGAATGAACAGCTACGTCATTGGGACTATTCAGCCTCATTCCCTCGTAGCTGTCCGCAATAACTGTAAGATTGCCGTCAGCTGTTAAACGAGAAACACGGCCTGCATGCTGGGCCAGCAGAATAGAGCCGTCAATATCAGCCTCAATTCCATTTGAATTTCCACTGGGTTCAAGATAGACAGCCACTCCTTTCGTCTCAGACCAGCGATACACCCGGTTTTCCGGAATGCTGCTAAAAATAAGATAGCCATCTGGGTGCCAGTAAGGCCCTTCCGTAAATTCAAAAGGGCCCGCTACTATCTCCGGCTTTTCCCCTTCAATAAGAACATCTGAGGACTCAGCGTCAGTTTGAGATTCTGGTTGCGAATCTGATTCAGACTGGCATCCCATAATTAATGACAGCGTCATCATAACTAATAAAGAGAGAACGAGTGAGTGCATGGTATAAAAAGTTGGTGATCAGTTATTTAGCTGACTTAATGTAGCGCGAAGAGAGGAGATATAACAATGAAAATAAACGACGGTTTTCTGTAAAAATAAGGATCTACGAGAATTCTTGTGCGTATGAGGCTCAGCAGAAGTCATCCCGGCCTTTGAGCCGCTCAATTTTTTGAACGCGAAGCGAAATCTCCTAATCTTGCAAAAGACCGGGCGTAATGAAATTATGGAGATCCCGTTGGGGGGAGTGCGGCATGACGATTAAAACACGTGACCCACAAGTTTTCCTGTAGTACCAAAAATAAAAAAGATTCCCTGGGTGATGAACCGGAAACCTTTTTAAAATTTTACTGAGATGTGCCCCGATCGTCAGGCAAATACATCTTTAATCTTAGAGAACAGCCCTTTTTCGCGATTCTGAGCACTTTCAGGTGCAAAATGCTTATTTCCCCGAATAGCTTCAATATGGCGCTTTTCGCCATCAGTCAGATCTTTCGGCACGTACATGTTTACTTTAATAAACTGATCACCGCGACCACGGTTATTCAGGCCCTGAATGCCTCGTTCTTTCATTCTCAGAAGCTTGCCGGGCTGCGTGCCTGCCTCAACTTTCACTTTGGCCTTGCCTTTCAAAGTCGGAACTTCTACCTCGGTTCCAAGAATTGCATCGGGTATGCTTAGCAGCAGATCGTAATAGATATCATTTCCTTCACGTTCAAAATGCTCGTGTTCTTTCTCTTCAATCAAAACAATGAGATCTCCCGAATTTCCGCCGCGGACACCCGCATTACCCTGGCCCCGAAGCGTTATGTAATTTCCGTTGGAAACGCCGGACGGGATATTCATCTTCACCTTCTCATTTCCGCGCTTGCGGCCTTCACCCTGGCAGGATGAGCATTTATTTTTGATGATGCGTCCTTCTCCCCTGCACTTCGGACATGGCTGAACGTTTACAAACTGTCCAAACATAGTTTTGGAAACCTGCCTGACTTCACCCATACCATTACAGGTACTGCAGGTCTCAAAGTCGGATTCTGTTTCAGCGCCGGTACCCTTACATTCTCCGCACTTGCGGTACTTCTTCACTTTAAGCGTTTTTTCGGTGCCTTCCGCGATCTCTTCCAGCGTAAGGTCTACGCTTAGTTTCATGTCGGCACCGGGCTGACCATTACTGGTTCGCCGACGGCTTCTTGAGCGGCCTCCGCCACCAAACGGGTCTCCGCCGCCGAATATATCTCCGCCGAAAATATCACTGAACCGGCTGAAAATATCTTCAAAATCAGCATTGCCGTAATTAGCGCCGCCGCCATTCATACCTGCATGACCATACTGGTCATATCGCTGGCGATTCTGCTGGTCACCGAGAACCTCGTAGGCTTCGGATGCTTCCTTAAACTTCCTTTCAGCTTCTTCATCCCCTTTATTTCTGTCGGGATGATACTTCATCGCCAGTTTTCGATAAGCCTTTTTAAGCTCAGCTTCTGAAGCGTCTTTACCTACACCTAATACTTCGTAATAATCACGTTTTGACATGAAATAATTTTATTCGCTTACAATTACTTTTGCATGACGGATGGTTCTGTCACCGATCCTGTAGCCGTTTTCCAGAACCTGCAGTACGGTTCCACTTTCAATGGAATCGTCTTCAGATTTTTGACGCAGCATTGCATCATGCAGGTCTACGTTAAATGGAACGCCATCTTCGTCAATGCGTTCAACACCATATTTTTGGAGAACATCCTCAAATTTGTTTGCAACCATCTTGATTCCGTCAAGATAAGATGGCTCGGCGTCAGCCTCTTCCATCGCTTTAAGCGTGCGAATCAGATCATCATTTACCGGCAGAAAAGACTCAACCGCGGACCGGCGCGCGTGTTCAAACGTTTGAACACGCTCACGTTCAAGACGTTTCCGCATGTTTTCCATCTCAGCAGCCTTACGGAGCTGAGTATCTTTCACATTTTCAACTTCATCACGCAGGCTTTCTATCTCTTCTTCCTGCTCACGTATGCGCTGCATCTGCTCATCAAGCAGCTCTGTATCTTTATTTTCAGTTTCCTCTGCAGACTGTTCCATTTCATCCACAGTCTGGTCCTCCTCATTCTTGCTCATAAAAAAATCGTGTTTAAAAATGTTTTTCATTAATATCAAGTAGGTGCAAATAACATGCCAGACACGTATAAACATATGAATGGTGACAATGTTTCTACTCTATAGTGTATCAGTCGCCTTCAAAGAAAAATTCGATCATGTTTCCATCAGGGTCTGAAGCAAATACAAACCGCCCTTTCTTGCGATTAGCCGGGCCGC
>Ga0136589_1001501_pt1 | contig 10529 bp, 11 predicted proteins | sample AntRauMFilla3764_FD_104640 | JGI IMG/M metagenome (GOLD analysis project Ga0136589, IMG submission 104640) | Saline lake microbial communities from Rauer Islands, Antarctica - Metagenome Filla 3 #764 | ecosystem: Environmental > Aquatic > Non-marine Saline and Alkaline > Saline | place...
CCGCCCTCGCCCTCTTTGCGCTGACGGTACTCGGGGTGGCCAGTATCGGTCTGTTCATCGCGCCAGCAGCACTATTGTTCCTGCTCGCTGGGATATGGCTCCGCGACGCGCACACATCCGAATCCGCCGGACGCTCGCCGCCACGTTCGTAATCCGGAGGGTCCCGAATCATAGTCACAGTTGGGTTGAGTAGCGACTGATGAATATACATGAGTGGATATCTCCGAATCAGTGACTGAAATCCGTGCAAGATACGCAGTTCTACGTAACGGCTGATTCGACGCAGAGTTAGCGGAAGAAACGATTCTGGCGTGCTACATACACCCTCTGTATCTCGCACGTCGGTTCTGACGGCGTTCGGTGAGGTTTCTGCGAGCGTACTGAATACAAAGTACGTGCTAGCACGGCTCAATCTGTATTTATCATCTCAGCCAGCGTTCATAACCTGAGGAAAACTTATGTCTATTACATCATCTCAGGAATTCAGTACCGCAGACCACTACCACGTCCTCGGCGCGACCATATCGATCACCGCGGACAGCGACACGACGAATGGCGAATACTTGGTCTTGGACATACTCGTCCCGCCGATGTTCGAGAACGGACTTCACACCCACGACCAGAGTGAAGTGTTCCACGTAATCGACGGCGAAATCCGCCTCCACGCCGATGGCGACGACCGTATCCTCGGCCCTGGAATGTCGGACTACGTCTCCGGAAGCAAGCCCCACGGCTTCGCGAATGCGAGCGACAGTACTGCCCGTGTCATCGCAGTGATGAGTCCGGGTGGCGCAGAAGGGTTCTTCCGCGAGGTGGGCCAGCAGGCCGACGACCGGTCACTGCCCGAACCCGTTGAACCGACCGAAGAAATGCTCCAGGCTCTGTTCGCCACCGGCGAAAAATACGGCTTCGAGTTCATGGGCCCGCTCCCGGAGCAGACTGACTGATCGCCCGCGTATTCGTTCTATTTCTGCGACACGGAAGCTGATCCGCTGAACTCACGCTCTACATCTCGCACGCCGTTTGTATCGATTTGTGAGGATTTCGACAGAGCTGACGTGATAAAAGCCTGTATACCAATTAGCGTGTGATTCGTTCGTTCACCTTCGCCCGTGGCCCACTTCCGGGTGACCGAACGCGTCGATAGCTCCGAACAAACGCGTACAACAGTCCGACGGCAGCGCCGATACCGAGCACGCCGGGACCGACACTCATCGATATCTCGGTCGGCGATGACATGAACGAGAACAGGAAGCTAAACGTGTCGGGCGTTCCGATAGTGAGCGAATCGATGTCGAGGAGATCAAGCACGAGTGTGCCGCCGAATGCCAACATGATAAACACGCTGACCGCGGCGACGGCCGCCCCGGCGAGCGCGTCCCAGACGACAGCAGTCACCGACAAGGCACCTCGACGGTCGCTTTCGCGGCCGAGTATCCTGACGCCATCGGGATGATCTTCGAGACGAACGTCTGCCGGGAAGGCGAGTAGCGTCATCGTCATCCAGAGGTCTGCAATAGCCCCGGCGGCGTTAGCGGCCAGCGGCACGATGAGCCACCCCCATTCGAAAATCAGCATCACGGGGACACCGACAGCGGTCATCACCACCAGCGGCGTCATGAGGACGACGATGAACTGATTGCGGGTGAACTGGTGGTCGGTGGTTGCGTACGCGTACGGGAGAATGAAATGCGCGATTCCAACGCCGTATTTCGCTTCGCCGCCGTAGTACCGGATCGCAAGGCCGTGCAGCCACTCGTGTGGGACCATGAAGACAGTCGCTAACAGCAAGATGACGACAACGTCCAACGCGTTGGTCCACCAACTGACGTCAGGCGCGAACTGAAACGAGGCCGGATGTCCAGTGACAGCCTGGTAGAGGCCGCCCAATACGGTCGCCGCGATGATCACTCCGAGCGTGCTGAGCGCAGTCATCTGGATAGTGAGCCCCCGCGTCAGTTCGAGATCGGCGAGCACCGTCTCCGAGTCATCAGTGGCGGCTGAGGCCATGAATTATCGTCATCGATCTATCTCTTAATGGTTGGGTCAGTTGGTATCGTCTCGTCGGAGCGAGGTGGCCTGTAGAACGTCCTACAGAGGAGGAACACCTGACAGACAGTCCGTATGTGATCGGTAACCCCTATCACCGCTTGCGGGTTTCAACGAGGCCCCGAGACGGACCCGCTCAGTACCCCGTCCCGAGCGCCCAGTTCGCCGTGAGAACGGCGAACGTGACCCCGAAAAGCACCGCCAAGATGCCGAACGAGACGCCCCAGCCGAACAGGTCGGCGGCGAGTCCGACGCCGACGGAGCCCGCGGAGCCAACGACGGTGTAGACGGTCCGGACGAGTCCGAATCCGGCACCGCGCTCCGCGTCGCTGAGCGCGTCCATGAATCGGGGATCGATCGCCGAAAAGAAACTCGCGCCGGAACCGGCCAACAGCACCGCGACGCCGACGCCGAGGAACCCCGGGCCGAAGACGAACGAGGCGGTCCCGACCGCACCCATAAGCATCGCCGCGCCGATGGCGACGTCGCGACCGGCCCGGTCCGACAGGCGTCCGAGGCCGACCTGCGCGACGGCGCGAACGACGAAGAACGCCGAGAACACGCCGGCCGCGAGCGATGGCGAGTACCCGCGGAACTCGACGAGGAACGTCGGGAGAAACGACATCACGCCCTGCACCACGTACGTGCCGATCATCGCGACGAAGAGGGGAAGGAGCACGCTCGGCCGAGAGAGCAGTTCGACGAGCGGTGCGAGCGCGAACCGCTCTCGCATCGGCTGGTCGGGACGCCGCGGCTCGGTCGGGCGGACGCGCCACGCGAACAGGAGGAACACCGGCGTGCCGACCAGCGCGGCCAGCGCGACCGCAGGGCGCCAGCCGTACCGAAACCCGACCCATGCCGCGGCGACGGGCGCTACGAGCCCTGCGAGGGGGCCGCCGGCCGAGTGGAGCCCGAAGGCCGTCCCGATGTCGTCGAACGTCCGCGAGAGCAGCGTCGTCGCCACCGCGTAGTGGAGGCCGGCGACGAGTCCCAGCAGGACCGCCGCCAGCACGAACGCCGGGAAGACGGGGGCCAGACCGAGAACCACGCTCATCGCGGTGGTTCCGCCGACCGCGACGAGGATTATAAGACGCTCGCCGTACCGGTCAGCGAGCACGCCGCTCGGGAACTGGGCGGCGCCGTACGCCAGCCACATGCCGGAGAGCGCGACGCCGATGGCGGTGTTCGACACCGCGAAGTCGTCGACGATGAGCGGGACGACCGGGCTAATCGCCAACCTGGCGAAGTACGTCACGAGAAAGGCGAGCATGCACAGCGACAGCACCGTGTGGCGGTACTGCCAGCTCATCCGACGGTCACGACGAGATATCGGTGTAGTCCGCGGTCAACACTTTCGGTTCCGGCGGACGGCGACGTCGTCGACAGCAGACGACTGGCGGTCCCCGACTATCCTCACCCGACTGCGGCGGGGTCGACCCGGCTGCCGACCCACAGCAGGGTCGCAACGAGTCCGAGGACCGCGATCGGTAGGAACCACTGCATGACCGCGAGCAGTCCCGCCGACGCCTGAACCCCGATCACGAGCAGGAGCGTCGGCCCGCAGCAGACGAACCCCGAGAGCAGTCCCGGTATCCCCGCGGCGGCGCCCGCACCGGCCCCGATCCGACACGCCGCCGGCCCGCGCCAGGCGACGACGGAGACCGCGAGCGTGACCCCGACGAGCGCGGCGAGTCCAAGCCCGATAGCGACGTTGACGGGCGCGAACAGGTACTCTATCGGACCCACCGTGACGAGCGCGATCGGCTCGTATTGGAACGGCGCGACCCGGCGAGTGAGGAGCCCGAGCGGGTCGCTCACGACGACGATGTCGACCGCCGAGGAGCGACCGCCCGCCGTCCCTGTCAGAGCGCTGCCGCGGAGCCCGAGGTGGTCGAGCCCGACGGCGTACGCGAGGAAGTACGCGACCCAGACGACCGCGAACGTCACTCGACCGTCGCGCCGACCGAGCGACGCGCGGATCGCGAACCCGGTTCGATGGACCAGCCCGACCGTCCACGCGACCGGCGCTGCGAGCGGTGAGTCGGTCGAAGACTCCGTCTCAGCGCCCATAGCCCGCCCCTGTGTGTTCGCCGACGAAGGCCGTGTCGGGGTAGAAGCCCGCCCACGCGAACCACATGGCGTCGAACGCGAGGACGGAGTCGAGCGGGAGGCCGTCGGCCGCGAAGCCGTCGCTCTCGCCCCCAATCCGATACCCGTTGCCGTCGGATTCGACCGTCAGGTCGTCGGGGTTGCGGTAGACGTAGCCGGTCGAAAGTCCGGTGTCGGCGACGGCGACGACGCGCTCACCGCTCTCGCCGACGGTACCGGTCAGCACCCGATCGTCGAGCAGCGTCTGTTTGTCGAAGGCGACCGCGCCGCGTCCGGTTCGAGCCCCGATGACGACCGACTTCGCGTGTCCCTCTTTTCGCGGGGCGAGCGCTGGAAACATCGTCCGGTCCTGCGCGTAGTAGCCGCCGAGGGGCGCGTAGCTCCCGTACGGGTCGTTCTCGTACCGACGCAGGAAGCCCGTGTCGTCGGTCATGACGAGCGAGTCGGGGTGGCGCGCCGCCCAGGCCTCGGCCGTCGTCCACACGACTCGGAACTCGTCGAGCGTCGCTCCGGTCATCGGCCCGTCGATGGCCGTCGCGAGCATCTGCGGCCACCAGCTTTCGGTCCCCCGGTCGTACATGATCAGGTTCGAGTTGACCAGCCGGCCCGACACGCCGAACGACGTGTCGCCGCGGCGGAACCCCTGTGCGGTCCCGGTCAGCGGGCAGTACGTGACCGACACCGGCTCGCCGTCGATCTCGTCGTTGACGATCTCGTGATGAGAGAGGATGTGTTGCGGGTACGCCCTCGCGTCGCCGCCGTGTTCGACGCCGAACACCGGCAGCCTCTCGGCGTACGTCACCTCACTGATCGGCCGGTATGAGGGCTCTTCGACCGAAGGAATTCCGTCTTTTCCGACGCCGCCGTCGAGCGACTCGGCGACGAGCGTCTCGAACTCGTACGGGACGTGATAGGCTGTCTCAACGGTCGGCGGACCGTTGGGGTCACCAGCGACACTCTCGCCGCCGTCAGCGTCGCTCTCGCCGTCTCTCGCAGCGTCACTGTCGCCGAACGAGTCACGGCCGCCGCCGAGACAGCCGGCGACGCCGACGGCCCCCAGCGCCGCGAACCCGGCCAGCGCCGCTCGACGGGTGTATGTCATACCGTTCCTTCGCGCTCGACGGTATAAAGGCCGAAGCGGGGGTGTGAGGCGCATACACACCCGAAAGCTCACTCGTGTTCGCGGCCCGGTGTGTCGTGTCCGGCCGACCGAGCGCTGCGCAGTCGATCCGCGATGGCGGCGCCCGCGGTGCGCGGGTCCGATTCGATGACGCTGACGGCGTCGCCGACCGCGACGCGTCCCGACTCGACGACGTCACAACAGAGGCCGCCCCGGTTTCGCATCGCCGAGGCGAGGCCGTCCTCGCCGGCGACCGCTTCGAGGTGCGCGCAGGGAGGCCGTCGACGGGTCGGGCGCAGGCGCGCGTCACCGACTGCGACGGTGGCCTCCAGCAGGACGTCCATGCTCGTCCCGAATCCCTCGACGACGACGTTCCGGCGGTGGCGACCGTCCGAGACGTCGATATCGGTCTCTCGGCGGACCTCTTCGAGCGCCTCGGCAGCGACGAGCGTGACGGCGCAGCCGTCGAGTTGGAAGTGACCCTCGCCGCGGGAGTACCGGTCGCCCTCGACGCCGTCCGGACGAATCTCCACGGCTTCCCGCATCTCGGGAGGTGCGCCGCTTTCGGGAGCTGTCACGAGGCTTCGGACGGTCCCCGACGCGTCGTCGGCCGTCACGGAGACTCACCGAGTAGCGCCGCGTCTGCCGGTTTCAACCACTCGCGGTGGGCGTAGTAGACGACGCCGACCGGAGGTGCGGCCAACGCGACCAGCGCGTACACCCATTTAAATAGGCCGAAGTCGGCGACGCCGCGCTCGTCGAGCGACAGCGCGTCGAGGAGGACCGCGGCGGTCGCGAGCGGCGCGAGGAGGTAGCCGTGCGCGAACGCGACGGCGGCGCCCGCCGGCGTCCCGGCAGCGAGGAGTGCCCAATCAATCGCGTAGAGAACGGTCCACCCGCCGGCCGCGACGGCGAGGACGAGGAGCCACGGACCGTCGAAGCGCCGGTCCTCCGGGTCACCGTCGGTTCCGGGGCCGGAGGCTCCGGAGAGCGATTCGGGAGAGGTGCTCACGACCGATCTGAGAGTCGGGCGGTAATCAACGTCCGGGTCAGAGTCGCCGGTAGTGCGACCGGCCCGCTCACTCGTCGAACGTCCCGGCGGTGAGGTACCGCTCGCCGCTGTCCCAGTAGACGGTGACGACGAGCGGTTCGTCCCCCGCATACGCGCCCGACTCGCGGAGTTCGGCGGCGACGTCCTTCGCTGCGAGGTTCGAGGCGCCAGAGGATTGCCCCACGAGGAGGCCCTCCTCGCGTGCGAGCCGACGGCACTCGGCCTCGGCGTCGTCGATGTCGACCGTGTGCACCTCGTCGATGAGTTCGACGTCGAGATTCGGCGAGATGAATCCCGGCCCCATCCCTTGAAAGCCGTCAACGCCGGGCTCGCCGCCGGAGAGGACGGCGTTGTCGCTCGGCTCGACCGCGTCGATACGCACGTCCGGGAACGCCTCGCGGAGCCGCCGACCGATGCCGGAGAGCGTGCCGCCCGTCCCGACGCCCGCGACGAGCGCGTCGACGGTGCGGTCACCGACCTGGTCGACCACCTCTGGTCCGGTCGTCTCGTAGTGGGCCCGCGGGTTGGCGGGATTCTCGAACTGTCGGAGTTGGACCGTCCCCGCCTCCGTTTCCAGTTCGTCGGCTCGATCTTTGGCCGCGGAGATGTCGCCGTCGACGAGTTCGACGTCGGCGCCGTACGCGCGCATGAGCCGCCGGCGCTCGATCGATTTCCCCTCGGGCATCACGAGCGTCACGTCGTACCCCTTTACCGCACCCACCATCGCCAGCCCGATCCCCGTGTTACCCGAGGTGGGTTCGACGATCCGGTCGCCCGGTTCCAGTTCGCCCGACTCCTCGGCCGCCTCGACCATGTACAACGCCGGCCGGTCTTTGGCGGAGCCGCCGGGATTGCGCGACTCGACTTTCGCCGCCACGGTCGTCCCTGTCGGCGCGTCGACTCTGACAAGCGGGGAGCCGAGCCCCTCCAACACGTCGTCGTCCATTATCCCGGAGAACGGGCCCGCCACTCAAATGCCCGACGGACCGCGGCAAGTCGCGTCAGGGACCGCGGCCGCGGTTGCCACCGACGCGCCGTTTACAAGGACACCCGACGTACGAGCGGGTATGACGCTCGAAACGCTCACACCCGAGGGTGCGGAGGCCGACTCGCTCGACGACGACGTACTGAACGCGCTCGGAGCCGACGGCTACCGATTTAAAGTGTGGGGCGGCGACTGGTGTGGCGACTGCCAGCGACAGCTGCCGGCGTTCGCGGCGGCGCTCGACGCGGCGGGCGTCCCCGACGACCGGATCGAGGACTTCCCAGTCACGAAGGGCCCCGACGGCAAGGAAGGCGAGGGGGTCGACGAGTACGGAATCGACCTGATCCCGACCGTCGTGGTCGAAAACGCCGACGGCGAGGAACTCGCCCGGTTCGTCGAGTCGGCGGACGTCTCTATCGCCGAGTTCCTCGCGCTCGAACTCGCCGAGGCCGAAGCGAGCGCCTGAGTCCGGGAGCAGAGCCGACCGCGGTGCCGGTCTTTTAAATAGCGCTTAGTCGTCCAGTTCGGCGACGATCCGGTCGCGGATCGCCGTCGCGTCCACGGGTGCCCACGCTTCGATGTCGTAGGTCACGTCCGCGAGGACCTCCAGCCGGTCGACGTCGCTCTCGCTGATCGCCGACACCGCGTCCGTCGAGAGCCGCGCGAGGACCGCCTCCGAGAGGACCGCTCGGTCCACGCCGCGCTCGGGCACGTCGAGGATGTGCGGAAGGTCCGCGGCGTCGTCGGGCAGCGACGGGAACGCGGCGGGACCGACCGCGAGGGCGACGCCGTCTGCGTCCAGCCCGTCGTCCGGATCGTCGACTGCCGTCGGCTCGGTGCCGTCTTCAGTCAGCGCCTCCGGCGGGGCCGGCACCAGCGTGTACTCCGCGACGGCGACGTCGATAGCGGCGGCGATGGCGTCGTCGTCGACCTCGGCTCGCTTTTTATACGCAAGCTCCGAAAGCGCGTGTGACAGCTCGGCGCGAGTGAGCCAGTCGAACAGGTCTACCACCCCGGCGAGGTCGTCGCGTGCGGCCACGCTCGGCGCGGCGGTCGTGTCGCTTCCGGTCCCGTTTTCGCCGGTCATCGGTCAGTCCTCCCCCGGTGACGGCTCGGACGACTGGTCCGCCACCTGCCGGTGACCGTTCCCGCGAACATCCGCGTCGACGATATCGTCAGCGCTCCGGATCGCGCCGTCGCCCCTCGTATGCAGCGCTTCGCCGGCCGCCTCGGCGAGGTCCGCCCGTGCCGCCTCGCCGACTTCGGCGGGCGTGATGGGGGCCTCGCGCCACGCCGGGAGGCGGGTGTCCGGCCCCGGTTGTCCCAGCGCGTCGGCGTACGTCGCCACCTGCGAGCGCTCGTCGGCGCGGTCGTAGTCGAGCCCGTTGAACGCGGCGTCGGTCTCGTACCCGTCGATCATGGCCTCGGCCGCCTCGCAGTAACGGTCCGCGAGTCCGTCGTAGTCGACGGTGACGCCGCCGTCCTCGACCGCGCGGAGGGTGGCCTCTCCCACGGCCCGGCTCATGTCCGCGAGGCCGGTCGGCCCGTCGACGGACCGGTGGTCGTGCTCGTAGCGGCCGAGGTCGACCTGCGCGCTCCCCGCGAAGCCGGCGTGGGCGTACGCCTCGCCGAGCGTCCCGACTTCGAGCCCCCAGCCGCGTTGAACGCGGAGCTTCGAAACGAGGTCGGTCGTCGCCGCGAACTCTCCGGCGAGCGCGTAGCGGAAGGACTCGAGGTACTCGATCACGCCCGCCTCGCTGCGCTCGGTGGCGTCCGCGAGCGCGCGGACGAGCGGTCGGAAGAACAGCCGAAAGAGACGCCCGTACAGCGCGCCGTCTTCGACGCGAGCGTAGTACCCCTTCGAGAACGAGTGACCGTTCGCGACCGGGAACAGCAGGCGCTCGACGAACGCCGGCGAGTACGTCTTCGTGTCGGCGTCGTGGACGACGACGTACTCTTCTGTCAACCCGCGACCGAGTCCGAGCCAGACGTCCCGCCCCTTCCCGCGGTCGCCGTCGAGTCCGTGCTCGGCGAGCAGGTCGGCGAGGCGAGGGCCGCCGCACCAGAGCGTTTCCACGTCGAGGTCGAAGCCGTCGAGCCAGTGGGCGAAGGGGCCGACGCGTTCGGGCGGCGCTCGAAGCGGGACGACCACCTGCGCGGGGTCGACCGTCTCCAGCGCCGAAAGGACGCGTTCGGCCGCGAGCGTCCCGTACTCGCGCTCCGTCATCGGCACCACGACCGCCGCTCGGCCGGTCGGGGCCTCCGGCCGGTGGTCGGTCAACGCGTGCAGCGTCGTCACGCGCTCTTGCACGTACTCCATTACTATCGTACAGGGGCGGGATCGACTAAATAGGTGGGATACCAGTGGTGTGTGCGACCCGACTGGAGTGCCGATACGACGACGCGCGAGTCGGGGTTACGCGACCGATTCCGCAGCGGCCGCGCCACCCGGCACGCGGCCCAGATGCTCCAAGACGGCGTACGCGAGGATGACGACGCCGAGGCCGCCACAGAGCGCGAGGAAGACGGCGTCGTAGGTGGCGCCGGCCTCGACCGCCTCGCCGACGACCCACGAGCCGGCCGCCTGCGTCGACATCATCCCGGCGGAGTAGACGGCGTACGCCGACGCCCGGGACTCGTCCGGCAGCGACGCGAGCAGGTAGGTGTCGCTGGCGGGATACAGCATGTGGATGGCGAAGCCCACGGCGACGCTGGCGAGGACGATGACGGCGAGCCCCGAGGCGACCACCACGAGGAGGACGCTGGCGAGGAACACCGTGGCGATGCCGAGCAGGTACGGCACGTGCGGGAGCCGGTCGGCGAGGTCGCCGGAGACGAGGAAGGCCGGCACGCCGGCGGCGAAGATCACCGTGAGGAGGTTTCGCGCGGTGGTCGGCGGCAGCCCCTTGTCGATCATGTACAGCTCGTAGAAGTTGAACAGCCCCTGCCAGACGAAGCTCGTGAGCCCCATCAGGACGACGCCGGCGAGGATGATCTTCCACTGGGAGCGCGCGCCGCCGAAGAAGTCGGTGTCGCTCTCGCCGGCGTCGGGGAGGTCCGTCCGGGCGGCGAGGACCACGAAGAGGACCGTCGTCGCGGCCGCCACGAGGGCGAGTCCGTAAAAGGCGAAGCGCCAGTCGTAGAGGAGGGCGAGCGTGACGATCGGTGCGGCGGCGACCGCAGAGAGCTGGCTCGCCATCCCGTGAACACCCATC